>Ga0157379_10000863_pt1 | contig 24538 bp, 23 predicted proteins | sample S25metaG_FD_121802 | JGI IMG/M metagenome (GOLD analysis project Ga0157379, IMG submission 121802) | Switchgrass rhizosphere microbial communities from Kellogg Biological Station, Michigan, USA - S2-5 metaG | ecosystem: Host-associated > Plants > Roots > Rhizosphere > Soil | place: USA... | reverse complement strand
GCTGGCCCATAAGCTTACCCGGCAACTCAGCGTCGTTCGCAAGAACGGGAAACTCCCCTATCTTCGTCCCGACGGCAAGAGCCAGGTGACGGTAGAGTACGACGAGAATGGCAAACCGGCTCGCATTGATGCCGTTGTGATTTCGAGCCAGCATTCGGAGACGGTCGGCAATGAAGAGCTACACGCTGATGTCTTGAAACACGTAATTCAGGCAGTTTTGCCGTCGAAGCTGTTGGACGAACACACCAAGTACCACATCAATCCGACGGGCCGTTTCGTAATCGGTGGTCCTATGGGCGACACCGGACTTACAGGGCGCAAGATCATCGTGGATACCTACGGTGGCGCGGGCCGGCACGGTGGCGGCGCATTCTCGGGCAAGGATCCGACAAAGGTCGACCGCTCGGCGGCATACATGGCGCGCTACATCGCCAAGAACATTGTGGCAGCGGGTCTCGCCGACAAGGCTGAGGTTCAGCTGGCATATGCGATTGGAGTTGCGGAGCCCGTCAGCGTGCTGGTGGAGACTTTCGGAACCGGCAAGATCAGCCAGGCGAAGCTTACCGAACTCGTGCGCAAGAATTTCTCGCTCACGCCGAAGGCCATCATCGATAGCCTAAACCTGCGCCGTCCGATCTACAGGCAGACAGCCGCCTATGGACACTTCGGCCGCACCGAGCCTGAGTTCACCTGGGAAGCGACGGACAAGGCTGCGAAGCTAGCCGAGCAGGCAGGCGTGGCGGCAACAGCAAGCGCGCGGTAGGTTCGCGATCAAGCAAACGAAAGGGACTCCGAATGGAGTCCCTTTCGTTTTTGAATTCGTATTGTGCGGCATGAGAGATGGATGCTATGCCGGGGCGGGATTTGGCACGCTCGTCAGGCCTGTAACCGCCGTCCCGCGATCTGCCGACCGCTCAATTGTCACGACCGTGATATCGTCAGCCTGGCCAAATTGAACAGCTTTGTCCACGATTGCATCTGCCGACTCGGTTGAGATTGCTCGTACCCGATCGAAACCAAAGAGCTCTCCGGCCTTGTTCTGGGCCTCGACAACACCATCTGAGTAGAAGGTGAGGCGGCTGCCCGGGCGAAGCTCCACGCGAATCGAGGTGTAGTTTCCGCCTTCCGCGATTCCCAGCGGCAAGGCCCCGGGAAGCTCTATCTCGATGCCATCAAGGTAAGGGGAAAGATGGCCGGCGTTGGCGATGGTCACTATACCGTTGGCCGAAACGTGAGCGGCGAGGGCTGTCGAGATACCGGAGGTTCGACCGACGAGGCGATCGTGGAGCTTGCGAAGCATCATTGCCGGGTCGCTCGTCTCCAGGGCCACCGTGCGGATGACGCCAACCAGCATGGAGACGTGCATTGCCGCCGCCAGGCCTTTGCCGGCGACATCGCCGAGGACGAGCAGGAATCCATTGTTGGCGACGGGAAGAATCTGGAAGAAGTCGCCGCCGATCTGTAATGCGGGCCTGTAGACGGATTCAACCGAGTAGCCGGGGAATGACTCAGCCTCATCCGGCAGCATGAGTTGCTGGACTTCACGAGCGGCGGCCATCTCCGCTTCCAATTGCGCCTTCTCAGCTTGAGCGCGAATATGACGTTTGCTCTCGCTCACGAAGACATGAACGAAGCCGATATAGCCGAGACAAACTGTCACCATTATGGCAATCCCGTCAAAACTAAGCCGCTTTTCGACTCGCTCTGTTTCAGCCACGTTCATCTGACGGAGATGGGGCATATCGGGAAATCGGCGCGCTAGAAACGACAGAAGGGCCATGTGCAGCACAAAGAGCGGTATGAAGGCCTTCCAGATCCTCGATCGCAGCGTTATCCCCGAGACTGCGTAGCAGACCGCGAATGAGCCTGAGATCAGGAGGGACCACCCAAAGCGAAAGGATGGCTGTCGGCCCATGGCGATGATGTCGTTGGCAATTCCCATGGCGACGAAGGTGAAGAAAACCGCAAGCAGAAAAATGACAACTGCCTTCCGGGGCGCGCTGCGCAAAGGATTTGTCGTGCTCATGGCGAAGAATCCTTTCAGATTGCTCAAAGCTGAACCAGCACCCGGTTCTGGACGTTCCCGACAATTCCGTCAAGTCTACCCTGTCTGATCAACGAACTGGTTCCCGAACCGTGCGAGGCAGACGAACCAGCAGACGGGACTATGTGCCCTGTGCTTTAGAATCTCCATTGTCGTCATACATGTGGCAGGAGCTATTCATGCGCAATTGTGCATTGATCATCGCGTTTCTGATTGGATCTGGCTGCGCCATGGCGCAATCCACCAACTGGGACTATGCCGGGAGAACCGGGCCGCTGGCATGGGGGAGACTCGATCCCGCCTACCAGGCATGCTCCAAGGGGCATGAGCAATCGCCGATCGACATACACGGAGCGCGTCTGAACAAGAAGCTCCAGCCCATCGAGTTTCACTACATTGCCGCTTCAGTGGAGCTGGAGAATACAGGAAACCTGATCGTGGCGCGCGTGAAGCCCGGAAGCTACATCGTTGCTGACGGAGTGCGCTACGACCTGCAACAGTTTGAATTCCACCATCCCAGCGAGAGCGCCGTGAACGGGAAGCTCACCGATATGGATGTGGAACTGCTGCACAAAAGCTCCGACGGAAAGATGGCGGTCGTAGAAATTCGGATGGCAATGGATCGCAGCGGTCCCAACGCAGTTCTGGCCATGCTGTGGCCGCACTTACCCAAGGCAGCCGGCGCGAAGGAGACCGTGACGGACATGGTCAATCCTCGCGGCTTTCTGCCTGCCGACCGCGGCTACTGGACCTACACGGGTTCGCTCACCACTCCGCCCTGCACTGAGGGAGTTCGCTGGTTTGTATTCGAGAACGAGATCACGATCAGCCTCGATCAGGTTCGCGCGTTTACTTACCTGTTCAAGATGAACTCGCGACCGCTGCAGGATACGCATGGGCGGAGGATCGAGGCGAATGAGTAGCGACCTTAAACAGGCGTAAATGGTGTGAATGTCAGCACAATCCCCTGCTCGCCCGGTAGATTGCGCACTTGCACTCCGGTCACATCTTCAACGAGGTAGTGGGCAGCTGCGAGCGATTCCACGTCGTGTGAAAACGTCGTAGCGATGACGGTGCATCCGGCCGCGCGCCCGGCCAGTGTGCCCGATTCGGCGTCTTCGAAGACGACGCAATCCTCAGGCGGCAATCCCAGCAGCACCGCGCCGGCAAGGTAAGGCGCAGGGTCCGGCTTGCCTTGCTCCACATCATCGGCAGTTACCAAGCGGGCAGGAACAGGAATGCCAGCGTGTTCCATTCTCTGACGCGCCAACCTCTCCGTCGCGCTTGTAACGACAGTCCAGCGATCGGCAGGCAGAGCGCACAGCAGGTCGAGGACGCCAGGAAGCACGGCAAGTCCTCCGCCATCCGCGAGTTCGATGTCTTCGATCAACTTGAGTTCAGCGTCGCTGTCGAGATCTGGCCGGAGAAGGGCCACGGTTTCGATCGCACGACGACCATGCGCCATCTTCAAGGCGAATTCGGGATCAACGCCCCGCATTTCGGCCCACTTTGTCCAACTGCGTTCTACTGATTCGATGGAAGAGATCAGGATGCCGTCCATGTCGAACAGCACTCCCTTGCAGCGAATCTCGACGGGGGAAGAGACGGCTCTGGGTGCCATGTATTGATTGTAATAACGAAGGCCGCAATGGCCGGACTACTTGCTGGGAGTAGCGGCCTGAGGTGCGCTAGCGGCGGCTTTTGCGCTGAAGGTGATTTTTGGGGGGAAGCCGAAGGTAATCACCGTTGCCTTGATCGTCGTAGTTCGCTTGCCGGTCTTCACCGTGTTTTCTCGCAGCGTCGCCTCGTTGCCAGCAATCTCCGCATCCGCCGACCAATTGTCAAAACGGGAGAGATCGGCGGGGATCGGATCATCCGCTTCTGACGCGCGACCTGTGATCGCACCTTTCTTCCAGTCAAAGTGCACATTGCCTTTTGCGGAGGAGCCAAGCTCTGAATCGATGAACCCCGACAACTGTACCTTGCCCCTCAGGTCAAGCGGCTTTCCATTGCAATTGAGCTCAAGGATTCGACATAACTCGACGGGCTCAATCCCCTCAGCCCGCCCCTCCAGCGAGTAGGAGGGCTTGTTGCCGTTTTCGATCTTGCCGGTGACGTGAATCTGCCCGCCGAGCAGTTCGGCATCCATGCTCGTCAGGTCGGCTTGGCTTGGAGACAGTTTAAGATCCGCCTTTGCATTCCGAAGCGTGACCGGACCAAGCGCGAACTCTTCCGCTCTCAACGTACCCTGCAAGGCAGGCCACTTGTGGTCCGTCGCTGAGGTGAATCGGGAAATCACGTTCGAGAGCAGCGTTTCCTTCTTCTCGGCTCCAAGCAGAGTGGCTTGCAGTTCCCCTGCATCGAGCGTCGAAAAATTGAGACTGACAGTGGGCGAGCATTCCTGCTCTGGATCGCAGACAGGGATGACAAGGCGGGCGGTTCCCTTCAGCGGGCCGTAGACAAAGGCGATGGGATCCCACGTTCTGGTTCCGCCGTTGAGATGGAGCACAGCCTGGGATATCTGAACAGTAGTGCTGAGCGTATCGGCTTTCCAGCTAGCGTTGTGCAGCGTGACGGTTCCGGTAAGGCGATCGGGGACGGGCTGGGTTGGAGTGGCAGGACCTCCATTCAATGGCGCAGCGCTTATACCGGCGCTCTCAGCCAGAAGTATTTCCGGCGCAGGCAACCAGGGACCCGCAATCGAGAGGTCGAGCACGACCGGATCGGCTGCGATCGTGTCCAGAGCCGCAGCTTCCTTCAGACCACCCGCCTGAGCAATCTGACGTAGACGCGCTGGAGTCCCCGATCCTTTGATGAAAACCTGGTATCCGCTCTCAGTGAGCCGCACGGACACAGACAAAGGTGTGGGTGCCCCGGCAGGAATGGTTGAGGAGCCGGCAAGGAGTTCGCTCTTCCGATCGTCAGTGGGGGTGGGTTGCAAAGCTGCCTTTTGAATCAGAATCGGCTGGGTGAGACTTCCACCGCTGAGCCGAAGCGAGTCGATGCTGATGCTGCCGGTCAAAGGTCCTGGCGAGACGGGAAGTTGATTCGCGGTGGTCTTTGCATGACGAGTCGATTTAGTGGTCAGCTGCGGCACAGCTTGAAGGGGCGCGGTGGCATCGTAATCGAGCCTGCCGCTGAGGGTGCCGGTCGCTTCAAGGCCCGTGCCAACCTCATTGCGCACAGTTCGCAGCGCGTCGAGGATCGCCTGCGCCGGTATCTTGTCGAGTTGCACCGAGAGTTTGGGCTGTCCGTCGCTGGGCAAATTGCCTTCGATCAATAACCGGCCATTGCCGAGAGGCGAATTGCACGCAAGCTTTTCGATAGTCCGCGCCGAGTAGTGATAGAGGAACCCGCAGTTTGCGTCGAAGTCGATTGGCTCGGCAGGGGCAAACTCGGCGCGATGCACACCTGAGGCACGCAAACGCGTTGCGACATTTGCCGATTCCGCGGTGCCGTCCAGTTTCATCTCGGCAGTTAAATCGCCACGCCATCCAGGATCGCTCCCGACAAGCAGTCGGCTGAGCTGTCCAAGTTGTGCCTGACGCCATTCCATTTCGACATGGATGGGCATGAGCTTGAGCTCAGGGGCGCGACGCAGGTTTGCTTCGAGCTGCACGATTCCCGTATCGCCCAGTTCGAGGTTGACGTCGGTGCGGGCCGGTTGTCCCTTCAGGCGCACGCGCCAATCGCCGGGATTCTCTTCCCAGAAAGAGAGGTCTGCGTTGAGGAGCGAGTATGGAAGCTTTTCGATGCCTTGCTTGATGTTGATCCGGGAGTTCGTCGCTTCCATGTACGGCAACGGCTGTTTGCGAGGCTTCGACCCGTCGGGCTGGGCTTGAGCGGCAGTACGAAAGAGGCTGTCCATATTCCAGCGGCCGGCGGCTGTACGGACCAGGTTCAGACTTGCTTCGTCAACACTGATGCGGCTGATCTCAAGGCGACCGCGCCAAAGCGACGAGAGGCGTATGGCCGCCTTCACCTCATTGGCGTGAAGCACCGGTTCTGCGCCGTAGTCGGGGTCTTCCTGAACGGTGAGATCCGTGATGACAAATCCGGGCCGTGGAAGAAGGCGCAGCTCCACACCCGAAAGGTACACCGGTCGAGCGAGTGAGCTGGACATCGCACTCGCGATACGGCTTTTATAGCGATTGATACTGAAGAGCGGGGGAAGAACGATGATTGCCACCACGATAGTCAATGCCAGAGCGGGCATCCACAGCTTCGATCGCCTTCGCTGCCGGCTTTGCGCTTCTTCCGTCATGGTGTGCGTTCCGATGTGAAGCTCCCCCGCAGCAATACTCGGCGTTACCGGGTAAGGTGCAGCGTGCGCTTCCAGCGCGTATCAGTAAAGAAGTGGAGCGCCACGTGCGCAATCCAGGCGATGTTGTCTCCGATGCCGGTCTTCTCCAGCTGACCCTCCGATGTCCTGAACGACCAATAATTGAAGAGCGGTCTGCCGATAATATTCTCGCGCGGCACGAAGCCCCAGTAGCGTGAGTCTAGGCTGTCGTGGCGATTGTCGCCCATCATGAAGAACTTGCCGGGAGGGATTACGAGATCGCCGTCCGCGACGTGGCTGGGGAATTCATTTGCCCACGAATCAGGAGTACCGGTATTCGGATCGCCGTTGCCTATCGGTGCGATGGAAGGAAATTCGTCGAGGAACGGCGTGAAGTTTGCTTCAGTGGTCGGCTGAGCGTGCGGCTGAGGCTCTTCCTGACCATTCACGTATACGATGCCGTTGTGGAGATGGATATGGTCGCCGGGAGTTCCGACCAGCCGCTTAACGAGAAATAGAATCGTGGGTTTGCCGTCTGAGTCGATCGTCCCCGGCTTGATGAAGACCACGATGTCGCCACGTTTGGGCTCGCGATAGTGGACCAGGGGCATCCACTTGCTTGGCGGGGCAAGCGTGATGCGATCAACCACCAGATGATCGCCCACCAGGAGCGTTTTCTCCATCGAACCGGAGGGGATGACGAAATTCTGTGCAAGAAACGTGAGAATGAAAAGGCCGACAACCAGAACGGAGCAGATGCTGGCCGCAGCCTCGAAGGGAGTCTCCTCGTGTTTCTCTTCTGCAACGGTCTCAGTTTCGGTGGGCGCTTTGGCTGGCGGCGTATTCTTTGTGGTCATCCTGTCGCTCTGTGCCTCGGTAGCTGTCCGGCTCTCGATCTTCATCGAGACTAGTGCACTACGCGGAAGATGCGCTTCCAGCGCGCAAAAGCTGCGAGACGTGCCGAGAGTTCCCTGTCGTGTCCGAGTCTATCATCTGTGGCCTGTTGCACATCCGTGGTGGATGGCCGTCGAAGCGAGAAGTAGATGACGAGGGGACGGGCAATGATGGCCTTCCGGGGCACAAAGCCCCAGAAGCGCGAATCTTTGCTGTGATTGCGGTTATCGCCCAGCATGAAGTATTGGCCAGCGGGCACGACAAGTTCACCGTTCTGGGTGAGCGCCTGCAGTTCGCGCCACCACGTTGGATCGACGTTTGGATCGGTGTAATTGCTGGTCGGAAAGTTCTCACCAAACTGATTGGGCGCCACTGGCTCGAAAGCTGCGTATGGTTCTTCGAGCGGAACGCCATTCACACTGACTTTGCGGTCGTCGATGCGAATGTGGTCTCCCGGAATGCCGACAACGCGCTTGACGAGGTAGGGAGGATCAGGATGGTGGAACACTACGATGTCACCGCGCTGTACGTCCCGGTACGGCATAAGCAGATGTGCGGTGTGAGCACTACCTGAAGGCGCGAAGATCTGCTTGTTGACGAGCAGGAAGTCGCCGACCAGCAAGGTGCGCTCCATGCTCTCAGAGGGGATGAGGAAAGGCTGCAGCACGAACGTGAGCAGAAAAAGCGCGACCACCACAGTCCGCATCAGGGATGCCAGCGCTTCCGGTACGGTGGGCAGATGCTGCCAGATGTGCGATCGATGGATAGGAGGCGCAGGTGTTTGAGCGGGGGCACTCATTCCGTCTCTTCCTCCTCGATCTCTGCCTCGTCGATGGAGGCGGTTGCTGCGCCTGTCAAACGTACCAGGGCCTTGCGTGCGGCATCCTGTTCTGCATGTTTCTTGGTGGTTCCTGTGCCACGAGCCAGAGGTTTGCCGGGCTCTCCATCGGAAGGTCTCAATCTAACTTCGACGAGGAAGCGCTTGCGATGGTCGGGCCCGCTTTCGCTCTTTACGCGATACACCGGCGCACCCGCGCGCTCTGCCTGGAGTCGCTCCTGGAGCGCCGACTTGTAGTTTCCTAAAGCAGCACCGGATCGCAATTGTTCCGCCAACTCTTCAACGGTCTCTCCCATGACGTAGCGACGCGCGAAGGTGCGGACAGGCTCCAGGCCGCCATCGAGAAATAACGCTCCGATGACCGCCTCCATGGTGTTGGAGAGAACAGTGCTCTTTCTTCGTAAGCCGCTGCGATCCTCTCCACGGCTAAGACGTAGGTGATCGCCTAGCGAAATGGCTCCTGCCACTTTCGCCATGTGCTGCCGGCTCACCAGCTGTGCGCGGACGCGCGTAAGCTCGCCTTCCTGCCATTCGGGATGGCTCAGGAAGAGGGCCTCTCCTACGACCAGGCCCAGGACCGCATCGCCCAGAAACTCAAGCCTTTCGTTGTCAGTCGCCAGCAGGTCAGGATCCTCGGCGCCATCCTGCATTTGCTGATTGGCCAGGGAACGATGTGTCAGCGCGCAAAGCAGCAACTCGGGTTTGGCGAAGCCATGACCGAGCGCATTCTCCAATTCCGTTAAAACTGCTTCCACATACCCTCTATTAGGTCCCTTGCATGGGGTTCGCGGGTGGTCGGGCTGGTGCGACCCCACAAGCCTCACTGCAATTATTCCTTAGACGTGCCGGGCGATCCAAGCGGGTCGTCCCACTGGAACCAGCCTGGGAACCAGATTGTCCAAGGTGGCCTCTTTACTTCTTTCCGATTCGATTGAAAAATCTCCCGATTCGATTGAAAAAAGTTAGTGCCCGCCAAGCAACCTAAGTGGCTGCCAACCTGCTGCAAATCAAAGGCATCTAGAAACGAGTTCGGGCGTTGCGGGGACACTGCCCTGCGCGTGATGTTCGCGAACGCTTCTCGACCTGCAGATCAGTCTGCGGCGACGACAAATCAACCTTGGAGTACACAGTCATGAATCGCATCTTTGGCTGTGCCGGACTGCTCGCAGTTCTGGCACTTCCCCTCTCAATCAAGGCGCAGGACGATCAAGCACCACCGCCGTCAGGTCCTCCGCCCCAATACGTACAAAACTCGCCTCATCATGGTTTCGACAACAATCACGGCTCGATCGGCGTTTATGGCGATCTGTTCCGGGTCAAGCCTGCGGGCGGCAACAGCGTCAACTTCGTGGGCCTCGGCGCTCGGGTGGGCTTCAACGTGCATCCCAACATTGCGCTCGAAGGCGAAATGAGCTACGACTTCGCGAAGAACTATACCGCGCTCAACACTGGCGATAACTCAGGCACCTTGAGCAGCACGACTGTGTCCAGCAGAACTCGTCCGTTGACTGCGTTGTTCGGACCAAAGTTTCAATTCGGAACATCTGGACCGTTTCGCGCATTCGTAACCGGAAAAGTTGGGTTCACTGAATTCAGCCACAGCTCGACGACCACCGTCTCAGGAGACACCTTCAGCAACGCATTCGATCAATTCGGCGGCGGCACGACGCACTTTGCGGCGTACCCCGGCGGCGGCATCGAAGGGTTCTTCGGGCCACTTGGTCTTCGTCTGGAAGCTGGAGATCAGATGTATTTCAATAATGGAACCTATAACAACCTGCGCGTAACGTTCGGCCCTGAACTTCGTTTCTGAATATCTTTGAACCGGATACTGATTATCTAAAGCTGACCGGAATCATTCAGGGGAGCGCTTTTTCGCTCCCCTTTATCATTTTTCAATCTCGAGCGATCGCTCTCGCCGATCATTGCGGCTTGGGTTGCCCCTGTGGCGCAGGCGCATCGGACTTCGGTGGAGTTACGTCGGGCGCGTCAGCGTCTTCTTCGCAACTGTGTCCCTTCATTGCATAGGCTGTCTTCACGCCGCGTTCCGCTGCGAGACGCGTATCTTGCTGGCCGTCGCGGGCGGCGAGTGCCTGCTGATATTCACTTACCGCCTGGTCCCGCTTACAATCGAGATCGAGCATGCGCCCGAGATAGATGTGCGACCACGCGACGAGGCGTGGTTCCTTACTTGTGGAAATGGTCTTCTGAAAATCGTCGATCGCTTCTCCTGGCTTGCCTGTAGCGATTGCCACACGCGCAAGAATGAAGTCCGCGCGAGCCTCCTGAGCGACGGAGTCGAGCGTGTCGGTTTTGTCCGCAAGCACCTTTCGGGCCATGGCATTTGCTGTAGCAATATCGCCTTCCGCGAGCTTCGCCTCTGCAAGATCAAGTCCGGTAAGTGTGCGCGGCTTACTTCGCTGCAGGATGTCGTCGTCTGCTTTCTGGTCGAACTCGGTCTGCCGCGCGCGATGAACCTGCTGCTCGACGTCCATGCCATAGACCATTTCGCCGATGGTATCGCGCAAACTTGCTGCGTCCTTTTCGAATTGGATGAGTTGCTCGAAGAAGTATTGGGTGAGCACAAAGCCCTGCTTCATGTCGTGCTGAACCGCCGCGACCCGAACCGTCTCCTGCTTCTGCTGGGTGGCGATGCGCTCGCGTTCATAGCGAGGCAGTACGGAGCGGTCGACGCCGGCGGGGATCTTGTAGTCCGGAATGCCTGTGTTCACGGTTCGTGCTTCGATGGCCTTGATCATGCACTCGACGACCAGCGGCACCGTCTCAGAGCGGTAACGGAACTCGAGAGGAGCTTCACGAACTTCCTTCATGATCGGCTGCATGCGATCGATGGCGTTGGTACGCGAATAGAGCAGCGGCTCGATTGTGTAATGCAGGTAGACGTGCCGCACGTTCTGCATGTCGATCGTTCCATTCACTGGCGACAGGACAATCACATAGTCGGTTCCGTAGATGCGGGCGTTCGCCATCTTTGGCGAGAGCATTGGCTCGATCAACACGACGAAACGGCGGCCTACGTATGTGGATGCCGGCATCTTGAGGTACAGGTTGGTGGAGACAATCATCTTCGACAGAGGATCGTGCAGATTGTTCGTCTCGTCGTCATACGTGCGACGCACGGAGAGCCAGATTCCATTTAGATCGACTGCCTGCGCGAAGTCTTTCAACAGGGGAACGATTTCGACCACCTGGGTCGAGTCGGGTGGCATTTCAGGCAATTCGACCGTCGTCTCCATGGCTGGCGGGGGGCTGAGATAAAGCGCCAGCGAGACGTACTGCGAGATATCGCGCTCTGAGCCTGACAGCCGGTGCTGGGCAATATAGAGACAGATCTTGTCACGCTTGGCGCGCGCGTCCTCGCTTTTCGCGAGTGCCGCGTTGATTTCGTCGCGAACGTGCTTGCGAACAATTGCGCTGTCGTCGAGGCCTTCGTCGTAGCCACATGCATTCAGCGCGGCGGCCATGAAGAAGAGTTGCGGAGAACTCTGGAGCGAAATCGTCGGGCCGGCGGGGTCAACGATCGTTGGCGACTTTTCCTGCGGCGGCTGAGATGAGGAGCCTTGCTGGCTGCTCGAAGATTGGGCGACGGCCAACGGTACGCCGGATGCGATGAGGAGACAAAAGCCGGTAAAGAGAGCGCTGGCAACGATGCAAAAGCGGTTTAACGACATGAAGAAAGGACCTTTCATGAAGTCTACGGCATTCGATGGGCTCGCGTCCGGCACCAGACATGTCTTCGCCTTGAGCCCTCGATGAGCCTGAAAATGATCGGGAACACACGAGTTAGACGAGGATTCGGAGCAAAGGAAAGGCCCTTACGCCTGAGGCGGAAGGGCCTTGACCGGTAGGTGAGACTATCCGCGAACCGAAACTCCGGAGAACGACAGCACTGCGAGGCCGCGCACTGGTTGTCCGAAGAAGCGGGCCGGTTCGAAGTGGCTCCAGAGCAGGAGGTTTTCCACCTGAGCGCGTGTTTTGTCATCGACCGGACCGGAGACGATGCGATAGTCGTACACCTGCCCCTGGCCATTGATGTAAGCCTCGACTACGACCGGACCGCTGCCATCGCGGATCTGATCGTTGCTGCTGACCGCCGAAGAGAGATAGAGAAAGTGAGGAGCCGTCGCCATGCCCAGCGGCTCGTCGACGCCGTGCGCCATCTCGGGGCGCGTGAACATCCCAACCAGCACCGTTACAGTGCCGAGCAGCAGGACCGCGCTGGCGAACCCCGCGGCCGCCTGCAGGACGAAAGGCCCAATCGTGTTATCCCAGGCCAGCCTGCACCGCTGGAGCAGACTCCTGCGGCTGCGCGCACGTTCCTGGCTCACTGCAACGCGAATGCGCAACAGAAGATCTTTCGGCTGAGGCACCGGGCCCAGGGAAGCCAATGCCACTTGCGCCTTTTTCAGACCTGCCCACTCGCTTGAACAATCCTGGCAGTCGCCGATATGGGCGGCGATGTGCTGCATCTCGTGCCCGGTCAGCCGGCCATCGAGATACTCCGAGAACTTCGATTGGATGGAGCCGCAGTCAATCATCTCGCCTCCTCTCCCAGGGAAACCTCAAACCCGCGACGCGTTAAGGCTGCGTCAGCCGAGCGGGATTCCTCAAGAATGGCCTTCAAAAGGGCTCGTCCCCGTACGAGCCTCGATTTCACTGTTCCGAGATTCACCCCCTGAATCTCGGCTACCTCTTCGTAAACAAAACCTTCGATGTCCCGGAGGATGAGCGTGGTGCGGAACGGCTCCTGGACCCGGCTCAGTGCTTCCTCAACCCTCGCCCGGGTTTCTTCATGAAGCGCCATCTCGAACGGCGACTCTCCCGGGTCGACAAGAGTCTCTTTTAACTTCATCGACGAGCCATAATTACCGTCGCCGATCTCCTGCTCAATCGGCACTTCCTGCTGCTTATGGCGCATCCACCAACGCCGCTGGTTCGATGCTTCGTGCAAAGCGATGCGGTAGATCCAGGTACGCAGGGAAGACTCCCCATGAAAGCGGCCCACCCCACGGAAAACCTTCACAAAAACTTCCTGCGTGAGATCCGCAGCGTCGGCACGATCATGCAATGTTCGCGCAAGAAGCGAGTAAATGGGCTGGTGAAAACGAGCAATCAGCCAGGCAAACGCTTCTTCAGACCCGGCCTGCAACTCTGCGATCAGTGCGGCTTCGTCGGAGTGAAGTGTAAGCGCGCTTGCAATATTTCCCATGGTGAGATCCGCCTGCAATTCAGTTCCCCCCACGTTACCGCATCAGCACCACACTTGGCATCTCTCCCGTCACCTATTAAAGGAGCAGTTCCATGCCCAGTGCGCCGTCTGCCTGCGGCAAACAACCCCGACCATTACAAGAACTTGTCGGGTCGCCTTGTTACCCGGGCGCGAAGGGTGTGAAGCCTGAGATTGCCCCACGCGCCTATTTTCTTAGACACCGGAATACCCCTAAAGTGTTCCCGGTCACGAGAGATTCTGTCCGTAGATGATGTATTTTGGACGACTTAGGCCTGAAACAGAGGCGCGCACATCTCGAAATCGCCGTTCTGCACGGGTGCCAGTTCGTGCCCGGAAAGGCCCGACACACTAGTGAAACTCCATTACCCGCGGCATCTCCGAAGTCGCTGCGTCGTGGCATTAAGATCAGTGGAACGCTGAGATGACAACTTTAACGAAACCCACACCCGCCGCATCCGCTCAGGAACCGATCCGCATCAATGCCGGGCTCATCGTTTTTCTCGGAATGGTTTTGCTCGTTGTCCTTGCAGTCCATCAACATCTGGAGCAGCAGTTCGACTTCGGTGTCTTTTATTACGCGGCCCACATGATCGTGGATGGCAAGGGCCATGACCTCTATAACCTTGCAGTGCAGCACCTCTATCAACTCCGATACCATCGCCCCCCCGATACGCTGTTTCGCTATCCTCCGATCGCGCTCATTCCCATCCTTCCACTCACGATTCTGCCCACTGCCGTTGCCTTTGCGGTGTGGACTGCCGCCTGCATGGGCTTCCTGGTTGTGAGCATTAAAATTTTCGAGCGCGAAACGGGCCTCGCTTTTGGAAACTGGCCCGTGTTGCTCGGGCTTCTTTTTGTTCCGGTTCTCGATTGCCTGCTGCACGGCCAGTACTCGATTTTGATCGTGCTGTTCTATGCACTCGCCTATCAGCAATTGAGGAAGGGACATCGTTTCTGGGGAGGAGCGTTGCTCGGCCTGGCGACACTAAAATTTCAACTCGTCCTGGGATTTGTGCCGATCTTCTTGTTGAAGCGGAAGTGGCGTGAGCTCGCCGGCTTTTCCGCATCGACCGCGGTCCTGGTTGCGATCTCACTCGCCATGACGGGCCTGCAGGCGCTGCACTCGTATCCCAACTTCGCATTGCACGCTGAGTTGCCGGTGAATGAATTGCCTCACAAGGCGAACTGGCAGGGACTGCTTTCACTTGTCGGGCAGGAAGGCAGCATCTGGGTCGCGTTGTTGTCGGTCGCCACCGTAATTTGGGCCGCGCGCGCGTGGACGAACGTCGATCGCGGTTTCTGCGCAGCGACGCTGGCCGCTATGCTCGTCAGCTACCACATCACCCCGTAGGATCTTTCGCTCGCGATCGTTCCGTTCTTTGTTGCCGTGAATGTGGGCATCCTGCCTCGCAATCGCGTGCCTCTGTTCGCAGCGCTTGGAATGGGGATCCTTCTGGTCTTCATGATGGTTCAGATCCCGATGGCGGTCTTTGCAATTGTGTTGGCCGCAGCCCTGGTGTGGGCTGGAACCCATGCCTCCGAAGGGGCACGACCAGACACTGCTGAAAACGCAGCTGTTTGACAAAGTCCGCGCAAAGACCATCAAACGCCTTTGGTGCTGGTGTTAGCGGATTCGGGGTTGGCTCCGGCTCAATTGACGAATCCATTCAAAGCAGAGACAATAGAGGAGTTGTATCCCGCCCAAGTGGGCCTGTGGCGCAGCTGGGAGCGCGCTTCCATGGCATGGAAGAGGTCATCGGTTCGATCCCGATCAGGTCCACCAATAAATCAACAACTTAGCGGCTCCGCCTCTTCCGACTTGGTAGCATTTGGTAGCAAATTTTCAAAACCCTGTTGCGACGGGGTTTCGAAATCGCTTCCGCTCCTCCTCTCCTGAATTCTGGGGCGTCCCGAGACCCCGGTGCCCCCGAACCCAATCTCGTTACCGATCGTCCGGGATCCTTCTTTCTTTGTTTTGGAGTTCGCGGCCCTAAGCTTGGGACTCTTCATCAATTCGCGATGGATGGAATCAATCGTCCCCCGCACACCTTCCGGAATCTCCTGCATGTAAATATCGGTGGTCGTCGCAGTGCGAGAGTGTCGCAGCACACCTTGCACGTCTTTTACCGTTCCCTTCTTCTGGGCCAAGGTTGCAACCGTCCTCCGAATTACCTGGAACGTGAGCTTCGAAAGGTTCAACTTCCGGGCGAGTTTGTGAAGCACCCGCTTACGATAGTTGTCCGTATCCAGAAACCCACCCGCTCCGTTCGTGAAAATGAAGGCATCGGGGGACGGATCGGGACATTGCTTCCGCCATTGCTGGAGATCGGCCGCAACACTTCTCGGAACATGGATGACCGTGAGACTCTTCTTGGTCTTTCCCCAAGGCCGAATCTTGCCCTTGTATACGGTTTCCACAATCTCCAGAGTGCAGGCTTCGTACTCGAAGCACTTCCACCGGAAAGCGAAAAGCTCGCTCGGTCGAAGTGCGTTGGTCATATCCAGCTCAAGCAGAATGCGATCCTGCAGAGTCAGTTCCATGAGAGCGAGCCGGAGTTGGTCCCAGGTCAGGACGGTCTTGTCTGTCTCCCGAAGATGAGCCGGAACTTTGACCTTGCGAGCTGGATCTTTCGGCAGATAGTCCTGATCGACTGCTTCTGAAAAGATGGCTTGCATGTACGCCCGAATCTGGAGCACTCTGTCTCTCGATTGAAGTTTGGCCAGTTTGTTGAGATGCGTCTGCAAGGCGAACTTGTCGATGTCCTCAAGCCGGTCTTCATCGAACTTCTCGATGAGGTCCGCCTCGATGAGATATTTTTTCACCTTCGCAGTCTCCTCCCTCCAATCTGCTTCCTTCAACGGAAAGAAACGGTTGCGAACGAACCATCCGAATGTCACGGAAACATTGGTTGCAGATCGGTCATTGGAAACAGATCCCGTGACTCTCGTGATCTCGCGTTCGAGTGCTTCCTTGGCTTCGAACTTTGAAAGCTCCGATCTGGCCCCGAGCACTACCGGGACGACCGTAGCTTTCGGTTGATTGGTTTCAGGATCGATCACTTCTCGGCGGAAGTATCCGTACCATTTCTTACCGCGAAGGATAATCCATCCCTTCTGGTGCGACTTGCCCATCGATGCCTCGATTTCTGTGGGGGAAATGCGAGCAGGGCTGCCCCCATTTTACTCTCTTTGGCTTATTTAGCGGTGCTTGCGCCGCATGGCTGAGAGGCGTTCCCGCTCGTTAATGAACTCTTCCACTTCACTGGAGCGATAGCGAAGGACCCCGTCGCTCATCCGAATGACGGGCAGATAAGGAGCCTTGCGTGAGGAGTGATCCCAGACCCAATCCTTCGTGACATTCAGCCGTTGAGCAACATCCTCAACGCTGAGAAGCACGTCCCTGGAGGGCATTTGCTGAACGCTTGCCGCGAAAGCCATATAACATCTCCTAACGTGAAATGACGGCATCGAAAGATACCGGGAAATGTGCCTAGCCTCTCTTGACAGAAGAGTCCCGTCTAATACTTTCCATGTATCGGGTGATACGTTTCGCGTATCACCTCGGCGCAACATCGCCTGAAGCAGGCATCTCGCCGTGAGGCGTAATTATGGCCAAATTGGACTTCCCTGTTGATAACCCGGGTTCTTATTGCCAGAATTCCCACAAGCGGAGACGCAGTTACCCGCGTTTGGAGTCCAGTCGCAAGCACTACTTCTTGTCGAGCGGTGCGCTATGTATGAATGGGCAGAGCTTCGCCATTTCAGATACTTACTGACGATCCTGGAGAGACAGGGATTCCGAGCTGCGGCCGAGGAGTTGCGTACCGCGCAACCCAACCTTAGCGTTCAGGCCCGGCAGTTCCAGGAGAACGCTTCGGTTCGTCTCTTTCGCAAGATGAAGGGCGGGCGTATTCGGCCAACGGAAACCGGCCTTGCCTTCATCGCACTGGCAAGGCTGCTGCTGGAGACGCGGGATGAGGTCATCAACGCATTGATTGCGATTGAGCGTGGTGAAGTTAGTTCCGTTCGATTCGGGTGCACTCCATTGGTTGATCCGGGGCTGTTTCGAGCCTTCTGCGATCTACACAAAGAGATCGTGCCCGTATGCCATGTACGGCCAACGCATGGAGACACGGCGCATCTGGCGGAAGAAGTTGTATCGGGAACGGTCGATGCCGCCCTTGTAACGTTGCCCTTGCGGCATCCGGAGCTACGTATCGAAGAATTGCGGCGAGATCGGCTCGTTGTCTGCTTGCGGCGAGACGATCTGCTCGCTGCGAAAGCCTCTCTGCAGCCTGTTGATTTGCAGGGCAATCTTGCAGTCCTGTATCACCCACAACGACATCCCGATGCCCACGAGCGGTTGCTCGAACTCCTCAGAGACGCCGGTGTGCAGCTTGAAGAATACTCCTGCGCTTCGCACCCCTCCGAGATGCAGACGCTGGTCAAAGGGGGACACGGCTTCGCCTTGATCCGGGAGGGAACAACCCTGGATGAAGAACTATTGGCCCGCCCGATTGCCGGCGTGGATTGGACCGTAGATACAGCATTGATCTATCACAAATTGCGTCATCCGAAGACCGTTCCAATCCTGGTCAGGAGGCTCATAAAGGAACTCCCTCAGAATGGCAAGGAGTCGGCATCAAACAAAATTTCTGTCCCCGTACAGACCCCGATCACAACCGGAAAGCGTCCCCCTCAACGAGTAAAAGATGGTCCGGTTCAAATGAAGCTAATCAGTTAAAGGTTGAAACATTGGCATCAGATAGAAAGAGGTGATGCTTCGGAGTTATCACCCGATAAATAATACGTATTGGACGCGAGCTTAGCAGGAGCCCAATCATCACGGCATATTCCCGACTGAGACCAGTCGACGGAGGTGCCAATGTTTCGTAAAAGCCATGCCGTGATTCCCTGCCGCACAACTCATCTTGCCAAGCGATTGGCGCAGCTCTTCAGCAAACGCAAACTGCTTCACGCAACGCGTGTGTTGTGGCCGACGCTTTTCGCGCTCACATGCGTAAGCGTTGCCCACGCACAAGGGACGATGGATTTCTCCGGTGCACAGACGCTCATGGGGACGTTCAAAACCTTCGCTATCTACGCAGGCGCAGTCATCTGTTTCGGCGGCCTGATTTTCGCCGGAATCCGCATGATGAGCGGTCGCTTTCAAGATGCTATTCCAGGTCTCTTCGGTGCGCTGTTCGGTGCCGGCGTACTCGGATGGGGCGCAGGCTGGATTGGCTCGCTCACTGGACAGTCCATGTAACGGTGAAAGCCATGACCAAGCGAGGAGAGCCGTTAGCGATCAATCAAGCGCTGAATCGTCCGAGATCCAAGTTCGGTCTCGATCTCACAGCATGGATGGCGATCGTATTCGTCTGCGTAACGGTTTTCCTCGTTGGGTTCCGTCTGTTGGCGATGATGGCCTTTCCAACGCTTGCGATCGGAGCTTGGTTAATCGTCCGCAAACATCCAAAGATGTTTGAACTCTGGGGACTCAGCCTAAGTCAGAGGTCTTACTATGACCCGCGCAAATACTGAACAGTTGAAACATACGCCGTGGTTTGCCAAGGCCGGAGCAGCGTGCAGCATCGTTCCGATCTCTCGCTTTATCGGCCCGAACATCTTTGCACTCAAGGGTGGCGGCTACGGTTGCCTCTTCTCCCTGACCGGCATTGATGAGGAAGGACAGACCGACCAGGAGCTTGAGGCGCGAATGCACTCCATTGAAGGCGCATTGCATGGGCTCCCCGAAGGTTCCTGCCTCTATCAATACACCCGCGTGATGTCGGGGTTCGATCTCCCTCGCCAGCAAAAATATTTGAACCCGATTACACAGGTATTCGCGGACGACCGCCTGGCCTTCCTTGAACGGACGGCCGGCTTCCGGCGCATCGACTTGCATTGGTGCCTCACGCTGGAGCCGTCGAGGGTGAAGGTGCTTGAGCGCAAGCCGCAGGAGAACGCTGTCGATACGTCGCGGATGCTCGCCGATCTCCAAAAGATGGCGGCGATTCTGGAGGGCCATCTCGGCGGTTCGTTGGGGCTGCGACTCCTCGACAAGAACAGCGCTTTCCAGTTCTTAAGCTATCTTTTCAACCTCGAAGCGTGGTCGGAGCAAGACCAACTCCGCAGCGATACGGGTGTAGACCGCCAGATCGTAAAAAACGCGGTCGCATGGCACAGCGACCATCTGCAAGTCGGCAAGCGCCATGTACAGATGTTTTCTTTGAAGGCGACGCCTGAAGCGTCCCGGCCGTGCCTGTTCTTCGGTCTGCTCAAACTCGACTGCGACAGCGTGTTGTGCTCGACATGGCGGGTAAAATCCACGTCCTCAGCCCGCAGCGAGATCAATGCCCAGGAGAAGTTCATCTCGTTTTTTAAAGTTGGCGTGTTGACCCGCGTGATGAGCGGGCGCGATACCGCGTCCCTTGACACCGGAGCTGGAGCCAAAGCCGCGAACAGTAGCGTTGATGACCTCAGTGAAGTCATCCGCTCTCTCGATAAGAAGGCACAGGGTGAATACTCTCTCCGGCTGCTACTTGCGGCACCTAGCGCGGAACAATTACGCAAAACCGTTCCTGCTGTGCATCGTGTCTTCGTCGATGCTCGCGCTCAGGTGATGGAAGAGACGCTGGGCAATCTGTCCGCGTTCTATGCGATGTTCCCCGGCAATCACAAGTTCAATGTATTCCCGCTATGGCTCTCCGAGGACCATCACGCTCGCCTCTCCTCAGTGTTCGCTCCACACGTTGGGCATCCGAACTCGGAGGATTTGGATTCCGAGTACCTGAATATCTTGGAGACCCGCGCACGGACGCCGTTCTTTCAGGACGTGTACGTAGATGGCGTGCGGGTCATGCTCATCATCGGACCAACTGGCACAGGCAAGAGCGTGCATGGTAATCAACTCATTGCGCTTGAGCAAAAGTATGGCGGTTTTACCTACATCTTCGACATCGGTGGCAGCTACGAGAGCCTTGTGGAACTCTATGGCGGCAAGGTTGACCGGGTAGGCAAAGACGGCCCGAATTTGAATCCCTTCGCGCTGGAGCCGACCGAAAGCAACATCAAGTTTCTGTATTCGTTCGTGAAGCTCCTGCTCACGAACGGCGGCGCGGAGATGGAACCCGAAGATGACGATGTGATCCACAAGGCCGTGCAGGATATGTACCTGCTTGACCGTGAGAACCGGCGACTGTCGAATCTCTTCTTGCCCAAGAAGCTCGATCGCTACCTATCCAAGTGGGTTGGCAAGGGCGTCTATCACGCGATCTTCGACAACGTGGACGACAGCCTCTCTCTATCCCGCCTCCAGTGCTTCGATTTCCAGGGAGTGAATAACGAGCAGTATGGCGACCTCATCGAGCCCCTGATGGTGTGGCTCCTTCGGCGCATCAACGATGTGCTTCACGATCCGGCGAATCTGGGAGTACCAAAGCACATTTTGATCGAGGAGATCTTCTCCTCGATGAAGAACAAGCAGCTGCTCGAAGGCGCGCTCGCTTCGATCAAGATAGTTCGCAAGAACCTTGGCGGCGTGACAATGATCGGGCAGTCCGCCGATGACCTCGGCCAGAACGCCGACAGCATTGTGAATTCCTGCACGTCGTTTCTGTTTCTCAAGGACGCGACTTTCAACCGAAAGCGATACGCCGAGTTGTTCAAGATGAATGAGCAGCAGATCGCGCTGTTTGAGAGCTTGCAGGATCGAGAAGCACTCTACATGCGTCGCGACGGGTTGACAAAGGTTGTCATCCTCAACCTCGACAGCCGCAGCTATGCCACGTTTTCGACCAAGCCCAAGGACAGGGTACGGCGGTCGAAGCTCATCGCCAAGTACGGACTCACCGAGGGCATTACGCGTTTTGCCCAGGGCGAGACCGCGTAACCAATTCCCAAATTGAAAGGACCCGCCGTGAAACCACCCATCCTCATCTTCGTCACCGCAGGAATCGCATTCGCAGCGGCCACAGCATTCGCGGCTCCCGACCCACCACATCCGCTGGCGCCAGGCCCACCGCGAACCATCAGCGTATCGGCGGCGGACGCTCCCCCGATAGTCCGCGCCGGTCTCCTCCAATCAACACTGATTGCGCTCCCGCCCGAGGAGAAGGTTGCGACGGTGTTCGGTGGAGACACCGTGAACTGGGTATTTGACGGCGGACACGTCGCCAGCCGCTTTCTCAGCGTCAAACCGAAAGTCGCCACTGCCAACACCGACATTCACATTATTTCGGATCACGGCAATGAGTACACGCTTGAACTCCGCGAGGTTTCGGGCGACCAGGATCCACACTTTGATGCCAACGTGTACATCGAGCCGGGCGATAAAGCCGCTAAGGACAGGCTTGTCGAGTTACCCGTCTTCGTTCCCGCCTCTGAACTGGACAAAGTCAAGCAGGATGTAGCGGCAGCCAAAGCCGCCGAAATCGCGGCAGAGAAGGCCGAGGTGGCTAAGGCAGAACAGTATCGGAGCCAGTATCCGGGTACTTTGCACTTTGACTACACCTGGGACAAGAACAAGGGCAAAGCCCTTGGCCTGAAGCAGATTTGGCGCGATGACAAGTTCACCTATCTGCGTGGGCAATTTCAGGAGACCCCAACCTTGTATGAGGTGAAGGACAAGAAGCCGTCGCTCATCAATTTCGACTACAACGACGGTCTCTACACGGTTCCGAAAGATCTGGATAACGGCTACCTCGCCATCGGCAAGCAAAAGGTCGAATTCCACCGCACCGGTGAAAGGAACTAGCTATGCCCGAGCCGAGTCTGAATCCGCCCGCGACCGTTCCTGAACAGCCTGAGGCGAAGCCGCCATTGCGAAAGAGTATGCCGGTCGTCATCGCATTGATAGCGATTGTCGCCCTCATCGGCATCGCCAACATCTCCAGCCTCGTTAGAGGGAACAAAAAGATCGCTCCGGCGAGCGCCATGGCCATGCGCCCATCTGGACCCAATGCTCAACAGGTAACGAGCTTTGAGACGCAGCAGCAATTTCAAGCCAAGCAAGATGCGGCGGATAGGCAACGCCAACAAGAACTAGCAGCGGCGATCGCGCAGCTTAAGGATGCGGAGGGCGTTCCTGGACCAGAGGCCGCGGACACACCGCCGATGACCGCCGCGCAGAGGGTGGCGATTTATGGCGACAACCCGAATGCGCCCGCCCGGACATCAGAGATCGCGCAGGCTCAGGCTGAGGCAAAACAGAAACGGCTTGCCAAGGAGAAGCAGCAGCTGGACGCAATCAACAGCGACACGGTTGCGATTGACTTCGAGCATCCAAGCGGCGCGATAACACCCTCCGCCCTGGCTCCCCAAATGGCGACGCCGGAGGTAGTTCAGAAGATAGCTGTTGATGCGGCTCGCGGCGGCGCGCCTTTGCAGCAAAGGGCGGATGCCAAGACGAATCCGATGGCCCCCTACGACTTTGATTCTTATGAAGGCCGGCTCTATCGCGTCTATGAGGGAACCGTTCTTGAGGGTGTAGTTACCAACCACATCGACGGCGGGTTCAGCGGGCCAATCATGGTCATGCTTACCACCGACTACTACTCCCATGACCATCAGCAGCTCTTGATGCCCCAGGGCACCCGATTGATTGGCACGGTCGAGAGAGTCGGCAACGCGCAGCAGCGCAAGATGTTCGTGACCTTCCACCGGGCCATTTGCCCAGATGGATTCTCAATTCAGATCGACAAGTACGTGGGCCTTGACCCAATAGGCACGACCGGCCTTGCAACGAAGGTCGACCACGGATATTTGCAGGCGTTCGCCGCCGCCGCTGCTATCGGAGGCTTGGGTGGCCTGGCGCAGATCGGGAACAACGGCAGCGTCTTGTCCCCCTCAACCGAGATCCGCAATGGAATCTCCGAGCAGTCCGCTACCGAAGGCGAACAGGTATTGAATCACTTTCTCGACCGTCTGCCGGTGATCACCCTCAAGGAAGGCTCCCGCGCCCGCGTTTACATCGGCACCGACATCCTAATTCCGTCTTACGCAGAACATCGCATCGATCCAACGCTATGAAGCAAGCAGCCACAACTCGGTGCAAGTTCATCGCCGGAACCGGGGTGTGCCTCTTCGCGCTTGCCGTGGTCGCTACATCTACGCCGAGCATGGTCGCGAGTGCGTTGCTTGATTTCGTCGAGATCACCGAAGGGATCACACGGTTACCGTGCAGGATCGTCGACCACAGCAGATGTTTAACCCTGGACAGGTTCGACCCGACCTGCCCGCAGTGCATGTAACCGCTGTTCAACCGTAGGAGGTTTTATGAAGTTTACTCTGACGAACCGCCGCAAATGGATTGTCGCGACCGGCGCGGCATTGCTTCTCGCCGCGACCCCCAGTTTCGCTCTGTTTGGCATTGGGGATATTGTCTTCGACCCCACCAGTTACGCCAGTCTGGTCTCTCAGCTCACCACACTGGAGAGCCAGTACAACATGCTTAAGAACAACATCGTGCATTTCTCGTTCAAACAGCAGTGGCAGACGACGCTTCACACTCTAGAGAACGTCACTGTCGCCAATATGTTTGGCGAGACGGCCGGCATGCGCATCGCGCTCAACAGCAATTCACCAACGGCGTCCATCACCGCTTGGAAGAGGGCCACTGTCCCCATAAACAGCAATGCCACTTCTTATTTGCAAGGGCAGACATTGGGTAGCACTAGGATGTCGCAGCTTGCCATGATTGAGACCTCGGACGCCATCTCTCCCGATTGCCTCACCGCAGTAGGTCAGTACCGGGGTTTCAGGAGCGAGAACGCCACCGCAAACACTTCGCTGCTCTCACAACAGTTCGACAGCTCCGATGCGACCAATAGCGAAGTCCAGCAGCTCAATCTCCTGAACGCTGCCGAGGCACAGAAGTTGAGCGAGATGCAGTCCCAGGGCGCGCTTCACGCCTGCCTTGCTTCGCAGATGACGGTGGCCAACATGGAGCGCCGCGATGCCGCTGTCGAAGACCTCAACACCGCCGTCTTGGTGCAACAGCAACGCGCCACCAATGACACGAGTGCAGCGAGCGAGTCGAGCACCTGGCGAACCTATCTTCCATAGTGGGAGACACGACGTTGAATCTCATCAATACGAAGCTCCTGCTGGCTATCCTCGGAGCGCTGTTGGCTGTCGGTGGCGCTGTGGCCTACCAGCGGCACGAAACCGAGAAGGCCGCCGCAGACGCAGCGAAGGCGGCGGCCATTCTTGAGCTGCAACAGAAGG
>Ga0157379_10000862_pt1 | contig 24591 bp, 17 predicted proteins | sample S25metaG_FD_121802 | JGI IMG/M metagenome (GOLD analysis project Ga0157379, IMG submission 121802) | Switchgrass rhizosphere microbial communities from Kellogg Biological Station, Michigan, USA - S2-5 metaG | ecosystem: Host-associated > Plants > Roots > Rhizosphere > Soil | place: USA... | reverse complement strand
TCGACGCCGAGGTGCGGCTCTACGACCGCCTCTTCACCGAGGAGGATCCCGAGGCGGGAAAGGACGGGGCCGACTATCTGTCGCTGCTCAATCCTCACTCGCTCGAACGTCTTCCTGGCGCCAGGCTCGAGCCGAGCCTGGCGAGCGCCGCCGTCGGCTCGCGCTGGCAGTTCGAGCGCCAGGGCTACTTTTGCGTGGATCCCGATTCCCGGACGGGCGCGCTCGTTTTCAACCGCACCGTGACGTTGCGCGACACCTGGGCGAAGATCCAGGCGAAGTAGACCCCGCCGCGGCGTGCGGCGGCGACGCTGGCCTGACGAACCGTTGATTCGCTATAGACGGAGTCGCCGTCCGTGCCGTGCGGCGCCCGTGGTGTCCGCACTGGGCGGCGTTCGATCAGGCCATGTCGACGAGCGGGCAGCGCGACAGCGATCAGCATCGGGCGTTCATCGGCCGTGAGACCGAGCTGACGGCTCTTCAGAGCTACGTCGGACAGGGACGACTGGTGCTGCTGTCCGGCGAGGCTGGCATCGGCAAGACCCGGCTCATCGAGGAGTTCGCGCTGCGCGCTCGCGAACCGAGGCACATGATCCACTGGGGCCGCTGCTGGGACGACGTCGGTGCGCCCGCGTTCTGGCCGTGGATCGATATCGTGCGCAGTCTCGCACGCGCGACGGCGCCGGACGTGCTGCGGGCGCAGCTCGGCCACGGCGCCGCCGAGATCGCGTGTCTCGTCCCCGAGGTACGGGAGCGTCTTCCCGACCTCGCGGTCGTTCCCGTCGTCGAGGGAAAGTACGCGCGTTTCCGTTTGTTCGAGGCCGTGGTGACGTACCTCGGCAACGCCGCCTCGGGCGGGCCGCTCGTTCTGATGCTCGAGGATCTGCATTGGGCCGATGCGCCGTCGCTCCAGCTGCTGCGCTTTCTCGCGCGAGAGATCGGCGCCTCGTCGCTGCTCGTGATCGGAACGTTCCGCGACACCGAGCTGCGCGACGGCTCGCCGCTCGGCGACCTGCTCGCGCGCGTGGCACGATACCGCGACTGCACCCGCATGGCGCTCGCGGGCCTGAGCGAGGGCGAGGTGCGCTGCTATCTCGACGCTCAAGGGCGTGCCGGGGGGGAGGATCTGGTCGCGGCCCTCTATCGCGATACGGAAGGCAACCCATTCTATCTGGGCGAGTTCGTCCGCCTGCTCGCGAAGGGTCCGCCGAGCGACGCGACGGGCACGCGGCCCTATCCCATCCCGAGCACGGTGCGTGACGTGATCCGGCGCCGGCTCGACGCGTACTCACCGAACTGCCAGGAGATGCTGCGAGTCGCGGCGGTCGCCGGCGCGCCGTTCACGCTGGCGCTGCTCCAGCGCGTGCCCGCGGTGGCGCACCTCGCAGTCCTGTCGTTGTTGAGCGACGCGCTGGCGGGCGGCCTCGTCGTTGCCACGTCGGACGACGCCCCGAGCTACCGGTTCGCGCACGCGCTGATCCGCGACACGCTCTACGACGATCTCTCGCTCGAGCGCCGGGTGCGGCTCCACAACGCCGTCGGCGAGACGCTCGAGCAGCTTCACGGTGGGAACGAGGTGTGCGTCCGGGAGCTCGCGCACCATTTCGCCCGCGGCGCATCGCAGGATCACGGCGAGCGTGCGATCCACTACGCGCTACGCGCCGCCGAGCAGGCGGGCACGGCAGGCGCGCATCACGACGCCGCCGCGCAGTACGCGAGCGCGCTCGACCTGCTGCGGCAGTGGCAGCCGAGCGACGAGCCTCGCATGTGCGGCGCCCTCGTGGGTCTCGGGGAGGCGAGGGTGCGGAGCGGCGATCCCGCCGCTGCCGAGGAGGCGTTCGTCGAGGCGATCGCGCTCGCGCGCCGCGTGGGAGAGAGCGAGCTCTTCGCGCGCGCGACGCTCGGGCTCGGCGAGGTCGAGCGTTTCCACGACCGGCTCGTACCGCTCCTCGAGGAGGCGCTGCGGCTGCTCGGATCGGAGGACGGTGCGCACCGTGTCCGGCTGCTGACCCGGCTGGCAGTCGCGCTGTACTGGTCGGAGCGCGAGGATCACAAGCGGGCGCTCAGCGAGGAAGCCGTCGCGATGGCGCGCCGCCTCGCAGTCCCGAGTACGCTCGCGTACGCGTTGGCGGGACGCATCGCCACGCTCTCCGGTCCCGACGACGTCGAAGAACGGCTCGCCACCGCGGTCGAGATGCGCAGGGTCGCCGATCGCTGCGGCGACCGCGAGCTGTCGATGATCGGGCGAGGATGGAGCATCGCCGATCGGCTCGCGCTCGGCGACGCCGATCGTGTGCGGGCCGAGGTCGACGCCTTCGCCGCCGCGGCCACCGACCTCCGCCATCCGTACTTCCTCTGGTGGTCGACGGCGATGCGCGTGATGCAGGCAATCTTGCAGGGGCGCCTCGCGGATGCCGAGGGGCTCGCGCAGCAGGCCCTCCACCTCGGACAGCGCGCGATCGTCGCCGACGCCATGCAGGTCTTCGCCGGTCACTTCTACGTGATCTGCATCGAGCAGGAGCGTCTCGATCAGCTCGAGGCCATCGTCGTGGATTTCGTGCGCCAGTTCCCGCATCTGCCGAACGGGCACTGCGGGCTCGCGCTCCTCTACGCGGAGCGCGGTCGGTTCGCGGACGCGGAAGCCGAGATGGCGAAGATCGCGGCGGACGATTTCCGGGCCCTGCCGCGCAATCCCGAATGGCTCGGCTCCGTCGCGGCGCTCGCCGAGACGTCGGTCCTGCTGCCGGACGCGCCGTACGCGGAGACGCTCTACGCGCTCCTGCGCGACTACCGCCACCGGATCATCGTCTCCGGGCTCGGGGCGCTCTGCTCTGGCTCGGTCGCGCATTTCCTCGGCGTGCTCGCGTCGCGACTCGGCCACTGGGAGGACGCGGCCGATCACCTCGAGGAGGCGCTGCGCGTCCACCAGCGCCTGGAGGCGCCGGCATGGGTCGCGTACACGCGCTGCGAGCTCGCGCGTCTGGCGTTGGCGCGCGCCGGCGCCGGCGATCAGGAGCGCGCGACGGGCTTGCGCGCCGACGCGCAGCGGGTGGCCGATGAGCTCGGCATGGCGCGACTGCGACGTCGCCTGCGCCTCCTCGAAACGGCGACGCCGGGTGCCGGCCTCGGCCCGGCGCGCCGGCGCGGTGCCCTGCGCAAGGAAGGCGAGTACTGGACGCTGCGCTGGGAACGCGGCGAGTTCCGGTTGCGCGACAGCGTCGGCTTGCAGTACCTGGCGATCCTCATCGGCAACCCAGGCCGCGAGTTCCTGGCGATCGACCTGATCGCGGCGCGCCGCGCGGCCGCACCGTCCACCCCGGAGCATCGCCCGAGGGCAGGTGATCGAGATCTCCATGCAGGCCACCTCGGCGATGCCGGAAGCGTGCTCGACCCGCGGGCGCGGAGCGCCTATCGTGCGCGCGTCGACGAGCTGCGCGGCGAGCTCGCGGAGGCACTCCGCTTCAACGACCCGGCGCGCACCAGCCGCGTGCAGGGGGAGCTCGACGTGCTGCTCGGCGAGCTGGCCCGCGCCGTCGGTCTCGGGGGTCGCGAGCGGCGCGCTGGCTCGCCGGTCGAGCGTGCCCGGGTGAGCGCCACGCGCGCCATTCACGCAGCGGTGCGGCGCATTCGCGAAAATGACGCGGCGCTCGCCCGTCACCTCGCCCGGGTGATCAAGACCGGGACGTTCTGCTCCTACACGCCCGACGTTCGTATCGCCGTCACGTGGGAGCTATAGAGCAATGTTCCCCCGGAAGAGCGATGTTCCCCCGGAAGTCACACCGGGGCCTGCGTGATCACGCCCGCAGTGCAGGAGGATAGCAGGATGCCGACCCTCAAGACGCAGCTCGTCGCGCTCGAATGCCTGGTCACCGTACTCGCCGCAGCCATGCCGGCGGGAGCGGCGATCACGAGCCTCACTCTCAACAAGTGTCTCTCGGGCAAGGTGAAGGGGGTCGGGAAGTCGGTCTCGGCACGCGCGAAATGCGCCAGCAAGGAGGCGAGCAGTGGCGTCCCGAATCCTGCCTGCACGCAGAAAGCGAGCGACAAGTTCACCGGCGACGGCACGCCCGCCAAGGGCGTCTTCAACAAGCTCGAGGCGAAGTACCCGCTGACGAACCCGACCCCGTGCCTGACCTTCAGCGACCAGGGGTCGTTCGAGGGCGACATCGCGACCTACGCCGCGAGCATCCCGGCGACCACGGGCAGCGCGGTGGGCCAGTGCGACGCCGCGAAGATCAAGTGCGTCGGCAAATACGTCGCCGCCATCACCAACTGCTATGCGAAGGCGGCCAAGATGACGGGCGCGGTCGATGCCGCCTGCATCACGAAGGCGAACGCCAAATTCACCGGCAGCGTCTCGAGCTGCCTCGACAAGGCCGCCGCGCGCGGCGACTGCACCCACGCGGGGACGCAGGTCGCTCCGCTGCAGGCCGCCGCCGACGCGTTCATCAAGATCTCGACCTGCGACCTCGATCCCGGCAATCCCGGCTGCGGCTGCCCCACCTCCTACGCGTTCACGGCCAACGGCGCCGACGCCGACCTCGACGTGGGCTGGACGGGCATCAACCACGACGGCGACCTGACGTCGGGGACACGGGTGACGTTGGCGGTGAGCGGGTGTCCCAACACGGTCAGCCCGTGCGGCACTTGCACGTTGTCGGGTCCGCTCCCGAACGGGGGCGGGGCACCCTTCGACAATCATCGCTGCCGCGGCGACAACACCGGCGCCAACGGCAGCTGGCTGCCCTGTACGTCGGATGCCGACTGCACGGGCACCGGCAACGCCTGCGTGTTCTTCCTGGGACCGCCGCGTCCCGATCACCTGGGTTTCGGCGAGCTCTGCACCTTGACGGAGATCGCATCCGTCTCCGGGACGATCGATCCCGACACCGGGACGCTGGCGATGGGCGCCGCGACCGTTACGCACGACTACGCCGGCCTGTTGATCGACGATCCGTGCCCCCTCTGCACGGGCGGCCTCTGCAACGGGGGTCAGCGCATGAACATGCCGTGCGTCGTGCAGGGACACAGCACGAGCTTCGACGACGACGTGAGTCTCGACTGTCCGCCGTCGGCGGGCGCCGGGCTGCTGCCGCTCAGCGCGACCGTGATGCTCACGACGGGAACGCAGACACTGACGCTGGCCGCCTCCAGCCCGGCCTGCCGCGCGGTCGGTCACACAGGTCAGAGCTGCTTCTGCGACACTTGCAACAACGCCAACGCCGAGCCCTGCCTGAGCGACGCGACGTGTCCGATCTCGGGCGGCAACCCGGGCATCTGCGGCGGCAAGCGCTGCAGCGCCGGCGGCAACGCCGGCCAGCCCTGTGCCGTGAACTCCGAGTGTCCCGGCGGGCTGTGCGGCGTGCCGGGAGCGCCCAGCGCGCCGAACTCATGCGACGACGGCATATGTACCCCCAATAGCCCGCCGGACGGCGACTCGCCGCACGAGGGTACGTGCGCCGGCGGCCCATTCGAGGGTTCGTGCGCCCAGCAACCGTATCGTGGCTGTTCCACCGCGGCCGACTGTCCCCTCGCGGGTGACTCGTGCGTGACGCAGTTCCGCGACTGCTTCACGACGGACGGCGTCGTCGGCGATACGGTGAGCGCGACAGGCCAGGCGAGCGTCGCCACGCCGACCCTCACCGCCCTCTACTGCGGGCGTCCCTCGTCGGCCGCGACCATCAACACGATCCGCGGTCTGCCAGGTCTCGTCCGACTGACGATCCCCGGGGTCGCGAGTACGGATTAGACAGTCCGATTGCAGCCGTTGACGTGGGCTCTGAGTGATCACGTCCCAGTCCAGGAGGAGCGTAGATGTCGACCCTCAAGATGCAGCTCGTCGCGCTCGGATGCCTGGCCACGCTACTCGCCGTAGCCGTGCCGGCGGGAGCGGCGATCACGAGCCTCACCGTCAATAGGTGTCTCTCGGGCAAGGTGAAGGCGGTTGGCAAGACGCTCGCCGCTCGGACCAACTGTCTCAGCAAGGACGCGAAACGCGGCACTCCGGATCCGACGTGTCTGCAGAAGGCGAGCGACAAGTTCACGGGCGACGGCAACCCGGCGAGCGGCGCCTTCGAGAAGCTGGAGACCAGGTTCCCCAATACCGACCCGACCCCTTGCCTCACGTTCGATGATCAGAGCGCGTTCGAGGGCGACATCGCGACGTACGCGGCGAGCGTTCCGATGGAGACCGGCAGTGCCACCGGACGCTGCGACGCGGTGAAGATCAAATGCACGGGCAAGTACGTCTCCGCGATCGCGTCGTGCTTCGCCAAGGCCGCGAAGTCGACGGGGACCGTCGACGGCGCCTGCACCGCGAAGGCCGCCGCCAAGCTCTTCGGCGCCGGACGCGGCTGTCTCGACAAGGCGGTCGCTCGGGGTGACTGCACGCACGCGAGCAATCAGGGTTTCGATCTGCAGATCGGGGCGGACGCCTTCCTCAGGAGCACGACCTGCGCCCTCGACCCGACGAATCCGGGCTGCGGCTGCCCGACATCGTACACCTTCACTGCGAATGGCAGCGACGCCGATCTCGACGTCGGGTGGACCGGTGCGAATCACGACGGCGACATGCCCTCGATGTCGCGTCTCACGCTCCTGGTGAGCGGCTGTCCCAATCCCACGAGTCCGTGCGGCACCTGCACGCTGTCGGGTCCGATCTCGAACCCGGGAGGCCCGTCCTTCGCGAACCGCCGCTGCCGGGGTGACGACGGCGGCGCGAACGGCACCTGGATCCCGTGCGTGTCCGACAGCGACTGCGTCGGTACCAACAACGCGTGTGTCTTCTTCTTCGGTCCACCGCGCCCCGACCACCTCGGGTTCGGTGAGCTCTGCACGCTCACGGAAATCGCCGGCTCGATCGCGGGGGCAGTCGACCCGGACAGCGGCACCAGCACCCTGACCGTTCCTCTGACCACGCGCACGTACGCGGCCGGCACGATCGATGACCCTTGTCCGATGTGTACCGCCGGAACGTGCAGCGCCGGCCCGCGCGTGGGCATGGCGTGCACGGTGCAGGGCCACGGCGCGATCTTCGGTGAGGACGTGAGCCTCGACTGTCCCCCGTTCTCAGCGGCGCGCGTCGACGCGCGCACCTTCGCGATCACGCTCGGTACCGGTACGCAAGTGATGACGCTCGATGGAGCGAGCCCGTTCTGCCGTGCGGGCGGGTTCACCGCTGACCGCTGCTTCTGCGACACCTGCAACAACGCCAACGCGGAGGGTTGTACGAGCGACGCGGCGTGCCCGCCGAGCGGTGGCAATCCTGGTATCTGCGGCGGCAAGCGCTGCCTTGGCGGCAGCAACACCGGCGCGCCGTGCGTCGTCAGCTCCGAGTGCAGCGGCGGAGGCTGCGCCGTGCCCGGCATGGGGACGGCGCCCAATCAATGCGACGACGGCATCTGCACGCCGAATACACCGCCCGATCTCGCCTCCACGAACGAGGGGACCTGCGCCAGCGGGCCGGTCGAAACCGTCTGCAGCTCGCAGACGTACCGCGTGTGCGCTACCGCGTCCGACTGTCCGGTGCCGGGCGACACGTGCATTGCGCGGCCGCGCGACTGCTTCACCACGAACGGCCAACTCGGCGATACGGTGAGCGCCGGCGGCCAGGCGGATCCGGTGGCGCCGACGCTCGCGACGCTCTACTGCACCGGACCGACGACGGCGCGCATCATCAACTCCATCCGAGGACTCCCGGGCCTCGTGCGATATACGATCCCGGGCGTGGTCACGACGAACTGAGCGCTATCCGGCGGCAGCCGTCGCGATCGCGCGGTCGAGGCGCGCGAGCGACCGCTCGCGGCCGAGGACGTCGAGCACCTCGAAGATGCCGGGGCTCGCCGCCGTACCCGTCACCGCGACGCGTACCGGCTGCGCGAGCTTCCCGAGCTTCAAGTCGTGCTGCGCGATCACGGCCTGGAAGGCGTGCTCGATGCTCTCGACCGACCAATCGTCGAGGGCCGCGAGCGCTTCGCGCAGGGCGCGCAACGCCGGCGCGATCTCCGCCTTCAAGAACTTGGCTGCCGCGGCAGGATCGGTGGGAGGATCGTCGACGAGATAGAAGCGCGCCTGCTCGACGATCTCGACCAGCGTCTTCGAGCGCTCCTGCAAGGTCGCGAGCGCCTGCGCGAGCCACGCGTCATCGCCCGGCACGGGTAGCTGCGCGCGCTCGATGAACGGCCGCGCCGCCGCCGCAAGCGCGGCGGGCGAGAGCGCGCGCAGGTATTGCGAGTTCACCCACAGCATCTTCTCGACGTCGAAGACGCCAGCCGACTTGCCGATCGACTCGAGATCGAAGAGCGTGATCAGCTCCTCGCGGCTGAAGATCTCCTGATCGCCGTGCGACCAGCCGAGGCGCACGAGGTAGTTGCAGACGGCGTCGGGCAGGAGACCCATGTCGCGATACGCGGTGACGGCCATGGCGCCGTGGCGCTTGCTCAGGCGCGCCTTGTCGGGGCCGAGGATGAGCGGCACGTGGCCGAAGGCGGGGAGCGGCGCGCCGAGCGCCTGGTACATGACGATCTGGCGCGGCGTGTTCGCGAGGTGGTCGTCGCCGCGCAGCACGTGCGTGATGCGCATCTCGGCGTCGTCGACGACCACGCAGAAGTTGTAGGTCGGCGTACCATCGGTGCGCAGGATGATGAGATCGTCGAGCTCGGCGTTCTGAACGACGACGCGCCCCTTCACGATGTCGTCGATGACGGTCTCGCCGTCGCGTGGACTGCGGAAACGCACCGTGTGCGGGCGCCCGCCGGCGGTGCCGGCGGGTAGATCGCGGCAGGTGCCGTCGTAGGCGGGCTTTCGTCCGGCGGCGAGCGCCGCCTGCCGCTTCGCATCGAGCTCCTCCGCGGAGCAGTAGCAGCGATACGCCTTGCCCGCCGCGAGCAACCGCTCGACCTCGGCGACGTACGTGGCTGTGCGGCGGCTCTGGAAGAACGGTCCCTCGTCCCATGCGATCTGCAGCCACTCGAGGCTCTCGAAGATCGCGGCAATCGAGGCTTCACTTGACCGCTCGCGATCGGTGTCCTCAATGCGTAGAATGAACGTACCGCTGTGACGTCGCGCGTAGAGGTAGTTGAAGAGCGCGGTGCGGGCGCCCCCGATGTGGAGATAGCCACTCGGGCTCGGCGCGAAACGGGTCCGTGGTGGAGAGGAATGCGTCACTGTGTCAAAATTGTCGCGGTCGAACGGGGGCAGGTCGGGTGGATAGCCCAAACCCGCCCGGATTGGCGGCCAGCATTGGCAGGGCCTTAGCCGGGCGCACGGGGCTAATAGCCTGTATCCACTTCCACGGCTAGCGGCATAGCTCTTGCTGCCTTGTCGGGACGCGGGTTTCAGGAAAGGCGAAACAGATGAAGAAGAAGATCCTGGTCGTTGAGGACAACGAGGACAACCGGCGTATTCTCGTCTATCGCCTGCGCAAGATCGGCGATTTCGACATCATCGAGGCGCAGAACGGCCTCGAGGCGATCGAGATGACGGAGAAACATTCGCCGGATCTCATCTTCATGGATCTGAAGATGCCGGTGATGGATGGATGGGAAGCCACGAAGCGCATTCGTGTCACGGAGGGCGGCCGTCGCGTCGCCATCATCGCGCTCACCGCGCAGGCGATGGCGGGTGACGAGCAGAAGGCGCTGGCGATCGGCTGCGACGACTACCTCGCGAAGCCGGTGGTCGATCCCGAGATGGTGCGTGAGAAGGTCGAGCGCCTGCTGAAGAAGTACGGCCCGACTCTCGCCGCCGTCCAATAGAGTTCAACGCAGCACCACGACGGTGCCGTAGGCCTCGTCATCGCGGAGGCCTCAATCGAGGACGACGCCTCGGGATGACCTCCCGAGGCGTTTTCGTTTGCGCTTCACGCCCGTGGCCCCATGGTGACTTGACGGTGACAGCGGTGCCCGCTAGCCCAGCGGCATGGCGGGAACTTTGGCGACGCTCGATGGCAAAGTCGCACTCATCACCGGCGGTACCGGGGCGCTCGGTCAGACGGTGAGCGCGGCGTTCATCGCCGCGGGGGCGCGTGTGATAGCGACCTACGTCGTCGATACCGAGCTGGTGCGCTTCGAGGCCGCCGTGCCGGCGGAGCGACGCGAGGCGGCCAAGGTCGATCTCACCGATCGCGCCGCGGTCGGGGCGGTGGTGGCGGGGATCGTCGAGCGGCATGGCCGCCTCGACGTGCTGTTGAACATTGCCGGCGGTTTCGCTGCCGGCGGCGTCGTCGAGACGACCGAAGCGGAGCTCGACCGGCTGCTCACGATAAATCTAAAGACCGCGTTCCTCTGCACCCAGGCCGTCCTGCCCGTCATGACGAAGCAAGGCGCGGGGCGGATCGTGAACGTCACGGCCCGTCCCGGTCTCATCGGGGGCGGCGGAATCGTGGCCTACGCCATCAGCAAGGCGGCGGTCGCCGCGCTGACCCGCGCCACCGCGGACGAGGTGCGCGAGCGGGGCATCACCGTGAACGCCATCGCGCCGAGCACGATCGATACGCCCGCCAACCGGAAGGCGATGCCCAAGGTCGATCCGTCGCAATGGGTGAAGCCCGGGGAGATCGCGGCGACCCTCGTCTTCCTCGCGAGCGACGCGGCGGCGGCGACGAGCGGCGCGATCATTCCCGTGTACGCGCGGGCCTGACGCGTGCGGACGGCGATCGGTGCGGCGGCGTTGAGCTTGCTCGCCGGCCTCATCGCCGCGAGCACCGCTGCGAGGGCGGTCGAGTCCTCACCGGCCGCCGTCACAACGCCGGTGCCCGAGCCGTCGCCGGCGATGGGGCGCGTCGTCTATCGCGCCAGCAAGGTCGCGTCGTTCGAGTCGCTCGGGGTGACGATGATCGCCTGCCGGCATCGCGACCCGGCACCGCGCATGATCTCCGTCGAGTTCTTCGACCCGGCCGGCAACCGCGTGACGCTCTTCGGGCCGAACACCATCCCGAGCTGGGCGCCGGGCAAGAAGCTGCTCTTCGTCTCGGACCCCACGTACTTCCGAAAACGCGACGTCATCGACATGCGCGTCGCGCATCTCAGCGGCGGCACGGCGCGGATCGTCTCCGACGCCCGCGCCATCCACTGCATCGCGAAGATCCGCTTCGATGCCGGCGCCGGCCGACCGAGCTACATACGCAGCGTCGGGCTCTACCGCGAGCGACCTGGCGCGACGCCCGCACCGGTCGACTGGTGACGGCCGGGCGCTGGCGCACCCGCCGTGGTGACGCGCGTCAGCGTGTGGGGGGAGGAGAAGAGGGCGCTGCCCCGCGGCGACTCGAGGAACGCCAGCAGCTCCGCGCTGTCGAGCGTGAGATCGACGTCGGCGCCCGGTGTGTCGCCCTCGACGCGGCCGGCGACAGTGCCGTCGCGCACGAGCGCCGCGAGGCGCGGCTCGTCGAGCGTCTCGAGCCGCAGGCGGTCGCCGCCGACCAGCGTGTAGCGCGCGATCACCCAGCCCCGCCGTGAACCATCGCTCGTCGCGTAGCGGATGCTCAGGTAGCCGTGGGCGCCGCGACGCTCGGTGACGCCGGCATACTCGTCGACCTTCCAGCGCCGCTCCGTCGTCTCCTCGACGACGACGAGATGCACGCCCTGACCGCCGTCCTCGTTGGGGCCGACGAAGAGCATCGTTCCCGCGTCCTTCCTCTCGGTCGGCCGCCACACGCCCTGGAGCCGCGCGTCGAACGGTGCGCGCTCGTCGCCCGCCGGATGCTCCGAGACCGGCACGCAGCCGGCGAGCAATGCGACGCAGAGCAGTACGAGTCCTCGCATGGGCTGCTTCCATAGAAGGCCGTGCCGGCGCGGACAAGCGGCGATGGACTCGCGCACGAGTTACGGGACGGTTACGCGCCGCTCGCGGCTCCGAATCCTGCGCGATCCGCTGCGCGTCATCGCTCTCCTAGCAAAGATCGCACAGCGATTCGGAAAGCGATGGAAGACATGGCGCCGCGCGGCCCGGCTCCATGCGTCAATCCCCCGCAACTTCCGACGATTGTGCCGCTGCTGTGCCGCCTCAGGCGTCTCGTGTGCAGTAATCACTTGGCTACGAAGTGCGGGCCACGATAGAACTAGTGCCATGCGCATGACACTCGGAGCCCTTGCTGCTCTTCTCGTTCTCGCCGCCGGTACGACCGCTTTTGCCGGAACCCCCGCGGCGGGGTTCGCCGATACGCTGTTCGACGGGTCGCTTTCCGCTCCCACCGCGCTCGCCTTTCTGCCGGACGGTCGCTTGTTGATCACGGAGAAGGGCGGGGCGCTGAAGTTGACCGACGGGAACACCACGAGCACGGTCATCACGATCGGCGTCTGTGACGACTCGGAGATGGGACTCCTCGGCGTGGCCGTCGATCCCAGCTTCAACAGCAACGGCTTCGTCTATCTGTACCGCACCGATGATTCGAACGGCTGCACCACCGCCACGGGACGCTCGAGCCAGGTGGTGCGCGTGACGATGGTCGGCAACACCGCGAGTCCGATGTCGCTGGTCGTGCTGCTCGACGGCATCCGCACCGACAACGGCAACCACGATGGCGGCGTGCTGCGCATCGGCCCCGACGGCAAGCTCTATGTCGGCGTCGGCGACACCGGCAACGGTGACAACCAGGGCGGTCCGGGCTCGTCGACCAATCCGTATGCGCAGGATCTGAACGAGATCAACGGCAAGATCCTGCGGTTGAACCTCGACGGCACGATCCCGAACGACAATCCCTTCTTCAACCAGGTCGGCAAGCGCGGCGAGATCTTCGCGTCCGGCTTCCGCAACCCCTTCCGCATGGGCTTCGATCCGATGGGCGGCTCGCTCTGGGTGGGTGACGTCGGCGATCTCACGGTCGAGGAGATCGACATCGTCACGAGCGGCGGCAATTATGCCTGGCCGCATTGCGAGGGGACGCTGCCCGGCAGCTGTGAGCTGCCCGGCGACATCGATCCGATCTTCACCTACCTGCACTCGGGTGGCTCGTCGCTCGGCACGTGCCTGATCGGCGGTAGCTTCTCCGCTACGTTCGGCGGCCTCGACAATCAGTACTTCTTCGGCGATTGCACGAGCGGCAACATCTATTCGGCCGTCGTGAACAACACGCGCGACGACATCGTCGGCACGCCGACCCTCTTCGTCGGCGGCGCCGGTACCCCGGCCGACATGATCTTTGGTCCGGACGGCGCCATGTACTACGCCGACGTCAGCAACGGTGAGGTACACCGTGTGGCGCCCGCGGTGAGCGGAGGCGACGACCTCATCGGCGGCAAGAAGCTCACGCTGAAGGACAACGCCAGCAATCCGGGCCGCAAGAACGTCACCGTCAAGTCGATCGACTCCGCCATCACGCTCGGCGGGCCGCTCGACGATCCCATCACGCAGGGCGGAACCGTGCGGGTCGTGGGCGTCGGCTTCGACGACACCTACCCGCTGCCGGCCGGCGCGAACTGGGACACGATCGGCCATCCGGAGGACCACAAGGGTTTCAAGTACAAGGACTCGAAGCTGGTGAACGGACCGATCAAGACCGTGCAGGTGAAGGCGGCGACGTCGACGCGGGCCGGCCAGGTGAAGGCGGGTGGCAAGGGCAGCGGGCTCGGCCACAACCTCGCGAGCGACCCGAACCCCGTCGACATCGTGGTGACGCTCGGGACGCGCCGCTACTGCATGCACTTCGGCGGCACCCAGGTCTTCAAGCCCGCGAAGCAGTTCGTCGCCAAGGACGCCCCGACATCGCCCGGCTGCCCTCCGTGATCGAGCTCGGGATCTGATGGTCCAGACGCGGCGCGGCCGATGCAGGTCGCGCCGCGTTTTCGTTTCTGACACCCAGGCGGGCGGTCCCGAGGGATTGAGGTGTTGCGCCGCCGCACCATATCATCCCGCGTCCTTCAACCGAGGAGGTGTGTCGTGGAGATGGTGCGTCGATTCGCGGTCGCTGTGGGTATCGCGACGCTGCTCGCTCTGGCGCCGTGTCGTGGTGCCGTCGCAGACGAGGATGCCGCCGCCGACAATGCCGCGCCCGGCGAGGCCGTGGCCGCGGCACCGTACTCGGGCGATTTCCTCACCCGCTCGACCCTGACCGGCGATTGGGGGGGCGTCCGGAACGATCTCGCCGCGAAGGGCATCATGTTCGACGCCAGCGTCACCCAGGTGGGGCAGGGCGTCGTCCAGGGCGGCAAGGACAGCCGCTGGCAGTACGGCGGCCGCGGCGAGCTGCTCGGCAACCTCGACACGCAGAAGGCCGGCCTCTGGCCCGGCGGCTTCCTCACGGTCGAGATGGAGGGCAACTGGACGAACGATGTGAACGCGCGCACCGGCGCGCTCATGGCGGCGAACACGAACCAGCTGTTCCCGGTACCGGCGGGCAACCACCTGAATCTGCCCCAGCTCTCGTTCGCGCAGTTCCTGTCGCCCTATGCCGGCGTCTTCGCCGGCAAGCTCGACACGTCCTCGGGCGATGCAAACGCGTTCGCGCACGGCAAGGGCGACGATCAGTTCATGAATCTCGGGTTCAACTTCAATCCGACTCTGCTCTTCATCGCCCCGTACTCGACGCTCGGCGCCGGCGTGATCGTCCTCCCGACGAAGGATCCCGCGGAAGCGATCGCGCAATTCTCGGTTATCCAGCACAACGGCACGTCCGAGGAACCGGGCTTCGACGACCTGAGCATCCACAAGCTGAGCTTCGCCGGCGAGGGCCGCGTGCGGACGGGATTCTTCGGGCTCACGGGCCACCAGCTCGTGGGTGGCGGCTACTCGAACGATACGTTCACGGCGATCGACCAGCGCCTGAGCGACACCATCGGCCAGCAAGCGCTGAAGAAGCGCGACGGCTCGTGGGGCGTGTACTACAACTTCGATCAGTTCCTGTACGAGCCCGAGCCCGAGCACGGCATCGGCGTCTTCGGCCGCTTCGGCGCCTCCGACGGCGATCCCAACTTCCTGCACTACTTCTACAGCATCGGCATCGGCTCGAAGGGTTTGATCCCCGGTCGCCCCAACGACCGCTTCGGCATCGGGTACTACTATCTCGACGTCAACAATCCGACCCTCACCATCGTGCGCCAGACGCGCGAGTTCCTGCGCGACGAGTGGGGCCTCGAGGCCTACTACAACGTCGCCATCACCCCGTGGCTGATGATCACGCCCGACCTCCAGTTGATCGGCCCGGCGCAGAAGCAGAAGATCCTCGGCCTCGTACAACGCGAGAACATCGACCCCGCCGTCGTTCTCGGCATCCGCGGGAAGGTCGTGTTCTGACTCGTTGCCCTCGGCCCGAGGACTGAATAGTCTCCCCGCGTGTGGGCCGTTAGCTCAGGAGGTAGAGCAGCTGCCTTTTAAGCAGCGGGTCGTTGGTTCGAGTCCAACACGGCCCACTTCGTAACTTCCAGATCGCACGCCGGAATCCTTCACGCGCTGCACGGGGCGCGGGGCGTTCACCCTCTCTACGTAACGTCGCCGTTTGCTACAAAGGAATTTGCGGATCAATCGGATGGGGGCCGGACTTGAACCGACGGTCCCCGTCTCATTTCGCCTGCGTGTCGAGCGCGGCCTTGACCTTGCGGGCGAGCTCGTCCGCCGGCCCCTTCGCCCAGAAGTGCAGGAAGAGGATCCGGGGTTGCTCGTGGGTCATGTGATTGTGGATGGCGACGATGTTCACGTCCGCGTGCCGGAGCGACTTCAGCACGCCCTGTAGTTCGTCCTCGAGCATGGCGAAATCGCCGTCCACAACTGCTGTCTTCGGCGATCCTGCGAAGGCCGCCCACGTATTGACACCCATACCCGCACCGGCCTCCGCGCCGTGCATCGACGTCTTCCTCCCGAAGACGAACTTCACCATGCCGTCCTTCGCCTGCCCGGGCTGGCCGAAGATCACCTCGAGTGGCTTCGCGTCGATGGCACTCGGGGTTGGTATGGCCGGGCCGCCAAATCCCTCAGAGGGTGAGCCGCTCGCCCCCTTGGCGGCAGCGAGTGCCTTGGCGACTCCGGTCGCGAGTTGCTCGGTCGTCCCCGAACCGCCGATGTGCATGAAGAAGATGCGCGGGTGCTCGTAGAAGAAGTGGTTGTGAAGGGCGGTAACCTCAAGGCCGCTGTCCAGAGCGGCACTCATCGTCGGGTTCACCCGATCCTCGGTCAACGTTAAATCACCCATCACGATGGTCTTCTCTCCCGCTTGTTCGAAAGCTGCCCAGGAGGTCAGACCCTGAAAGGGCGTCATCGTGGCGCCGTCTACGACCACCGAAAGGTCGTTCCGGGGAACCCGCACGGTAGCTATGCCGTTCGTCACTTCGGGCTGGACGCCTGTGATCTTCGCGATTAGGTCGGCGTTCGGTTCCTGGGCTACGGCGACACCCACGCACCCGGCTACTATCAGTGTTGCCGCAATCCCTCGGTGTGCCGCGCTCATATGAGCCTCCTGTCGTGTAGTCGGCTGAGTTCGGCTCAGTATGGCACCGCCAGCCAGAAGCCGCCGCAGGCGGTGATCAGGAGCTGCCGCGGGTTGCACGGACGAAATGGCGATCTCTGGCAGGCGTTGCCAAATCGCACCCAACGGGTGTCTTGCGGTTCCAGGGCGCCGACTAGACGATAATAAGAGTTGACGGACGATCGGGTTGCCCCGATTCCGCCCTCGGTTTCACGCTCGCCCGCGGGGCGGGCGATCTCGCGAAAGGGGGCGCCATGGATACGAATCGCAAGCATTCCGTGAGGACCGGACGGCGCTCGAGGTCTCCGCATCGAGTGTTGCGGGCGGTCACGCTGCTGTCGCTGGTGGTCCTGGTCACCGTCGGCATCAGGCCGGTGTTGGCGCATGCACAGCACGCACGCTCGGTTGGTCCGACGCCTCCTCGACTCGCGTTCACGAGCGGCGAGGTGTCGTACTGGCGTCCCGGCGCAGGCGACTGGGCTCCGGCCAAGGCCAACACCGCACTCGCCGCGGGCGATTCGCTCTACGCGGGACCGCACGCCAACCTGGAGGTCGAGATCGGGCGACACGCCTTCATCCGTGCGGGCTCGGAGACGAAGCTCGACATTGCCTCGCTAGAAACCGGCTACCTCCAGCTCGAGGTGACCTCCGGTCGCGTCGCGCTCGACTTCAAGCGGCTGCGCGACGGACAGCGCGTGGAGGTCGATACGCCGAACGGCGCAGTCACGATCGACCGGCATGGCTACTACCGCATCGACGTCACGGATCGCACCGTCCTGACGACGCGTCGGGGAGGACCCGCGACGGTGATCCCCGCCGGCGCCGAAGGGCCGACCGAGGTCGCCGCGCATCGACAGGTCGTTCTCGAAGGCACGGAAGTCGCGAACGTGAGCGTCGAGACCGCTGCAGCGGGGGATGCATGGGACCGATGGAATCACGACCGCGCCGCCCAATTCGCGACCCGAACGGTGCATGCCCGGTACGTCTCGTCCGATGTCGCAGGCGTCGACGATCTCGACGCTGCGGGTGACTGGCGTGACTCTCCCCGATACGGACACGTCTGGGTGCCCCGGGACGTCGCACCCGATTGGGCGCCGTATACGACCGGCCAGTGGGTCTGGGACGGATACTACGGATGGACCTGGGTCGATGACGCGCCGTGGGGGTGGGCACCGTATCACTACGGACGATGGGTCTCATTCGGTGGCGTGTGGGGATGGGCGCCGGGGCCGTTCGTCGCGACGGCGGTCTACGCGCCGGCGCTCGTGACGTTCTTCGGGCCTGTCGGCGTGTCGGTGAATGTCGGGATCGGTTTCCCGTTCGTCGGCTGGGCGGCGCTCGGATTCGGCGAGCCGATCTTTCCATGGTGGGGCCCGGTCGGCTTCATCGGTACGCCCTTCTGGTGCGGATGGGGCGGCCCACGCATCGTGAACAACGTCGTCATCAACAACACGACCATCGTGAACGCACGGAACGTCACCACGTTCCAGAATGTCGGCGTCCACAATGCCGTCGTCGCCGTCAATCGTGGCCAATTCGGCCGCGGCATGGTGCAGGCAACGCATCTCACGACGGCGCAGGCTCATCAGCTTCAGCCGATCCGTGGACAGCTGGGGGTTCGCCCCGTAGCGGCAAGCTTGACGGCGGCAACCGGACACGCGTCGCGGCCGCCCAATTGGGTCCAGGGTCGCTCGGTCGTTGCAACGCGGGCGGCCCAGGATCCCGCCCGGCAACTGCGAACGGCTGGACTCGCATCGACGCGGAGCGCGAAGGTCGCAGCGTCCAGGATCGTTCCGTCGACGGGAGGATCGCGGTTGCAGCTCGGTCGTAACACCGCGCCGCCCGTGCCGGGTGTGCGCCACGACGCCCGTGATGCGGCGGCGACAGGCGCTCCCGGTCACGCTCAGGCAGGTGGCGTCGCGCGTGGGCCGAGGCCGGGGGCGGCGTCATCGCACGGTCTCGCGCACGCGGGGCCGACCTCGGCACACGGCCTCGCGCGCGGACCAAGTCGCGCACCGATACCGCCCCGAGGTTTTGCCCGCGGGCCGAGCCGCGCGTCAGTACCGCCACGCGGCGTCGCCAGGTCGGCGCCGTCGAGGTCGCACGCCGCCTCCGCCGCGCCGTTCGCGCACGGCGGGACCGGTCGCGCGATGAGTTCCCAGCCGAGGGGCGCGCGATCCCAGGCTCGCATGCCCGGCGGAGCTCCCCATACCGCTTGGCACGGCGGTGCGCGGGGCACGGGGTCGCGGGGGACGTCCCGACACGGTTGAGCTACCGCGTCACGACGGTCGCGCATGCGTGCCACCGTTGCGGTGGCTTCGGGTTTCCCGACGGAATTGAGTCACTACAAGCGGCCCCCCTCATCGACTTCCGGGCAGGCGGGGAGTACTGAGGCGCAGATGAGGGTCTTGTTGATCAATCCTCGATTCCCCGAGAGCTTCTGGAGCTTTCAATGGGCGGTCGATCACGTGTTCACGCACAAGAACGCACTCACTTCGCCGCTTGGGCTGGCGACGCTGGCCGCCTTGTGCCCCGATGATTGGCAGGTCGAGATCGTCGACGAGAACGTCGAGTCGGTCCCTTCGAACCCCGACGTCGACATCATCGGCGTCTGCGGGATGGGTGTTCAGTTCAAGAGGCAGAAAGAGCTGCTCGCTTTCTACAGGAGCCGGGGGCATTTCGTCGTCGCGGGCGGCAGCTATGCGTCCCTCTGTCCGGAGCTGTACGAAGAACTCGCGGACTGTGTCGTTGCCGGCGAGGCGGAATACATCTGGAAGGACTTCTGCCGCGATTTCCAGATTGGTCAGGCACGGACGCTGTATCGCGAGAGCGGCGAGGTTGCGCTCTGCGACTCGCCGGTGCCGCGCTTCGATCTGCTGAAGCTCGACCGATATCAGGTCGTCAGTCTGCAGTTCTCTCGCGGATGTCCCTTCCGCTGTGAATTTTGCGACATCATCGTAATGTTCGGCCGCAAGCCACGTACGAAGACGCTCGAACAGGTGGGTAGGGAATTGGACTGCCTCAGAGCGGCCGGCGTGCACGGCGTCTTCTTCGTCGACGACAACCTGATCGGCAACAAGCCTCTGGCGAAGGAACTGCTCGCTTTTCTGCACGACTACCAGGTTCGCTATGACTACTGGTTTGATTTCGGAACCGAGGTCTCACTGAACGTCGCTCAGGATGATGCCCTTCTCGAGCTCTTCCGCAAGGCGAACTTCGAATGGGTGTTCATCGGCATCGAGTCCCCCGACGAGGAGAGTCTGAAGGAGACGTTGAAGTTCCAGAATATGCGTGAGGACATGCTGACGTCCGTGCGGAAGGTTTACGCTCAGGGGCTGAACGTCTACGGCGGCTTCATCATCGGCTTCGATCACGACACCTCCGCGGCGTTCGAGAAGCAGCGACGGTTCATCATGCAGTCGGGCATCCATGCCGCGATGATCGGGCTGCTCGTGGCGATTCCGAAGACCCCGCTCTACGAGCGGCTTCGCAAGGAAGGGCGGCTGATGGCCGAGGCGGACGTCACGGACAACACGAAACTCGGCACGAATATCGTGCCGAAGCAGATGGACTACGAAGAAATGGTCGACGGCTATCGGTCCCTCTACAAGGGCCTGCTCGAGGATCGGAACATCGCCGAGAGGATCGGAATGAAGGTCCGTCACTTCGGCGATCCCCCCGAGCACAGCACGGACTCCTTCTCGGAGCAGTTCGGCATCCTCTGGCGGCTCCTCGTCCGCGGCGTGGCGCGGGGCGGAGTGAGCAGGATCTTTCATTTCGTTCGCTCGATGCCATTCTCTCGACCGAGCCTCATTCCGCTCGCGATCGGGGACTGGGTCGTCGGTTTGACGATGAAGGACTACGTCGAGAGGCACTTTGCGGAGAGCGACGGGAAGACTCGGCGCTCGGCTGCGGGCCTCGGCGCGCCGGCGCCAAGCCGCTTGTCAGCATAGGCGTGCTGGCCCGCGCCCTATGACCGCTCTGGCGACGGTCATCTGGATCCTGAACCTCTTCTGCGTCACCGCGGGACACCTCGCGCTCAAGGGGGCCGCGACGGGCGCCGCCGATGCGCGCGGCCTCGCTCGCTGGCTCGTCATGCTCAGGGATGCCCGAGTTTGGGCCGGAGTTGTCGCCTTCGCGGCGGAGTTTCTTCTCTGGCTGGCGTTTCTCTCCTTGGTCCCGCTGTCGCTCGCGGTGCTCGTGGGTAGTCTCGACACGTTCGCGGTATCGCTCGGCGGCCGCGTCTTCTTCGGCGAGGCCTTCACGCTTCGCCGCACCTGCTCGATCGTGTTGATCGCGATCGGGGTGGCGCTCGTGGGATGGGGGTGATCGCCTGCGGCGGTTCTACATCCTTGGTTTCCTGACGCTTCTCGGCTTCGACACGCTCGCGCAGATCGGCTTCAAGCTCGCGGCCGTCGCCGCGGCGCCGCCCGAGCTCGGCGTCGAATGGCTCGTTCGCATCGTCGCCGAGAAGTGGATCTATCTGGCCGTCGTCGGCTACCTCGGCGCATTCGTCACCTGGATGACCCTTCTCCGGCACGCTCCGGTGGGTCCGGCCTTCGCGACGTCGCACCTCGACATCGTCACCGTCCTCCTGGTCTCGGTCACCGTGCTCGGCGAGACGCTGTCTCGCACGCAGGGCGTCGGTGCCGTTTTGATCCTCACCGGCATCGGTATTATGGCCGCGACGAGATCGCCGAAGCCCGAACCGACGGCCCGCGACGAAGATGCCGCGTGAGGTGCCCCCGACCGCCGGCCTGCCGCTCATCTGGACGGATCTCGCCCCCGGCTCTCGCGAACCGGAGCTCGAACCGGCGCTCGCCTCGTTCCTTCGCGTCGCGGATGTCAGCATCGCGTGTTCCGGCACCGCGGCGCTCGTCATCGCGCTCGAGACCCTCAAGCGGCGCAGCACGCGTCGCACGGTCGTCGTCCCCGCGTATACGTGCCCGCTCGTGCCGCTCGCGGTGGCGCGCGCCGGCCTCGCGGTCCGGCTCTGCGACCTCGCGCCGGAGCGCATCGACTTCGAGCCCGCCGACCTCGCCGAGGCGTGTGACGGCGACACGCTGGCCGTGGTGCCGACGCACCTCGCCGGCCTGACCGCGGACCTTGCGCCAGTCCTGGAGATCGCGCGGCGCGCGGGCGCGAGTGTCGTCGAGGACGCGGCGCAGGCCCTCGGCGGATCGTGGCGGGGACGGCCGGTCGGCACGATCGGAGAGATCGGCGTCTACAGTCTCGGGCGCGGCAAGGGACTGACGGTCTACGAAGGCGGCTTCTGGACCGCGTGCGGGAACGAGCTCGCGGTGGCGCTGCGCGAGACTGCCGAGCAGCTGATGCCGTCCCGGCCCGGCCTCGAGGCCCTGCGCATCGTGCAGCTGATCGGCTATCGCCTGCTCTACAACCGGCTCGGCCTCCGCTGGGCCTACGGCGTTCCGCTCCGTCGTGCCCTCGCGCGAGGAGACCTGATCGGTGCGGTCGGCGACGAGCGCGGTTCGGAGATCGCGCTTCACCAGGTCGGCCGCTGGCGAAGGGGAGTCGGCGCCTCGGCTCTCCGCCGCCTCCCGGCCGCGCTTTCGTCGAACGCGCGCCGCGGCCGCGAGCGGGCCGCGGAGCTCCGGCGAATTCCGGGGATCCGCGTGCTCAAGGAGCTGCCCGAAACCGTTGGGACGTGGCCCTTCCTGATGGTGCTCGCCGATTCGTCGGCGGCGCGCGATCGCGTCCTCGATCGTCTGTGGAGCCGCGGACTCGGCGTCACGCGGCTCTTCATCCACGATCTCACCGGTTACCGATTTCTCGAGCGGATCGTGCCGGGACGGGCGATGCCGAACGCGCGCGCCTTCGCCGCGCGGAGCTTCACCGTGTCGAACAGCGAGCTCCTATCGGACGATGACTTTCAGCGCGTTCGCGACACGATCGCCGCCGTCGTGGCGTGACCGGCGTCGTTCTGGGTGCGACGCCGCGACGCTCGCGCCAGGTCCTCGTCGAGCTCCGCCCAGTCGACCCGCGCCGTCGCTGCGGCGAAGATCCGGTGCAACATGCGGTTCCGATGCTTGCAGTAGTTCGTCAGGGGTACGAGCTCGTGGCCGAGGTCGAGCTTCACCTCGTACCCCGTCTGGCCGCTCTGCAGCTCACTCGCGCCGACCGAATAGGCCCAGCGCAGCGCGTGCTCCCAGAGCCGAAAGTAGAGTTTTGCCTGCCGCCCGAGCGAATAATCCATGCCGATGAACTTGTTGATCGCGCGCCCGCCGGTGAGGAAGAGCAGCATGAAGGCCGCAAGGCGGCCGCTCGCCGATTCGCGCAGGAGCAGGAACCGCGCCGGCGCCTCTGCGGCGGTCGCGGTGAAGAACTCCGGTGTCAGCCGCTCGAACTTCGTCTTGCCGCGCTCGTAGGTCTGCCCGAAGAGCGCGAACATCTCGCTCAGTACCGCCTCGGACGGCCGCATGACGACCGAAGCAGCGAGCGAGCACGCTTCCTCGCCTCGCCGCAGGTTTCTCCGCAGGCGGTGGCGCTTGGGAGGCTTCAGCGCGGCGAGATAGTCCTCGAACGAGGATCCCACGAGCTCGACGCGCGTGCCGGGGAAGCTGACGATCGGGAAGAGCCCGCGTGTCGTCGCCAGCCGATCGAGGTCCGGCCTGGCCGCGTCCGGAAAGTCCTTCCAAACGATCATCGGGATATCGAGCTGACGAGCCCGCTCTTCCAGCGCGTCCTGGACCGCCTCGAGAACGAGGCAGGCCCCCTCTCCCGGAATGACACCTACGGTCCCCTCGTCCGAGCATGGGGATCCCACGAACAAGGTTCTCTGATATTGCAGACGGGGCACCACGCGCCCGGCCGCGCGCAGAGCCTTGGCGATCAACGGAGGTGCGACGAGGTCGATCGGCACGTCCATCTCGAAGGTCGGCGCGATGGCGATCTGCCGCTTTCCGTCCTCGACGACTCCGTAGGCGAACCGGAATTGGTCCTCGAGGCGGCCCTGTTGGAGCGCCCGGTACCACCAGGCGCCCTCGAGCGGCGGCGGGAATGTGCGCGCCCATAGGTCGGACGAAACCTCGATCGCCGATGCGGCCCAGCGAACGCTCAGCCGATCCATCGATCGACTCGGGCGACTTCGGATCGCGGTCGAACCGCTGAGGTCGCGCACGACGCGTGGTGCGACTCGGCAAATGCGCGGCACTCCAGGATGATCCGCGGTTTCAGCACTACAGAGCGAGCCGTGTACACGGCGGCCCGCGCGAATGCCAGCACTGTAGTTGAAGAAGGAAGCGGGTGGGCCAGCGGCACGAGACCGACAGCCGCGCGGCGAGCGCGGCTAGGTGCTGGACTCCGCTTGGAGCGACGCGCGCGCGTGTCGGAGCGCCTCCACCGCGGCAGGGCTCGTCGCGGCGTCGAGGAGGTCGTCGATGAGCGCGAGCTCCTGCGCGACCTGTTCCGGCGACCATCTCCCCGCCACCTCGTCCTGCTCGTACCGAATGTTGAGCCATTCGACGTAGTAGCTTCGCCATGGCGACGCCGGACTGCGGCCGTCCGCGGGGTGCTCCGCGAGCGGGGTGCCGTCGAACATCTGTCCGGAGAGCCGGAGATGTTTTCCGCCGAGCGCGTCGGCCATCGGACCCCAGACGTCGTCCGGAATGCGGCCCGCGCGTGCGAGATCGACGAGCGCATCACCAGCCTCAGGGTATTGCGCGCTCGCCTGCGCCAAGGTCTCGAACGGCATGATCGGGTTCAAGAGTGGCGCGTCGTCCGTCGCTGCCAACTCCGTGAGACTCGGGATGCCGGCGCCCGCCGGAAGGTCCGCGAGCGCGATCAAGGCGTACTCTCCCCAGCGCGGCGCCGACGCGACGAGTGTCCTCACCGCCTGCTCGCCGCCGTACCCACGTAGGAGATCGAACAGCGGGGCGACGTCGACCGTCACCGATTGGTCTTCCGTCCAGAGGAGCGCGTTGCCGACGGCGTCCAGCACCGCGTCGCGGTGCGCGCCCGGCTCCTCCGCTTCGAGCGCGTGCGCGGCGATGACGATCTCGAGCGGCTCCGTCGTGCGTTGGAGCTGCTCGAGGCACACCGCCATCGCGGCGCTGCCGCCGATCTTCTCGACGGTGTCGAGCATCGCCTGGCGCAGCGTGCGATGTCCGAGAAGGTCGCCGCCCCGGATACGCGCGAAGTCGACGTCCTCGCCCCCGTCGAGAAAGGCGGCGATCGCCGGAATGGCC
>Ga0157379_10000861_pt1 | contig 24618 bp, 26 predicted proteins | sample S25metaG_FD_121802 | JGI IMG/M metagenome (GOLD analysis project Ga0157379, IMG submission 121802) | Switchgrass rhizosphere microbial communities from Kellogg Biological Station, Michigan, USA - S2-5 metaG | ecosystem: Host-associated > Plants > Roots > Rhizosphere > Soil | place: USA... | reverse complement strand
GTCGACGAGCCAGAAGCGCCAGGTCGATCCGGCCGCCCAGGGCGAGAGGTTGGGCCGGGCGCGGTAGGTGACGGGCTTCGCCGGATCGGAAATGTAGGAGTCGAAATCCGGGGCTGACGGTGCGTCGAAGGCGACGCGGCCGTTCGCGGCGAGATAGAGCGGCGTCAGGTTCGCCGGGCAGCTGGACGCGCAGGCCTGGGGCCAGTCGGCGAGGCGCTGCCACTGGTTTTCGCCGGCCTCGAACGCCGTCACCCGCGCGATGTTCGCTGGCGGACCGCCCTTCAGCTGTTCATTGAGGAACGGGATCATCACGTTCTGGCGGAACCACTTGCCGGTGTCCGAACCCCAATCGATGGGCCCGAGCGATTGGGCGGCGGCGTTGGCCTGTCCGTGGTGCCATGGGCCGAGCGCGAGATGGGCGTTGGGGCTGGCCTTGGTGGCGTTGAAGACGGCGGGCGCACCGTAAATGTCCTCCTGGTCCCAGAGGCTCCCGACGAAGAGGGTCGGGACGGCCAGCGGCGCCCTGGCGAGGATCTTGTCGACCGCCTGCTCCCGCCAATATTCGTCATAGTCGGGATGCTGGAGGAGCCTCACCCAGAAGGGCAGTTGCTCCATCCGCATCGCGTGGCCGTAGGCCGCCGCCGAGCCGTAACGCAGATAGGTCGAATAATCGTCGTAGCCGCCGGTGAACCATTCCTCGTCGGACTTCTTGTCCGCGGTCTGGCCGTAGACGTAGCTGATCATTTCCTGCCGGAAAGCGCCGTTGTGGAACCAGTCGTCGCCCTTCCACACGTCGACCATCGGGTTGATTGGGACCGAGGCCTTGAGCGCAGGGTGCGGGTTCACGAGGCTCATCAGCGCGGTGAATCCATCGTAGCTGGTGCCGATCGTCCCGACGCGCCCGTTCGATTCCGGCGTGTTCTTCACCAGCCAGTCGATGGTGTCGTATGCGTCGGTCGAATGATCGACCGCGGTATGGTTGAGCGGCCCGCGCAACGGGCGGTTCATCACATAGTCGCCCTCCGACCTGTACTTGCCGCGGACGTCCTGGACCGCGACGATGTAGCCCGCGCGAACGAGCTCGGCATAAGCGGTCGACAGGATGTTCTCGGGCCAGGGGCCGACGGTGTTATTGCGTGAGGTCGCCTTGTCCGCAGAATAAGGCGTGCGGTCGAGCATGATCGGGAACTTGCCGACCCCCCTGGGGATGATCAGCACGGTGTACAGCTTCGCGCCGTCGCGCATCGGGATCATGGCGGTCCGGCGCGTGAACTGAAAGTCGCCGCGCGGCGCGGTAAACGTGGTCGGGATGTCACCGCCCGGCGGGATCGGCGGAATATACGGAGGCTTGAAGTCCGGCGGAATGTCGCCGCCCGGCTGAACCGCGGGCTGGACATGCGTTTCCGCAGCGATCGGCGACGCCAGCGCCAACGCAGCTGCGAAAAACGCGAACCTTTTGAACGCCATGCGACTCTCTCTCCGGGCGCGCTCATGGCAGAGGCGTGTCGGGCTACGCAAGGGCGCCCGGGCCTGTTGCGAATCGCTTGCAATAGCGCCCGTCTCGGATATCGGGGCGTTAGGGGCCCGAACGAGAGGATAAGGATGGACGACAGGACAGGTTTCGATGTCGCGACGCGCATCGCCGCGGGCGATGACGGAACGACGTATGACGGGGTCGCGATCACCTTGCACTGGGCGACGGCGTTGCTGGTCGTCATTCAGTTCGCCCTCGGCGAAACCTGGGACTGGTTTGCCAAGCCGACACGCGAGACGATGCAGAGCGCTCACGTTTCCTTCGGGATGCTGCTCGCTGCGCTGATCGTCGCGCGACTGGTCTGGCGCTGGATTCCCGGCCACCAGTTGTCACCGCTCGAGGCGGGTTGGATCAAGATCGCCTCCAAGTCCCTGCACTATCTGCTTTACGTACTGCTGGTGACGCAGGCCGCGACCGGCTTCGCCTGGCGCTGGGCGCAAGGGCATGCGGTCGAATTCTTCGGGCTGTTCGGAATACCCGGACCCTATGGTGCCGCGGACAAGGCGACCCGGCACCTGCTCCACGACGTGCACGGGAAAGTGGGCTGGGCGATCATCGTTCTCGCCTTAGGCCATGCGCTGGCGGCGCTATACCATCATTATGTCCTGAAGGATCGAGTCCTCGGCCGGATGCTCCCGTTCGCCCGGCGAAGCGAGGCAGGGTGGTGACTCTCGCGAGATCGATCGGCTAACCCCGCGGCGAAGGAGAACAAGGATGCCGAACCTTTCAGCTTTCTCTCCACGGGCCCTTGCGGTCCTGCGGATCATGGCGGGGCTGCTCTTCGTGGAGCATGGGACGAGCAAGTTCTTCGCATTCCCGGTACCATTCCCGATGCAAGGGCCGTTGCCGACATTGTTCATGATCGCGGGCACGATCGAGATTATCGGCGGCGCGCTGATTGCATTGGGGCTGTTCACGCGCTTCGCCGCCTTCATCGCCTCCGGCGAGATGGCTGCGGCTTATTTCATTCAGCATGCGCCGAAGGGCTTCTGGCCGATCGGAAACATGGGCGACGCCGCAATCCTATACTGCTTTATATTCCTCTATCTTGTGTTTGCCGGCCCTGGGTCCTGGGCGCTCGATCACGTCGTCAGGAGAGGTGGCGCGCCTCGATGACAGGAGTTGCGCGACTCAGCGGTTGGTGATTGGGTCACCGTCCTCCATCAGCGGGAGGACAATCAAATGCTGTATCTGCAAAGAGGAATCGCCCTGCTTGGTGCGTCGGCACTGGCATTCGGCCTGACCGGCTGCGCGAAATATGAGCATCGCGAAGGCCAACATCAGAAGGTCGACAGGTCGGCGATCGCGGACACGATCAAGGCCGATGAGAAGGCCTGGAGCGACCAATTCCAGGCAAAACCCGCAAGCGTCGATGCGCTAACCTCGCATTACGCCAATGATGCGGACTTCATCGCTCCGGGTCTCAAGGCCAGCGGCATTAGCGATATCCGCAAGGCCTATGAGGAAGGGCTGAAGGATCCGAACTTCAACATCAGCTTTGGCGCGGACAAGGTCGAGGTTGCGGAAGCCGGCGACATGGCGGTTGCGAGCGGCAAGTTCACGGAGAGCTACACCGATCCCGCGACGAAAAAGGCCAAGACTGAAAACGGCACTTTCGTGACCGTTTACAAGAAGCAGAACGACGGCGGCTGGAAAGCCATCCAGGACTGGGCGGTGGTGGATCCAGCGCCTCCCCCGCAATAGGAGTTTTCGCCTCTTACTTCGCGGGCCCGGCGCGGCTTTCCATGATGGCGCTCGTTTCGCGGATCTGGCGAACGTAGGCGTCGGCAACGCAGGAACTTGAACGGCAGGCCTTGCGATCGGCCGTGAACCGGTCGCGAGCCGCCAGCAGCAGCTCCTTCTTGGCATCGGTCGCGTGCACCATCGACTGACTGAAAAAGCCCGCCGAGATCCGGTCGAGGGTCGCCACCCTTTCCGCCAGGCGTGGATCGGTCGCGGCCGCAGTCGATTTCTCGGCTACGCGGATCGGTGCCGGTTTCGCAGCCTGTTTCGGCTTCACCATTGCCGCGGGCTTCATTCGAGCCACTGGTTTTTCAACGATGGAAAGGGGCGGTGCCGGTTCGGCTTCGATCGCGGGGACTGTGTCTTCCACCGGGGGAGCAACCGGCGGCGAGGGATCGGTTTCGCCGTTAAGGCGGGCGAGACGATTCGCCTCGGGCTGCAATGGCTCGATAGCCACGCTGGGGGGCGGGACGAACGCTGGCTTCAGTTTCTCGACCGGGGCTGACCTTTCCGCCTTGCCCACTGGCGGGCCGTTGCGCGGCAAAGCCCAAAGCGCACCGACAAGCACGAGGGCGACGAGTGCCGACGCAATTCCTGCCGCGCGCAATGGCGGCGCCTTCGACGGTTCGTCTTCCTCGGCCCACAGAGCCTGGTCCGAAACTCTGACGGCATCATATTCGGCGCGCTTCGCCGGGTCCCGGAGCACGGCATAAGCCGCCGTGATCTCGCGGACGCGCGCCTGGGCATTCGGGTCGGGGTTCGTATCGGGGTGATAGTGACGCATCAGGGCGCGATATGCCGCGCCGATGACGACGTCCTCCGCCGCCGGAGTGACTCCCAAAATTGAATAATAGTCGGAGGTCACGGCACCGCGCGCGCCAAGTTTCAACTCCGCAGCCTATTCACGACTGCGAGGCGAATCTCAACCGGGCGCGCGACGCCGAAGCCGAAATTCTTCAGGCGTTTTCGGATTCCGCCTGCTGCTGCTGCGATTCTTGCGCGAGACCGGGTTGACGCACCCGACGGAGGTACGGCAGGTCGCTCGTCCAGCCTTCAGGGAATTGCGTGCGAGCCTCCTCGTCGGAAACCGACGGGACGATGATGCAATCCTCGCCCTGTTTCCAGTTCACTGGCGTTGCGACCTTGTGCTTCGCGGTGAGCTGGATGGAATCGAGCAGGCGGAGAACCTCGTCGAAGTTGCGGCCGCTCGACATCGGATAGATGAGCATCGCCTTGATGAGCTTGTCCGGGCCGATCATGTAGACCGTGCGAACGGTTGCATTGGTTGTCGCGGTGCGGCCCTGCGACGAACCCTCCTCCTCTTCGGGAAGCATATTGTAGAGCTTCGACACATTGAGGTCGTGGTCCGCGATGATCGGATAATTCACCTTCGCGCCGCCGTGGCTTTCGACGTCCTTCAGCCAGCGCCCGTGGTCGTCGACCGGATCGACCGACAGGCCGATGATCTTCGTGTTGCGCTTCTCGAACTCGGGCTCGAGCTTGGCGAGATAGCCGAGCTCGGTCGTGCAAACGGGGGTGAAGTCCTTCGGGTGCGAGAAGAGGATGCCCCAGCTGTCGCCCAGCCAATCGTGAAAGCGGATACGGCCCTGCGTGGTGTCAGCCTCGAAGTCCGGCGCCTTCGATCCAATGCGTAAAGTCATGTGCTGTCTCCCGGGGAAAGGATTGGAATGCCGCCCTACAAGATGGGGCGCGACATATCAGAAACAACGGCGAGTCGATATGCGGACGTCAGGACGTCTCCAGCGCCACGAAATCCGGCTCGGCGTGCTCCTTCCGGTCGAGCCATGAGGGCACCGGCAGGCCCTTCGAGCGCAGGAAGTCGGCGTTGAACAGCTTCGACTGATAGCGATTGCCGTAATCGGCGAGGATGGTGACGATCGTGCGCCCGGGGCCCAGCTCGCGCGCCAGGCGGATTGCGCCGGCAACATTCACGCCCGATGACGGACCCATGCAGAGGCCCTCATGTTCGAGGAGATCGAAGCAGACCTGCACGGATTCCGGATCAGGGATCTGAAAGGCGTGGTCGATGGTCAGGCCTTCGAGATTCGCGGTAATCCGGCCCTGGCCAATGCCCTCGGTGATCGAACTGCCCTCGGCCTTGAGCTCGCCCGTCGTATAATAATTGAACAGGGCTGCTCCAGGCGGGTCGGCGAGGCCGATAGCGATGCCGGGGTTGCGCTCTCGCAAGGCGGTCGCGACGCCGGCCAAAGTCCCGCCAGTCCCGACCGCGCATATGAAGCCGTCGACCTTGCCCGAGGTCTGCTCCCAAATCTCGGGACCGGTCGTTTCGATATGCGCCTGACGATTGGCGACATTGTCGAACTGATTGGCCCAGATCGCGCCGTTCGGCTCGGTTCGAGCGAGCTTCTCGGCCATTCGGCCGGACACCTTCACGTAATTGTTGGGGTTGCGATACGGGACGGCAGGGACCTCGACGAGATCGGCGCCGAGCGCACGGAGCGTGTCCTTCTTCTCCTGCGTCTGGGTCTCCGGAATGACGATCACCGTGCGCAGCCCAAGCGCATTGGCGACCATCGCCAGGCCGATCCCGGTATTGCCAGCGGTTCCATCGACCACGACTCCGCCAGGCTTCAGCTCACCTCGCCGCATCGCGTCGCGGATGATGAAGAGAGCCGCGCGGTCCTTCACCGACTGGCCGGGATTGAGGAATTCGCACTTGCCGAGGATCTCGCAGCCGGTCTCGTCGGACGCCTTGCGCAGGCGGATCAGCGGCGTGTTGCCGATGAGGTCGAGGACGTCGTCGAACAGCTGCATGGCAGCGCCCTTTAACGTGTGGCCACGGTCATTGCGAGGTGGATAGCGACGCGGCAACCCAGCCTGGATTGCTTCGCCAACGCTCGCAACGACCGCGATTTAGGCGGCGATGTCGTAAGGCTGGATTTCGCCGGAAAGGTAAAGATGGCGCGCCTTGGTGCGCGACAGCTTGCCCGAACTGGTGCGGGGCAGGGTGCGCGGTGGAACCAGCTCGACGACCGGCGTGATGCCGGTGATCGCCCGGACGCGCTCGCGGATGTCGTCGCGGAGGCGGCCCCGTTCGTGCGGGTCGGAAACGCGGCAATGGACCAGCACCGCCGGAGTTTCCTCGCCCGACGGACCGGTGATTGCGAAGGCGGCGATGTCGCCGGACTTGAACCCGGGCAGCTGCTCGACCGCCCACTCGATGTCCTGCGGCCAATGGTTGCGACCGTTGATGATGATCATGTCCTTGGCGCGGCCGACGATGAAGATGTAGCCCTTCGACATGTAGCCCATGTCGCCCGTGTCCAGCCAACCATCGTCACTGAGGCAGGCCTTGGTCGATTCCTCGTCGCGGAAGTAGCTGTGCATGACACTCCTGCCGCGGACGTAGACCTTGCCGATGCCGCGATCGGCGAGGATTTCGCCCGACGGACCGCGTATCTCGATCTGCATGCCGTGGACGGGCTTCCCGCAATTGACGACCGCGCGGTAGCGGCGCGGGCGCTCCTCGTCGACGGGTTCGCCGCCGGAAAGCTCATTCTCCTCGACCAGTTCGAGCCGGATGCCCTCGCCCGGAGGCATGAGCGAAACGGCGAGCGTCGCTTCGGCGAGGCCGTAGCTCGGACAGAATGCCGTTGCATTGAAGCCGGCGCCGGCAAAGCTGTCGACGAAAGCCTGCATCACGTCCGGGCGAATCATGTCCGCGCCGTTGCCCGCGATGCGCCAGCGCGAAAGGTCGAACCGGTCTTCGGCGCGGGTCTGCGAGCTCATCCGGCGCGAGCAAATGTCATAGCCGAACGTCGGGGAATAGCTGACGCTGTTGCCCGGGTTGCGAGTGATCATGTCGAGCCAGGCGAGAGGCCGGCGGGCGAAGTCCTCGGTCTTCAGATAGTCGACCGACATCTGCAGCGATATCGGCGAGAGGAAGCAGCCGACCAGCCCCATGTCGTGATACCAGGGAAGCCACGAGATACAGCGGTCTTTGCCCTCGATTTGCAGCCCGAGGCCGTGGGCGCGCAGATTGTCGAGAAGCGCTTCATGAGTCACCGCGACCCCGTGCGGGAAGCGGGTCGAGCCGCTCGAATATTGCAGATAGGCGATGTCGCCGGGCCGCGCGGCGGGGAGGTCGGTGTCCGCGGCCTCAATTTCACCAAGCGATTCCCAATCACGAGCATCGATGAGGCGCCCGGCGGCGGCCGCCTTGCCCATTTCGGCGAGCTCGCCCGGGAAGAGGAACAGCTTCGGATCGCAGCTGCCGAGCTGGACCTTGAGCTGGTCGACGTACGCATCGCGGCCGCCGAAGCTCGTCGGCAGAGGGAGCGGAACGGGCCAGGCACCGGCATAGACCGCACCGAAGAAGCAGGCCGCGAACTCGACCCCGGTTTCGGCAATCAGCGCAATTCGATCACCCGGAGCAATGCCGAGGGCGATGAAGCGGCGCGCAAGAGCCAGCGAATCCTCGCGCAGCTCGGAATAAGGATAAGCGCGGGTCAAGCTGCCGCGCGCGTCGTGGAAGTTCAGCCCGCGAGCGCCATCGGCCGCATAGTCGAGCGCATCGCCGAGGGTCGCGAAATCCGCGAGCCGCCTGGCCTGGCCATCGACTGTCGGAGTCGCGCCCGGAGGGGCAAGGCTTGCTTCAACTGAGACATTGCGGTCGAGCACGCCGTCCCTTCCTTGGATGGTTTCCACGCTGGTCCGCAGCATCATCAGCCGTGGCCCCGTTCCTGATGGTCAAGAAACGTGGCACAAAAAAGACGCTAATGGCACGCCGAACACCCCCTAAGCTCGATGAAGTCAAGCTTCGCGAACTTGCGCTTGCCTATGTCGGGCGCTTCGCGACGAGCCGGGCCAAGCTCCGCGCCTATCTCAATCGCAAGCTTCGCGAGCGCGGCTGGAGCGGGGACGCGGCACCGGATCCGGAAGGCATTGCCGAAAGCTTCGCGGTACAGGGCTATGTCGACGATTCCGCCTATGCGCTGATGAAGTCACGCGCGCTGAGCGGACGCGGATATGGCAAAAGGCGGGTCGCGCAAGCGCTCCGCGCGGCGGGAATCGGGGAAGATGACAGCGGCGCGGCGAACGATCTTGCCGATCAGGAAGCGGTTTCCGCAGCGCTTCGATTTGCCGAGCGCCGGCGCATCGGGCCCTTTGCCGTGCGTTCAAACGACGACCCTCGCGAACGCGAAAAGGCAATCGCCGCGATGATCCGGGCCGGCCACAGTTTCGCGCTTGCACGGACGATTGCGGCCATGGATCCGGGAGTTTCCATCGATCCGGAAGACCTCGCCCGATTGCAGGACTACTAACGAAAGTCGGTTTGCCGACACTTTGCGCCGGTGTTAATGTGACGCGTGTCGAGAGGAAGTGTGAAGATGGCCGGTGGCGAGCCGGAGCTGGTCATGACCGCGGAACATGAATCCGCTCCCGAGATGGAGCCAATCACCGGGCGGGTGAAATGGTTCGATGCCACGCGTGGATTCGGCTTCATCGTCGCAGATGGCGTTGACGGCGACGTATTGCTCCACTTCAGCGTTCTTCGTGAGCATGGTCGCAGGAGCGTTCCCGAAGGGGCGCTCATCGAATGCGTGCCGGTTCGACTCGAACGCGGCCTGCAGACCAAGAAAGTCATTTCGATCGATCTCAGCACGGCCTTGCCGCCGCAACCGCGTTCGTCCATTCCACCGAGCGAGCGCGCGGACCGCAGGGCATTGACCGATGCGGCCGGGGAGTTCGAGCCGGTGGAGGTCAAATGGTTCAACCGAGTGAGGGGCTATGGCTTCGTCAATCGCGACCCGGAAGCGGGTGGCGAGGACGTGTTCGTGCACATGGAAACGGTGCGCCAGGCGCGGCTTGGGGACCTTCAACCAGGACAGAGGCTCGAAGCGCGGATCGCGCCGAGCGGCAAGGGACTGACCGCCGTCGAGCTTCGGCCTTCCGGCGCCGCCGACTTCTGACTATCGCGGCGGCAATGGCTGCCGCGGCGACCTCATCAGCCTGCACTGCCCGTTCGCCTGGACCCTCGCCGGCGGGCCTCGAGCAAGTTCGGCTGACGGTTCGATCCTCCGTGACAGGAAAGCACCCTTTCGTCGTCGAGGTTGCTCGAACGGCTGAGCAGCAGGAGCGCGGGCTGATGTTCCGTCGCACGCTCGCGCCCGATCGCGGGATGATCTTCCCCTACGACCCGCCGCAGGACGTCGCCTTCTGGATGCGCAACACGCTCATTCCGCTCGACATGGTCTTCATCCGCGCGGACGGGACCATCGCCAGGATCGCGACCGCGAAGCCGCTCGACGAAACGCCAGTTCCTTCCGGCGAACCGATCGCCGCGGTCCTCGAGATCGCGGGTGGCAGGGCGGCCGAGCTCAAGGTCAAGGAAGGCGACAAGGTCAGCTGGCCGCACTGAACCTCACCCTTGCGCCGATAGTTCGAACGGGGCAGAGGCACCCTCCCATGGGTTTCTGGTCAAAGACATTCACCTGGTGGAACGGGGCGACCTGGGGCACGCAATTGTGGACCCGGCGCTTCGGCAATGAGGTCGGCAAGGACGACGCCGGCAATGTCTATTACGCGGACAAGAAGAATCCGAACCGCCGCTGGGTGATCTACGACGGCGCCAACGACGGCAGCCGGGTCCCCCCAGACTGGCAGCTGTGGCTTCGCGGAACGATCGACGAGTTGCCGGAAAAGGCGCTTCCCCCGGTGCGCAAGTTCCAGACGAAGCCAACCGGCAACCTGACCGGGACGATGGCGGCCTTTCGCCCGGATGGCGCGCTTGGAAGCGGCAAGATCCGTCCGGCATCGACGGGCGATTACGAACCGTGGATCCCCGAATGAGGGCCTCGTTAGTTGTCCGTTCCCGGTTCTGACGTGAGAAAGCTTGCCGCACCGCTGCTGACTGCGCTCCTGCTCGCGGGTTGCGGGAAGGGCGGCGAAGAGAATGCTTCGCAGCCCGTGATCTCCAACGCGGCCGTCCCGATGAGCGTCAATGCGCCGGGCGTCACCCCGATGGCGCAGCGCATCGCGACGCTCGGGATCCTCAACAAGCACAACGGGATCGTGCAGAACGTCACGCTGCATCCCGGCCAGTCGGTCAAGTGGCGCGATGTGATCGTTCGTTTGCGCGCCTGTGAGACGACCGCGCCCTGGGAGGAAGAGAAGCTGACCGGGGCGTTCGTCCAGGTCGACGTGCAGCAGCCCAACAAGAGGTGGGACCGCGTGTTCTCCGGCTGGCTTTACAAGGAATCGCCGTCGCTCAACGTAGTCGAGAACGCCGCTTACGACGTCTGGCCCAAGAGTTGCGAAATGACATATCCGGCGGGGCCTCCGGCCCCGGCCGCGCCGGTTGCGTCGAGCAACCTGTCGAGCGCGAGGAAATCCGCCGGAGGGCCAGCTGGAACCGCGGCGCCTTCGACGCCCGAGCCGGCAACGACGACTCCGCCCAGCGCCGCGGAGAGCAACGCAACGTAAGTCTCTCGCGATACGCTCACCGCGCCCAGGGAGGCGAGGTGCTCGGTCATGAACTGGCAGTCGAGCAGCGTGAAATTGCCGGCCTTCAATCGCGCGACCAGCCAGGCAAGAGCGATCTTTGACGCGTCGGTTTCACGGCTGAACATGCTTTCGCCGAAAAAGGCGCGGCCGAGCTTCACTCCGTAAAGCCCGCCCACCAGACAGTCGCCGCGCCACACCTCGATCGAGTGCGCATGACCCGAGGCATGCAGAACAAGCATGGCCCTTTCGATCTCGGCGTTGATCCAGGTCTCCTCGCGATCCGCGCAGCCGGCGATGACAGCGGCAAAATCCCGGTCATGAGTGACGGTGAAGCGGCCGGAACGGAGCGTTCGGCGAAGCGAGCGTGAAACGTGGAATTGGTCGAGCGGAATGATGGCCCGGTTGCGCGGCTCGACCCAGAACAGCTCATCGGCGTCGCGGCTGTCGGCCATCGGGAATATGCCGGTGGCATAGCCTTGAAGGAGCAAGCGCGGGTCGAGCCGACTCATGAGGCGATTATCCGTCATTCCCGCGCAGGCGGGAATCCCGCTTTTCTTCGCGCCTCAAAAAGGAGCGGGACCGCCGCTTTCGCGGGGGTGACGATCGTCAGAGGATTTCCCGGACGAGTTCCTGCGGGCGGCAGAGGCGGACGCCCTTTTCCGTCTCGACCAGCGGCCGATTGATCAGGATCGGATGCTCGATCATCGCGTCGAGCACTTCATCGTCGGTCACGTCCGGCCGGTTGAGGCCGAGCTCCTGTGCCAGGGGCTCCTTGGCGCGCAATCCTTCGCGCGGAGTGATGCCGGCGCGCTCGTATAGCGCCTTCAGCTCATCGCGGGCCGGCGGGTTCTTGAGATATTCCTGAATCCAGACGTCGGCGCCGGAATCGCGTAGAATCTCGAGCGTCTTCCGCGACGTTCCGCACATCGGATTGTGATAAATTTTTGCTTTCATTGCTGTTCCAGTTCCTGGCGTTGAATCAGTAGTTTAAACAAGTATTTAACCCGCGGTGGCCCGTTTCTGCCCGATGCATTGTCGCGCATGCGGAACGATGAGCCGCAATCGTCGTTCCAGCGTCTGCGACATGCATAATGCTTGAGGCACAGGGGGCCTCGGCGCATGGTCCGGCAGCTCAACAAGAACGGGAGAAAACAGCGATGCGTAAATCCATTCTAACTCTTGCCCTTGCAAGTACCTTGACGCTCGGCGCGTGCGCCGCGAACCGCGCCAATGGCGACATCGCCCAGGGCGCGGCGATCGGCGCAGCGGGCGGCGCTGCGGTCGGCGCAGTGGTTCCTGGCGTCAGCGTCATTGAAGGCGCGGCGGTAGGCGCGGCGATCGGCGGTCTCGCCGGCGCGGTCTGGGCCGACAACAACAATGACGGCTATGTCGACGGGTACGTCTACAACGGCCAATATTATGCCGGCACGCCCTCTGGCTACGACCCGACGCTTCATCGCGTCGCCGTCGGCGCTCTCGGTGGCGCAGCTCTCGGTGCGGCCGCCGGTGCGGTGATCCCGGGCGTCAGCGTTCTCGAAGGCGCGGTGATCGGCGCTGCGGTCGGCGGACTTGCCGGCGCGGTCTGGGCCGACCGTGACAATGACGGACGGGTGGACGGATACGTCTACAACGGCCAGTATTATGCCGGTGCACCCACCGCGACTCCTCCGGCTCCGACCTATACGGCTCCGCCGCCGACCCGGAGCGGCGAGCGCGGCTAATCTTATCGGAGAAGCTGTGATCAGTTTGCGTAAGCAGTGCACCGGCCGCTGGCCGGTGCACTTTTTTCAGAGGCTTGGCGGGGTCGTCGCGGGCGTGATGCTCGCGACGGCGCCGCTGTCCTACGCCCATGCCGCGGCTGCTCCGGTGGTCCGGCAGCCGCAGGTGCTCGATCAGTCGGTCGAGGCATTTTACCGCGCGCGAAATGGGGCGCCGTTGTGGTTTTCGCCCAAGGCGGGAAACGCGTCCCAGCAGCTCGTCGAGTTGCTCAAGACGGCCGATCTCGATGGACTGCAGCCGCCGCAATATGACACGCCCGCCCTCGAAGACGCGTTGCGGTCCGCGTGGGGCGGCAACCAGAAGGCTGTCGCGCACGCAGACCAGCTCCTTTCCGAAGCCTTCGTGGCCTATGCCCGCGACCTGAGGCGCGATCCGGGCATCGGAATCGATTATGTCGATCCCGGCCTTCGTCCGGTCCAGCCTTCACCGCTCGCGCTTCTCCTGAGCGCCGCGTCGTCGCCGTCCCTTACCAGCTACGTCCAGAGCATGGGCTGGATGCACCCGATCTACGGCGAGCTCCGCCAGGCCCTGGTGAACCACAATTATTCGAGCGATCATGAGAAGGATCTGCTCGAAGTGAACCTCGTCCGGGCGCGCGTGCTTCCGCCCGGCCCCAACCGCTATGTGCTCGTCAATGCAGCGGAACAGCGGCTGTATACCTATGAGAACAGGCAGGCGCTCGATTCGATGCGGGTCGTCGTCGGCAAACCGAAGAACCCGACCCCGATGATGGCGGCCTACATCCGTTTCGCGAGCCTCAACCCTTATTGGTACGTGCCGCCCGATCTCGCGACGGAGCGCATTGCACCCAAGGTGCTGAAGCAGGGCCTCGGCTATCTCGACGAGCTCGGCTACCAGGTCATGTCCGACTGGAGCGACAACGCCCAGATCCTCGATCCGAAGACGGTCGACTGGAAGGGCGTCGCCGCAGGCAAGGTCGAGGTCCTTATCCGCCAGCTTCCGGGCGCCCACAATTCGATGGGGCGGATGAAGTTCATGTTCCCCAACGCCGAGGGCGTGTACCTTCATGACAATCCCGAGCGCGAACTTTTCGAGCAGGCCGCGCGCCTCTACAGCGGCGGCTGCGTTCGCCTGGAGGATGCGGCACGCCTGGGGCGCTGGCTGTTCGGCAAGGACCTCGTATGGGAAGGCGCCGGAACCGAAGAGCGGGTCCCGCTCGATTATCCGGTGCCGGTCTACATCACTTATTTGACGGCGATGCCGAGCGGTTCATCCATCGCTTATTTCGATGATGTATATGGCCGGGATTCTTCACGGCTTGCGACGCTCAGCGATCAAGGCATACTCGCAAGCGGATCCAAATGAGACTCGGCTCGTGCACAAATCTTTGAAAATGCTCGCTTCTGTAGCGGTGGCCGGAATGGCCGCGGCTGTGCCCCTAACACTCCTGCCCGCGCCTGTTGCGGCCGCGGCTGCCCCGGCTCCCGATAGCGGCATTGCCGATTTCTATCGTTCGCGCGGCGGGGCGCCGCTGTGGCTCAGCCCCCGTTCCGGAAATGCCGCAATGGACCTGGTCCAGGTCCTCGCGACCGCGCAGGTCGATGGGCTTAATCCCAGGCGGTACAACCTCCGCAATCTCGGCCGCGCCGTACAGGCCGCACGTAGCGGAGACCCGGGCGCGGTCCAGCGCGCCGAGGTCATGCTGAGCGCGGCCTATGTCGCTTATGCACGCGATCTCGAACATGATCCCGGTGTTGGCGTCGTCTATGTCGATCAGCAGCTGAGGCCCGAACCGCGCTCGGCCCAGGCGCTGCTCCAGCAGGCAGCGACCGCCCGTTCACTCGACGATTATGTCAGCAATATCGGCTGGATGAATCCGATCTACGGACGGCTTCGGCAGGCCCTCGCCAGCCGAATCTATACCAACCCGCGCGAGGCCCAGCTGCTCGCGCTCAACCTCAAGCGGGCCCGGACGCTTCCAACGGGGAATGGACGCTATGCGATCGTCAATCCGGCGGCGCAGCGGCTGTACATGTACGAGAACGGGCAGGTCGTGGACCAGATGCGGGTCGTTGCCGGACGTCCGGACCCGATCGCGCAAACTCCGATGATGAGCGCGCTGATCCGCTTCGTCGTGCTCAATCCGTATTGGAACTCACCGTCGGACATCACGGCTCGGAAACTCGCTCCCAAAGTGCTCGCCGGAGGGCGCAAGTATCTCAATGAAAAGGGCTATGAGCTGATGTCCGACTGGTCGGACCACGCCCATGTGCTCGATCCGATGTCGGTCAACTGGCATGACGTGGTCGCAGGCCGGGTCCAGGTGCGGCTGCGGCAGAAACCCGGCCCGGCGAACTCGATGGGGAAGATGAAGTTCATGTTCCCCAACCAGCAGGGCATCTGGCTGCACGACACTCCGGAAAAGGAGAAGATCGAGGATGCCGCGCGGCTGGAGAGCAACGGCTGCGTGCGCCTCGAGGATGCAGCGCGGTTCGCTCGTTGGCTCTTCTACGGACGGCCGCCGAGCCCCAGGGGCGCGAAAGCGGAGCAGAAGGTGAACCTGCCCGATCCGGTGCCGCTCTACATCACATACCTGACCGCGGTGCCGAGCGGGACGTCGATCGTCTATTTCGACGATTTCTACGGCCGCGACCGGATGCGCGTCGCTCAGAACGAAAGCCGCCGCGGGATCTTCGGGCTCTAGGGCCTCCACCAGTTCGGGAACCAGGTGACGTCCTGGGCGACTGGGCGGCCGTAATTGTCGCGCGCCGGCCGGAAGCGGACATATTGCTCGGTCAGCTGGCACATCAGGCCGTCGGCGAGCGAATTGCCGCTCGACCGGACGACGCGGCAGTTGGAAGCAATTCCGTCGGGCGTGACCCGGATCGACACGCCGACCGTTCCTCGATCCATGCCGCTCGCCGAAACCAGGCGGCGATATTCGCGATCCGGAATTTTCGTGATCTTCTGGGCCGGGGTGAAGCCGGCCGTGCCGCCGCCACCGCGCCCGTTTCCCGAGCCGCCGGCGCCGGTGCCAGTGCCATAGTTCGCAGCGCCGGCAGTGGTGCCGCTTCCGGTTCCGGCGACCGGCGCCGCTGGAAGCGGTGACTGGACCGGGATCTTGGGCTTGGGCGCGACGATCGGCGACGGATTGGCCTTCTTGCCCGCTGCGCCTTCCTCGAGCTTGGCCGGCTTCGCTCGATGTTCGACGGGGGGCGGTGGAGGCGGCGGCGGGGGCGGGGGCGGCTCCTTGATGTCGAAGGTCTTCAGCTGCTCGACCGCCTGACGCACCATGTTGACGTTGAGGCCGCTCAAGATCGCAAAGGCGAGCGCGGCATGGACCGCGATCACTGCCGCGATCGCTTTCGCCCGGTCTGGCCGGTCGGCGGTTCCGGTATAGCTCGACATCGCCTTGCCTCACCCGGGACAACGCTTTTTGGTCGCGAAGGTTTAGCGTGGCGGCACGGTCGTTTCGGCGGTGAAATCCACGTTCTTCCGCTCCGGCCCCAAAGCGGTCCAGATGGCTATGACGACCGCCATGATCCCCGCAACGATCGCCAGAGCGAGGCCGTAATTGTCTCCTCGGCTCTCCGCGATCCCGGCCTGGATGGGAGCGTTCTTCGAGGCGATCAGATTGCCGAGCTGATAGGCGAAGCCGGGAAACAGGCTCCGGACAAGCGGCGGCGACAGCTCGTTCAAATGGACGGGCACGATGCCCCAGGCGCCCTGCACCGCCACCTGCATCAGGAACGCGCCAAGGCCGAGCAGCAACGGCGTGGACGCGAAAGCCCAGAGCGGGATCACGGGCAAAGCCAGCAGGCTCGCGATGATGATCGTTCGCCTGCGTCCGATCTTCTCCGACCAGATGCCGAAGCCAATCCCGCCGACGATCGCCCCGACGTTCATCACCGCCGCGAGTATGCCCGTGGTGTGGGTGTCGAAGTGATGCTGTTTCTGGAGGAAGGTCGGATAGAGGTCCTGCGTGCCGTGGCTGAAGAAATTGAACGCGGTCATCAGCACTACGAGGTAGAGCGCGATCTTCCAATGCTTGACGAGCTCGGCGATCGGATTGGCGCGGGCCTTGCCTCGCCGCGCCTCGAACACCGGGCTTTCCTCGACATGCATGCGGATGAGGATGACGAGCAGGGCAGGGGCGACCCCAACCATGAACATGCCGCGCCAGCCGATCGTGTCGAACAGAAGGAAATAGACCAGGCTCGCGACGAAATAGCCTGAAGGATAGCCACTCTGGAGAAGGCCGGAGACCGGCCCGCGAAGCTTCGGCGGAATCGATTCCATGACCAGGCTGGCGCCCAGGCCCCATTCGCCGCCCATCCCCACACCGAACAGGAAACGAAGGACGAGCAGGCTGGTCAGCGTCGGTGCGAAACCCGAGGCGAGCTCGAAGATCGAGAAGATGATGATGTCGGCCATCAGCACGGGGCGACGGCCGAAATGCTCGGCGAGCCAGCCGAACAGGAATGCGCCGATGGGGCGTGCGGCGAGCGTCAGGAATACGCCCTGCGACACGGCTTTGACATCGGTGCCGAATTCCCTGGCGATCGCGGAAAGCATGAACACCATCAGGAAGAAGTCGAAGGCATCGAGCGTCCAGCCGAGATAGCTCGCCCAGATCGCGCTGCGCTGCGACGGCTTGAGCGATTTCAGGTCGGCGATCAGGCTCATTCGCGGCTCCCTTTCGAGGCCGCCTGTGTGCCGCGCGGGTGGCCTGTCCGCAAGCGCGGAAGGGGACATGGGCTTTCGGATCACCGCCTCCGCGCGTTAGCGCCAATCCGTGCATCGGTCCGGTCGAACTCGCGCCGGCACGGGCTGCCCGGACGGAATCTCCCGTCTATCCTCGAACGCGGTTCGCCCGATGCATTCGCGGGCGAAGTGGGGAGAGCCATCATGCAGCGTGTCGTCGTCCTTGCCTGCGCAATCGTCACGTTCGGGATGCTCGCTTCGCCGCTCGGCGCGCAGCAGGAGCCGCCCCCGACCGGGCAGTCGATGCCTGAGGTCGCTCAGCCCATACCCACGCCCCAGGCCGAGGCGCCGACACCGCCGCCGTTTCCGCCCATGCCCAGTGCGCGTCCGAGCCACCGCTGGGTTGATGTGGGCGACAGGCACGCGAGGCGGGTGCATCGCCACTCGACGCGACATCACGCCACGCGCACGCACCACCGCACCCACGCTCGCAATCGGTCGACCCACAGGGCCCGCTCTTCGCCCCATTTCTCGCGCCGGACGATCAGGTCCTGTCATCGCATGACCTACAGCCAGATCATGCGGCATGGCACTTGCCGCGCTCTCATGAAGCATGAGCTCGCGGCCGCCACGCATCGCCATCGTGCGACGCGCCATCACCACAAGCCGCGGCACCACCATTCGGTGAGGCGACACAGGCGATAGTGGGAGAAAAAGCCGCGCGATCGCCCGTTCTCGCTCGGGAAGCGACCGAATTCATCTTTCCCGGGTGAAAGTCATCTGCGGTTCATGTTCATGTCAGGTTGAGGGCCACAAGGCCCGCTACACCCCTTAGCTCGGAAAGATCTCCCTGGATGGAATATCAATCGGCTTTGCCGCCGCTCGGCGGAAAGTCGCGCCGTCAGTTAGATCAGCTGACGGATCGCGAGGTCCTGTTGGGCCTGGCGCTTATGACGGGGGTCGCCCTGGCGATCGCACTCTGGACGACGCGCGCGATCAACCCCCTTCGCGGGGATACATTCGAATATGCCTATTTCGATCCGTCGAGGACGGTAGGCTATCCGGCTTTCCTGTGGCTGATTCAATCGATCACCGGCCGGATCGCCTGGGCTGTCCCGGCGCAAATGGTCCTGCTTGCCGGCTCCTTGCTACTCCTCGGCCGAAATCTTCACGATCTTGTCCGTCGGCCGGCCGTCTCATTCGCCTTTCAGGCGGTAATGCTGAGCCAAATCGCGATCTGGAAGTCCTCGGCCTTCCTCATGACCGAGGGACTGTCCGCGGCTCTTATCGCCTTGTGGTGCGCGCAACTCTTGCGATCGATCAGAGCGCCGTCCCTGCGAGACATTGCGTTGCTGGCGGCCATCGCGGGTTTGGCGGCGATGGTCCGGCCCTCCCTGATTGCACTGTCTTTCGCCACCGCGATCTTCGCATTTTTCACCTTGTCCCGGCGAGATCGCGGCTGGTCGCTCCTCATAACGGGGGTGGGCGCCGTCCTGGCGTGGGGCGCTACGCCCGTGGCCCTGCTGATCGCACACGGATCATCGACCACCACGAGCCCGCTGGCCCGGGGAATTCTCCAGCATACGCTATTCTGTAACCCGCATTCCGTCCCGGTTGGGTCGGACGCGGCGTTTGTCGAAAACAGTGCCGCATCGGTCAGGGCCTACATCAAGACCGCCCCATCCGATGTGCAGGAGCAATTGGAAGGCGCATACAGCACCCCGCTTCGCTTCGGCCTGATCATCCCGGTGCTGGGAAGGCGCCATCACCTCGAGGCCAGATCGCAGGTCGATCCCTATCTGTGGACGATCGCCAGGCAACGGGTCGCGGCAAATCCGGCCTGTTACGTGGGAAGCGTCATCGGTTCCTATATCAGGATGGCGACCTTCGACGTGAACCTGACGACCACGGATTCGCGCCGGATCAGGAAGTTCGTCGCCGATCATCCACCGGTCGAACTGCCGCAATATCCCGTCCTTGCGCGCGACGAGCTCCAGACCCTTGCTGTGGCGAAAGCAGCTCGCAATGCACCGTCCGGACTCAATTCGGATCGCCAGCAGCTCAAGCTAGCCGGCAAACTTTCGCAGTGGGCGCTTTTGCCCGTCCAGCTGCTCTACGGAGCCGCGACCCTGGCCGGAATCGTATCGTTGTTCCTGTTCCTGAAAAAACGGCGCCGATCACCGCACGAAGCGAGACTGTTTGCCGGCGTCCTGGCCATGGGCGCGGCGCTTCACGCCGTGTTTGCAATCACGGCGATCGTCGAGCTGGGCCTTTCGCGCTACGTCGTCCCATTGTGGCCGGTCGTCTGCACGCTGAACTCGGTCGCCATCCTGCTCTGGTTTGAGATGCGCAGAGCGGGTGCCCTCACCCCTGCGCATGTGCATGAGCTGGAAGCGCTGCCCGTCGCGGCGATTTGAACGGACATTATATCGGCGCCGAAAGGGAACGACATCCCGCTCGTGGCGTTTGGGCCGCCGGAAGCTTGGCTTCCCTGTCGCGTGTACTGGGGGCTTCAACTCAAGAGTTAGGAGCTTCAGATGACAAGACTGATCGCAGTGCTCGCAGCGGGCACGGTGGCGCTTGCCCCCGCCACGGCCTTGGGTGCCCCGACGAGCACGCCGCCGACTTCCGGCTCGATTTCACCGCCTGTCACCCCAAGCCAGCCCAACCAGGATTGCGAATCGCTGGGCAACCAGCCGGGCAACTCGACCAACAACGACGGATCGGCGTTCAGCCCGACAGGCAAATCCGGAACGGTCTACGCCGGCGAGCAGACCAACGTTAACGACAAGAACACGGTGTCCGTGTCGCAATATGACGTGGCCTGCGAAAAGAACCACAGCAATCCGAGCTGACGTTCAGGGGCGGTCGCTTTACGGGGGCCGCCCCTCCCTTCGACGATATATTCGTTTTCTTCCGGCGTAACGGCAATCTGCAGCGCCAGGTGAGCGGGAATTCGCCCAACAGGGCGGTCGAAACCTGTGGCCGCTCACAAGTTCATTCACCAATTCCACCGGGGCCAGTTTCCGGAGAGATGAGTGGTGAATTCCATACGGCGCGGCAGCCGTCCGCGATCCAATGGTCTCGATTTTGTGCGCGCGACGGCAATCGTCTGGGTGATGATCTATCACGCGATGATCTTCGACCTCGTCCCCGATCCGGATCACTGGTTCGTGGCATTCGGCTGGATGGGAGTGGACCTGTTCTTTGTCCTCAGCGGTTTCCTGATCGCCGGGCAGCTCATCGCGCCTTTCGCCGATGGCAGCACTCCGGATTATCGGAAGTTCTTTGCCCGCCGCTTGCTTCGAACGCTTCCTGCCTATTTCGCAGTCGTCGGGATCTACGCGTTCATCCCTGCGGCCTGGGAGCGGCAGGCCATGCAGCCGCTGTGGCAATTCCTGACCTTCACCGAAAACCTCCTCTACGTCGCCGACGCGCCCAAAGCCTTTTCCCACGTCTGGTCGCTATGCGTTGAGGAGCAATTCTATCTGCTGCTTCCGGCCGTGGCGGCACTCGTTGCGCTGCGCCCGTCGGCCGGCAAGGTGCGTGCGCTGCTGTGCTTCTTTCTCGTCGCGGGAATGGTCGTGCGAGCGCGTCTGTGGCTTGACCAGGTCGCCTTGCCGCATTTCGATTCAGGCGGCGCGCCGCAAGGCGCGCGTTACATGGAGCTGATCTACTATCCGACATGGAGCCGGCTTGATGGCCTCCTCGCCGGCGTTGCGCTTGCAGTACTGCAGACCTTCAGGCCGAAGCGCTGGACGGCGTTCACATCGAGCCCAAACCTGCTTCTGGCGGCCGGTCTCGCCGGCCTTGGCGGCTCGATGGTTTTCTTCCAGGATCAGATTGCCGCCTTGGCGCCCGCCGTGTTCGGCTACCCCTTATTATCCTGCAGCATCGCCTTGATCGTCGCCGCTGCGAGCAGCGACCAATGCATCATCTCGATCCGTAAGGTGCCCGGAGTCCAGGCGCTCGCGACTGGCGCTTATAGCCTCTACCTCATCCACAAGATGGCATATGGCGCGGTCATAAAGCTTGCGGCGTCGACGGAGTTGGGGGGCTATTGGCTTCTTGCCGCCGCGCTAATCGCCGGGCTCCTCGCCGGGACAGCGCTCTACTGGGCTGTCGAGCGACCCTTCCTGAAGCTGCGGGATCGATTGGAAGGACCATCGCGCAGCTCCATCTCGAAGGACGACCTGCCGATCGATCCGGGCCGCGACGGCGGCGTTCCGATCGAGGCTTAAACCGCGCCCTCGTGCTGCGCGGCGAGCCATTTCTCAAGCCATTTGATCGTATAGTCGCCGGCGAGGAATTCGGGGTCGCGGACAAGCTTCTGGTGGAGCGGGATGGTCGTCTTCATCCCCTCGACGACATATTCCTCGAGCGCGCGGCGAAGGCGCATGATGCAGTCCTCGCGGGTCACTCCATAGACAATGAGCTTGCCGATCATGCTGTCGTAATAAGGCGGGACCTTATAGCCCGTGTAGAGACCGCTATCGACGCGCACATGCATTCCGCCGGGGGCAACGTAATTCTTCACCAGGCCCGGCGATGGAGCGAAAGTCTCCGGATCCTCGGCGTTGATGCGGCATTCGATCGCATGGCCGTGGAGATGAACCTGCTCCTGCGTGTGCGAAAGGCCTTCGCCGGCCGCGACCCGGATCTGTTCGCGGACAAGATCGATGTCGCTGATCATCTCGGTCACCGGGTGCTCGACCTGCAGCCGCGTGTTCATCTCGATGAAATAGAATTCGCCGTTCTCGTAGAGGAATTCGATCGTCCCGGCGCCGCGATAGCCCATGTCGCTCATCGCCTTGCGGACGACCTCGCCCATGCGGTGACGCTCTTTCTTCGTGATCGCCGGTGAGGGAGCTTCCTCCAGCACCTTCTGATGGCGGCGCTGCAGCGAGCAATCGCGCTCGCCCAAGTGGATGGCGGCGCCTTCGCCGTCGCCGAACACCTGGAACTCGATGTGGCGCGGATCGGCGAGATATTTTTCCATGTAGACGGTGTCGTCACCGAAGGCGGATCGCGCCTCGGACGCCGCCTGGCTCATCAGGCTGTCGAGCTGCGCTTCGGCCTCGACGACCTTCATTCCACGACCGCCGCCGCCGGAGGCCGCCTTGATCAGGACGGGGTAGCCGATCTCGGCCGCCAGCTCCTGCGCCTGCTTGACGCTGGTGATCGGGCCGTCGGAGCCCGGCACGAGAGGAAGGCCGAGCCCGGCGGCAGTGCGCTTGGCTTCGATCTTGTCGCCCATCAGCCGGATGTGCTCGGGCTTGGGACCCACCCAGATGATGTTGTGGAGCTCGACGATCTCCGCGAACTGCGCGTTCTCGGAGAGGAAGCCGTAGCCGGGGTGGATGGCGTCGGCGTGAACGATTTCAGCGGCGGAAATGATGTTCGGGACGTTGAGGTAGGAATCGGTCGCCGGCGGCGGGCCGATGCAGACGGTTTCGTCGGCAAGGCGGACGTGCATCGCGTCGGCATCGGCAGTCGAATGGACCGCGACCGTCTTGATTCCCATCTCGTGGCAGGCGCGATGAATCCTGAGCGCGATCTCGCCGCGGTTGGCGATCAGCAGCTTCTTGATTTTCATGGAAGCGCGGGCTCGCTAGCCGATGATCACGAGCGGCTGATCGAATTCGACCGGCTGGGCATCGGCAACCATGATTTTCTTGATTACACCGCCCGTGGGCGCGGTGATCGGGTTCATCACCTTCATTGCTTCCACGATCAGCAGGGTATCGCCCGTCTTCACCGCGTCCCCGACCTCGATGAACGGCTTCGCGCCCGGCTCGCCGGAAAGATAGGCTGTACCGACCATCGGCGACTTGATGGTTTCCCCGGCAATCTCCTCCGCCACGGCTTCGCCAGCAGCGACGGGCGGGGCTGCGGCAGGGGCCGCGGGCGCCGGAGCAGCGCTGAACATCGGGGTTGCGCCGGTTGCGGCGTGCCGGGCGACGCGGATCTTCCGATCGCCGTCCTCGACCTCGATCTCGGTCAGCTCATTCGCGTGCAGGAGTTCCGCGAGTTCCTGGACAAGCGCGGCATCGATACGCATCGCACTGTCATCGCTGAGGGCCGCGCCCTTCTTCGATTCGGCCATGTTCGTCCTTGGTTAGTGCAGGCGTGTCCCGAACGGGTTTGCGCTTGCGGGGCCGTCCTCCTATCTCGCCCGGCGATGAGCGACAACCCAACTTTGGCTATTAGCGTTAACGGCGAGCCGCGGCAGGTGTCCGGCGGAATCAGCGTCGCGGCGATGCTGGAGGAGCTCGGACTCGATAGGCGCAAGGTCGCCGTGGAGCGAAATCTCGAAGTCATTCCGCGCTCGCTTCTTGGCGATGTCGCGGTCGCGAACGGCGATACCTATGAGATCGTGAAGTTCGTCGGAGGCGGTTGAGTGACTGCGCAGCAAGACATCAGCGCCGACACCTGGACCGTCGCAGGGCGAACATTCTCGTCGCGGCTGATCGTCGGGACGGGGAAGTACAAGAGCCTCGAGGAGAATGCGGCCGCGGTCGAGGCGTCCGGGGCGGAAATCGTCACGGTCGCGGTCCGGCGGGTCAACATCTCCGACCCGAACCAGCCGATGCTGACCGATTTCATCGATCCGAAGACGATCACCTACCTTCCGAACACGGCAGGATGCTTCACCGCGGAGGATGCGATCCGAACCTTGCGCCTGGCGCGGGAAGCGGGCGGCTGGAACCTCGTGAAGCTGGAAGTGCTGGGAGAGGCGAAGACGCTCTATCCCGACATGCGCGAGACGCTTCGAGCGACGGAAACCCTCGTCAAGGAAGGGTTCGAGCCGATGGTCTATTGCGTCGACGATCCGATCGCCGCGAAGCAGCTCGAGGAAGCGGGCGCGGTGGCGATCATGCCTTTGGGCGCGCCGATCGGATCGGGCCTCGGGATCCAGAACCGAGTGACGATCCGCCTAATCGTCGAAGGTGCGGGCGTTCCGGTGCTTGTCGATGCCGGAGTGGGCACGGCCAGCGACGCGGCCCAGGCGATGGAGCTTGGCTGCGACGGAGTGCTGATGAATACCGCCATCGCCGAGGCGAAGGAGCCGGTGCTGATGGCTCGGGCGATGAAGCAGGCCGTCGAGGCGGGACGGCTCGCCTATCTCGCGGGACGCATGCAGAAGCGCCGCTACGCCGACCCGTCGAGCCCGTTGGCGGGTTTGATCTGAACACGCTGCATATTCTCTTCTCGAAAAGTGATGCCGAAATGCTCGGCACATTGCTGCGTGCTCGCGGCAGCTCAGACGAGATTCTCTGCCTCCCGGACGATCTGTCGGTGGGACCGATAGACTGTTCAGATAAAGACCGATGCGACTGGTTTCTTCAGAACGGTGCTGCCCACCGCGACCAACTGATCCAACTGCCTTCGCGGCTTCAAGAATTCTG
>Ga0157379_10000859_pt1 | contig 24646 bp, 19 predicted proteins | sample S25metaG_FD_121802 | JGI IMG/M metagenome (GOLD analysis project Ga0157379, IMG submission 121802) | Switchgrass rhizosphere microbial communities from Kellogg Biological Station, Michigan, USA - S2-5 metaG | ecosystem: Host-associated > Plants > Roots > Rhizosphere > Soil | place: USA... | reverse complement strand
GCCGGCGCGACCGCCTTCAACGAGAATGAGCCGCGAAAGCGCGGATGGTAGACGTGCGCCCGCATGATCGGCAGCAGATCGCGGAGCCGCGCGCGTACGGCCTCGATGTCGGAGGCGAGATCGGGCAGCGCCTCCGCCACCTCGGCCAGCACGTCGGACTCGAAGTCGGAGTACACGATGATCGGCTCGCGCCGGCCGCCAGTGCAGGCGAGGAGCGTCTCGGCGAATTCGCGCCGCGGATCGCCGCGCCCGTCGGCCAGATGGTCGAAATGCGTCAGCGTCCCCGCGGCGTCGAGGCGGTGCAGCGACCACTGGAACGGGATGCGTTGGTAGGGCTGGGTGCCGGGATAGCGCGGCAACGCGGCGCTCACCGTCTCGAAGTCCAGATACTCCGCGGGCGGGCCGAAGCCGGCGAGCGCGGCGGCGAGCTCGGAGGTGATCGTGGCGTGCCCGGTCGCGAGCGCGGCGCGCGCGCGCCGCAGCGCCATCGGCACCTCGTCGGTCTCGCGGAGGTCCGCGAGGCGGGTGGTGCCGGCGGCGCGGAGGGCGGCCCATTGCTCGGGGTGCACGCGGCCGAAGTGCAGAATCCAGTCCGCGGGCATCGACGCCGTGCAGTGCTCCCAGAACTCGCAGCGGTACGGGCTCGAGCAATGCGGCGAGGGCTCGATCGCCGGGGCCTCGGACTCGGCCAGGGTGGCGCGCAGCGCGCGCGCCTCCTGGGCGATGGCTGCCGCGCGCTCCTCGACCTCGGCGGCCACGTCGCGCCGCTGGAAGAGACGGGTCCACTCCACCGCGCCGTCGCCACGCACGTAGTCGGGATCGACGTGGATGAGCTCGATGGAGCCGATCGCGAGACCCGCTCCGGCCAGGACGTGGCGTTGGATGGCGAGATCCTCGAGATGCACGTCGCGCACGCGCGTCCCCGACTTCACCTCGCGCAGTCCGAAGGCCCCGCCCGGCAGGCGCTCGAGGATGTCGGCGCGGATCGCGATGCCGTCGTGCTCGACCGCCGCCTCCAGAATGGCGGGGACGGTGGGATCGGCAAGGAGCGCGGCGGTACGCGTCCGCGCGGCGGCGAAGTCGCGCTCGTCGACCAGCACGGCACCCGGGAAGAGGCCGTGCGCCAGGCGCCCCACCGCGTGGCCGGCGTCGCGCAGCGCCATCTGACCGGGGACCGCCGGTGTCGCGCGGGCGGGATCGCGGAGCGTGAGCCATGCACGACGCGCGCATTGCCGCGCCGCCAGCAGGGTCGTCTTGGTGAGCACGTGCGGGCTAGGAGGCGCGCCAGACGTGCACGCGCTCGGGGGTGATGCGCACGACGGGATGCTCGGCGCCATCGAGCGGCATGGCGCGGTACTGGGGGTACTTGGCGCGGAGCGACGTCAGCGCGCGGTGCGTCTCCGCGGCGTCGTCGACGACGGCCGCGTGGCCGCGCACGAGCACGTAGGCGAGCCGCGACCAGTCCTCGTCGTAGTCGTCGATCACGAGCGCGACGCGCGGATTCTCGAGGAGGTTCCGCATGCGCTGCAACCCGGTGCCGGTGCGGCGCTTGGGCTTGGCATCGATCACGAAGTAGAGGATGTCGCCGTCGAGCGCGAAGCACAGCGGGACGACGTGCGGGGCGCCGTCGCGGCCGGCGGTGGCGAGGTGGGCGACGCGATGGCGAGCGAGGAGCGCGCGCGCGTCCGCATCGAGCGCGCTCACGCGCGCGCTCCGACGGCGACGTCACCGCCCGTCCGCGCCGCGTGCGCCAGCGCGGCGATGCGGGCCGCCTCGGGATCCGTCTCCTCGAGACGCGTCTGGCCGCGGAACTCGGCCTGGGCCTCGGCATGGAACGCCTGCGCCATGCCTTGGTAGCGCGGCGAGAAGTGGAAGACCTCGAGCCGGCGTGCGCCGGCGAGGCGTCCGAGGAATCCCGATTGGCGTGCCGTCAGGTGGTGGCGCTTGTCGGCCTCGTCGCGATCGATGTCGAGAAAGCGCGCCTCCGCGTAGAGCAGATCGACGTCGCGTGCCAGGGTCAGGATGCGGCGCGCGTTGTCGACGTCGAAATGCGTATCGACGACGTAGGCGATGTGCTGTCCCGGCCGGTCGACGATCAGCTCGCGGCCGAGCTCGCCCGCGGCGATCGTATCGCCGCTCGGCAGCGTGATCGCGGCGGCGTGGTCGCCGAGGCGGATCGCCTCCTTCAACTCCGCGAGCCAGCGCCCCGGGCGCAGGCCACGATCGGCCAGCACGTCGGTGCGGACGTTCAGGTGGCGCTGCTCGCCGACGCGGAAGGCGAGGCACGGAATGCGATGGTCGAGCGTCGCCGTCTCGATGCGGAAGGCGGGCGTGTCGACGAGGTCGGTCGGCGGCGACGGCTGCGACGGCAGCGGCTCGTACGTGAATCCCGTGCTCGCACGGAAGCGGGCGCGCACCAGGCGGTCCTCGTGACGCTCGACGACGTCGAGGGTCAGCGTGTAGTTGGCGGTGAGGTTCCACGTGTAGCCGCCGAGCTTGCCGCGGATGTTGTCGATGAGTCCCGGGGGGCCGCAGAAGGTGAGCTCACGATCGCGCGGCAGCGTGAGCCGCAGCAGCTGATCGAAGCCCATGAAGTGATCCATGTGGGTGTGCGAGACGCAGACGTGCGAGAGCCGCAGGCAATGCGCCGGGCTCAGCCGGTCGATCCGCCCGAGATCGAACAGCAACGCATCGCCCTGCCAGCGCAGGGCGACGTACAGGGCGGGATCCTGGAAGGGCCCGTTGACGAGCGAGGGGCGCAGGCTCGACTTCACGGCGCCATCCTAGCGAATGCCGGACGGCGTCGCGAACCGACCGGTCGACTAACGGGCGGCGCGGCGGCGCGAGCTCTTGGCGGGGGCGGACGCTTCGTAGGCGTCGAGCCCCTCGTTCAGCAGCGCCAGCACCAGCGCACGCATGCGGATGTTGAGCGCCCGTGCGACGTCGCGGATCTCCTTCATCGTCTGACCGGGAAGCCGCACGGCGAGGAGTGCGGTCTCCGTCGCTGCGCGCTGCTTCAAATCGGCGAGCTTCAGCTTGCGCTCTTTCATGAGAGCCCTTTCAGTGGCGAAATCCGCAAGGGGGAGCGGCCGAGCCGCGGAGAACGCGAATGAGATTCCAGTCCGGTAACGTATTCATAGCAGTTCAGTCAAGTACATCGGCACGTACATCTGCAACTACATCTGTTAGATAACAATTAGGCGCGGGAAGCTAGTCGGGTCGCAGGACGGCAATGTGATCATTCTACGGGAGGTGCGATGCCGCTCGGTTTGACGACGCCGAGGTAGCCCGCGGTTGGCACCGCGGCGGGACGCGGACGCATCCGCCGCTCGCGCGCGGAGAGAAGCGGTCGCAGCGCCGCGACGAGCGCAAGCATGACGACGACGCGAGCGCTCCAGCCGATGAGGCTCGTGGCGAGGACGCGCGAGGTCGGCGGCGCGCCGAACGTCCGGCGGATGGCGATGACGACCGCGAGAATGCTGCCGACCTCGGCGACGATGATCGCCCACGGCCGCAGCGCGGCAGCTGCGCCCAGCACCTGCACGAGGGCGGGCGCGGCAGCGAAGCCGAAGACGCGCACGCGCGCGCCGGCGTCGAGGGACGGTCCCGCGTGCGGTACGAGGCGCGCGCCGGCGACGTTCGCGACGACGGTCCACACCGCCCACCCGCCGAGACCGATGAGCGTCGCGCCGACGACCGGCAGCGCGCGCACACTCTCGACGCGTCCCACCGCCGCGGCCATGGCCGCGAGCAGCGCGACCACCCATGCCTGCGCGTTCGCCGCGCGGTCGGACGCGACCTCCGCGTAGACCGTCTGCTCGAGCCGCGCGGCACCGAGAAGCCGCCGTCCGAAATCGCTCAGCGCCATCCGGGATCTCGCAAGCCGCGCCGGCCGCTCACGAGCGCGCGCATCTCAGCCCGGCGGCCACCCGAGCGCACGGCCCGCGAGCACGTGGATGTGGAGGTGGAACACGCTCTGGCCCACGCGCGCGCCGCAGTTCACGACCGTACGGAAGTCCCGATGGCCTTCGGCCCTGGCGACCTGCGAGGCGACCCGATGCAGGTGCCCGACGAGCGCGTCGTCGGCGGGGGTGAGATCGTTCAACGTGGCGATGTGCCTGCGCGGCAAGACCAGCAGGTGCAGTGGCGCGCCCGGATTGATGTCGCGGATGACGACCGCGTGCTCGTCCTCGTGGACGCGCGTCGCGCTTGCCTCGCCGGAGCAGATTCGGCAAAAGAGACAGTCGGCTTTGTCCGCCATCTCAGCCACATTGTCGGCTTAACAGCTTTCATCCGGCGTCCGCAAGAATCGTGGACTTCGCTTTCACCACCGAGCAAGAGCTGCTGCGCCGCACGGCGCGCGACCTGCTCGCCGAGCGTGCGTCGATGGAGCACGTGCGGCGCATGATCGCGGACGCCGACGGGCTCGGCGACGCCGACTGGCGCCGCATGGCCGACCTCGGCTGGCACGGTCTCGTGATCCCCGAAGAGCACGGCGGGTCGGGACTCGGCATGCTGGAGCTCGCGATCGTGCTCGAGGAGATGGGGCGGGCGGTGCTTCCCGGTTCCTTCATCCCGACCGTGCTGGCCGGGCTGGCGATCCACGACGGCGGCAATGCGGCCCAACAGGCGCGCTGGCTTCCGCGCATCGCCGACGGCAGCGTGCGCGCCACGCTCGCGCTGCTCGAGGAGAGCGGGCGTTGGGATCCGCAGGCGATCGGCGCCAAGCTCGAGCGCGAAGGCGACGGTTTCGTGCTGTGCGGCACGAAGCGCTTCGTGCCGGAGGCCGCGCGTGCCGACCTCGTCGTGTGCGCCGCCCGGCACGACGACGGATCGCTGGCGCTCGTGCTCGTCGAGCGTGGCGCGCCGGGTTGCGCGATCACGCCGCTCACGAGCCTCGATCCCACGCGCCGGATCGCCACTATGAGCTTCGATCGCGTACCGGTCGCCGTCGAGGGGGTCTTGTCGGGTGACGGTGGTGCGGCGCTCGCGCGTCTCCTCGACCGCGGCCGCATCGCGCTCGCCGCCGACATGTGCGGCGGCGCCGAGCGCGTCCTCGATCTGACAGTCGAATACGCAAAGGTACGCCAGCAGTTCGGGCGCCCGATCGGCAGCTTCCAGGCCATCCAGCATCGCTGCGCCGACATGTCCGTCGAGGTGGAGAAGGCGAAGGCGGCGACGTACTATGCCGCGTGGGCCGACGCGACGGCCGCCGACGATGCCGCGTTCGCCGCAGCGACCGCCAAGGCGATCGCCGGGGACGCCTACCGCTTCGTCACCACCTACGCCGTCCAGGTGCACGGCGGGATCGGCTTCACCTGGGAGCACGACGTACATTTCTTCTTCAAGCGCGCGCGCTCGGGTGACGCGACCTTCGGCAACGCGGCCTGGAGCCGCGAGCTCGCCGCGCGTCATCTCGGGCTCTGACGCGCGCCGGTCGAGCGCACGCAGGTCACAAGCGCACGCACGTCATTTGACGACCGGCGCCGCCCCGTTTACACAATCGCCCCCATGGCCATCATCCGCAGACAGCACGGACATTTCCTCGAAGACTTCAAGCCGGGGGCCGTGTTCCGCCACAAGCGCGGCAAGACCGTCACCGAGGGGCTCTTCGCCATCTTCACCGACTTCTCGATGACGACCAATCCACTCTCGAAGAACCTGCGCTACGCGCAGGCCTACGGGTTCCGCGGGCTCGTCGTGAATCCCGGTCTCGTGATGCTCGTCGTCTTCAGCCAGAGCGTCGAGGACGTGTCGGAGAACGCGCGCGCCAATCTCGAGTACATCGACATGCGCTTCGGTGTGCCCGTCTACATCGGCGACACGCTCGAGTCGGAGACGCGCGTGCTGGGCGTCAAGGTGTCGAGCCGCGATCCGAGCCTCGGCGTCGTGCACGTGCAGACGACCGGCCGCAACCAGCACGGCGAGGTCGTCCTCACGTTCCAGCGCAAGGTGCAGGTGTGGAAGCGTGACGTGAACGCGACCGTCGCGGAGGGCGAGGTGGCGCCGCTCGAGATCCCCGTCGCGCTCGACCTTCCCGCCTACGACCCCAAGCGCAACTATCGCGAGCTCGCGTACCTCAGCAACGAGAACACCTATTTCGAGGACTTCACCGTCGGCGACGTGCTCGAGCACTCACGCGGGCGCGTGATCACGACCGATCACATCATGCTGACCGGCATCCTCGACAATACCTCGCAGGTGCACTGCAATCTCTGGATGGTCGAGCAGCAGCCGGAGCGCTACGTCGGCGGCCAGCTGATCGTGTTCGGCGGCATCCCGTTCAACCTCTGCCTCGGCATCTCGTCCGCCGACGTGGGTGACAACGCCGTCGCCGACCTGCGCTACGCGACCGGTCGCCACAGCGCGCCGAGCTTCACCGGCGACACCGTGTTCGCCTCGACGGAGATCCGCGACGTGCGCGAGTTCCCGGGGCGCGCCGATCTGGGCGTCCTCGACACCATCCTGCGCGGCCACAAGTTCGCGAAGAAGGACGGCAAAATCGAGAAGATCGAGATCTTCTATCTCGAGCGCGAGCTCGCCGTGAAGCGGCGTAGTCACTACGCCTAGCTGAACCGAACGCCGGGAGGCCCGCCACCCCAGTTCGCGGGCCTCCCGGATTCGTCAAGCACCCTCGCTACGCTGGCGAGGGCTTGCTACGCAACGTGCTCGCGCCGGGCCATGAGCGGGCTCGTCTGCGCCGCGACGTGGCCGCCGAGGCTCTCGTAGCCGGAACCGCCCTCGAGCGCGAAGCCGTAGGCGTTCTCGCTGTGCTCGGACAGGTCGAGGCCTTGCATCTCGCTTTCGTCCTCGACGCGGAGCGATCCGAACATCAACCGCAGCACGGTGAGGATCACGACGGTCGAGAGCGGTGCGAACACGGCGACGAACGCCATGCCGCTCAGCTGCACCATGACCTGCTGCGCGTTGCTCTGGATGCCCGAGCCGAGCGTCACCGCGAAGATCCCGGACGCGAGCGCGCCCCAGGCGCCGCCGAGCGCGTGCACGCCGAAGACGTCGAGTGAGTCGTCGTAGCCGAAGGCCGGCTTGAGGAAGGTGCACGCGCTGTACGAGACGATGCATACGCCGACGCCGACCCAGATCGCCCCCATCGGGCTGACGTTGCCGCATGCCGGCGTGATGGCGACGAGGCCGGCGACCGCGGCGGTCGCGCCGCCGAGCGCGGTCGGCTTGCCGCGATGCAGCCACTCGATGAGCGCCCACACCACGACCGCGGTCGAAGCCGCCGTGCTGGTGTTGAGGAACGCGAGCGTCGCGAGTGGGCTCGCGCTGAGGGCGCTACCGGCGTTGAAGCCGAACCAGCCGGTCCACAGCAGGCCCGCGCCGATGAGACAGAGCGGCAGGCTGTGCGGCGCCATCGGATCCCGGCCGAAGCCGCGGCGCTTGCCGAGCATGATGGCCGCGACGAGCGCCGAGAAGCCGCTCGACATGTGGACGACGAGACCGCCGGCGAAATCGATCGCGCCGGCCTTGAAGATCCAGCCCTCGGACGCCCACACCATGTGCGCGATCGGGCAGTACACGACGAGGAACCAGATCGAGATGAAGGCGATCCAGACGCCGAACTTCATGCGCTCCGCGATCGCCCCGAGGATCAGCGCCGGCGTGATGATCGCGAACATCGCCTGGAACATGATGAAGACGTACTCGGGGATGTTGCGCGGCGGCGTGGCGAAGTTGGCGGTGACGGAATCCAGGGTCACGCCCGCGAGACCCGCTTTCGACAGGTCGCCGACCCAAGCGTTGCCGGTGCCGAACGCCAGGCTGTAGCCGACCAGGATCCACAGCACGCCGATGACGCCCGCGGAGAGCATGCACTGCATGAGCACGTTCAGTACGTTCTTCGCGCGCACGAGCCCGCCGTAGAAGAGGGCGAGGCCCGGCAAGGTCATCATGAGCACGAGGGCGGACGCGGTGAGCACCCACGCGGTGTCGCCGGTGTCCACGACCGGCGGGGCGTCCGCAGCGTGAGCGGCGACGCTGGTCGATACAGCCGCGGTCGTCGCGAGCGCCGCGACGGCGTAGGCACGGATACGAGTAGAGCGAGCGATTGTCGTCATGAACATCTCCCCAAGGATCTCTCCAAGAGCACACGTGTGAGCGGAATGCGGCGTGATGCGGGACCCGGAGGCCCGGCACCGACGCAACGGCGGAGCCGCCTATGCGCGAAGCGCGGCTGACGTCGGCTTACGCGTGCTGGGGAGGAGCGTGCGCGTCGTGGAACAGCGCCGCGTGCGCGGCGTGTCGCGTGATGCGGGCGACGGAAAGCGCGGAGTTGCGAGCGTTCGCCGAACCGTCGAGAGCCGGGGCGACCGCGATGGCGTGATCCGGCAGCTTCGGCAGGGCTTGATGATCTTTGCTGCTATGCTCGACGACGACCGGATCGGGTGCGGCCGGTCCGTGCGCGTCGCGCGCGTTACCGCCGTCTCTCTGTCCGGGGTGGTCGCGCTGCCCGCGCGCCGGCTTGATCGAGGGCGGCTTCGCGGCCGCGAGCTCGGTCTTCGGGCGCACGACGCCGGTGCGCGATACCCAGACGACGACGTGCGGACCGCGCGCCGGCGGGCTCGGGTGCCAACCCGGCGATGCGGTCGCGATCGCGGCCCGGCCGGCGATCAGCGTGATGCTGAGCGCCATCCACGTCGCGAGGAGCCGGCGCGAGCTACGCTCGCGGGGCGTCGTCGACGATGTGCGTCTGCTCGTGTTCATGGCGCCGAATACACGAATAGCAAAAGTTCGCAGGGAATCGAGCAATTGCTATGCCTCGGGAGACGTCCCCCGGGGCACCAATTGGCGTGGACCCCGCGACGTTGCGTAACGGCAGCGGGCGTGACTGCTCAAAAAGTGTGCAGCACTGCCCGTGAACTAGGCAGTGAGCAGGACGATCGCCTCGCCGGGCGTCGTCTGCTTCCCTTCGCCGTTCTCGGTCCAGATCGAGAGCTGCGCCAGGCGCTCACCATTCTCCTCCCATTTGCGCACCACCTTGCCGGCGCACACGATCTTCTGATCGGGGAAGTCCATGCCGCGGAACTGGCAGGAGATCTTGCGGATGCGGCCGTGGTGGCCGAGCCAGTTCGAGACCAGCTCGCCGAGGGCGGCGTACTTGAACCGTCCGTGGACGATGATCGAACCGAGCTGCTTCGCTTGCGGGAACTTGTAATCGTGATGCAGCGGATTGAAGTCGCCGGAGCCGGCGGCGTACTTCACGAGCTGCGTCACGCCGGGCCCCTTCTCGAGCCGCGGCAGACTCTGACCCTCTTGAATTTCGCTCCAGGTGATCGCCATGGGATCCCTCTCTAGTAGTAGATCGCCTGGCCGCGCTGGACGGCCACGACCTTGCCGGTCGCCGCGTTGGTGAACGTCGTCTCCATGGTGGTGATCAGCATCACTCCGAGCGCCTTGCTGTCGCGTGTCTGCAGCTCGCGCAGGCACGCCGTCGCGACGAGCGTGTCGCCGGCGCAGATGTCGGCGCGGTACTCGGTCTCGACGCCGCCGTCGAGGAGGCCCTGCAGACCGTGCTCGACCCTCGGCACGCTGTCCATCGGCATGCTGAACGTGTCGCTCGACTTGCCGGGAATGAAGACCGGCGTGCCGAGATAGGTCGGCGGCGCCGGCAGGCTGCGGTAGCCGGCACGGCGTGCGGCCTCGACGTCGAAGTAGACGGGGTCGGTGTACCCGACGCCGCGCGCGAAAGCCCGCACGCTGGTCGTCGTGACCTCGTACGTCCACGGCGGACCGGCCTTGCCGATCAGGGCCCGCATCGCCTCGGTGATCTCGAACTTCTCGGCCATGGTGGGGGCTCTCCTCGGCCGTGTTCCATACTCGCTGGGCGCCGTTGTGCCAATCGGGTATGGCTCACCGCCATGGGAACGACCATGCGGGCGATTCGCGTCGAGGGTCCGGAGCAGGCGCTCGTGCTCGGCGAGGCGCCGCGTCCGGAGCCGGCGGCGGGACAGGTGCTGATCGAGGTGCACGCGACCGCGGTGAATCGCGCCGATCTGCTGCAGCGCCGCGGGTTCTATCCGCCGCCGCCCGGCGAGTCGGACATCCTCGGGCTGGAGGCCGCGGGCACCGTCGTGGCGCGCGGCGCGGAGGTACCCGGCGCCGCCAGCGTAGACAACGTGCGCATCGGCGACCGGGTGATGTGTCTCCTCGGCGGCGGCGGCTACGCCGAGTACGTCGTCGTCGACCACCGCATGGCGCTGCCCATCCCCGGCGACCTGCCGTTCGAGCAGGCTGCCGGCGTACCGGAGGTCTTCTACACCGCCTACATGACGCTGGTCGCCGAGGCCGGGCTCGTCCGCGGCGAGACGCTGCTCATCCACGCCGGCGGCAGCGGCGTCGGCACCGCCGCGATCCAACTCGCCGGGGCGCTCGGCGCGCGTGCGCTCGTCACCGCAGGGAGCGCCGACAAGCTCGAGCGCTGCCGCGAGCTCGGCGCTCTGGGCGGCATCAACTACAAGGACGAGGACTTCGCCGAGCGTGGACGCGCGCTGAGCGACGGACACGGCGTCGACGTGATCCTCGACTGCGTCGGCGGCTCCTACCTCGAGCGCAACCTCGCATTGCTCGCGCCGCGCGGGCGGCTGGTGATCATCGGCCTGATGGGCGGCGCCCGGGCGGAGATCAATCTCGCCCTGCTCGTCGGCAAGCGCCTGCGCGTGATCGGGACGGTGCTACGGACGCGCAGCCTCGAGGAGAAGCTCGCGCTGACCGTCGGCATGCGGGAGACCGTGTTGCCGCTGCTCGCGGCGGGAACGGTGCGGCCGATCATCGACGCCGTGTTCCCGTTGAGCGACGCGGCCGCTGCGCACGACCGCGTCGCATCCAACGCGAACTTCGGCAAAGTCATCCTGCGCGTGCGCTAGCCCGCGCGGATGGAGACGCGGCTAATCGATACGCGGACGCGCGCGCGCGATGATGCGCTCGCTGTCCGTCGCGACGGGCAGTGTGCCGAACGCCATGCCGTGATCGCCCGCGAGACGTGAGGCGCAGAACGCGTCGGCGACGGCGCTGTCGCCGTTGCGCACGAGCAGCGATCCCTGGAACGCGAGCGCCATGCGCTCGACCAGGCGACGGGCGCGCGTCTCGACGTCGTCGAAGTCGCGCAACTCGTCGGCGAGCGTCGCTGCGAACGCGTCGAGACGGGCATCGCCGCCGCGCGCCAGCGCCAGCTCGCCGAAGAACGCCTCGACGCTCTCCGGGCTGCGTCCCATCGCGCGCAGGACGTCGAGGCACATGACGTTGCCGGAGCCCTCCCAGATCGAGTTGAGGGGCGCCTCGCGGTAGAGTCGCGGCATCTGCGACTCCTCGACGTAGCCGGCGCCGCCGAGGCATTCGAGCGCCTCGCTCGCGACCGCGGGCGCGCGCTTGCAGACCCAGTACTTCATCACCGCGGTGGCGAGGCGCGAGAAACGCCGCGCCTCCTCGTTGCCGACGGACTCGTCGTAGGCGCGCGCGAGCCGCATCATCGCCGCCGTGGCGGCCTCGGCTTCGACGCAGAGGTCGGCCAGAACGTTGCGCATCAGGGGCTGATCGATGAGGCGCTTCCCGAATGCGGAGCGGTGGCCGCAATGGTGTGTCGCCTGCGTCACCGCCTGGCGCATCGTCGCCGATGATCCGATCACGCAATCGAGACGGGTATGGTTCACCATCTCGATGATCGTCGGCACGCCGCGGCCTTCCTCGCCGAGCATGCGCGCCCAGGCGCCATGGAACTCGACCTCGCTCGAGGCGTTCGAGCGGTTGCCGAGCTTCTCCTTGAGACGCTGGATCTGGATGCGGTTGCGGGTGCCGTCGGGGAGCCAGTTGGGCATGAAGAAGCAGGACAGGCCGCGGTCGGTCTGCGCCAGCACGAGAAACGCATCGGACATCGGTGCCGAGCAGAACCACTTGTGTCCGGTGATCTCGTACTCGGCCCCGGGACCGTGGCCCGAAGTGATCGCCTCGGCGCGTGTGGTGTTGGCGCGCACGTCCGAGCCGCCCTGTTTCTCGGTCATGGCCATGCCGCAGATCGCGCCACGTTTCTCGCCCGCGGCGCGGGGCCGCGGATCGTACTCGAGCGACGTGAACCGGGACTCCCACTCGCGCGCGATCTCCGGCTGCGCGCGCAGCGCCGGCACCGCCGCGAAGGTCATCGTGATCGGACAACCGAACCCTGCCTCCGCCTGACTCAAGAGATGGAACATCGCGGCGCGCGCCGGCTGCGCGCCGGGCCCGGGCTCGCGCCAGGGCAGGGCGTGCAGACCGTGCGAGACGCCGGCGTTCATCAGATGGTGCCAGGCCGGATGGTACTCGACGATATCGATGCGGTGACCGTAGCGGTCGTGTGTCTTTAGAATCGGGGGGAACGCGTTGGCGTCGATGCCCCAGCGGATGGCCTCGCCCCCGGCGAGCGCGCCGACGGCCCGCACGCGCTCGCGTGCCCACGCGCCGCCCTCGCGCTCGAGCGCCTCCGCGAGCGCCGTATCGTGGTCGAAGAGATTGTAGTTCTCGAGCGGCGGCGGCTGGTTCAGCACCTCGTGGGTGGGACGATACGTAGCCATGGATCTCTCCCTCGGCGCCGTTATCGCCCGCGGCAGCATGGCCAGCAAGTCTCGCGCCGTCGGGGAGGCGTCCGGCGGGCCGTCTCCAGACGACGCGTTCCGGCGGTTCCGCCTAGCCCGGGCGTGATATACATGGAAGGACATATACTGAGAGGGGAGCCCCGCCCATGAATCAGCCCGTGAATCGCGCCGTCGTGAACCAGCTCGTGCAGCTCGATGAGGAGCTCGAGACCATCCTCACCTCGTTCGACAGCAGCTACGCGTGGAACTACGGCAGCGTGAAGGAGGGGCTGCGCGACCTCTACGAGAAGGCCAAGCGCGATCAATGGAACGGCACGACGCAGCTCGCGTGGGACACCGACGTCGACCCCGAGTGCGGCATCTTCCCCGACATCGCCAACCCACTCTCGGCCTACGCGCCCTATCAAAAGCTGAATGAGCGCGAGCGCAATCATCTGCGTCACGGGCAGATCTCACTGCAATTGTCGCAGTTCCTGCACGGCGAGCAGGGCGCGTTGATCGTCGCCTCGCAGCTGGTCGGCGCGGTGCCATGGATCGACGCCAAGTTCTACGCCGGCACGCAGACCATGGACGAGGCGCGCCACGTCGAGGTGTTCGGCCGGTACCTGCGCGAGAAACTCGAGTGGCAGTGGCCGGTGAACGACGAGCTGAAAGAGCTCCTCGACGCGACGATCAAAGACAGCCGGTGGGACTTCAAGTACCTCGGCATGCAGATCATCATCGAGGGCCTGGCGATGGCCGCCTTCGGCAACCTCTTCCAGATCACGACCGAGCCGCTCCTGAAGGAGCTGGTGCGGTACGTGATGAAGGACGAGGCGCGCCACGTCGCGTTCGGCGTCGTCTCGCTGCACGAGTACTACGACGACATGGCGGCGAACGAGCTGCGCGACCGCGAGGACTTCATCATCTACGCGTGCGAGCTGATGCGGAACCGCCTGGTCGGCGATCAGATCGCCGGGGTGATGGGTTGGAACAAGAATGAGGTCCGCGACGTCGTCCTGCAGTCGCCGATCGGCCTCGCGTTCCGGAGCCTCCTCTTCTCGCGCGTCGTGCCGAACCTGAAGCGCCTCGGCCTGCTGAGCCCGCGCGTGCGTGCGGCGTTCGAGAAGCTCGACATCATCCAGTTCGAGAACGCCGACCCCGAGGCCCAGGACCGCGAGCTCGGCTTGAGCTAGCTTCGTGACTTGACCGGCGCGGGAGAGGCGGCTACACCAGCTCGACCTCAGCGTTTCTCCCACTCCGATGCGATTCTACGAGTACGAGGCCAAGGCCCTTTTCGCGCGTCACGGCACCCCGCTCCTGAAGGGCGGCGTCGCCAAGACGGCGGCTGAGGCCAAGAAGATCGCGGCCGACATCGCCTGTCCGGTCGTGCTGAAGTCGCAGGTTCTGACGGGCGGCCGCATGAAGGCCGGCGGCGTCAAGTTCGCCGACAACCCGGCCGACGCCGAGAAGGCCGCCGAGGCCATCCTCGCGCTCGAGATCAAGGGCCAGAAGCCGCGCGGCGTTCTCGTCGAGCAGCGGGCCCCGATCAAGCAGGAGTACTTCGTCGCGGTCACCTGGGACGGGCGCAGAAAGCTCCCGGTGCTGATCTTCAGCGACATGGGCGGCATCGACATCGAGGAGGTCGCCGAAAAGCATCCCGAGCACGTCGCCAGGGTGCACCTGTCTTCGCTGCTGCCGTTCAGCCCCTACAAAGCGAAGGAAGCGATCGCTTCGACGGGCGTCACCGGCGACGACCTCAACAAGCTCATCCCGATCGTCTCGACCCTGGTCGAGATCTTCCTGCGCTACGATCTGACGCTCGCCGAGATCAACCCGCTCGGCAAGACCGAGGACGGCAAGTTCCTCGTGCTCGACGGTCACGTCGATCTCGAGGCTGACGCGCGCGACAAGCACGCCAAGCTCGTCGCCGAGCTCGGCATCGGCAAAGACGAGACGCGCGAGGCGCGGCCGCCGACCGACTTCGAGATCAAGGGTGCGCAGGTCGACGCGTCCGACCACCGCGGGGTCGCCGGCAACGTGAAGGAATTCGACGGCGACCTCGGCCTCGTGATCGGCGCCGGCGGCGGCTCGTTGACGCTGTTCGACGCCATCCGCAAGCACGGCGGCAAGCCGGCGAACTACTGCGAGATCGGCGGCAACCCGAGCGTCAAGAAAGCCTGCGAGCTGACGAAGCTCATTCTCTCCAAACCGGGCGTGAAGAAGATCGCCGTCATGATGAACGTCGTCTCCAACACGCGCGTCGACATCGTCGCGCGCGGCGTCATCAAGGGCTGCGTCGAGGCCGGGCGTGATCCCGGCCAGACCATCGCCATCTTCCGCATCCCCGGGGCGTGGGAGGATGACGGCTTCAAGATCCTGAGGAAGTACGGTGTCGAGTACTGCGACCGCACCGTGTCGATGTACGAGGCCGCTGGCCGCGCCGTCGCCAAGATGCAACGTTGACGCAGGGCTGAGGGACCCACCCGATGGCGGCTGCCGGCCGCCCCAGACGATCCGGACGACCAGCGCTCGGCCGCCGCCCGCCCGCGCTCTCGCGCGAGCTGCGCGCGCTGATCGAGCGCGCCTATCTCGATCGCGAGCGCGACGCGCGTGACATCGTCACCCAGTGCCGCCGGCTCTACCCCGAGTACCGGACGCTCTCCGGCTCCGCGCTCGAAGGGGTGTGGAAGAACGTCCGCTATCTGGTCGGCGGCTTCTTCGAGTTCAACCTGATCGAGGGCCGCTCGCCGACGATGGACGAGCTGAAGCTCACCATCGCCAACGCGCAAGCGCGCGTCACCCAGGGCGTGTCGCTCGGGGCGATGATCGGCACGTATCAGCTGGGGCTGCCCATTCTGTGGGAGCATCTCATCGAGGCCGTGGCGGAGCATCCAGGCGTGCACCTCGAGGTCTTGCGACGGGTCCCGGTGACGTTCGCCAGCATTAACCGGGTGACGACGCTCGCGACCGAGGTCTACCTGGCCGAGCGCGAGCGGTTGCTGCGCTCGCGCGGCGAGGCGATCGGCGACTTCCTGCGTTTGCTCGTGGCCGACGCGCCTCTCAATGCCGTCGGCGCACGCGCGCGCGAGCTCAACCTCGACCTCGAAGAGCCGCGCGTCGCGGTGCTGCTGCGCCGCGCAGCACAGAAGGAGCGCGGCCGTGGCGTCGATGGCGATACCTTGGCGAGCCTCGTTGCCGCCTGTGAGGCGCAGCCGGACGCGATCGTCGGCCGCGTCGACGAGGGTGTACTGGCGCTCCTCCCGCGTGACGGCCACCAGACGGTGCTCGACGAGATCGGGAGCAAGTTCGCCCGCTTCGGCTGGCGCGCCGGCGTCGGCGGCGCGGCGGACGACGCCGGCGGCCTCCGCCGTTCCGCGCTCGAGGCGCGGCGGGCGCTGGAGCTCGGAACGCAGCTCCGCCGGCCGTCCGCCGTCCACCGGTACGAGGATCTCGCGTTGCACGACGTCGTCGATGCCGGCTCGCCGCGGGCGCAGGCGTTCGCGCAGCAGACGCTCGGCTTGCTGGGGCGGACGGGTGGGCGGCGCATCTACCACGACACGTTGCGGGCGCTCTCGCAGCACGGCTTCCGCGTCAAGTCCGCGGCCGCGGCCCTCGGCATCCATCCGCACACGCTGTCGTACCGCTTGAAGCAGATTCAACGGCGCTACGGTTTCGACCTGGGCGACGCGCAGACGAGGCTCCGCATCGAGCTCGCGCTCCTCATTCTCGACGCCTGACTTGCTCGACGCCTGACTCGTCCCTTCGCCTGTCCTTTCGACTGACGCCTGACGCACAGCGCCGTGCGGCGATTCTTGTGCCGCGGGCACAAAGATCAGCGCGGTGAATGCGTCGAGAAAGGGATTGAGCGTTCGCCATGGCGTTCGCTATCTCGATCGACGCAGCACGCCGCGTCGCCGTCGCCGTCACCAACGGCGTGCCAACGTCCCATCAACACGCCCAGCGCGTGGAAGCCGCTCGCTCCCACGTCGAAAGGATTCGACGATGCCCCACCGTACCTGCAGCAGGATGCTGCTTGCGTTGCTCCTCGTGCTCACGACCGCGGCGATCGCCCGCGCCGACGAGCTCGAGATCAAGGTCCTCTCGAATCGCGCCGACCTCGTTTCGGGCGGCGATGCGCTCGTCCAGATCGTCATTCCGCCGGACGTCACCGCGAGCGACGTGCACGTGACGCTCAACGGGAGCGACGTCACCAGCGCGTTCGGCACCCGCACGAGCGACGGACATTTCGTCGGCCTGATCACGGGCCTCAATGCGGGCGACAACGACGTCGTCGCCTTCGTGACGCCGCCGACCCTCAAGCTGCCGGCCGAGATCACGATCAGCAATCACGCCATCGGCGGCCCGGTGTTCGCCGGCGCGCAGCTGCTGCCCTGGATCTGTGCCCGCAAGGTCGCGACCTCCGTCACCGTCACGGTGCCGAACACCAGCCTCAGCGGCACGGCCACGACCAAGGTCAACGGCCTCGCGAGCGATCCGGTGGACGATCAGTGCGACACGCTCCCCACGTTCACCTACTTCTACGAGCCGACGAGCAAGGTGGGGACGGGGTGTACCTTCACGACGACCGGCGCGAATCCCTGCTTCCAATCGTACGATCCGAGCAATCCCCCGCCGGCGAACACCATCGCCAACTTCACCAACGATCGTGGCGATACGGTGCGCGCCATCGTCGTGCTCGAGAAGGGCACCTTGAACCGCGGCGAGTACCAGCTGGTGACGTTCTTCGATCCGAGCCAGCCGAACTCGCCGCAGAATCCGCAGCGCGGCTGGAATGGCAAGCTGCTGTGGGTCTTCGGGGCCTCCTCGGGAGTGAGTCGGTTCCAGACGCCTCCGGGCAGCGGCGTGTTCGACAACAACGCCCTCTCGCGCGGCTACATGGTGGCGTCATCCTCGCTCACCGACCACGGCACCAACTCGAACGATACCCTCGCCGCCGAGACGGTCGCCATGCTGAAGGAGGAGATCACCGAGAACTACGGCGAGATCCGCTACACCATCGGCGCCGGCTGCTCGGGGGGATCGATCCTCCAGTACAACATCGCCGCGGCGTATCCGGAGCTGCTCCAGGGCATCCAGCCGAACTGTACCTTCCCCGACACCATGTCGACGGCCATCGAGGTTACCGACTGCGGTCTGCTCGACCAGAAGTACTATGCGACTGCGAACGGCTCGGCCCTCACCGCTGCGCAGAAGGCCGCGATCGACGGCCACACCAACACGGGCATGTGCGTGGCATGGAACCTCTCCTTCCTCCCGTTCGGCAACCCGACGATCGCCTCGAACTGCGGCTCCGGGTTCCCGACGTCGGTGACCTACGACCCGGCGACCCGGCCGAACGGCGTGCGCTGCACGACCTTCGATCACGACGCGTCGACCCTCGGCACCTTCGTCGACACCGACGGCAACACCAAGGCCAACACGCCGGTCGACAACGTCGGCGTGGAGTACGGTCTGAAGGCGCTGCAAGCGGGTACCATCACGCCCGAGCAGTTCGTGCAGTTGAACGAGGGCGTCGGCAGCTTCAACGCCGACCTGATCTGGGTGCCGCCCACGCGCGCTGTTGCCAGCGCCAGCACGCTGCACACCGTGTACACCGCGGGCCTCCTGACCGACGGCCACCAGCTCGCCAACATCGCCATCATCGACCTGCGTGGCAACCAGGCCGTCAACGGCGACATCCACCAGAACTGGCGCGCCTGGGAGGCGCGGGCGCGGCTCGACAACGCCAACGGCACGCACGCCAACCAGCTCATCTGGGCCTACAACAGCACCAGTGGTGCCGGCGCGCCTGGCGCGGCGCTCGTGCTGAACTCGTTCACGACGCTCGACACCTGGCTCGCGAACATCGAGGCGGACGCGAGCAACTCACCGCTGCCGACGAAGGTGCTGAACGACAAGCCCGCGGGTGCCGGCGACCTCTGCCTCACGACGACCGGCAGCACCCAGGCGCAGATCGTCGACGTCGGGCTTGGGACGCCCGCGTGTCCGATCAAGTTCCAGAGCTCGCCGCGGCAGGCGGCGGGCGGCCCGCTCTCGGAGGACATCTTCAAGTGCCAGCTGAAGGCCCTCGACTTCAACGATCCGGACTTCACCGGCATCACTTTCACAACCGACCAGCAGAATCGCCTCGGGGCCATCTTTCCCGGCGGCGTGTGCGACTGGACGCAGCCGGGTGTCGGTCAGGCGCCTTCCGATGGCGGTTCCACCTTCGCGGCCGGGCCGGGCGGACAGCCACTGGGTCCTGAGCCCGAGTCCGAGAGCGTTCCGCCCATCTGCGGCGACGGCGTGGTGAGCGGCGAAACGTGCGACGACGGCAATACCACGTCAGGCGACGGCTGCTCCGCGACGTGCACCGTCGAGCCGGGGTTCACCTGCAGCGGCAGCCCGTCCGTCTGCACGCCGATCTGCGGCGACGGGCTCGTGCGCGGCGGCGAGGCCTGCGACGACGGCAACACCTCGAGCGGCGACGGCTGCTCGGCCACCTGTACGACCGAGACCGGGTACAGCTGCAGCGGGAGCCCGTCGAGCTGCACGCCGATCTGCGGCGACGGCCTGATCATCGGCGGCGAGACCTGCGACGATGGCAACGTCGCGTCGGGCGACGGCTGCTCCGCCGCATGCGGTGTCGAGGCCGGCTACTCTTGCACCGGCGCCCCCTCGAGCTGTTCGCCCATCTGCGGCGACGGGCTCATCCGCGGCGGCGAGGCCTGCGACGACGGCAACCTGGCGAACGGTGACGGCTGCTCCGCCACCTGCACTATAGAGTCGGGATTCGCGTGCACCGGCGAGCCGTCGGCATGCGACGGCATCTGCGGCGACGGCGTGATCAAAGGCACGGAAGCCTGCGACGACGCCGCCGGCAACGGTACGCTGCCGAGCTGCTGCTCCGCGACGTGTCAGTTCAAGAGCGGCGGGACGCCGTGCACCGACGGCAACGCGTGCACGACCAACGACACGTGCAGCGGCACCGCCAATACCTGCAACGGTGGCGCGCCGCCGATGTGCGACGACGGCAACTCCTGCACCGCCGACTCCTGCAACCCGGCCACCGGATGCGTGAACGACGCGGCGGCGCGGAACGGCTTCGCCTGCGACGACGGCAATCTGTGCACGCAGGGCGACGTCTGCAACGCGGGAAGCTGCGCCGGCACCATGGGCGCCGATTCCGACGGCGACGGTTACTGCGACCAGCAGGAGACGACCGCCGGCTGCAACCCGAACGACCCGAACGAGATCCCGCCGCAGGCCTCGACCTTCGGCGGCAAGCCCGTGAACGGCGTCGGCAACCTGTTGGTCACGTACCTGGCACCGACCAACTACAAGGTCGCTGTCGCGACCGATCCGAGCTGCGCCACCTCCGGCGTCTGCGGCGGCAGTGGATTCTGCACGTCGGGCAAGATCGCCGACCCATGCAGCGTCAACACCGACTGCGACGAGCCGGCGGGTACCTGCCGCATCGTCGCCAACTACGCCGAGGTGCCGGACCTCGCGGTGCGGAAGCCGTTCCTGCTCAACAAGACGCCGCTCACCTCGTTCGAGCCGCTCACCCCAGGCTGCTCGCGCAAGGTGGACGTCACGCTCGATCCGGCGCGGCACTCGAATCTCGTGAAGATCAACGTCACGGGCACGACTGGCGGCCGCCTGCGGCGTGACGCCGATTCGTTCCGCTATCGGTAGACAGTGCCCGCGTGGCGCGGAGGTCGGCTGCGGCTGGCTTCCGCGCCATGCGACTTGTCACGACGTCACGGTGGTTCGTGACGATTGCGCCGCGGCGACAGTTTCGTAACCCGTCGCACTCGTTCACGCGCGTGCCCGCGTGGAGTTTCCGACCGCGCGCCGGGCATGTCGCTTGCTCAGGCTCCGCGCATGCCCGAGCCCGCCCGTCCGCAGGCCTCCGAATCCGTCGAGTCCGTCCTCGAGATCGACGACCCGTTCGACGTCGCCGTGCTCGCCCGGATTGCGCGCCGCGGCCTCCTCACGACCGATCCGGCGGCGTTCCTGCGCGACGCCGCGGGCGCGATAGCTGAGGTGCTGCCGCCGGCGAGTCTGGTCGCCATCGTCGACGTGCGCGGGCCGCGGCCGGTAGTGCGGGGAAGCGTCGGCTGGGGTGACCGCTCGTTCGAGGCGGCGGCAGATTGGCTGGCGGGCCTGCGGGGCGGACGCCTCATGCTGACCGACGCTGGGCGCGAAGGCGCAGGGCTTGCGGAGGCGGACTTCGTCCGTGACCATCGCATCGTGTCGCTCGCAGGCGTCGCAGGGCCGGGCGGCATGCCGCCGAGAGCATGGATCCTCGCCGGCAGCAGCGCGCGCGGCCGCTTCGACGATCGTGCGATCGATTTCCTCGCCGCGGCGGCGGAGCTGGTGGACGGCGTGCTCGCGCGCGACGACGCCGACGCGACGCGTGCGCGGGCCCACGCGGCGCTCGAGGAGGAGGCGGCGATCTCGCGGGCGCTTCTCGAGCTCGGGCAGACGCTGCACGCGCACCTGAACGACCCGTACCTGCTCGACTGGGTGAACACCGCGGCGCTGCGACTTCTGCGCTCCGATTGGAGCGGCGTGCTCGGCTGGGACGTCGCACGCGGCGTCTTCCAGCTGATGGCGAACGCGGGGAAACTGCCGGCGGAGGCGCGTCTCGCCGTCGCGGAGCTGCGCTACACGCCCGAGGAGGTGCCGCGGCTCCGGAAGCTGCGGCCGGGCGAGCTGCTCGAGGTGGCTTCGCTCGATGAAGATCCGGTCTTGCCGGCCGACCTCGTCCGCGAGCTCCATCTCCGCGCCGCGCTGTGCACGCCGGTCGCCTGCAGCGGCGAGGTACTCGGGATCCACATCCACGGCTGGCGCGAGCGGCCGGCGGGCTTTCGGCCGCGCCACCGCCACCTCGTGACTGGCATCGCGCACGCGACCGCGGTCGCGCTCGAGACGGCGCTCCTCGTTGCGGATTTGCAGACCGCGAGCCGCCTCAAGTCCGAGTTCCTGGCCAACGTCTCCCACGAGCTGCGGACGCCGATCAACATCGTCGCGGGCTACACGGAGATGCTCGCCGACGGCGCGTTCGGCGACGTGCCGGACGAGGCGGCCGCGACGCTCGACCGCATCCGCTCGACGACCCGCTCGCTCAGCAACCTCGTCGCGACGACCCTGCACCTCGGACGCCTCGAGGCGGGCCGTGACGCCGTCGACGTCGAGACCTTCGATGTCCACGCGCTGCTCGCCGAGGTCGCTGCCGAGATCACGCCGCCGGCAGACGTCTCGGTGCGATGGCCGGCGGCCGACGCGCCGCTCGAGGTGACGACCGATCGCAGCAAATTGCGCACGATCGCGCAGCACCTCTCCGCGAACGCCGTGAAGTTCACCGAACGCGGAAGCGTCGACGTCGATCTGCAACACGACGGGCACTATCTGACGCTCACCGTGCACGACACCGGCATCGGCATCGCGGAAGAGTACATCCCCATGATCTTCAAGCCCTTCGCCCAGATCGACGGGTCGAACACGCGTCGCCACGGGGGCGTGGGCCTCGGGTTGCACGTGGTGAAGCGCTTCGTCGGGCTGCTGCATGGCGACGTACGCGTGAGCAGCCGGCTCGGTGAGGGCTCCAGCTTCGTCGTGACCCTCCCCGCGCCGCGGGCCGCCTGACCGGGCGGGCGGTCTGGTTCTAGCCGTCGCCAGCGGCCAACCTGTCACCGACGTACGTGACGAGCGGCGACGCGTACGCGCGGACGCCGAGCTGCCAATGGACGTCGCGCGGCGCCGTGCCCCAGGCGCGGATGACGCCGTCGTGGATGCCGTGCAGGTGGTGCGCGACGCAGACGGTGACGCGGTTCCGAGGCGCGTTGCCGCCGCCGCGCGATCGGTACTGGAGATGATGGTCGTGCAGGTTCCGCCGTGAGCTGCAGCCGGGAACGGCGCACCGCCACCCATCGCGCGCGAAGATCGGATCACGGTGGCGCGGTGTCGATTGCCAGTGGGTGACCACGTGCGCCAGGACGTGCTCGAGCGCCGACCAGCGCGGCTCGCCGGGCCGGGCAAACACGTCGAGCGCCTCGCGAAACAACGCCGCGACCGATGCCGGCGCGCTGAATTGGACCTCCGCATCGGAGAGCTCGAGTCTCACGCCGTCCACGAGTCTCGCGCCGTCCGTGGCGGTGACAAATTTTGACACCGCTTCATCCGCCGCGGGACGCGCACCGATTTGCACCGGCCGAGCGACCGCGGCACTCGACGTCAGAACGCCATCCACCGACGTCAGGACGCAATCGAGCCGCGGCGGATCGAGCGTGGCGCCGGTGGGGGACAGATCGCGGCGCTCGAGCGTCCAGCCAACCTCGTCGACGAGACGACGGACCGTGACCGTCTGCGCGCGTACGACCCAGGCCGCGGCGTTGGACCGGTCGACGACCGGCAGCAGCGCCAGCGCCTGGACCCAGGAGATCGCGCCAGCATCGTATGCGCGAGCAAACGCATCGCCGCGACGGGTGCCGCGCTCAACCTTCAGGAGGGCCCACGCTTTCCGCGCCGAGATGCCAAGGCGCTCGCGCGCGTACGCGGCGAGCGACCCGAAGCCGCGGGCTCGATAGACGCGCTGGTCGACGACGATTCTAAGGAGGCGGCCGATCCGGGGCTCGCAGGTGCGGATCGCCTGCACGGCTGCGACGGCACGCCGGTCGAGATCGAACGGGTCTGACGAGAGCGGCTGTGCGGTTCGCGACTGAGCGTCCGGTGTGAGCGTCGTCGTGACGACGTGCGGTACCTCCGGCCGCGCCGCGCCCTTCGCCTCCGCGCCGCCCTTTGCCTCCACACCCGCAGCTCGCCGCGCCCGCCGCGCGGCACGAAGGCACGCGAGGACGGCGCGCTCGACGAATCCGACACCGGCGGGCCGTCCGGAGAACGCCTCGGCGGCGACGCATTCGGCGGCGCGCCAGGTGGAGAGCGGCTCGCCCGCGACCTGCGACGCCAATGCGACCGCTCGACGCCACAGCGCGCGTACGCGCGACGGACAGGCGATGCGGACGCGAACGACGGGCTCGCCGTCGATCGTGCCGTCGTCGGAATCGGGATCGCCGCCCGCGGTGCCGCGGCGCGACGCCGCGAGCGCTTCGAGCTGGGCGACCGTCGATCGACGGGCGCGTGCGAGCCACTCCTGCTGATCGTCGGGGCAGGCGAGGGCACACAGCGCGCGGACCTGCGCCCACGAAAGCTCGGAGCGATCGAATGCGTCGGCAATACACGGCAGTGCCTCGAGACGGCTGGCGACCCACGCGGCGGACTGCACGCCGCGCGCGGAGATTCCGAGACGCTCGCGCGCGTAGTCGGCGAGACGGACGTAACCCAGGCGGCGATACGCGCGACGCCGAAGCAGCTCGCGTGCGACGATACCGAGTTTGAGACGGGCGGCTGCTTCCGTGCGACACGAGACCTGTAGCTCGACGTCGATGCCGTGCACGAAGCGGGCGCGCTCCGTGACGAGCGCCCGCTCGGTGAGGGCATTGCGAACAGCATCGCGGCCCGGCGACCTGTGAAGCGTCGTCCGCCGAAGCGGCCAGCTCATGGTGGTGATCGATTCTTTACACGAAACGTCCTGAGGGTAGGCGAACAGTAGACGAAAGTGTGGCGAATGTCAAGCCGGGGCACGACGTTGGCTCGACACTCGCTCGGCTACGCCGCCAGCGCCTCGTCATCGGCGAAGTCGTCGTCACGATCGACGTGGGCGCGGTAGCCGCGGTGCCAACTCGGGATCGAGACACCGATCGTGAAGCCCGCGAACGCGCTGTTGATGACGACGCGGAGAAGCGGAGGGATGTCGACGGTAACGTGCGGTGCGATCCGCACCAGCAACCAGAGCACCGCGACCGCCGCGAGCGCCGTCACCGCCGCCTGCCCGGCGCCCTCCGCCCATCGCAACCAGGGCTGCCGGAGGCGCGTGTCGCAGTTGAAGCAGGTCACGAATGCCGTGACGAATGCGAGCAGGCTCCACGGAAGCGTGAAGCGGAAACCCTGAGCGGCGGCTCTGATGCTCATTTCCAAGACGACCGCGACGCCGAAGTTCGTTGCGATCGAGACCG
>Ga0157379_10000857_pt1 | contig 24651 bp, 22 predicted proteins | sample S25metaG_FD_121802 | JGI IMG/M metagenome (GOLD analysis project Ga0157379, IMG submission 121802) | Switchgrass rhizosphere microbial communities from Kellogg Biological Station, Michigan, USA - S2-5 metaG | ecosystem: Host-associated > Plants > Roots > Rhizosphere > Soil | place: USA... | reverse complement strand
TGGAAAGGCAGCTCGAATGGAACTAAGCGCAAGCCAATTATGGATGTCCTCTCCTTCAGAGGACATTGGAGTCACTTCGAAGCTCATTGCCAGAGCAATCACCGGAGACCGGACAGCGTTCGAGGAAATTGTGCTGATGCATGAACGGCGTGTGCTGACCCTTGCGCTTCGATTGCTGGGTACCTCAGAAGACGCGCAGGACGCTGCACAGGAAGTTTTCCTTCGCGCATTCAAGTACCTCCGTCGATTCGATACGAGCAAGCCGCTCGAACCGTGGCTGGTTCGAATGACCGTAAACGTGTGCCGCGGTTCCGGGCGCAAGCGCTCCAGAAACCGGTTGATGTTTGTCCACCGGGAGGACGCTCAATACGTGGATCCGGGGAACAATCCCTACCTTCAACTGAGAGTGGAGGAACAAAAGCGTGTGGTACACGAGGCCCTGGCCGGTCTCGCCGAAAAGGAACGCACGGCGCTGGTGCTGCGCGACCTGGAAGGACTCACGACGGCCGAGGTCGCGGAAATCCTCGGTTCTGCAGAGGCAACTGTGCGATCGCAGATCAGCGTGGCGCGGTTGAAGATGCGCAAGGCTATCGCTCGAATGAAAGGAGGCCGTGATGTCTTGTCGTGAATTCGAAGGGCTCATTGCCCTGCATGTCGAAGGAGACCTTGACGGAACGGAACAGCAGCGCGTGGAGTCGCATTTGCACGGATGCCTGGATTGCCAGTCGCTGGCCGATGAACTCCGGGAAAGCCAGGCGGCGTTCAAAGCGATGCGGCAGGACGTTGCGGATCAGTCGACGCTTTCGAGCGTCCGGGCGCGTGTGCTTGCGGACGTTGCGGGTATGGAATCCCGCAGTTTGTTCGAGAGGTTGTTCTGGGGTGGATTCCGTCAGAGAGCGACACTCGCGGGAATCGCGGTGCTCCTTGTGAGTGGTGCACTGTTCTGGCTTTCTTACAGACAGACTGGTCCCCGTAGTAACGCTACCGATCCGGTGGCTGTCGTCCGAATACCGACTCCGGAACCGGAATTCGTTGTTGCGCCAACACCGCCCTCACCTGTTCCACCTCCAAAACCGGAGGTCAGGCGCGCACGCCGTCAGACGCCGCGTCAGGTTGTTGTTTCGCCCGAGCCACAACCTCAAGTGACGCAAGTGACCATAAAGCTGCTGACCGACGATCCGAACGTCATCATTTATTGGCTGGGCGACGAGAAGGGAGACTAGTCGATGTTCAGGCGTAACGTTTTTTTCTGGATGATTCTATTCATCATCATACCGTCAGCAGGGTTTGCGCAGTCGGACCTGTGCGTCCAGCCACTCCCCTCCGTTCCCAATGAGGCGCGAGCGGAGCAGCTTCGTATTGACGCGGCAGAACGCGCCCAGCGTGAGGTCGAGCGTCGAGGGTGGGAGGTAAAGATGTTTCAGGTCAAGAACATCACTCCTGCGAATAACCCGCTGGGCGCGCTTTGTATCTTCAGGGTCGAAGTTGTCTTTCAGCCCAGCTTGCGCATGGTTCAAGTGCGAGCGCCCAAGGAACTGATGTCTGAGATCGAAGAAGCGATTAAGAAACTGGATGTGCCGCCTCCGCCGGCCGTACTCACCAAAGGAGTTGAGCTGACCGGCTACGTCGTCGTAGCAATGGAACCTCCCGATCCCCAGATGCAACCGCTTCCGAAGGCGTTGGAGCCCGTTGCAAATCAGCTGAAGAGCATCCTGCCGAATGCAACGCTGTTTCTTTCGGATACCTTTGTCGCAAGAGGCATTGATCGGTCGACACTTTCCGTAACGGGCAGCACGAACCTCTTCGGGTCTGCGGTGCTCCGAGAAGGAAACAATGGGCCGGTAATCCGTCTCGACAACCTGAGGGTCGATACCAGTAGTCCCAACGGCGAAAGACAAGCGTCGTTCCAGACAAGTGTCGAGGTCCCTGTCGGAACCTTCGTCGTCATCGGAAAAGCTACACCTACACGACAAGGTGCAGTCAAGGCCGTCATTCTCGTGATCAACGGCAGAATTCTGGAGAATTGAAGGGAACCGCCCTCAGTCCAGCAGATGCTTCAGGATCCTCACCAGGGCCTGCTGTTCCTCCGGGGAAAGGCGGGCCAGCGTCTCTGGAGGTTTCCCCATGCGTTCCAGCACAATGGCTCGCAGGCGGGCTCCCGCCGGGGTCAGATCAAGGACCTTCAGGCGGCGGTCCTCAATCGATGGCTTTCTACGAATGAGGCCCCGGGACTCCAGCCGATCGATCAACCCCGTCACATTCGACTTGTCACACGCAAGGGTATCGGCGAGCTCCCCCATAGCGATCGGACGCCCAGGCTCAATCAGATGAAGGACATGGCATTGGGCCGGCGAAAGTTCGAATTCTGCAGCCATTCCCGGCAATCCCGCACGCTGCGAAAAGAAGAATTTTAGAAGTAACTCCCAGGCCTCACAGGCTGTTTCTTTCATATAGTTGCCAAATCGTTTATTTCTTCAATAGTTGACAGGCTCAACTATATGCATATCGTTGGTCTCATGCAAAGACTAATGCTCGTATCTCTTGATGACGGTGTGGTATTCCCCGGAATGCCGATAACCCTTTCGTTTGATCCTGGTAGCGACAAGCAGGTGCTGCTGGTGCCGCGTCATGGGGGCAGGTATGCCAAAGTCGGCGTGGTTGCCGAGGTAACCGAGCGTGTTCAGCTTCCAGGGCGAGGCACAGCGGTGTCCCTGCTTGGTCTGCATCGGGCAATCCCTGGCGCTGCAGAAACAGACCGCGACGGCCGTCTGCGGGTGGACATCGAAGAACGGCCCGACGTTATCCCGCCCGCGATGCTGACCCATGAAATCGAGCGTGAATATCGGGCTGTGGTCGAGGAAATTCTCGAACTTCGCGGCGACGATGGACGCCTTAGCGCGTTTGTCCGCTCGATCACCAGCGTGGGGGCACTCGCGGATACGGCCGGCTATTCGCCCGACCTGAACGTTACACAGAAGATCGAGCTGCTTGAAACGCTCGATGTTGTCGAGCGGCTGAAGCTGGCACTGCGTCTTCAGCAGGAGCGTCTTACCGAACTGCACCTCCGCCGGCGCATTCGCGAGGAAGTCGAATCCGGTGCGCAGAAACAGCAGCGCGAGTACCTGCTTCGCCGACAGATGGACGCGATTCGAAAGGAGCTCGGAGAAAACGAGGGTTCGGTCGTCGAGGAGTATCGAAAGAAGATTGCCGAAGCCCAGATGCCCGAAGCCACCCAGAAACAGGCTGAGCGCGAACTTGCACGGCTCGAGCGCATGGGTGATTCGAATGCGGAAGCTTCGATGATACGAACCTATCTCGATTGGCTGCTCGCGGTGCCATGGTCGAAACGCTCGGAAGAGCGTCTTGATCCGAAATATGCGCGAGAAGTCCTCGATAAGGACCATGCGGGACTTGACGATGTGAAGCGGCGCATCACGGAGTATCTTGCGGTTCGCAAACTGAGATCTGAGCGTGGATTGACCGACACGCGTCGCTCCGGCGCGATATTGACGCTCGTCGGCCCCCCGGGCACCGGCAAGACGTCGATAGGCGAATCCATTGCTCGCGCCACCGGCCGGAAGTTTGTCCGCATGTCTTTAGGTGGTGTGCGTGATGAAGCTGAAATTCGAGGGCACCGGCGCACCTATATCGGCGCTCTGCCTGGCCGGCTAGTTCGGGCCTTGCGCGATGCCGGGGCGATGAACCCCGTCATCATGCTCGATGAAGTGGACAAGCTTGGCGCCGACTGGCGAGGTGATCCATCTGCTGCGTTGCTCGAAGTTCTGGATCCCGCGCAAAATCACGCGTTCCAGGACCATTATCTCGATGTGGAGCTCGATCTCTCGCACGTCCTCTTCATCGCAACCGCCAATATCGCGGAGATGATTCCGACGGCGCTGCTGGATCGGATGGAAGTCATTCGATTCAATGGCTACACAACCGACGAGAAAGTCGCGATCGCACGTGACTATCTGTGGCCACGACAGATTGAACAGAATGGCTTGCGGAAGGAGGAGGTCACCGTTGACGATACTGTGCTGCGAACGATCATCACGAACTACACGCGTGAAGCTGGGGTTCGCCAGCTCGAGCGCGAACTTGGCACGGTGCTGCGAAAGACGGCGACCGCAATCGCTTCTCAGGACCGGCAGCCTCCGATCGCCATTGATGTGACGGGCGTACGTGAGGCCCTGGGCCGAGCGAAGGTTCATCATGAGGCAGCAGCCCGTACTGCTGTCCCGGGTGTCGCTACCGGGCTCGCGGTAACAGGCGAAGGCGGCGACGTGTTGTTCGTGGAGGCCGCTTCGATGTCGGGCAACGGCGGGCTTGTCCTGACAGGCCAGCTTGGAGATGTCATGCGCGAATCTGCACGCATCGCACTGAGCTACATCGAGAGCCATGCATCGCAACTGGAGATCACTGACGATGCGTTCAAAGGACGTGAGTTTCATCTCCATGTACCGGCGGGCGCAATTCCGAAAGATGGGCCCAGCGCCGGCATCACGATGGTTACTGCGCTGGCTTCTCTGCTTACGGGCCGACCGGTGAAAAGCACCATCGGCATGACGGGAGAAGTTACGCTTCAGGGCCGGGTTCTACCCATCGGGGGCTTGAAGCAAAAGGTGATGGCTGCGCAGGCTGCCGGCCTAACCGAAGTGATCCTTCCGGAACGCAATGAAGCGGACCTCGACGATCTGCCGGCGGATGTTCGCAACCAGATGAAGTTCTATCCCGTCCGGTCTGTCGAAGAAGTGTTGGGCCTCGCCCTGGAGACCACCGAAGTCGCGATGGTCGCCTGAGGCTGAAGATCCCTCACCCGCCCTGCGGATAGTCCTTCTCCCCCCGGGAGAAGGTGGCGCGGCGCGGGATGAGGGATCTTCAGGATCTCCTAATTCAGCTTGCCCATCGGAGTTCTTTCAGTTCCCTCAATCGACCGTATACGTGATGCCGGAGTACTGCATTTCTTCCCACGTCTGATCGCCCCACCGGACTTCCGCATTCGGATTCGGGTTTGATTTGTTATTCGCTGAATTGTCGTAGTGGGCAATCGCCACGAGCCGGGATCCTTTCGGCGCGGCTAGAGGCTTCGTGAATTCGTAATATGTCTGCCAGTTGAAGTCGTAGTTGGGCACCGAAAGGACCACTTCTTCACGTCCATCCGGATACGTCATACGATACTCCCAGCTTTTTCCGCGAAGATGCGTGTGCGGAAACAGGGCCGTTATGTGGGTGTCCTGCGTGAATTCGATCTGGGCATCGAGGCGGTAATCGCCGGCGCGCGGGGGAATCGCCAGCTGCAGGTTGATGAAGGATGCACTGCGCACTTCCTGTTTCGCAGGTTCTTTGGCGAAGATGAAGCCGACGGACGTGCGGTCGCTCTCCGCCTTTCCTGTCGCGGTGTAGTGAACTTGCAGAGTTAAAACCGATCCCGCCTTGATAAGGAGAGCCCTTCCGGCTTCGAAGATCTGAGCGTTGGTGCCCGGCGCTGTTGTGGCGATTAGCGGACCGCGTGTCACTGCGGCGCTCTGAACGCGTCCGCGGACGGCCTGCGCAAGAGCTGTCGCAGCAGCCGGCGCAATCTGTGCTCCTCGACCGCCATCGTTACGCTGAATGAAAGGCTGTTGACGCGCAGCACCGCCCGGCTCACTCGCAAAAACGAGAACGTGATGCACGACGCGGCGCGCGCCAGGCCGAATTTCCAGGGCTTGAATCCACTTATCTTCCACAAAGTTTGTCGGCACCTGGAAGTATTGGTACGCGATCGTCCCTGATGCGGGCACCTCGAAGGGTTCAGCCATGCTGACGACTGCATCCGGTTTCCCGATTGTCCAGCCTGTCGGAAAGATTGGAGGTGGCGGAAGATCTTTTGGATCGCCTTCCGGCGCGCCATTTGCGGCCCACTGAATCAGGGTTTGTTTCTCTGCGGGAGTCAGACGCCTGTCGTTAATGAACGTGCCTTTGGGAGCTTCGGCGTGCCATGGGGGCATCACGCCGAGTTCCACTCGGGCCTGGATCGAGCGAGCATAAGGCCGCGCCAGTTCGTAGGTCATCAGCGACATTGGAGCCATCTCGCCGGGCCGGTGACAGCTGACGCAGTTCTTATAAAGAATCGGCGCGACATCTTTTGAAAAAGTCGGTGTGGCGGACTGCGCCACCGATCGCGTCTGTATTGCCAGTGCCGCAGGTAGAAAGCCTCCGATGATTGTGAGGTGCCAAAGCCGTCGTCGCATCACTCCTCCCGGAAAGTGGCCTCCAGTATACAACTCAAAACTGTCTTATCCCCCATGTCCGCCGAGCCGGCCGTATTGCCGGAGTGACGGCGAAAGCCATGCCGTAATCCCCGCGACCACGATCGTGCCTATCCCCCCGAGAACGACTGAAGCCACGGGACCGACCAAATTCGCGACGGCTCCAGACTCAAAAGCGCCAAGCTCATTCGAAGTGCCGATGAACAGGCCGTTCAGGGCGGAGACGCGCCCACGCATGTCGTCGGGAGTTGTGATTTGAACCAGTGTCGATCGCACAACGACGCTGATGTTGTCGCAAACGCCCAGCGCAAAGAGCATCGCAAGGGACAGCGGAAAGAATGTCGAAATGCCGAAGACGATGGTCGCTGCGCCGAAACACGTCACTGCAAGGAGGATGGTCCTGCCCGCTCTTCTAAGAGGGCCACGATGGGCCTGTATGAGGGCGGAACTGAATGCGCCCGCAGAAGGGGCCGCGAGAAGCCAGCCCAGACCGTTGGCGCCTACATGCAGGATGTCCTTGGCATAGATGGGCATGAGCGCTGTCGCGCCTCCCAGGAGCACTCCGAACATGTCCAGGCACATGACCGACAAGACAACCTTCGTTTTCCAGATAAAGCGAACTCCTGCCAGCAGCGAACTCAGAGTCAGCGCGCTGCGTGCGGGAGGCTCATGCGTGTATGAAATACGGAGGAGCAGGAGGACGAAGGACACCATCAGCACTGCGTTGAACACGTAGACGGCTGTGACACCAACGTAATAAATAAGAAATCCTCCGATCGCAGGTCCGACGAATGAGGAGATCTCAAACCCGCTCGTGTTCCACGACACCGCATTGCTGAATATCGAGAGGGGAACGATGCGCGGGAGTAACGCACTCCTCGCAGGCATCCAGAATGCCCGCGCTGTACCCGCCGCGAACAGGCAGGCATACATTATGAAAATGGGTCCCTTCACTGCCGCATTGATCCCCAGCACGAGGGCTGCTGTGGCGCTCAGGGAGACGGCGGCCATCAGAACATGCTTTCGGTTATGGATATCCGTAATGTGTCCTGCGACACCCACCAGCAGCAGTTGCGGCAAAAATTGAACGAGTCCAACCAGGCCCAGGTTCAGAGCAGATCCTGTGCGCTCATACATTTCCCATCCGACTGCAACCTTCAGCATCTGCAGACCGAGAATGAAGACAAGATTGCCGCTGAAATAGCGCCTGTAAGCGGGAATTCTGAACGCCGCGTAGGCGTCGTGAGCTGTTGGAGTTTGCACTGTCAGGGTCTTCTGGCTCTCTTACGGGTTGTGCCCGGGCCGAGAGCTTATCACGCACTCCGGCGTTGCCGCAGTGGTGGCCCAATGTGAGACTGCCGTTGATGAAGCGGTTTATATCGATTCTTTTCATCAGCGGATTCCTCGTAATGGTTCCGGCTTCAACCGCGAACAAAGGACGGTTCGGCGGAACATTTATAGGAGCGATCGTTGCCGAAGACGGCATTGTCATGGGGTCGGACTCTCGCTCGACGTTCGTCGACAGTGCAGACAAGCCCGTGGGATATGTAGACAGGATGCCAAAGATCTATGTCAAGGGCGGCGCTGCGCTTGCCGTGGCAGGGCTCACCAGCGTCGAAGACGAACTGCTCAGTTCCTTCATTCGCCGGAACGATTACCTCCTGGACAGCTCTGTCGAGGATATTCTCTCCGATGTTGCCTTGAAGCTTCCCCTTCGCAATACCAATAACGTGCTGATGCTTTCTGCAGGCTTTTCGAGCGGCGAGCCGATGATTTGCGCGAAGGTCCCCCTCGAGCCGCCGTCCTGCCGCAAGTCCGGATACTTGACCAACAAGAACTCACCGGGCCTGCGTCGCTGGTTCGATTCGCGTCGCGGGCAGGTGGGAACCGCGCGAGAGGCATCCGCGGCGCTCGAGAAGGCAATCCGCGAAGCAGCCGATCTCGATTCCACGATCGGCGGTCCCATCACGCTGCTCGAGTTTTCCAGCGCAGGAAATCCCCACTGGCTTCAGAACCCTCCGAACGATAACGGATGGACACGCGTATGCGATGTTGTCGAAGCGTATCGTAAGGGACGGATTCCGATCTTTTTCACCGATTCCAAGCAAGGACTCGACAGTTATCTCTCAAGAGTCTGTCCCAGGCAATCCGGCGGCTTATAATTTCCTCATGAAAGTTCCGAGGCCTGTGAACCAGCCTGTCCGCCTCTTCGCCCCCGGCACGCCGGAACGCCAAACGCTTCGAGATGCCTTGGCCAGGCAATCCAGCCAGCAAACGGAAATACCCCTGCTTATCGGAGGCAAGGAAGTACGCACGGGAAAGATCGCGAAAGCGATCATGCCGCACAGGCATAAGCATGTTCTTGCGACGTGGCACGAGGGTGGCGCGAAAGAAGCCACGCAGGCTGTCGAGGCAGCGCTCAAGGCGCGGGAGGAATGGTCGTCCTGGAAGTTTGAAGACCGTGCCGGAGTCTTTCTCCGAGCCGCGGAACTCATGGCAACAGTAAGACGCGACGACATTAGCGCGGCGACAATGCTCAATCAGAGCAAGACGGCGCACCAATCGGAAATCGATGCTGTTTGCGAGGCCATCGACTTTCTCCGATTCAACGTTTACTTCGCCGAGAGAATCTATCGAGACCAGCCACTCTCGCCCGCCGGAACCTGGAATCAAGTAGATTACCGGCCGCTGGAAGGTTTTGTCTTTGCGGTCACCCCCTTCAACTTCACTTCGATTGCGAGCAACCTTCCATCAGTAGCGGCGCTGATGGGAAACGCGGTCGTATGGAAGTGCGCGAGCAGCACGGTCTACAGCAACTATCAAATGGCGAAAGTTTTTGATGAAGCGGGTCTTCCTCCCGGCGTCATCAACTTCGTGCCAGGAGATGCAAGGACGATCAGTGACGTTCTGCTCACTCATCCCGCGCTTGCGGGCATCCATTTCACGGGTTCGACAGAGGTCTTTCAGGGGATGTGGCGGAAGGTCGGAGAGAACATCGCCGCGTATCGAACCTATCCCCGCCTTGTCGGAGAAACCGGCGGAAAGAATTTCGTCATCGTGCATGTCAGTGCCGACATCGGGGCTGTTGCAACCGCAATCGTGCGGGGCGGCTATGAATTTCAGGGCCAGAAGTGCAGCGCGGCGTCGCGGATCTATGTTCCGGATTCGATGTGGCCCCAACTGCGAGACCGGCTGGTTGACGAGATTCAATCGATACCCATAGGGGACATTTCGGATTTTCGAAATTTTATGGGAGCCGTTATCGACGCTCGAGCCTTCCAGAAGATTTCCGGATATGTCCAGGAAGCGAAGAACTCGTCCGATGCAGAGCTCGTCGTAGGAGGCCAGATAGACGACTCCGAAGGCTACTTCATCCGCCCGGTTCTCGTCCGCGCGAAGAGGCCGGATTACCGCACGATGACCGAAGAAATCTTCGGTCCGGTCGTCAGCGTTTACGTCTATCCCGAAAGGGACTGGACTCCTACGCTCGCACTCATCGATCGAACTTCCCCTTACGGACTGACCGGGGCGGTATTTGCGAATGACAGGAAGGCCATCGATGAAGTTCGCGCAGCGTTGCGCTTTGCGGCCGGCAATTTCTATATCAACGATAAGCCAACAGGCGCCGTCGTTGGCCAGCAGCCTTTTGGAGGGGCCAGAGCCAGTGGCACGAACGATAAGGCCGGCTCCATGACCAATCTCTTGCGGTGGGTCAGCGCAAGAGCAATCAAGGAGACCTTCGTGCCACCGGCCGATTACCGGTACCCGTTCATGAATCCGGACTAGCCTGCTTCCGCCACGCCAAAACTTTGGCAGCGAACATGCCAAATACCTCCCCGCAAAGGAGGTTTCGCATGAGTTTGCAGGAATCAGGAGCCACGAAAAGGATGTTTCTCGATATTCCCAACGCCGCAGGGTTGGCAGGTTTTTCCGTACGTCATTTCCGCAGAATCATTGAAGAAGAACAGATTAGGATCGTTCAGATCGGACGCAAATTCTTCATTCTCGGCGCGGATTTCGAGCGCTGGCAGGCTTCCAAGAAGTCTAAAGTTTCTTGACGACGTTCCATCAAGTTGGTTGAATTTCCCCCTAAAACCAACCCGTTGCCCGGCGCGTTTTCGAGCTTTTTTAAAGTAAAAGGACGCGCCGCGAGGCCCTCAAAACCTTCACCCCTTGCTACCCCGTTCCCGGCATGGCTAAACTTTCCCTTTTGACCGGGAGGTTATTGAATGAGCGGGAGCGTAGAAACATTTCAATTCCAGGCCGAGGCTCGCCAGGTCCTGGACCTGATGATTCATTCTCTTTACACGAACAAGGAGATCTTTCTTCGGGAGCTGATATCCAACGCATCGGACGCTACCGATCGTTTGAGATTTGAAGCTCTCAGCGATCCGTCGTTGATCGGGGCCGACGATCGTTTGGAAATCGTTGTCGAAACGGATTCTAAGAACCAGACAGTAACGGTACACGACAACGGGATAGGGATGAGCCGTCAGGAGGTCATTGCGAATATCGGAACGATCGCAAAGTCCGGAACGCGGGAACTCCTCCAGACGATCAAGGAGTCCAAAACATCCGAGATCGCAACGTCCCTGATCGGGCAATTCGGTGTCGGCTTCTATTCCGCTTTCATGGTTGCCGATCGAGTCACGCTTGTCACAAGACGAGCCGGAGAAGATACCGGGACGCAGTGGGAATCCGCCGGAGACGGGACCTATGGGGTCAGCGATGCGCGCCGGTTTTCACATGGGACATCGGTAACGCTGCACCTGAAGAAAACCGAGGATGAAGAGTCCGCAGAAGACTTCACTCAGTCCTACGTCATCGAATCGATCATCAAGAAGTATTCGGATTTTGTGACTTATCCCATCCGCACCAGGCAAGCGGACGGCAAGGAGTCTGACAAACCCGTCAACTCCATGAAGCCGATCTGGACGCGCCCGCGTTCGGAAGTGAAGGATGAGGAGTACAAGGAGTTCTACAAGCACATCTCCCATGACTGGAACGAGCCGATGCGCTTCTGGTCGTTTCGAGCCGAAGGCCGGTCGGAATATCAGGCACTGCTCTATGCACCTTCGGAGGCGCCCTTCGATCTCTACTATCAGTCCGGGAAGTGGGGGCTGCACCTGTATGTACGCCGCGTGCTGATTATGGAACTCTGTCAGGATCTGCTTCCCCCATACCTGCGATTCATGCGCGGCGTAGTGGATTCTGCAGATCTTCCGTTGAACGTATCGCGGCAACGGCTTCAGGAAGATCGGCACATCGCGCAGATCAGGAAATGGCTTACGCGAAAGGTTCTCGATTCCTTCGATGAAATGAATCGAAAGGAGCCTGCCGAATATCTCAAGTTGTGGAAGAACTTCGGGCGTGTCCTCAAAGAGGGAGGCACTCAGGATTTCGAAAACAAGGACAGGCTACTCGCTCTCTTTCTCTTCGAATCCTCTGCGGATCCTGAGAAGCTGACAACGTTTGAAGAGTATGTGTCGCGGATGAAAGAAGACCAGAAGGCGATCTACTACATCACCGGGCCTTCGCGACGAGCCGTCGAGCATTCGCCACACCTCGAGGCATTCCTTGCGAAGGGGTACGAGGTGCTGTTTCTCACTGATCCTGTCGACGAGATGCTTGTGCAGTGGGTGTGGGAGTACAAGGAAAAGAAACTCAAGTCCGTCGTTAAAGGAGTGGCGGACCTCGGCGACGACAAGGATCTGACTTCAAAGGTAAAGGAGTTCTCCAGCCTGATGGACGTTCTGCAGTCGAAGTTGGATGAGAACGTCCGACAGGTCAGGCTGTCAGGACGGTTGACGTCATCGCCGGTTTGCCTTGTCGTGGCGGACGAAGACATGAGCCCGAACCTCGAATCGCTGATTGGGAAGGCGAAAGGCGAAGTCACGCGTCAGAAGCGCATTATGGAGATCAATCCGGAACATGAGCTTGTCGCACGGATGCGTGCGCTTCAGGCCTCAAATCCTGAGGATCCTGCGCTCGACGACTTTGCAAACATCCTGTACGGCTACGCGCTGCTGGCCGAGGGCTCAGAGATGCCTGAGCCGCAGAAGTTCAACGAAGCGTTGCTGAGGGTGGTCACCAAAGCGGTTTAAGCGGGCTGCTTCGCCTGTTCGAAATCGACTTTTCGATAGATGCGAGAAAGCGGAACCCTGCAGGCAACCGAGACGAGTTCCAGGGAGCCCGCTGGATCCGTAACTTCGGAGTAGAGCCAGTTCCGGTCGTCTTGTCGCACGTAACGTTCAACGCGGGGTTCTGTCTGAGAAACCAGAACGAATTCTTGAAGGGATTCCAGGGTTCGGTAGTGTGCGAACTTAGGCCCCCTGTCGTAAGACTCCGTAGAAGGTGATAACACCTCAATGACGACTCGTGGGTTTAGCATCGAGTCCCCGTATTCGTCTTCCAACTCCGGATTTCCGAGTACAACGCTTACATCCGGATAAAAATACGAACCCGTACGAGGTACCTTGATTCTGAAGTCAGGGCCGTGCACTTCCCCGGGACGGTCCTGAAACTGACTATCCGATTCACTAATCAGGTTGATCACGATTCTGTCGTGCTGCAACGAGACGCCCGGCATTGGAATCATTTCGCCGTCGAAGTATTCGCTCCTGGTTTCCGCTTTCCGTTCCAGAGCGAGATACTCCTCTGGCGTAATGCGTACCTTTGATTGGGTGGACACTTCGCGCTCCATGGCTGGACCTCGACTATAGCACCGGCGCCATACCGTGTCAGCCGAGCGGCTCGGTTGCAATTGACAGGCCGAGCCGCCATTGCGTGCGTTGAGGCACTTCCGGTTCGCGAAACACACTTGTCGCGGAAAATACGACCTTTTGTTCCGAGAATTCCGCGACTACTCGATGAATCCGGCGCCAGCGGTATCGTTATTGTCGTCGATGAGAAGGAATGCGCCCGTCTCGCGGTTTTCGTGATAGCTGTCACACGCGATGGGCAAAAGCGTCTTCAGGGAAATGCGGGCAATATCGTTTTGCTGAAGCTCAGAAGGACTGGCGTGTTTCGCGAGGGTATTGGGATCGACTTTGTGCTGAATTCCGGAAACCAGCGCCTTCACGAGCCGCGTCGTGTGACGCAGCCGGTACTTTCCCCCGGCCTTCATTGGCTTTGGGCTCATCCAGCAGATCGTCGCCTCGAATTGAGTTTTGGCCGAAGGCGCGTCATCGATGCCTGTGATCATATCTCCGCGAGAGGTATCGACGTCTTCGGCCAGCGTCAGCGTCACCGACTGCGGCGCAAAGGCTGTCGTGCGCTCGCCATCGAATGTAAGGATGCTTGTGACCCTGGTCTGGCGGCCGCCTGGCGTGATGGCGATCGACTGTCCGACACTCACGCGGCCTGATGCGATCTTTCCCATGTATCCTCGGAAGTCTCCGAGTTCTGGCAGCGGCGGGCGATTGACGAGCTGAATGGGGAATCGCAGGTGGCTGGCGTCCTGTTGTTCAATCTCAATAGTCTCCAGCGTCTCCATTACAGTATCGCCCGTGTACCACGATAGATTGGAACCCCGCTCGACCACCATGTCGCCCTGGAGCGCTGAAATCGGAATGAATCGCAGATCGATGGGGCCGAGCTGCTCGAAGAAGTTTCGGAACTCTGAACAGATGCGATCGTAGACGTCCTGCTTGAAGTCCACGAGATCCATTTTGTTCACAGCCACGATGATGTGACGAATACCGACGAGATGCGCGATATAGGCATGCCGCCGCGATTGCGTCACCAACCCCTGCCGCGCGTCAACCAGGATTAAAGCCAGATCGGCCGTACTCGCTCCTGTAACCATGTTGCGGGTGTACTGCTCATGGCCAGGAGCATCGGCGATGATGAACTTCCGTCGGAGCGTGTTGAAGTAGCGGTATGCGACATCAATAGTGATGCCTTGTTCACGCTCGGCCTTGAGGCCGTCAGTAAGCAGGGCGAAATCGATGCCTTTTCCACCTCGCCGTTCGTTGTCGCGCTGCGCCGCGGAAACCTGATCCTCGAATGCGCCACGCGCGTCGACAAGAAGGCGGCCGATTAGAGTGGACTTGCCGTCGTCGACGCTGCCGGCAGTGATGAACCTCAGAAGACCAACGCTCAAAAGTAGCCCTCGCGTTTCTTGTCTTCCATCGTGTTCGCCCCGTGATCGATCACACGAGTTTCACGCTCGCTGCGCGTGGCAGCGCCGGCTTCGGCAACGATCTCTTCTATCGTTGTTGCCTGAGATTTCACTGCCCCTGTGCAGGGCATGCAGCCGAGTGTTCGAAACCGTACCCATTCCGTGACGACGGTTTCTCCTTCACGCACGTCTTCAGGATTGTCGATTGGAATCCAGTTCGTGCCGCGAAAGACGACCTTGCGCTGGCGCGCATAGTACAGGGGCACGATCGGAATGTTCTGCTCCTGGATGTATTGCCACACGTCGCGTTCGGTCCAGTTCGAGAGAGGAAAGACCCGCATGGACTCGCCTTCATGGATCTCGCCGTTGTAAAGGTTCCAGAGCTCCGGACGTTGATTGCGAGGATCCCATTGGCCGAACGAATCGCGAAAAGAGAAAACGCGTTCCTTTGCTCGGGAACGCTCTTCGTCACGGCGCGCCCCGCCGATTGCGGCGTCAAACTGGTACTTTCCCAATGCTTGCAGGAGCGCTCCCGTCTTCAGGGCGCCACAGCATCGGGCAACGCCAAGTTTGAGGGGATGCGCGCCCTCGGCAATCGCCTCTTCGTTCCGGTGAACGATGAGCCGAGCGCCAATCGCTTTGGTAAATTCTTCACGAAACTTCAGCATCTCCGGGAACTTGTACCCCGTGTCTACGTGCAGCAGCGGAAACGGGATAGGCCCCGGATAGAAGGCCTTTCGGGCGAGATGCACGAGAACGCTGGAGTCCTTGCCGATCGAGTACAGCAGCACCGGATTCCGGAACTGCGCAACGACCTCGCGGAGGATATAGACCGATTCGGCTTCAAGAGCCTGGAGGTGTGACCAGTCTTCGCTCATTGCGGCCTTTCGATCTTCTGAAGTAAGGAGAAGGTTTGATGAATCACTACTCGAAGAACATTAATTATGAACTGCGGAGTCTGTTGTTGTCTATACAGGTTGAAGGGGCAGGGAAATGATGCTGTTCAATGCTCGATTGTCGTTTGTCATCGCTGATGGCGCTTTGCGCAGTCTTTTCTTGAAGATGCCGCGCAGAAGAGATGCGAGGATAGCTTGGCCAGGCCTCAGAATGCGTAAAACAGACGGAATTCCTTGGCAGAAGTTCGCAGCGGCCCCGTCGATCGCGTCGCCGCTGAGATGCGCATATCGCCAAGACGAACCTCAATAGCGCAGACCCAGTCCCGTTGAACCTGATCGAACCGCAGCGAATCTGTGACGAATGACTGTCCTGCCATCACCTTGGTGATGCCGTCGATCGGATAGCTGAGCAGGACTTGCGGAGACAAATACTTGCTCTCCCGTGTCACAACACCGTCGACCTGCATGATGAGATCAGGCAGATATCGTGAGCGGGTGAGGAATGAATACCGGCCGCCGGCAAAGAAGCCAGGCTCGCCTACGTTGAGCACGGTGCCGGCCAGAAAATGCCGCTCGCTCGAAGACACGCCGCGCACCCCGATGGAGTCACCCCCAACTTTGGCGGGAGGCGGCATGAGGAGTTTGTCGGATCGGCCATTGTCTTTCCCAAACATTCGCGGAAACCAAAAAACCTGATTTTCGAATGTGTGCTTGCGCTGCTTTTCGGTCAACTCAAGCTGAGCGAAGCGTCCCGATAACGAATCAACCGAGACGAGTTCGTACGTCAGGTGCTGCTGATCTTCGGGTGCTGCCCCGCCAGTGGTTGCGTCTTGCGAGGAGAACACCACAGCATTGCCATTGGAACGCGGGTCCATATAGCTGGTCCGATATCGAGGCCAGGTGTAGCCAACATCACGAATTCCCCACTGAATCTTGTATCCGGAATCTCCGTCTTCGCCTGGCGTGAACAGTCCGTCTTCGTTAATGTCCGGTGCGAGAGCGTGCGATCCGAGCTCCACCAGAAAATGTGTCGGGCCGTCTCTGGGGGTATCGCCATAATCGTACCAATTAGACGGAATCTTTCCTTCATGCGAGCTCGCGTAGACCTCTTTCACCGAGTATTGGAGATCTCCCGGCGCCGGTCCCAAACTGAACTTCAATCCTGGGCTGGATTTCGCGCGCAGAACCAGATGGACGTGTTCCAGATCGTTCGGATGGTTGCCGTCCATCCAGAAAGGGAGAATATTTCCCCGAACTCGGTAATCGTTCTGCACATAGTAGAACCAGTACTCGAGAACGACCACCGCCTCATGGGAAACCCAGGCCGGGTAAGCTCGATAGAACACCGTCGCGAGCTTTCCTTTTTCGGCAAGCGGCAGATTTTTGTAAGCCTGGATACGCGACTGCGTCGTACCCAGCGAGGACAGCGGTGTTGCCGCCGATTCCGTGTTTAACGGAAACAGCGGGCTTGTCGGGAAGTAGTGTTCTTCGGAATGAAAGACGAGCACGGGCGCAAACTGGTGCGCCAGCCGAGCCTGCTCCGCCGAGGTCAGTCCCGGCAATAAACTATGTGGGGAAGGCGGGGCTTCCGCAAACAGGGTCATTGACCCAACAAGAACCAGCAAGATGGCCCAAGTGTGTCGTGATGCTTCTCGTAGACGGTTTCTGATCATTTCAGTTCAGCGGCGGTGGCCGATATGCCACGTAACGAAAGCCAGAATGTTCGTGTGGCCTTCAGACTGTACGAGCGCCGACGCCACTGGAATGTTTCGCCAGCCGTCGAATGCAGGATTGTTTGTAGAGAAAACCTTGTTACTTGCTTCGGAGAATGTCGCCCCGCGGCTCTGAAGAAACTCTTTAACTTCGGCAGTAAGCTCGGGATTATTCAGAATCTCGCTGAAGTTGATGTCCCCGCGTCCATCCGGAGTTTTCAGCGATGTTGTGCGCTGCTGCCCTTTTCCGGCGTTGTTCAGCAGCAGTTGCCATGCAGCGCCGACCGAGACGGCCTTATACCACGGGACGTTGGACTGGATCCCTACGGACACTTCCGCCGGATGGACCAGCCTTTCCGTTGGTGTGTGACTTCCGACATAGCGCGTGTGATTGAATTCCGCGATGAGCCACCAGTACGCCTTGTAGTAATGGAAGAGCGGTACAGTCCATCCTGTGCTGATACGCAGCTCGTTGCTGAGCCTCAAGGGCATTTCGATCGGATCGCCGATCAGAAATTTCTCGGGGGCTGTCTGGCTCGAGTCTACGAGCTGTACACGCAGTCCGCGATTGGGATCTCCGGTTTGCTTGTAACCGATGTTGGCGAGGAACTCTGTAGACTTCCATGTTCTGCTGAAAAGGAAATCGCCGCCAAAGTTAACCTCGCCTGATGCTCCGTTGACGTGCCGAAAGCCGGGGAAGGGAGTGTTGTATCGCGGTGCCTCTGTGGGGATTTCAATGTAGCCGCGGAGTCCAATGCCAAAGGGGTTCCCGCGATTTTCGGATCTCAAATTGAACTTGGCCCCGAAAACGTTGTCTCCACTGGAGGATGAAAACGCGCCTGTCTCCGTGATGTTCACTGGGTTATAGGTCTTGTAGGGCAACGTGGGCACAAACATGAAATAAGGCCCAGGACGAACCGCCGAGTTCGGATAGGTGTCGACGAAAAGATCGAGAGGCGGAACAGGGAACCGTACCGGTTCCTGGTGCGCACTATTCGCACGCAACCACGGCATGACCTTAGTGAACACCTCGATGCGTTTGCCGAAGCCGACAGCGCCTTGAAAGCTGTACGCGAAGATATCGATATCTCCCGGATCGCGGTCGTGGTTCATCACGGCCGCGCCGGCAACAATATCGCCGTCAGGCAAAGTGTCGGGGGAGATCGCCTGGATGAGTCCGGAACCGCCTCCCACAGATGCGTTGAAACGAGTGGGCCGCGTGATGGCGAGATCTGGATCGGCGCTCTTCTGGACAGGTGCGGGAGTTGCCTCCAATCTGGGCGACATTGCCGCCAATAGCACAACTACTACCAGGACCGCGACGATCTCGGACCGCGTCCAACAGACATCCCTCATCAAAACTCCCGTCTCGATCCAAAAAGAAGGCGTGGCGAGGATAAGCGAAAGGCGAAGTTGCAGCAATCAGTAGTTGACTGTAGTGAGGTTGAATACCTCTGTAAAATCGAGGGTTCGGTGTTCTCTCTCTACCTATTGAAAGAGATCATCCAGATTGATCTCCGTGTCAGGCGTCCTGTTTCCAGTAGTGGTAAATCCTATCCAGCGGCCCAGAAAGATCACGCTGATCCAAAGAATCAAAGAGAGAATGGCCGCAAGTTTCCCCGAGGGAGGAGCGGTTTTGTCGTTATCCCAGCGGCGCACGTTCCGGCCGCACGTGCGCTCGAAGATCAACATGTTGAGACCCGAGAGAGCAATCAATGCCATCTTCCATTGGAACTGGCGGTTCGAGAAATAGACCGACGCGTTCGTAATGAACATCAGCCCGCCCGTAAGGACGGTCAGGCCGAATGCGGCCCAGGTCCACTTCAGCACTTCTGCCACGCGCGTGAACGGGCGATTGGCTGACGCAAGCCCAAGCATGCGTAAATCCAGAATGGCGATCGTGCCGAACGTCATTGTCAAGCCGATCACGTGGAACGACTCAATCAGCGGAAAGGCATAAAGAGAGTCGCGAATCCATCCCGCAAGGCCTGACGCCTCGATCGCTTTAAGTCCCGCACCGATATCCATCAAACAATCGGCCTCAGGGACCATGCTCCCCAAACGTGATCGTACGCAATGAGACGGCCAAGAACCACAATGCTGCACCAAACGACGAGGGTCACAATCGCAAGGGACTTCGTCGTCCAGCGACCGATGAACTCATCCTCTTTGCGGTTCCCGCGCAGCGAGAGTTGAAACACCGTGGCAATGACAATTCCGATGAGAAGCATGGACATCTTTAGCCAGAATGACAAGCTCATGAGCTCGCGAACCGGCTCACCGATGACCATTAAGACACCGGTAACAAGAAGCACACCAAGCGCTGCCCAAAGCCATGGACAGAACCTTCTCGATATTTGCAGCACACTCTGATCGCGGCCGGCCCATCCAAAGATGCGCAGATCGATCATGAACACTGAAGCCAGGACGATACCGATGCATACGATATGAATAGACTGAATCGTCGGAACCACCCAGAGATGCGTCTGAATGGAGAGGCTTAGCTGTGTTCCGGCAAGCCAGTTGGCGAAATCGTTCACGTGGATCCTTTCAACCGTTCGTCAGCTAAAAATTTCCGCGGCCATGAGACGTGCTGCCGGGCACATCGTTGCAATGCTTGCCCGCTGGCGGCGGGGTTTTGGGTGGGCACTTGTAGATGGGACCCTCCATCGATCCAAAGTTCTTGCCATCGCGCAAAGGGTGCAGATTCACACTAAAGATCGTGCCGTAAGGGAATGTATTGACCGAGATACCTTGTTGAGCCATTGCTGCGGCACCTCCCATTTCCACACCCCAGGAAATGGGTTGCCCGTCAGGACCTCGGGAGGGCTTCCCATCGGCACCGAGAGGAACAAAATGGATCTCGGCATGGTTCGCCTGGGAGACGAAGCCGGTCAGCACGCCGGTAAACTTGATCGTCTTTGTCATGTCGTACATCGCAAACGAATGGTGCGACAGAGCAGTCGCGACTACAACACCTGTAATTATGGGCCCGGCGGTGATAGCGATCCTAAGGGCATGTCTCAACAAACGTTTCATGATGCCGCTCCTTACGAATTACTTGCCGAAGATATCAGGGAATAGCTCGCGCTGGGGTTTATCCCAGCCCTTTTCCAACTTCTCCCAATTCTGTGCCCAGGGACGGTTGTAATAGTCGATGTAGCCTGGATCTCCCTGTGTAAGTTGTGTCGGTTTGCCGTCAACAGCCGAGATGTTGCTCAAGCATTCGATATACGTGTATCTCTGTGTCGGGTGATCGAGTCCTGCGGTGCGGTTATATTGCTGAAGGGTGTGCAGCGGCGCCACAAAGGCCTCGGGATCATAAAACGTCGTGTCGACCGTGAGTCCGGCAAAACTTCCATCGGCATTACGCCGCGGCGTAAACACTTCGATGGTCTCCAGCGAATTGCTGAATTCAAACATGGAATGCGACAATGTCCATCCCTGGACGTTCGCTGTCCACGCGATCAACGTGTCGCCTTTCCAGAAGCCAACGGTCTCGCCCCACCACTGAGGAACCTGCTGAACGTGACTTCGCCCCACTAGCACACGTCGCAGGAAGTTGTCGGCAACACCGGTCAGGAACTGCACTTGAGCAGGTGTGGTCATGACTTCGATTTGATTGATGGAGAATTCTGCCCACCACCTCATGAAGCCCTCAGGATAGCAATACGCTGCATTCCACTGAGGCGCATTGTTTACGGCTTCGTGATAGTTCATTTGAACCATGCGTTCCTGATATTCGGGTGTGAGCAGCGAAAGAATCGTGCTGGTCTGGACGATGCGTCCGTAAATCCACTGATTCTGGCCGGCGCGGTTATATCGCCCGTCCCAGTCGGGGAGGGTCTGCCGCGTATGGATCGTCGGGCCGCCCGCCGCTTTGGTTTCAGCCAGTAGCGCTTCGTAATGTTCCTTCGCGGTTTTGTAAGGGAGGTGGCTCTTGATCTCTGATGCGGGGTAGTCTCGACTGCAGTCGCCCCACTCAGCGGAACGCGGAGGATCATTGCCGACCCTGCCGCCGCGCGTCCACATATCGGTGAGTTCGCGTGGACTGTTGCACCGGAAATAACGCTGATCCAGCCACGCGGCCTTATCCTTGTAAAAGTTTTTCGAAGTGAAAAGATCTGTCGGCAAAGGTTGTGGATGCGGTGCCTGCTGGGCCGGCTGCGCTGTGGCTGCCGCGCCGGCTTGTCCTCCTTGCCCCCGTTGTCCCTGACCCCGCTGCCCGCCACCGCGCTGGCCTTGCGCGAACGCAGCAGGAGCCACAGCCAGCGTTGCGGACACGATGAGGCAGAACAGCGTCCGTCTCGCGGAATTCTTCAAAACTGTGCTGAGTAATCTCGCCTTCATCAGATGTGCTCCCCGGCAAAAATTAGTACGGGCATTCGCGGGGATCATATGACACGCGTTTGAGAGCGCGCAAGGCTCGGCGACGCTCCGACTCGCTAACCCGCTTCAGGATTCTCTTTCAGTCCGTCACATCGCTCGGAAAGAGGGGAAAACTTCGTCGATTTTATCTCCCGCACGGTTCGAGCCGTTCGAACCGGGGTTGATAATCAGTACTTTGCCTCCTTGCTGATGATGGCTCCGAATTTGCTTTACGCCTGCGGCGTCTGTTAGTCCTGCCTTTGGCTGCCTTGTTCCTGCTGGCGCACCGACGCTGAGACTCACAAATTTTTCACTCACAGCACTTTCCATTTTGCGACCTCGACTGGTGCTCGAACTTTGTTTGTGCGCGAAGCGAGAGTCTTGAAGAGAGATCGTGCGCATAAAAACCAACTGAATCAGAGGTACCACGTATGAAATCAGTTAAGGCTATTGCATCTGTATCTGTGAGTATGCTCGTTGTGACGGCATGGCTTTCGTTCTCCGTTGAAGGCCAGTCGTCCCAGGTGGACAGGTTCCGTCACAATGGCTCTATTCGATCTGAAAATGGATCTGACCGCAATCGAGCTCGATTCACCGAAGCGCCCGCCGGTTTCGACAACCTGACGAACGGCTTCGATGTTCAGGGACCGGACTATGAAACGCTGGACGACGACACAGTCGTGCCATTGGCTTCATTCAACGATAACCGCTTCATCTTTGAAGAGCGGGAAGGCCCCGCAGATGGACTCGGCCCCACCTACAACGGAACGAGTTGTGGTGAATGCCACCAGAATGTGGTGACGGGCGGCGCGAGTCAGGTGGCTGAACACCGCACGGGCCACATGGCAGAGAATGTGTTTGTCGAGTCGCTGGGGGGATCTCTGATCGCTTCCCGCGCAACGCATCCGAACATTGTCGAACTCGTGGATTACAGGGATGACGTTCGCACCTTGCGCATCTCTACCAACACGCTCGGCAGTGGCTATATTGAAGCCATCGCCAATGATACGTTGCTTGCGATTCGCGATGCCCAGCCGGCCGACTTGCGAGGAACCGCGATCATGGTGCCTGTTCTGGAAGGGGATGGAACCGCGCGCATTGGACGTTTTGGATGGAAGGGGCAGCACGCCAGTCTGGTGTCATTCGCCGCTGATGCCTACCTTAATGAAATGGGAATTACCACGCCCCTATTTCCTGTCGAGAACACGTCGCTTGGCCGTTTTGTGGGTTATGGCACGCCATACGATGCCGTCGCAGATCCTGAGGATGATGGCCAGGATGTCGTCGCTTTCGCCAATTTTATGCGTTCCACAAAAGCGCCTTCACGTGGACCGATTAACCACACTGTCAATAGTGGAGAACAATTGTTTACGCAAATCGGATGCGCGACGTGCCACGTGGGGTCTATCACGACCGCGGCTCCAGGCACGCAGATCAATAGCGGCGCGCTTACGGTTCCCCCGGCTTTAGGAAACAAAATCATCCATCCCTATAGCGACTTCCTTCTCCACGACATCGGTACCAGTGACGGGATACCGATTCTGCCCACGCCAGAGTTCGCAATGACAGCCAATCTCATGCGCACAGCGCCACTGTGGGCGCTGAGAACACGCAATCGCCTTATGCACGACGGGCTATCCTTCACGGTGAGAGAAGCAATCGAGCGTCACGCAGGCCAGGCTTCCTCCGTCATCGGCACGTACAACGCCTTGAGTGAACCTCAGAAACAACTGCTGTTCGCGTTTCTGAATTCGCTCTAGCCGGTCCGCGCGGCGTTTCTGATAAAGAAACGCCGCGCAGGAGCGAGGAGCATTTCGTACCGCTAGTCCAGCGATTCGACTGGATAACCACGTTCTCGCCACGCCATCAGGCCGCCTTCCAGCGGATATACGGCGTTCAGGCCGGTACGAAGCAGTTGATGCGCGACCTTCGCGCTCGTTGCTTCGTTCGGGCACGAACAGTAAACAACGATCTCACTCTTCTGTTTAATCTCGCGGGCGCCGATATCCACAAAATTCGGAAGCATGTGAAAGGCGCCGGGGATTCGGACACGGTCGTGGTCGCGATCCAGAGGATTCCTCAAATCCAGCAGGATAACCGGCTTGCCTGAATCCATTTTCGTCTTCAGTTCGTCGGCGGAAATTCGCGTGATCTGGATGGAATGCAGAAAGCGCTGCCGTCGAAAGTACTTGATCAACACGTAAATCGCCGCGGACACAACGATGATCGCCAGGACCGATCCGCCAACATCGGAGCTTCGCTCAATGATCAATTCGATTTCCCGGCTGAAGATGTAGCCAAGCGAAACGTAGGTTCCTGACCATAACAGGATTCCCGCAGCATCGAAAACAAGGAAGCGAAGTCCTCGTATCCGGATCATTCCGGCCAGGGGGACGGCGGCAGCATTGAGCCCCGGAATGAACTTAACGAAAAGGAGCGTCCAGATGCCTCGCTTCTCAAACGCATCTTCGGCGTGCCGGACGCAATAATCCGGCTCCAGCGAGATGCGGCACATGAGGTTCAGAACGGCGCGGCCATACCGGCGGCCCAGCTGGTACCAGATTACATCTGCCGTCAGCGATCCGGCCAAAGCGCTTCCCACAACGCCCAGCACTACGAATTCGCCCGAGTGCGCCAGCGCGCCCATCACGATCAGGATGGGAACGCCCGGCAGCGGTATCCCCAATTGCTCGATGAATATGGCAAAGAAAACCAGGCCATATCCATAGCGAGCGACGAACTCGAGCAAATCTTGCATGCCGGCATCTTAACAGGGAAATTTTCTAATCGCAGGTGGCGCACGCGGCAGCGACAGGCCGTGAGGTGTGCCAAGTGCTCTAATGCAATCAGATGGGGAAAAATTTCAGGTCATCAATGAGGAGAGCCGATCAATGTACCTCCATCACCATCCCATTAGCTTGCGGAAGCGGCCTCGCGGCTTTGTTTCACGCGCGCCGCGGCGCAACAAAATGTCGATCACATCGCTTCGTTTTTGCCGCCTGGCCAGTAGAAGCGCCGTCTCATTGCTGGAGACTCCATTCATGTTTTTTCCGGAAACGGCATTCACGTCCGCACCCGAATCCATGAGGATATGGACCGTTTCAAGGGGGGCATGATCGGCTGCCCACATCAGCGGGGTTCTCCCCCAGTCATCCCGCTTGTTGATATCGAATCCATGCTGCATCAGAACGCGAACGATTTCCCGCGCTTCCGCTCCTCCGTCTCTGTCAAAACTGAGCCTGCGAAATATCGGGGGTGCTCCGGCAGTCAGCAGACTGCGGACGATTGCTGCATTCTCATTGCTT
>Ga0157379_10000856_pt1 | contig 24672 bp, 28 predicted proteins | sample S25metaG_FD_121802 | JGI IMG/M metagenome (GOLD analysis project Ga0157379, IMG submission 121802) | Switchgrass rhizosphere microbial communities from Kellogg Biological Station, Michigan, USA - S2-5 metaG | ecosystem: Host-associated > Plants > Roots > Rhizosphere > Soil | place: USA... | reverse complement strand
GGCTCACAGCGAGCTCTACGCCATGCTCGTGCAACCTTTAAGTATTCCACGGCATCGGCGAGCGGGTCATAGCCGCGGATGAGCAGGCTGGTGGCCCCAAGATCGTAGTAGGCGACTAACGCCTCCGCGACGGTCTCCGGAGTGCCCACCAGGGCAGTGGAATTCCCCCGCGCGCCTGTGGCCGCAGCCAGGGCCATCCATAGGCAACGATCATGCACCTCTTGTTCGGCGGCCGCATCGAGCAGCCGGAGCGATCCATAATTCTGTGGAGTGAGTACCGTCCCCTGCTGACGCGCGGTGATGGTAGCCAGTATACGCCGGGCACGATCCCACGCCTCGCCGTCAGTGCGCCCCAGGATGGGCCGCGTGGACAGGCTAAAAGTGAGACGGTGCTCTGGTTGGCGCGCCAACGCGCGCACCTCCTTCATAAAGGCGACGGTCGTCTTGAGCGGCTCTCCCCACAGCATGTATACATCCACGACGGGAGCCAGCGCGGCAATGGCGGCCGGGGAGCCGCCGCCGCCATAGATAGGCATATGCGGGAGTTGCTGGCAGCGAATGTCGGCATACGCACCGATAACCCGATAAAATTCGCCCTGGTAATCAAACGGCGCAGAGGCTGTCCAGGTGCGCTTCAGCAGGGTAACATACTCCTGGGTGCGGCGATAGCGCGCATCGTGGTCGGTGAAATCCCCATCTCGCGCCTGCTCTGCGTCGTTGCCCCCAGTGATGATGTGGACTGCAGTGCGCCCCCGGCTCAGGTGATCCAGGGTGGCGAGCTTCCGCGCCGCCACGGTTGGTGCCACAAAGCCGGGCCGGTGCGCAAGCAGGAACTGCAGCCGACGCGTAACTGCGGCCGCATGCGCGCCGATTAAAAAGCCATCGGGCGCATGCGAAAAATATCCGATAAGCACCCGATCAAAACCGGCCTGCTCGTGAATCCGGGCGGTCTCAGCAATCACCTCGGCGCTGAAGGGCTGGCCAGATGGAGGAATGATTTCTGACGCCACGCGGGGCGCGATCCATCCAATGATCTCAACAGGCATCCTTATCCCCTCACAGGCGGGAAATTCGCATGGCATCATCTACATGGCTTATGCGTGTCTGACACGCATGGCAGCTTGCCTGGCGATGGTTGGCTGGCGTCCCAACCATCGCCTTGGGCGCCAGTACCCCGCCAGGTGGTATGCCATTGGCCTAGTCGCCCAGCCGTGTGACCAGCACCGCCGCTGGCCGCTGGCCGACGGCATACGTCTCTAGGGGTGTCAGCGCCCCCGTCGCACCGTTGATGCGATACGACGCTAGCCGTCCTGACGCCGTGCCAGCAGCAAAGACGAACTGGCCCGCAGGATCCAGACCAAAGGCACTCGGGACCGCCTCGGTCGCCACGTGCCCCAACGCCGTCAACTGCCCGGTGGCGGCATCGACGACGAACCCCGCCAGACTGTTATGGCCGCGGTTGCCCACATACAGGAACTGCCCCAACGCCGTGAGGTGAATCTGGGAGCAGGTGTTTCGGGCGGTAAACCCCTCGGGCAGGGTCGTGAGCGTTTGGCACGCGGTAAGGGCCCCCGTCGCCGAGTCCAGACGATAGGCCGTGACACTGCACCCCTGCTCGTTGGAAAAGTAGACGACCGGGAGGGTGGGATGAAAGCAATAGTGGCGAGGGCCGAGGCGGGTCGCGGGTTCCACCCGCAGTGGCGTATTGGGGGTCAGACGGCCGGTCTGGGCATCGAACTGCAACTGCCAAATCGCATTGGGGCCCGTGCTCTCCCGTAGGGGTTCCAGGACGTTATCATTGAAGCGGGCAATGTGCGGCACGAAGGCAAACTGGTTGGAGGGGTCAGTCTGGATGGCGTGGGCACCCATGGCCGTGGCTAGCGTGTCGCAGGGGGGGGCGCCCACCGCGCCGTCCGCGCCGAGGGGATGGACGGCCGCATACCCACCTTGGTAATAGGCGGACAGCAGATACCGCCCCGTACGGTCAGGGGCCAGAAACGTGGGCGCGTGGGGCGACGTGACCGTCCCCTGGGATGTGAGCCCGCCGGTAGCGGGGTCGATCCGGAAGCTCGACAGCGCAGGCTGTCCACGATGCCCAACATACAGCACCTGCCGGTTCGGGCTGAGTGCCAGCACGGATGGCCCCCCCACGACCGGCACTGCCGCGTGCGGCGTGAGCTGGCCGGTGGCGGCATCCATCGTGAAGGCCACAATCTTATCCTCGTCTTGTAGGCACACGTAGAGAGAGTACGGCATCTTGTGTCCTCCTTCTCGCAGGGTATCGCTTGGTGTCACGGCATGCAACATGACCATGTGGGCTGGCCAACCGCCACGCGTCTCAGCCCATAATCATGGCACATGAGACGGCATAAGGGCTCCTAAGCATGGCGTGGGGACCAACCATCAGGTTCTTGTCCAATGTTGCTACTGGTGGTGCACCCCTCGGTGCGTGCACGCAGATCGCCTGTGGCGGCCTCAGCCATAGCGAGCGGCGTATACGTGCACGCGGTGCATCAGCACGCCAGCATGCAACCCACACCAGAGGCATCGCGGCGACGGTGAGCACATGCTGGACGTGGATAGCGGTCCCGGCCGGTGACGCAGCACACATCTGCCCGGCGCTGTGGGGCGTCACCGATGCCGGAGCGGGCCATCACGTCGCTTGCGCCGGCCTGACACTCTGACGGGCCAGCAATTTCCAGGTGCCTCCTTGCTTCTGCCAGACCTGGAGGACGCCGATCTTGGTGCTGGTGGGCTTGCCGTCGGTTTCGCTTTCGGACGCCCACGTATGGCGCGCGATCGCATCGGTGCCAACGATGGCGATCGTGTGATCAGACAACGTGAGCGATTTGAGGATGGCCTTTCTGGTCATGACGCCGTTGATAAACTGAGCCTTGTTCTCCACCCTGCCGTCCGAATGCCCATAGCTCAGCTGCTCGGCGCACAGCGTCTCTAATTGGGGCTTCTCCTGCCCAAAAATCGCCTTACGCAGCGCCTCGACCGCCTGGGCAACCGCCATCTCGTCGGCGGATTCAGCCCCCGTCGAGGAACTCCGCCACAGGCCCACACCACCAAGTGCGAGCGCACCCGCAACGGTCAGGTGACGACGTGTGATATTCATGTTCTCTCCCTCCCTCGCGTGATCTTTAAGGCGCTACTCTCTCCCATCCTGCGGTGCCTGTCCAGCACCAGCGAAAGTCGTGCGGACAGGACAATAGTGTAGAGATCGCATGCTATAGGAGGTCGCCAGCAGGCGTCAAGTCCATTTCTCGTGCTACCCCAAGGAGCATACGCTAGGGTGTCGCTGGGCTCCCGCATCGCTGCGTCACCCCGTCCTAGCCTCTCTGTCCAGCCCCTCGAACAGATCCTGCTCGTACTCACCTGGCGCCGCAGGCGGGTGTAGCCGGAGTAAATACGTCGTGGCAAAGGCACGGCGATACAGTTCGGCAGGGAGGCGTCCCCAGAAGCTGTCCGGCGGAATCTGCGTCCGATGCGCAAGCAGGGCCTGGCGCTGGATTGCGCTGTACGGCCGGACATCGAGGGCCACCGTCGCGGTCTCCGGGCCCGCGCCCCGGGCCCGCTTCCGGTCCCGCTGTCGCCCGCCCACGTCGAAGCCGGCGGCCTGGAACGCCGGCCATAAGGTCTCCCACTGGCCGTCATCAATCTGGGCCACGGCGTAGAGCTTCGCCACTGGCCACGCGGGGCCGGCCTCCGGATACGCTTGCGCATCCCCGGCGGCATGGAAGGCTGCGAGGCTCACCTGATAGCACCTGATATGGTCCGGGTGGGCGTAGCTACCACCCGGCGGTTCGGTGACGATCACGCTGGGGTGCAGCTCGCGAATAATTCGCACGAGCCGGCCCGCCGCCTCGCTCGGGTCGGCCCGAGCGAACGCGTCCAGGTGCTGGTTGGCGGGTGCCCCCGGCATCCCCGAATCCCGATAGCCCAGCAGCCGCAGCTCCGCGACCCCAAGCAGAGCACACGCGTTCCGCAGTTCCTGTTCCCGAATGGCCCGTAAGCGCGGCTGATCGGCGACCGGGTCTAGCGTGGGGTCATGGATCTCGCCTTCCTCACCCCCTGTGCAGATCACCACCCCGGTCCGCACGCCACGCGCGGAGTAATAGGCAAGCAGGCCACCGGTGGCCGAGCTTTCATCATCGGGGTGCGGACGGACCACAAGTAGCATTACGCCTGGCTGACCACGGCCACTGGAGCCGCAAGACGCTTCCATGTCCCTTCCTCCCTCTCGGTCCCTTTCGCCACGTGGCATCCTTTAGCCATGGCAGCCTCGCTGCCCCTCCCGTACCAGGCCTCCCTTTTCTGACAGGACACCCCCGCTAGGAGGCGTATCATGGGGTTGCAGGCGTTTCCAGCAGAAAATTTACTGTGTGCTCTTGAGTCCTTGATTTTACTGAGCTGCTATCACCGAGTGATCAAAAAGGGTGTCGGAAATCCGCTCTGTTTTGGCGTGGAAAATCGCGGCTTTTTTCTCGTCCCTGAGGTGATCATTTACGAGAGCCTTTGTGATCATCGGGACGAGTAACGCGTTGCGTTATGGGCAGTTGGGTGGATCTGCAGAGGTGTTCAACACCCTTGTTTGGTCGCCATTACTTCTTGGGTCATAGTGACCCAGAGTAAATTTTCCGGCCATTACGCCTGGAACCCCATCATGCACATCTGTCATGGCGCCACTCCCGTTGACTCTCATGAAGATCGAGGAGGAACGCGGGCGCCGTAGGCCTAAGGAATTGCTGGTACCAGTGGCTTTCGCCTCGGGCCAATGCCTCGATCTGGACCTCCACCTCGCTTCCAACATCAAAAACCACACATGCCATAGGCGCGACGCACGGAGAATCCTGAAGTAAGTCTCGCAGAAAATCGCCTACGGTACCACCCTCTCATGCGCCAGAAGTGGGGATGCTGTTGCGCAAACGGAAGTAATCGCAATGGCCGAAGTAGGCGGGCTGCATCATTATGAGCAATGGGATGACGTGGTTTTACCTGGGAGCCGATTCGTGACCAAGGCTACAAGCTCAATGTGACCCCTGTCCTATCACGCGCCTGCCAAAACGGCGTATGGTTATATCCGGAACGTGACGCTAGGTGACAAAAGCAATGCCCCCCCTACGTGAAGGCAACTCTTCGCCATAGCGCCCAACCCGGCGAAGCGGCTGTTGCTGCCTTGGACTGGGTGTGCTCCTGGCAGCTCTGCGTCCTAAGCCTAGAAGGCTGCCTCATGACTACGATGCTCAATTTTTATGCTCTGCAAGATGATCCGTTTTCTTTGACATCGAATCCCGCCTGGTTCTTTGCGAGTCGGAGTGCTACAGCGGCTTTGCAGACGCTCAGAGAGAGCCTTCATGCGGGTCGGGCCTTGGCGATACTCCTGGGAGAGTCAGGGGTAGGGAAAACTTTCTTGGTCCACGAGGCACTCGCCCACCGCGACCTGCAGCACCTCAAGATGGTCCATCTTTGGTATCCGAAATGCTCCTTCCACGAGACCTTACAAATGATCGGCTGGGAATTGGGCCTCAAGGAGGGGACCGATGACGCGACACCACTGGCATATGCCCTCCACCGTACCCTGCTCACCGAGCACGCACGTGGGCGTCAGGTGGTGCTGGTCATTGATGAAGCCCATACCATACCGGTCGAGAGCTTAGAGCGCCTCGTATACCTGAGTCATGTCAGAGCCTTGACAGGAGCGCCACTGCTCCAGGTAATCCTTATAGGCCTCCCGGCACTCTGGCGTCATTTCTCTGCTCTATCATTGCGACCATACAAGCACCAGATGGTCACACGCGTGACGCTGGCACCCCTCACCTACGACGAGAGCTGGGCCTACATCCGTCATCGCTTGCAGCAGGCCGGGGTCGGTGACGCCACCGTCTTCACACCCGGGGCCATACGGCACGTCGCCCGGCATGCGCACGGGAATCCCCGCGTCATCAACATGCTGTGTACGCATATGCTGCTCACCGGCTTTGCCGCCCGGCAAAAACCCATAGCGGCCCCCATTGCTCAGGACGTGATGACAGCGTATAGCCCCACAAGCTCCTACCCACGCTGGTGGTACGGCGTGACAGCTGCCGCCAGCATCCTTGCTGTCACGGGGATGCTGGGCCTGTTCCCTTCCACCTCCAGGATACTCACGGCACGAGGTCCTCGCAATCTCGTGCCGTTCACGCGCAGCCTCCTGGCTGACTCTAGCGCGGAGACCGTCCAGCACCCTGCCACGACGGTCTCATCTCCCACTGTGTCTCCGTTGGCGGCGCTGCCCACATCGACCACAGCGGCCTCCCCTCCTCCGGCTTCCACGGAGAGACTCTCACTATCGGTGCAGGATGCCGCCCTCCCTGAGCCCCTCGCCTTCCAGACACCCTTTGCGATGTCGCCAGCGACTGCCCAGACCCCGCCCGCGACACCGCCTCCAGTACCGCCCCAGGAGACCACCCCATCAGCCATTCCTCCTATCGTCCCTGAGCAGTTCATGCCACTACAGACTCTGCAAGAGGTGGTGAGGCTGTCCAAGACCGCTCCACGCCCGCAAGTACTCCCATCGCTGCCCGTGCCCTCAACGCGTATCACATCGCCGCACCATGGAGCCACAGTAGCGCAGAAAATTGCCGTAGAAGGAGTGATGACGGGACTACAGCCGGATCAACACGTGTTTGTGTGCGTGCAGTCGCAGGCCTTTGGTCGTCGGATCTATCCCCAGGGCAGAGTCCGCCCTGATCCTACCGGGCAATGGACGGTCGCAAGCATTTACCGCAGTAGTGGCTACCGATATGAGACCTTCTTGGTGAGCACCACCAACCCGATATCGGCAGCGCTGCTGAGCGCTCCGCAAGTGAGAAAATATGGTCTGCACGACCTACCCGCCAGCACACAGCGTCTCGGCACAGCGATTATCGTCATGCGCGAGTAGCCTCGGGGTTGCTCTATGTAATGGCGTCCTGCGCGAGGAGAGGCTAGCGACGGGCATACCACTGTGAGAGGCCTAATGGCAGCCAAGGTGGGCCCGCGTGTCTCAGGTAACGATCACTTACCATGGCGGACGTGGACGGTCATCCACAGACCATCGCGGGGGCGGAGTGTCACAGCAAGTGCGGGAACGACAGGGTGCTCAGGCACCACCTGAAGCGTGTAGACTTGAGCCAGAGTCGCCAAGATGAGATGCATTTCCATGATGGCGAACGCTTTGCCGATACACATCCGTGGGCCTTCGCCAAAAGGAATGTAGGCAAAACGGTGCCGCCGCGCTTCCTGTACAGGCGTAAAACGCTCTGGCTGAAACTGCTCTGGTGCAGACCAAAAATCCGGGTGCCGATGGAGAATGTATTGGCTCATCACTACGATGGCATCCTGCGGGACTGCATAGCCGCTAATCTGATCTGCGGTATTGGCTTGGCGAGGGAGCACCACCGAGGGAGGATAGAGACGCAAGGCCTCATCCAGCACCATACGGCTGTAGGGGAGGTGAGGCAGGTCGTGCAGTGTGGGAGGCCGTCCACCAAGCACCGTGTCCAGCTCGGCATGCACACAGCGTGCGGTCTCGGGATGTTGCGCCAACAGATACCATGTCCAGCTCAACGCATGCGCCGCGGTCTCTGCTCCAGCACCGATGAACGTAATGACCTCATCCCGGAGCTGCCGATCGCTCATGCCTACTCCTGCCGTGTCGTTGCCCGCTGCGAGCAGCAGCGCGAGTACATCCGCCGCCGGCGCGCTCTGCAGGGCCTGCCGACGGGCCGAAATGATCTGCTGTACAAGGGCATCATAGACCGCAATCGCACGGCGAAACTGCCGATTCCGGGGAGTAGGGATCCATCCAGGAAGTGTCCACAGTTTGGTCGCACGATCATTCATATGCTGCAACAGCTGTAAGGCAATGGCCTTGAGCTGGCGACTATACGCATCCAGCGTGTCAGGAGCGATCCCGAGCACGACACGACCCACCACATTGAAGGTCAGTCGATGCATTCGTTCGGCGACATTGACTGGGGTCCCCGTTTGCCCAGCCTGATGCCATTCCCGCACGACCGCTCGGGCTTCGTCAAGCATCACCTCGGCAAATGTAGCCATGTGCCGCCGGTGAAAGGCAGGCTGCACTAAACGACGCTGCCGCAACCAGTGTTCCCCCTCACTGGTCAGTAACCCTTGGCCCTGCAAAGCAGCAATGGGCTTAAAGAGCACCCCTTTCCGGTAGTTGTCAGCATTATCCCGCAAAACATATTGCGCGGCGTCTGGGTGGCTGAGGAGATAGACCGGATGGGGTAGGGTAGACAGCCGCACGACATCGCCAAATTGCACACGGAGTGTCTCATATTCTCCCAGCGGGTTACGCCTCAGACGGCGCAGGCTCTGCCAAAGCGCCACACCACGTGGGCCAGGAGCACGTGTGCGCTGCGCGTTGCTTGCCATGGCCACACCTCCAGATCCTTGAGCAACAGGTGGATACCCACACGACGGGGCGCTTGCTGTGGTGTATCGGTACCTCGCGTAGTAGCCGGTAGAAGCAGAATGGCCTGCGTTCTCTCCAAAACGGCCGTTTGTGAGAGATGGCGAGGCGGAAGCAACCATGGAGCGCCTCCCATCGTCCGCAGGACGGTGCCGTGACACGCGACCTGGGTATGGTGTACGATAGGGCCACAGCGCCATCGCCACCCACGAGACGCGATGGCCAACCTTCGTATATGACTGCAGCCTGAGGAGACTCCTACATGGGCATTTTCCGCTTGTATTCCGGCGACGATGGCGAATCGCATATGGAAGAACTCGATCTGGCGTCCCACCCGGAGTTGACCGCACTCCACGGCGCCAAGGGCGTGGTGTTCCGTTCAACAGCTCCCGGCTCTTTTAGCGACTGGCACACCGCGCCTCGACGGCAGTACATCATCACCCTGTCCGGCGGGGCAGAAATCGGCCTGGGTGATGGCACGATCTACCGCTTGGGCCCGGGCGATGTGAATATGGCGGAAGACCTCACCGGGCACGGCCACACCACTCGGGTAGTGGGCCAAGTGCCTCGGGTCACCGCCACGATCCACATGGAGGAGTGAAGGCGAGACCAGGTCGAAGTCGTAGAGCAATGGCGTTGAGAAACCTACGGTATGCTAGCTCGCTCATTTTGCACCAGAGAAACCATTGGGTCATAAGGAGTTTGTCAGAACCGTAGGTTTCTGTGCACAGGCGCCCGCCGGTCCACGCAGCTCGCTCACCCTGTCAGTGCCCTCATGCTAGTGCTCAATTCGGTAGACACGAGCAGCCGTGTCGTGGAATAGGGCGGCGCGCTCGGCCGCCGAGTAGCCAGTGGACAGCCGTTTGAACGCGTTGTACACGACCGTATAGGAGTATGACACCTTGTCGACCGGGAAGTTGCTCTCGAACATACAGCGATCGGGGCCGAACTGCTCGATACAATACTGCATGAAGGGGGCCAGCGTCGCGGCCAGCTCTTCCGAGCCGATGGGCTGTGCGCGTTCCTGCCAGTCGAAGCCGAACCGGCGCTGGCCGACACCGCCGAGCTTGATGATGACATTGGGGCAGGCCGCTACGGCCGCAATACCCCGCCGCCAGGCGGGCAGCACATCGTCGTCCCGGTTGGCGTACGAGCCGACCCGTACCAGGCCACCGATATGGTTCAGGACGATGGTGAGATCGGGCACCGCCCTGGCAAACGCGGCCAACTCGGCCAACTGGGGATGGTACAGCGAATTCTCCAGGCACAGCCCCCTGCCAGCCAATACCCGGGCGCCGGCCCGGTACAGGTCGCTGGAAAGAACGCCCTGGATGTCCCTGTTCACCAGCTCCGGGCTGGGATCCCACCCGACAGAATGCCGGACGCCACGGAATCGGGTGGGGCTGGCTGCCTGCATCGCGTCCAGCACGGGCGCGACATGCTCACCAAGTTTCAAATCGGCGTAGCCAATAATGGCGGCGGCTATCTGGGCACGACCGTACTGCCCACGGGCGCTTTCCGTCGCCAGCCCCTCAACGAATGCGACTTCTCCAACCGGACGCATCTCCTCCGGTCCGTCGGCGCGGTACCGCGCTTTGACCTCGATAAACACCGTCGAACGCACGTTGTGCCCGCTGTTCAGATCCTCGGCCAGCTCTGGCAGCAGATACCGTTGATAGGGCACAGGTTCGGGCCGAAATTCCCACAGATGGTGATGCGGGTCGCAGATGGGGATCTCAGGCTCTAAGGGCGGTTCAGGGGTTAAAGCAAGCCAGTCATGGCCTCCAATCGGCATAAGTGCGCCTCCGTGCGAGGATGGGTGAGGAGTGTTGCCGTTCCTTGGGACAGTCGCCAGCCTCCCTATCATATATCGACAGCGACAAGATCAGCGAGGAACCTGCAGAATTGGAAGCAACTTGGCCTCCAGTACCGGCATCAAAAGGTCGGCAAATTTTCCAGTCAAATGGCTGTCATCCCGATACATCACTTCGCCTTCTTTGGCAGACCAGCAAACGTCCTTCTGGCAGAATTGGTCGGTTAAATCGATGAAGTGAACATTCTGCAGAGCGTCCGCGCCGGCTTTCTCGGCCTCGAAAAAAGCGGGTCTCAGAGCTGCAGAGAGATTCATCTCACAGGAACTTCGTGGATACCAGGAGTTACGGATGGATCTGGCGAGGCAGGTCGGAACATCAAATGCGAAACGCGGCGTGTCACGCATGAATGCGACCTGAAGACCCGCTGCCGTCAGAGCTTCCAGCGTCCGCCTGGTCCCATTCCGCCAATCTTCAAAAGAAACACTGGAGCGGTTTGAATTGCCAAGAAACACCACTGACGGATACAGCGCAACGATTTGCCGAATCGCTTCTGCGCGCCAACTATCACAAGTACTCGTAAACCTAGCGCTGGGACCAGGAGATCTGATGTCGATGGAGGGACATCCAGATTTCACCATCGTCGTCAATTGCCAGCCATGGGCCTCTGCCATCCGACGCAAGGGATTGAACCACTGAATGGCATGGGAGTCGCCAAACAAGACGATGTTAGTCGGTGAGGACTTATCGCCGAAAATGCATGTCTTTACGTCTGCCGTTTCTCCAAGGGAGACACATTGTTGCCTTGGCATATTCGCAATGTCATCGACCGCAGCAGTGACTGTCTTCATCTCGGGCGTATTTGCCAGTTGGTCAGCGAACCGCGTAGAGAGGGCCGCAGCACCAAACGAACACAGCGTTAACGCAGCGGCAAGATAAATCGAAAAAGCGGGGCGCTTCATCAGGTAAGGGTGAAATCGAATCGGGTTTTCGACAAAATGATGGCTCACTCCGGCCACAGCCAGTGCTGCAGCGGCCGCAGCAATCTTGCCGACGATGGAAATGTTGGGAAAAAGCGCTAAGGAGAATACCAGGAAAGGCCAATGCCAGAGGTACCAGGAGTAAGAGAGCGTTCCAAGCATCTGCAACGGAGGGAAGCCGAGCACGACACCGGCACCGCGATTTGGCTGTTCAGCCCCCGCTATCAAGGTCGCGGCGGTTCCCAGGACTGGCATGAGGGCGATCCAGCCTGGAAAATTCGTTTCTCCCCTAATAAAGTAGCCGGAACCCAGAATCGCGAGGAGGCCGAGCCATCCCAAAACGAGCCAGCCTCCGGAAGGCAGCTTCAGAGTACCGCGGGGAAACAGAGCGGCCAGCCCACCAATCCCAAACTCCCAAGCTCTGGCCGGTAATTGATAAAACGCAAAAGTGCCCTGATTGGCCGTGAACCAAACGGATGCGGCCAGCGAAACAACGGTCAGCACGAATAGGCCCACCAGCAGCGCCTTCCTGGAACGCAACCACTGCAAACCCAACATAATCAAGAGGGGCCAGAACAAGTAAAACTGCTCCTCGACGCCCAGGGACCAGGTATGCAGCATCGGGTTTGATTTCACATCCGGGGCAAAGTAATCCGCAGCATTGATAGCGAAGAAAACATTGCTCAGGTAGAGTGCGGCCGCCCGGGCGGCGTGTCCGGCGAAGGTCAATTCACTTGGAGCCAGTATAAGCACTCCGATCAGGAGGGTCACCACGAGGGTCAGCGTGCAAGCGGGCAGAAGGCGGCGGATACGGCGAGCATAGAACTGCAACAGACTAAGCCGGGAGGTCTTCAGAATCTCGGCGACCAGAAGTCCGGTAATCAGATAACCGGATAGGACAAAGAAAACATCGACGCCGACGAACCCACCAGAAAACCCGGAAATGCCGCAATGGAAAGCCACCACGATCAGTACCGCGATGCCGCGCAGTCCTTCGATATCTGACCGGAAGGCTGATGTGGAGGGGTGCTGTCTCATTGCGTCCTCATAGGGGTCGGAGCATCCTACCCCGCATAAAAATACTTCGTGAGTATCTATACTCACCAACGATATTAGTCTCTTACAAGCTAAACGTAGTCATCGAGAAGGGCACGAAGCCAGACGCATAGGGCTAGAAGCCATGCCACTGGACCAACACACTGAAGGCCGCTTCGTGCTCCACCCGCTCACTGCGGTAGGAATGGTGATGATACCAGAAGATATGCAGTCGTGGAACCCTGCATAAAAAATCACTGGGTAAGCCAGGGGGTAACTCCATGATGTTGGAGCAAGTGGCCCAGGCATGTGATCACGACACCTGGCAGGAGCTGAAGGTTCCATCCCCGCCTTGCATTGACCACGGTACGTGTCTGGGCTATGCTGCTGATGGACATCACCTTCAACCTTCTACAAACTGCTAGAAATTGAGCGTCTCGTGTACCAGACGGAGGGTCCGCCTGGTCTCAGGCCCCACCTCACCGTTCCTCCGCCTCCAGCGCGGACCAATAGCTCGCGAGATGGGCGAGCGACTGCGGATGCCCCTCGCGAAATTGCACGCCACACCCGTGGCGATTGCCATGAATGACCACCGCCCGCAGCTTACAGGGCCGCCCCGAGGGGAGCACGAAGACCACCGTCAGCAGGTCTCCTGGCGCCACCTCCGGCGTGCCGTGGCCGCTGGCGCTTTCCATATACATCCCCTGTAAGGAGAGATTGCGGATCAGCCCCAGTCCCACCTGCCCCTGGGCCGTCGCATAGTCTACCCGCACGGTGACCGCCTGCCGCACACAGGCCCGCGGGTGCCATAAGGTACGTGCGCTCCGAGCGGCGGTAGCGCGGCGCCTACATCGGGGCATAGCCTCTCCTTGAACATGCCTGCCGTACGCTGCTACACCCAGCGCACGTAGAGCAGGAGGTGATAGACCAACACGGCCCCATAGACAAGGGCGAGCCCGTACAGACCACGCACCGCCAGGGGGCATTGGTGATGGGCCACCAGTATCCAGACGCCCGCCCCGGTGAGGCCCATCTTCAGCTGGAGAAACCGGGCGGGACTATCGGTAAGGGCGCGGGCCAGCCAGGGATTGGCTTCTGCGCCGCCGTGGGCCAGGTGGCTAAGCGTCAAGAGCGCATCCAGGAACGAGCCGACGACCACACCGAGTGCCAGGACCACAGTCCGCCACGCGAGACCATGGACAGACCCAGAGCGGCCCTGGGCGGGTCTGGAGGCGCGGCGGTTACGGCGCACGGCCATCGCTGCTCTCGTTGGCGACATCCCCGGGAGCGAGTCGGGGGTTGATGGCGTTCAGGAGGTTCTGCATCCCACGCGCGTGCAACGAGGGATTTTCCAGGAGATACGTCAGCGCGCAGAGCTGCTGCCCGAGCAACGCCTCTGATCCGCGCAGCGCCGTGAGGTCGAAAGTCATGGGCGCCACCGCGACCGTGAGCCCAACCCCCTCAAGGTAAGCGGGAGCCAGGTCCAGGAGGAGCTGCGCACAGACACCGGGCCCCTCCCCGTGTCTGAATTGGGCGGCCACCGTTGTCCACGTCTCCTGGATCACCTGGCTCCCTACCGTGCCCCCCAGCGTCCCCGTCACAACCAGTTGGCCCGTCTCCTGGAGCTCCAACCCGGTGATCGTGAGGACCCCGTGCAACGCGCCGTCCCCGGTGCCCGTCCCGACGACCACCCGCGAGCGCAGCGGCTGGCTCTGCCCCGTGACCACCAGGGACAGCCCGACCCCCACGCCCAGCAGTGCCGTGAGCCATCGACGCATGATGTGAGTCATCGCCTCCTCCCTCTCCTCGCACCGGCCGCCAAGAAGCGGAGCCCTATCTTTTCCGCGGCGCTTCGTGCCAGACAGGCTCCGTGCGCCCTCGATACCCCAAAGATGTCTATCCTCATCACGAATAACGTTCTAATACAGCGTTTAGATGCCCCATGGACATACGTTCTTGCAGAATGCGATATGCATCCACTCTCACTGGAAGTAGGCTAGTGAGACAGCGCAGAGAGCAGTAAAGGGACAGCATACACCTGTCACAACTCTGGATACAAGGCCTAGAGGGTTAAGACGTAGACATAACCCTGAAGGACGGACGGCAAAAAAGGCCCGGAGAATGAAAAACCGACAAACGCGACGAAGAGCACCGTCAGCAACACAGAGAGGTTCAGCTGCCAGACATACATTGGACGCCCCAGGAACACCCGCTGTGCCGTCCAGTCCATGTGCAGGGGCGGCGGTCCCTCGTCATACGCCATGGTTGCTCCCAGAGAGAGGCCAGCATACACGCGGGGGGCACAGCTTGACTGCACCCAGGCGCACGCTGGGGTGTGGCATCTCTCGCTCGACTTGGGGTAGAGCCCACAGCTCCTGGTTGGGAAGTATGGGCAATGCACACGGTCTGTGCCACCGCCCACGTCCATCCCTGTCCAGCGTGTCTTGACACCCCCTGGGAAACCCGCCAACATGTAGATAGTACATCCTGTCGGATGGGTTACGTGCACGAAAAGCCTACGAGAAGGGCTTCCCAGACATGCAGGTGGGCTCCATACGGATGTCGAATGACACGGATCGCCAAACGACGCCCCGCCAACGCGATGCGCTCCTGGAGGGGGAGTGGATCCGCATCATATCGTGCCCGAGAAGGCCCATGGGACGCGCGATCATCTGGCAGACGGCCCGAGGCGGCGCCAGTGGAAGGGGCTGACACGGGGCATACAGGACGGCCTCCAACGCAGACGGTACACAACGAGAGGAGAGCATGCGATGCAGATTGTCGATGCCCAGATCCACCTCTGGGGCAGCGGCCTGCCGAGCAATCGGGCGCATCGGCAGGTCACAGCGTTCCCCACCAAAGAGGCCGTGGGCCTGATGGATGCGGGCGGTGTCGACGCCGCGGTCATCCATCCGCCGGGCTGGGACCCCGGCGCCACCGCGATGGCGTTCGCGGCGGTGCGCGACTATCCCGGCCGGTTCGCGATCATGGGGGCGTTGCCGCTGGACCGGCCGGAGTCCCGCGCACTGGTGGCGAACTGGCGGAGCCAACCGGGCATGCTCGGGCTGCGCTACGGGTTCCTGCAGGAGCCGCTGCGCGGCTGGTTGGAGGATGGCACGCTCGACTGGCTCTGGGCCGCCGCCGAGCGCGCTGGTGTCCCGATCGCGATGTTAGCAACGGACTCGCTGCCCGCCATCGGGCGGATCGCTGCCCGCTACCCCGGCCTGCGGCTAACGATCGACCACCTGGGCGGGAGAGGCGGCAACACCACGTTGAAGGATGCCGCGGCCATGACCCATATACCCGCGCTGCTGGCGCTGGCGCAGTACCCCAATGTGGCCGTCAAGGCGACCGGGGTGCCCGGCTACTCAAGCGAGGCGTATCCGTTCCCGATGATGCAGACGTTCGTACGGCAGATTTACGACGCCTTCGGTCCACAGCGGCTGTTCTGGGGCACCGACATTACAAAGATGCCGTGTTCCTGGCGGCAGTGTGTGACAATGTTCACCGAGGAACTGCCATGGCTGTCCGAGCTGGATAAGGCGCTCATCATGGGGCAGGCGCTCTGCGCCTGGTGGGGCTGGGACCGTCCGACCTGAGATGCTGGGCGGTGCTGGCACCACGGAGCGTGGTGGCAGTCGTCAGTGTGCCGTGCTGCGGTGGCACACGCCTGTGCCATCGCATACCCGTACGCCAGACCCCTACCCCAGCCCCACCAGGCTATCCTTCAGGCGAGTGGGGAATGAAGGTGGGTGGATCTGGAAAGTCGCCGCTCAAAAACAACCAGGCCCATCTCGTGCTCGGTCATAGACTGCTGAACGCCGCCGTGACGCAGCGCTGGAGCGGGCCTATCTGGGAGCAGCCAGACGCCCGGCCCGCAGGCACTCCAGTAGCCATCACAGAGGAGCCGTGTGTATGACCTTACTGACGGTCCCGATCGTTGATATTGCCCCCTCCCTGATGGGGACAGAGGCTCACAAGAGCGACGTGGCGCAGCACATTGGTGAGGCGTGTCGTGACATTGGATTTCTGCTCATTGCCGGCCATGGCGTGCCGCAGGACTTGATCGCGGCTGTGGACGACGTGTCGCGGGCGTTTTTTGACCTGCCTCTGGCGGAGAAAATGCGCGTCGTGCGTCCCGCCCCGGACGTCACCTGCGGCTATATCCCGCTCGAAGGAGAAAGTGTCGCCCGCAGTCGGGGCGAATACGCTCCTGGCGATCTGAACGAATCCTTCATGATCGGCCCGGTGCAGGTGGGTGATGACGCCTACTATCATTGTCAGGCCGCCGGCAAGCACTTCGCCCCCAATCTCTGGCCCGCGCGCCCGGCCGCCTTGTGTGAGATCGATACGACCTACTTTCAGGTGATGGCAGACTTAGCGCGCACGCTGATGCGCCTGTGTGCCCTGGCGCTCGACCAGCCGGAAACGTTCTTCGACGACAAGATCGATCAGCACATCAGCCGTCTGCGCGTGCGTAATTACCCAGCCCCACAGGAGCCCCCCAGAGTTGGCCAACTGCGCGCCAGGGCCCATAGCGACTATGGCAGTCTGCCCATTCTCAAAACTGAGGACAAGCCCGGCGGGCTGCAAGTCTTCAACAAGGCCGGTGCGTGGGTCGATGTGCCCATTGTGCCGGACTGTTTCATTGTCAATCCTGGCGATCTCATGGCCCGCTGGACGAACGATTCCTGGGTATCGACGCTGCACCGTGTGGTGAACCCACCCATGGACGCGGCGGCCATGAGCCGTCGTCAATCGCTAGTGTTCTTTCATAATCCGAACTACGATGCCGTGATCGAGTGCATTCCGAGCTGTCAGAGTCCCACGAATCCCCCGAAGTACCCTGTCGCCACATCGGGAGAGCATTTGCGCAGCCAGTTCGTCCGCACGCAAACAGAGGGCGGGACAGCCTAGGCTACAGCACAGTCAGGCGTGCCGCCTGCACCGGCCTTAGCCGCACCGCCAGGTTGGTCAGTCGCCGCATGGCGCGCACATTGTGGACGGCAAGGGTACAGGCCTTCGGCTGCCCGATCAGCACCACCAGCTGTTTGCCCCGTGTGACGCCAGTGTACAGGAGGCTGCGCGCCAGCATGGGGTAGTGCTGAGTCGCCAGCGGGATGACGACCGCGGGGCACTTTGAGCCCTGGCTCTTATGTACGGTGGTCGTATAGGCCAGTACTACCTCATCAAGCTCGGCCATGTCATACATCACCTCGCGACCATCGAAGCTGACCGCGACTTCCCCCTCCTCCAGGTCTACCCGCAGGACCTGCCCGATGTCGCCGTTGAAACAATCCTTCTCATAATCATTGACGGTTTGGATGACCTTATCCCCTGCCGCATGCGTCCAGCCAAACCTGGTGACACGCGGGGTCGTCTCGGCATTTAACGCCACCTGGAGCGCCTCGTTGAGGGTGCGTGCTCCCAGGGCTACCCCGGTTCATGGGCGTGAGCACCTACACATCGCGGATGGGGTGCAGGCCAAAGCGCTGTGGAATGCGCTCGGTGACCACACGTAGCAGCTTGGTGTGGATGTCCTCGGGGGTATCGGCCGTGATTACGTAGCAGTCGGTGTCGCTCGTCTCCGGCGTCGCCGGCATCTGACCCTGGTTGATACGATGCGCATTGACAATAATCTGTGAGGTGGCCGCCTGACGAAAAATTTCGGTCAGCGGGATACGTCCCGAAGCGATGATGTCGGCCAGCACCGCCCCAGGCCCCACGGAAGGGACCTGGGCCACGTCGCCAACCATGAGCATCGCCACCTGCGCCGGGATGGCGCGTAGGAGCTGGGCCACCAGCACCACGTTGACCATGGAAACCTCAGTTTCTCAATTTCGAGTTATTTGACCATACGATATCGCATGAATTGAGGCATCCAAATACTTCGTATCAGCGTTTTCTCTTTTTATAAGGAGTTGATACTTTTGGTCAACCCTCAACTACTGAATATGGTTCCTTGCCTATGCCATTGATACAAGGTCAGGAACTTGCTAAACACGGAGCAATAACAGCAGCCTATCGTGTGGAAGTAGACTGATCAACCGTGTCAGAGGCTGTAAAAACAGCCTCTGTCCGCACCTCTGCAGTCGGCTGCATTTATAAACAGCTTTTGAGAGGGGAAACGCTATGGAGGATAAGTTCTTTGCAGGTCTCCACGAGGGATTATTAGTGCATCGTCTCTATCTCATGGCAGGAGCGGAAATTCTCTCCACGTCGCCTCCTAACTGGAAAGTCACTGCCATTGACGACGAATGCATCGAGTTCATCGACCTGTCTGTCCAGCACCTCCTTCCGTATATGGTGCATCATCTGGAAGCATTCACCGGCCCCCATTTCACGACTAAGTTACGGGTGCGGAAAGCCGCGATTGCTGGGATTGAGTTTGTGATTGATTATCCCAAAAATGAACTATGAAGCGCATGCCTATGACTTAAAGACCCATCTTGATGGCGCCCGGTTGCTTAATACGGTAGTGACAAGCAACCGCCCAGTGGCGGACTACGTCGCGCCATTTGATACGGTCATGCTGTGTTTAAGCAAAGGGTCAGACAGTTCGATTGGCGCCCTGCCCGCTGGGAGTGTTGGTGACATCGCCCGGGCGCGGACACTGAAGCAGCAGTCTGGCCTCAGGACGTGTGGCCCTCTTCGGGTGTGAAATCGAAATGCCTATCGAGACGAACATGGTTTTCGTCAATGTCCATCGTACCAGGATGATGGCTGCCGCCGTGCTCGGCTGCGCCAGGCGGGGGCCGGCTGTTCACAGCCTGGCCCTTGTCGCCTGCGCTTCGTCACTATCTGGACATCCATGCTGAGGATATGGGGCGCGCCGTCGCGACAGCACGTGTAGTGCTTCGCTGAGGTCCACGGCGTGTTGTGACAACATATCCCTACGCTGGTGGCGCACAGGCACAGATAACTTCCATAGCCGACGAAGCGGTCTCACCCTCTGCAGGAGTAGACGGCTCCAGCACCTTTAGCTGGGATACTTCCCGAACATTATCCAGCCGCCACTACTAGGCGTGGTGAAAGCCGCGAGCGCGGTCTCGGCCCGGACTGTAACCTGCCGCGGGCCAGCGGTGCCCCGGAGCTGTTCGATGCTGTCGGTGTACATAGCAGTGCGGGTGCGTCCGTTTCCCAAATTGCCACCGCTGGAGTTGAAGGGATGCGGACCCTCGACTCGGATATCTCCAGCGAAAAACGCGAAGGCGTCCCCACGCTTCACGCCATGCCACTGGAACGCTTCTAGGAAGAACTGGCTCATGGTGGCGTACCCATCGTAGGGGTTAAAGATGTCGACATCCTGCGGACCGAGCCCAGCACCCTCATACATCCTCCGAGCCGCGCGGTCGGTCCAATCCTCGATCTCCTCCAGGTCTGGCTGTGTGGTGCGCTGGCGGAAGGTATGCTGGGAATGGTTTAGTACGTAGACCGGCGGTTGCCGCATATCTCGAGCGCGCTCCGCAGTCGTAAAGAGGTAGGCAGCTGAGGCGTTGACCGGCCGGTCGCAGTCCCACAACCGGAGAGGATTCAGGATATATCGCGAGGTCACGTAGTCTTCCACGGTCAGCTGCGGAATCCCATGGGTCGCGTTGTACCCCCACGGCGTTAGCAGGCCGTTGCGATGCTGGTTGATCACAAAAGGGGCCAGGTCATCATGTTGGCCACCGTATCTGCGGCAATATTGATTGTGTGGGAAGATGTTAATGAAATCGTTCCCGCCGTGATTGCCCCAGGGTACTGTCCATTGGCGAGCGCCTCTGGCATAGTCGTCGGCGTTCTCTCCACCGCGCCGATATCGCCCTTCCAGATTGCCTGTCGGGTAGATGACCAGGCAGGTCGTGCAGAGACCGTCTCCCACCGCTTGGGACGCCAGACCGACCATTTCGCTGATGGTTGGCACGTTGGAGGGGGCATACGTGACGTTGGGCAGGTGCATTTGCTTGATTAACCACTCCGCATTCACCAGCGTGAGTCCCCACTCCGAGTCGTAGGGAGGAGCAAAATAGGGTCGCGGCGCCCATTGCGATGCGGACCCGCCGCTACCACCTGCGATGTGGCTCTGACAGCAAATAACACCATCAATCTGGTCCGGTGTGACTCCCGCGTCGTCCATGGCCTTTTGGCAGGCGAGTATGGAGTAGGCGCCTAGGGTCTTGTCCATCGAGATGCCGTCCCAACGCCGATCAACCGGCGAATGCCCGTATCCGGCAACCGCGACCTTGCCGCGGTGCTCCCACACTCCCAGCCCATCTTGATCTCTCCGCCACTGATAGCGGTCCTGCGTCGCCATTGCTTCCCCTTTCATATTGACCCAGAGCACCATCGTTTGCGCCATTGAGTGAGGCTAGTCGACCACCCGCCACTCGTGGATCAGCTGGCCCGGCGCCACCTCCTCAAAGGTTACTTCGACGGCCGCCCCTACCGGGACCTCATAGGGCGGAGTCCCCGGGAGATTGGAGTAAAAATTGATACGCGGATCCTCGTCCAGAGTGATCATCGCTAGATTGTAGGGCTGATCGGGCATGCGCCGGTTAAGCCGGCCGTCCTCGATAACGATATACGTGGCAATATGGCCCTGCCCATGGACCTCTTTCCACTCCAGCTTGTCGGCGGAGCCACAGACCTGGCAGGTCTGTTGTGGTGGGTACTGGAGCTTGGCGCAAGCTGTGCAGTGCTGCAAGACCAGCCGCTTCTGGTTCACAGCATCCCAGAAGGGTTTGCTTAGTGCATCAGGAACCGGGATAATCTTCGGCATCGTGTCGCTCCATGTTCAGGGCTGTCTGTTGTGTTGTTCGGCTCTTGACCATCAGACGCGAAATCCCAGATCGCGCGGTTTTGGTTCGAGAGTCACCATGACGAGCACGATGTACTCATAAGCGATGGCCAGACGATCTAGATCGTGCTGGGGCGCCCCCGCTTGCTGCGCCTGGGTGCTCGACAGGCGCGGGGATTTGCCGTCGGGAGGATAGACTTCGCACATGACCCACTGTGGGGTCACTTCGAGGATACGGCCAATCTTATACTCTTGCCCATTCCGTAGCTTCACGTGTACGGATGGTTGGTCCGCACTCTCCGCGCCTTTGGCTTTGATGTGCTCAGGCAGACTGGTCTGAAAAAAGGTCTCGTCGAACACCGTCCCTCCTCAGGTAAGGATAGACACTCGTGTGCTATGTACACAGACAGTTGCGCTCGCGTTGCGCATCCTCGCCGCTGCCCAGGTTCAGATGTCTGAGCAGGGCTGATAGCCGGTATCGTAGCTGGGTGTGCAAGCAGTCATGCCTACCGCGCCGCCCACGGCCACATGACGGCGCGGTACTGGTACAGACACGCGACATGGAACGTGGCCTGCTCCTTGTCCGGGAAGGTTACCGTGACGGCATCGCCGTGCACGGGGTTGGCGCACCATGCGCATGGTCGGACAGGGTTCCCGTGCCTCCGCCGAGGATGTTTGGCCTTTGCCATGCTTCTTTCCTTCATGCACTCTGGGGAGAATGGCGTACTCATCACATTGGACGTGGGAGTGTAGCATGAAGTACGGGTGAGTAACAGATGATCCAAAGCCATCGTCCGCCGTCGTGGCCCGTCCTTTTGTCTCTCTGTCAACTTGCTAGGGCAGCCCAGCTTTCCCGCTTGCTTTTGCGCTTTTACCCTGACATCCTTCTACACAGGTAAACGCCACGGGTCTCTCGCACGGATGAGGCTCTTTGTACCGTGCGCAGTCCATGGGCAGTAGACCCTGTTAGTATGGCGGGGCAATGGCTGTGCGCAGCACTGAGATACCGAGCTGTGCTAGAGAGGAAAGGCCATGAAAGTTCGGTTCGGGGTCACATGTCGCGGCCAGGCAGACCTGGCGCTCGACGCCTTCCCATCATTCGTGGACACTCTCGAACGGCTTGGGTTTGATTCGCTCTGGCTGCCGGAGCATATGCTGAACGGTCCTTTTGACCCCCTTGTTGGCCTGACCTATGCTGCGGCACGGACCACGCGTCTGAAGCTTGGCGCATATCTGATTGTGCCAGGGCGTAACCCGGTACGGTTGGCACGTGAACTCGCCAATCTGGATCGCCTGAGCGGCGGGCGGTTATTGCTGATCATGGTCCTGGGCCAGCCCAGTGCACCGGAGTTGCTGGCGCAGCACGTTGCTAAAGCCGAACGTGGGGCTCTTCTCGAGGAAGTTATCCCCTTACTGCGACGCTTATGGAGTGGTGAGGTTGTCAATCACCACGGCCCGCGCTATCAGTTGCGTGACGCCTGTCTCTCTCCAACACCCGTACAAATGCCGCTGGAAATGTGGTTGGGTGGGCAGCTGCCGGAGGCGTTGCGACGGGCTGGTCGCCACAGCGACGGGTGGATCCCTGGCCTGCTCACACCCGCCGAGGCCGTAGAAAAACGCCAGCGCGTCGAGGCGGCGGCCGCCGCGGCCGGGCGTACCATCGACCCGGAGCACTTTGGCGTGAACCTCACCTATAGCCGTGGCCCTGTGCCAGTCGCCGTAGTCGAGCAGTTACGCCGCCGCCGTCCAGACCTCAACCTCGCGAATCTCATCCCGCAGAGCTACACGGCTTTGCATGAACGGATCGACGAATGGCTCGCTGCCGGGTTCTCGAAGTTCATCCTACGGCCGGCCGTGCCCCCCGCCGACTGGACGGCTGAACTGGAGGCTTTGGCTGCAGACATCCTGGAGCGCCAGACATGACGGCATTATGGGCTCTCCTTCGACGCTACTAGACACACGGCGTTTGCCACACGAGGGTCTCGCGACCATTTCAACATGGGGGCTCGCCGACAATGATAGAGAACACGACCAAACGGGTGCGCGAGCTGGTGGATGCTGTGTATCGCTTCAAATCACGCCAATTCCTCGCGATTGTCATCCATCTGCTTGGGGGCTTTGACGTCGCAGAGGGAGGCGCTGCACGATGCCTTTGCCGTGGCGGTCGAGCAATAGTCGCGACATGGTGTGCCGGCTAATCCGCGGGCGTGGCTTATCTCCACTGGCTGTTTCAAAGCGATCGATGGCATGCGGCGGCGTGCTCGGCTCGACATGTCGTTGGCTGCACTCGCCAACAGACTTCGGCTTTCCGATCGCCGTGCATACGCACGAGCCGGACACCATCTACGTTGTCCCGATCACGAGCGACGCGGAACACTATCCGCCCGAGGGCACACTGCGTGTGTATCGCAGTCGTACGGGCGGCAACGAGTGGGAGGCGCTCACGCAGGGTCTGCTACAACGCGACTGCTACGTCAACGTGTTGCGCGATGCGATGGCTGTCGACGCACTCGACCCATGCGGCTATAGACCTGCACTTCGGCACTACCGGCGGGCAGGTCTATAGATCGGCCGACGCTGGGGACAGCTGGGCTCCCATCGTCCGCGATCTGCCACCCGTGTTGTCCGTCGAGGTCCAGACGCTGCCATGATCCACGTCGTGCTTTCAACACCTTTGCGGACGCTCGCACGCGTCGAGGGCGAGGTGTAGATGGACGTCCAGGGGCCGGCGACACCGCACGCGGTCCTTGACGCTCTCGAAGCCCGCTATCCGATGTTGCGTGGGATCATCCGCGGCCATGTCACGCAACGGCGTCGAGCGTTCGTACGGTTCTTCGTCTGTGAGCAGGATCTGTCTCATGCATCGCCAGATGTTCCACTGCCCGCTGCCGTCGCGATGGGGACCGAGCCTTTGCTCATCGTGGGGGCTATGGCCGGTGGGTAGTACTGGGGGCGCTGTAGGGGGAGCGGCGGTCCACATCGCGAGAATGGAGACCAGACTCATGGCCATGGCTAACACAAAAGCTGGGGCATACGTTCCCGTCGCATCATAGAGCAAGCCTGTGATCCATGGTTCGCACGCCGCCCCAGCGTTCGAGGCCACATTCAACGTGCCAAAGATCGTACCATATTGTTTGCCCGGAAAGACTTCCGCCGGAATGGCCCAAAACACTGCCGCTAAGCCATACCTGAACAGGCCCTGTGCCCCTACCATGCTATATATAGCAGGAGGGGCTGGGGCGAGGCAGGTAGGACGTGCAACAGGGTGTAGCACAGGTAAAACCCGAAGCTACTAAGGGTGCAGATCTATTCCCACCCCAGCCGATCGGATAGATACCCCAGAGCGATTTGGCCACTCACCCCCGTGAATTCCACGAACCCTAAGGCCGCGGCTGCCCGCGGGGGTGGAAAACCGATATCCAGGAGATATTTGGTCTGATGGACTTGTACCGCAGCCTGCTGGAGGGCGGACATCAAGGCGTCACGAGCCTGTGACCGTCGAGAGAGGCCGCCAAGAGTTTTCACTACAGTGGCGTACCTGCTCCCTGCCCTCTGGCGGTTTCTGGCGGTATGCTTGTTCGTAGGACCGCTAATGAAGCTGGTGTT
>Ga0157379_10000855_pt1 | contig 24673 bp, 21 predicted proteins | sample S25metaG_FD_121802 | JGI IMG/M metagenome (GOLD analysis project Ga0157379, IMG submission 121802) | Switchgrass rhizosphere microbial communities from Kellogg Biological Station, Michigan, USA - S2-5 metaG | ecosystem: Host-associated > Plants > Roots > Rhizosphere > Soil | place: USA... | reverse complement strand
GCCGAAGCCGCACACCACGGCGACCTTACCGCCGAGCATGACGTCGGAAGCGCGGCAGATGCCGTCCACGAGCGAGTGGCGGCAGCCGTAGATGTTGTCGAACTTGCTCTTGGTGACCGAGTCGTTGACGTTGATCGCCGGGAAGAGCAGCGTCCCCGCTTCCATCATCTGGTAGAGTCGGTGCACGCCGGTCGTCGTCTCCTCGCTGACCCCGCGCAGCTGCGAAGCGACCCGGGTCCAGCGCTTCGGATCGCGCTTCAGCTCGGTGCGCGCCAGGTCGAGGATGACGCCCCACTCCTCGGGATCCTTCTTCGCATCGAACGCCGGGACCTTGCCGGCCTTCTCGAACTCGACGCCCTTGTGCACGAGCAGGGTCGCGTCACCGCCGTCATCGACGATGAGGTTCGGACCGCTGCCGTCGGGCCACATGAGCGCCTCGCTGGTGCACCACCAGTACTCCTCGAGCGTCTCGCCCTTCCATGCGAAGACCGGCGTGCCCTTCGGCTTCGCGACCGTTCCGGTCGGGCCGATGACGACGGCCGCGGCGGCGTGGTCCTGGGTCGAGAAGATGTTGCACGACACCCAGCGCACGTCGGCGCCGAGATCGACGAGTGTCTCGATCAGCACCGCGGTCTGGATCGTCATGTGCAGGCTACCCATGATCTTGGCGCCCGCGAGCGGCCGCTTACCGGCGTAGCGCTTGCGGAGCGCCATGAGGCCCGGCATCTCCTGCTCGGCGAGGCGGATCTCCTTGCGGCCGAACTCCGCGAGGGACAGGTCCGCCACCTTGAACGGCGGGCGCCCCTGGGTCTCGGGAGCCGTCTTCTTCTTGGCTGCGCTGATGGTCATTGTTCCTCTCCTTTCACTTCCGTCGCTGTCCATTCGTTGTGCTGATGGTCGTGCCGGCGCAGCGTGCAGTCGCCGCGAAGAGATTCGGTCCCTGCGCCTTGGGCGCGGGCGGGAGCGTGCGGATGCGCGGGGACTCGAAACCCGCGGCGGCGAGATAGGCGCCGATCTGCGACTCGGCAAAACCGAGCCAGACGTGCCCCATCTGCTGCCGGTAGTGCTCGCGGTCGTGCGGCAGCATGTCGACGAGGAGGAGCCGCCCGCCCGGCCGTAGCACACGCGCCGCCTCGGCGAGAGCGCGGCCCGGATCGGGCACATGGTGCAGCACGAGCACGCAGGCCGCCGCGTCGAGCGTCCCGTCGTCGATCGGCAGTGCCTCGAGACGGCCGCGCCGCAGCTCGACGGTGTCGATCCCGCGCAGACGCCGGCGCGCCGCTTGCAGCATCGCCGCCGAGTCGTCGACCGCGATGACGCGCGCGACGCAGGGCGCCAGGATCTCGCTCACCTGCCCGCCGCCGCAGCCGAGATCGCCGACGACCCAGGCATCGTCGAGCAAGCCGAGGAGCGCCTGCAGATGGAAGGCCGAGCCGAAGAGCTCCTCGCGCAGGCGATCCCATTGTCCCGCCGACGAGGTGAAGAACTCCTCCGACTTGGTGCGCCGCTCGGCCAGGACGCCTTCGAGACGCAGTCCGTCCTGCACCGCGGACGGCGACTCCGCGACCTGCTCGCGCACGAGCTGCCAGAGGCGTCGCGCCGCCGGCTCCATGGCGTCGCGGCCGCTGCGGTAGAGCCGGCTCGTGCCCTCGGCTCGCGCCGTCACCCAGCCGCTGTCGAGCAGCGCCTTCAGGTGGCGGCTTACCGTCGACTGGGGCGCCTGCAGCACGTCGCACAGCTCGGCGACCGTCAGCTCGTGGCGCTCCACGGCCAGCAGGATACGGCTGCGGGTGGCCTCTCCCAGCACCGAGAGATGGTCGAGGATGGCGGGGGCGGCGGCAGAGTTCATAATCCGTCTATCCGGATGGATGGATACTCTGTGGCCCTCGTCGAGTCAACCGGTCTCCCGCGAGGGGCCAAGTAGCGATGCTACCTCGAAAGTAGCGCCTTCAGCGTAGGGAGGAGACCTGGTTTGGCCATGCGGCTCATCGTTTGGGCGATCTTGGCTTCGGCGCTGCTCGCGACACCCGCCGGAGCGGACATCAGCGTCAACAGCTCGGCGAGCCTGCTGGCGCGCGCGACCGACTTCTTCACGTTTCCCGGCCACCAGGACTCGGTGAGCGTCCCCGACGCCACCCTCTTCAAGGATACGGCCGTCGTCGACCTGAGCGGGCACGGCACCGTCCGGATGCACATCACGTCCGACCAGGACACGACCGTCGCGCTCCAGGATCCCGACACGCTCATCGTCAGGACGACGCAGGCGTTCGGCATCGCGCACAACGCGAACGACCACGACCGCCAGAACCTGACGAGCGCGGCGACCTCGGACCTCAACGTCAGCGTCTGCACGACGAAGCGCGCGACGTTTCTCTTTTCGGCCTCCGGCCAGGTGAACGCACCTGCGGACGGATTCGGGAGCGGCCAAAACAAGGGCTTCTTCGCGTCGGCGTTCGCCACGGCGAGCTTCGGCGGCCAGGAACTGGTCGTCGGGGTCCACGTCACGGGACCGAATGGCGACCCGGCGCCCCCGAGCGGCACGCGCACCGGCCAGGGCACTCTCGAACCGGGTTGCTACGGTCTCTCGGTCTTCCTGGAAGCGAACTTCACGTCGCCCCTCCTCTGCAAGAACTCGGTCGGCGTCTGCCAGCCCTTCCAGATCCCTCCCGACCCGAACTTCAACCCGCCGACCGCGCAGGGATCCGTGACCCTCGAGCTTCAGGTGCTGACCAAGCCGCAGGACGACGACGAGGACATCACCTGGGTGGGGCCGACCGGGGGAGCCTTCGACGACCCCAACAACTGGGATCCGCCGAAGGTGCCGACGATCACCGCGACGGAAAGCGACGGCGCGCTCTTCGGCGGCGCCAGCACGTTGGACGTCGACCTGTCCGCTCTTGCCGCGCTCACCGTACCGTCTGGCCGCACGCTCGCACCACGTGCCGCCGGCTCCCGCACCGCCGGCCGCCTGCGGGTGAAGCGGCTCAGGAACCTGCGGCTCGTCGGCGGGTCGGTGGTGCTCGACGATCGGTCCCTGGACCGGGCGTCCGTCGTCGTCGGGGGCAACAGCGCCCTCGAGATCGACAACGGCACCGTGATCGCCCGCACCGTCCGCCTCGGGGAGGACGGTGGCCTCGGCCGGATCCTCCTCACCAGCCCGCAGGCGTTCTTCACGGCGGATCTGCTCATCGACGGGGCCAACGGCAAGGGCGTCATGGACATCCGCGGCGGTGGCAACGCCGATGTCACCGAGGTGCGGATCGGCGCGAGCAATGCGCCGGGGTCGGCGTCGGTCGACGGCGACGGATCGCTATGGACGACCGGAAAGATGACGGTCGGCTTCGCGGGCCCAGGCGAGCTCGACATCGAGAACGGCGGCAACGTCACCACCACGCAGGCGGTCGTCGATGCGGATCTGCCGCCGGGCCCCCAGCCGCCCTTCGGCAGCGACGGGAACGCGTGCCTCGGACGGGGCGCGGGAGCGGGGGTCGAGGTGAGCGGCAAGTCGGCGCAGTCCTCGGCCTGGCACGTCGATACGTTGTCGGTCGGCGGTCTCGGCTGCGTCGAGATCCAGAACGAGGGCGGGATCGTGAGCGGCGAGCACGGCGGCGGCGACGTGCTGGTCGGCACGACGGAGACCGGCGAGGCGCAGCTCCTCGTGAACGAGGGCGCCGCGCTCGTCGTCGGCGGCAAGCTCATCGTCGGCGAGAGCGGACCGGCAAAGCTGCTGCTGGTCGACGCGGTCGGCCGCAGCGCCGTCGTCAACGTGGCGGGCGCACTCTTGATCGGCCAGTCGTTGCCGCCGGCCGGGCACGGCCGGATCTTCATCAACGGCGACCTGAACGATGCACAGCTGCTGACGTCGAGCTCGATGCGGGTTCCCGACGGCGACATCGGAACGGGCGAGCTCACGATGTCGTCGGGCGCCCGCATGACGACCACCACCACGGCCGAGATCGGAACCGACGGCACGGCCGACGCCAACGCACACGGCGGTCAAGGTGTCGTCGAGGTGGACGGCTTCTCCGGGCATCCCGAGCTCACCAGGTGGAGCATCGGCACCTCACTCACGATCGGCGGCGCGACGGGCCCCGTGACCGGACAGCTGCTCATCCGGGACGCGACGGTCGCCGTCGGCATCCCTCCGGCACAAGGGTCGATCACGATCCGCCCGGGCGGCGCCGTCTCCGGTCTCGGACAGGACAACCAACTCATCACCAACGGCGGCCCGATCGTGAACGACGGCACGATCGTGGCGCCGGTCTTCCTCGGCGGCACCTACGATCCGAGCTCGCACGGCCGCATCGTCCAGACGAACGGCGGCCAGCCGGCGACGCCGCTCCCGGTCCCGAACCTGACGGCGGGCGGCAACCTCGCGGTGGCCGCGTCCCTGGAGACGGCGACCACTGCCGCCCTCAAGGCGCCCCCGCCGCCCAACGGTCCGGTCGTCTTCGGCGGCGACGCCGACATCAGTAACACGACGCTGGTGCTGCAATTCGTGAACGGCTTCGCGCCGCATCAAGGCGACGTCCTCCCCGTGATCGAGACGCAGGGGCAGCTGACCGGGCAGTTCGCCGCCGTCGAGATCGTCGGTCTCGCGCCCGGCGCGGCGTTCGACCTCGACGCGCAGACCGGCATGGCGACCTCGCTGACGGACACGGTCGCCCTGCCGATCGTGACGATCAAGGCGCCCGCGAAGCTGAAGGAGTCCGCCAAGAAGGGCGCCAAGATCAAGTTCGCGCGCGGCGGCGCGACGACGGATGCGCTGACGGTGAGCTATCACGTCGGCGGCAGCGCCGAGCCGGGCATCGACTACGCCCCGCTCTCCGGCTCGCTCGTGATCCCGGCGAAGAAGAAATCGGCGACACTCGTGATCGTGCCGTTCGCCGACGGCCTCCCCGAAACGAACGAGACGATCGAGCTCGAGGTGCTGCCCGGCGCCGACTACGCGCCGGGCCTCACCCCGAAGGCGACGATCGTCCTTCTCAGCACGGAGAAGAAGCCGAAATGACGTGAGGCCTCACCCGCACGTGCGCGAACCACCGCCCTCGGCGATCGGCGGCTGCTGGTGGCCGCTCGACTTCGAGCCGGCGTGGATGCGGACGATCGCGGACCGGTTGCCGACGACGTGGACGATGCGTGCCTACAACGACTTGATGATCCGCCGGCTGCGGGCGGCGGTGGCGCTCCAGCCTTCCTCGCCACCGCCGCGTTCGGCGCCGTCGTCCTCGTCGCCGGCATCGTGCTGTTGACCCGCTCCGATGCTTGACGTCCGCGCCGTTCGCTCATCCTCCGAACGATCACGCTACGCAGCACCGTTCATGGACAGGGATAGTCGGCGCCGCCGTTCCGCGGGAACTGCAGGCACGTCAACTCGTCGACGATCGTGTTCGCCGTCGCTTGGACGCAGGCGATCATGTCGTCCTGCTGCGTCAACGTCGTCGTGCACATCGCCGTGTCGTCCTCGGGACACGTGTCCCACCACGTGAGCTTCTTATTCCCCATCACCGGATCGCAGCTGCCGGCGTTACAGACCTTGTCTTCCTGCGGATCGCCGCCGTCGGAGATGCACTGCTCGCGCGTCTCCGGGCTCGGTAGCGTACACGTGTTGCCGGTGCCTTTGCAGCAGAACGGCGCTTGTGGGGCCGGATCGCGGACGCCGCAGCCCTTCTGGACCGCCGCTTGGTTCTTCTGCACGAACGCGGCGAACTTGTCCGCGAACATGGTCAGGCAGTCGGCGCGCGTGAAGCCCTTCAGCGCGCACTTCTCCATCACCTTCTCGCGCAGGAGCAGATACTTGATCCCGCCTTTGGCGAGCGACCGCTGGCAGTCGTTCTCCGACGTGTCGCCCAGGGTCCGCTGGTCGGGAAGCGTAGTGCCGGTGCAGTCGATGTTCGAGCAGATGGTGGAGGTCGAATCGAGCGCCCCGCCGCAGTTCTCCACCGCGTGCGACGCAAACAGGATCGACGTGTACTCGGCGAGCTCGGCCGTCTTCAAGCAGGCGAGACACTCGGAGAATTCGCTACCGTTCGAGACCGGCAACGCCGCACAGGCGGTTTCGGCCGAGGAGTCGGGTGTGCTGTACGCGCAGTCGGCGGTGTGGAATTCGAGCGTCGTGAGGTCGTCGGGATAGACGCAGGCCGCGGCGATTTTCAGCGCCGCCTTCTCGCGCTTGGTCTCGATCTTCGCCGCGAATTTCGATGTCAACGGATCACCCGGACAGGGTGCCGGGAAGTCGCCGAGGTTGACGAGATTCCAGCACTTCAGCTGCATCTTCAGATAGATCTGCTTGTAAGATGCGAGACTCTTCGCGACCGTCTTCTGGCACTTGATCGGGTCGGCGTTGGTGGGTGTCGCTGCCGCGACAATGATCGTGGCCGCAAACGCAATGCCGGCGATCAGCTTCGTGTGCGTCATGGCGCAATCCCTCCTTGGCGTCTGCGTAGCGCCTGCGCCATCGTGGGTCCATCACCCCTAGCCGTGTCGGCCCATCACCGGCGCGAGAAGCTGGCGCCATTCGCTGCGACGTCGTGCCGAATGCCCTGAAAACTGGGATTTAGCTGGCGGCCGTGCGGCGCGGCGGCCGGGCTACTCGCGCCGAGTTGGGGAGGCTACCTGGAAAGTAGCGCCCTGATGGTCGAGAGGCCTCGACTCCATACGGCGCCGCAATCGACCGTCAGCGCCGAGCCTCGCCGGTCGGATTCCCGCGCAGTCTAGTTCCACTCCATCCAAAGATACTGCGGTCCGCGGAAGGAGATGTTGGGATGAAATCCGAGTCGCTGGTCCGGCACCAGGCGGAGCGTGGGGACGCGCTCGATCAGCGACTCGAGGACGATCTTCACCTGCAGACGGGCGAGCGCGGCGCCGAGGCAGAAGTGAATGCCCTTCCCGAACGCCAGGTGCGTGCGCGCGTTCGTCCGCCGGATATCGAACTCGTCGGGCTCCGGGAACTGCCGAGGATCGCGATCGGCGGCCGCGAGCAGCAGCATGAGCTTGGCGCCCTGCGGCACCGTCATGCCGCCGATGGTGACCGGCCTGGTCGTGATGCGCCGCCACGCGACGACGCTGGTATCGTGCCGCAGCCCCTCCTCGACGGCGTTGGGAATCAGCGCCGGCTCGGCACAGAGCGCCCGCCATTGTTCGTCGTGGGTAAGCAGTCGGCGGAGGGTATTGCTGATGAGGTTTGTGGTCGTCTCGTGTCCGGCGAAGCTCAGCCCGTACGCGACGCTGGTGATCTCCTCGGCGCTCAGCGCGCCCGGGTCGGCGAGGTGGATGCGGATGAGGTCGCTCGTGAAGTCGTCCTGCGGGTTCGCGAGGCGCTCGGCGACGAAGCGCTCGCAGTACCTCCAGTAGGTCACCATGTTCCCCGCGACCTCGATCTGTAGTTGCGGCGACGGCCGTCCCCAGCTGAACGCCATCCGGTTGCCGCACCAGCCCTTCAACATCTCGGCATCCTCGTCGGGGAAGCCGATGAGCGTGAAGATCGTCAACGCCGGGAGCGGGAAGGCGAGCTCGGCGACGAGATCGGCACGCCCCTTCGGCAGCATCCGATCGATGAGCGCGAGCGTGCGCTCGCGGATCGTCGGCTCCAGCGTCGCCATCCGCCGCGGCGAGAACGCCCTCACGTTGTGCGCCCGGATGCGGGCGTGCCGCGGCGGGTCGCAGTTCGACATCGTCGGGGTCGGCCGGAACCCCTCGGCGAGGATCTGCCGCGCCTCGGGGGCGAGGGGGTAGATCGGGTCCTGCGTGATCGCGGCCGAGAACCGCTCGGGGTCCTTGAAGATCTCCTCGACGTCGGCGAATCGGCTGACCACCCACATGTCGAGCTCGGGCGCGTAGAAGACGGGGGTGCGCTCGCGGAGGCGATTGAGGATCGGATACGGGTCCGCGAGGTAGTCGGCCGAGAACGGATCGAAGTCGTCGGCGCCGCGGGTATCCGTCATGGGCGCGTCGCTCACACGGCTACTTCATCACCGACGTTCCCGCGTTTCCAGGGGTCCGCGACCACGCGGCCTCAGAGGACGCTCGCTTCGACGACGACCTCGGCGTCACGGCTAAGCGGACGCCGTCAGACCCAGCGCTGAACGGACTCTGCGGTGTCCTCAGGACGGGTGTTGAAACAGAGCTTGGCGTGCGGCGCCTTTTCGTGGACCAGGTTGACGAGCTTCTCGAACAGGAGAAACAGCGGAGGCACGATACGGATGCCCGCGCCTATGAGGACGCAGTCGAACGAATTCGACTGGAGCGCCGCCGACACGACAGCCTCGGCGGTTTCGCCGCGATCGATCAGCCGCCAGTCAACGTCGTATCCGAGGTCGTGCAGTTGTTGCACGTTCGCCTCCAGACCGGCCCGCAGCGTTGGCTCGTCGAGGCGCATGGGAAGGTTGGCATAGTCGACGAACTTTGGCTCGAGCCCGATCAAGAGAGCCTTCTTGTCACGCATCATCCAATCATCTCCTAGGATCACGCTCCTTCATATCGACAGTGATGTCACTCTTGCGTCCGTCGGCAGCCGGAAGTTAGGGGATGCGCTGCACGCTTTCTTGCAAGTCGCCGATGCCCCGGACGGCGGCACAGCGCGTGCACGCCCATCGCGCTCCGTTAGTCAGACAAGGCTCCCGCCGCCGTCGATCGACAAGACCGTTCCGGTGACGAAGCCGTTGCACATCAGAAAGACGACGCCTTCGGCCACCTCTTGCGGCCGGCCGATCCTCCCGACCGGTAGTCCGGTCCCCATGGCGAGGATCGCCTCACGCTGCGTGCCTAAGGCGTCCCAGAGCGGCGTGTCGATCAGGCCGGGCGCCACGGCGTTGACGCGGGTCGGGGCGAGGTCCAAGGCCAAAGCTCGGGTCATCCCCTCCACGGCCGCTACGGCGGCGGCCCCGAACGCTCCGCCGCGGGCGGGGCGGGTTGAGTAGAGGCCAGACATCAGAGTGATCGAGCCGCCAACCATTCTCGGCCGGGCCTGCCGCACAACATAGGCCGCCCCGACGAGGCGACTCTCCAGAATCGATCGCAACCCATTCAAGTCCGCCCCCAGTACATCGTCACCCCCGGGCTGGAGTTCCCCGGCCGGCAGAAAGAGGTGATCAACTCGAGGCTCGCCCTCGAACAACGCCCGGACCGACGATTCGTCCGTTACGTCGGCGACGACCGGCCGCACCCTCCGTCCGGCAGTGCCGACCGTTCGAGAATTGCCAAGGGTTTCGGCCGCCCGCCGGAGTCGCTCCTCTGATCGGCCGGCGATCGTGACAAACGCCCCCTCGGCGAGCGCCAGCCGGGCCGTCTCCAGACCGATCCCGGAACTGCCGCCGATGATGACCAGATGTCGACCCTCTAGTCGCATGGTCGCCTCCTCGAGAAGCCGTCCGCCTTTCGACCGGTTGGGCGGTATACTCATGCCGAGTCCGTCCAACTTGGATTGGATAGTTCCGTATAACCCGGCGGACAGTGCCGAACCATGCAGTATAGCGTCACTCGTTGATCGAGCTCGCTCGACCGACTTCTGTGGTGCGCTGGTTGCGCGGCGGTGCGGGAACCGCGCCTCCGCATCGTCGGCCGTGCACGCGCATGCGTAGCTACGAGTAGACGTTGCCGCAGATTCCGCGGTGGGAACGCTGGTCCTGCACTTGACTTCAGGGTCTACTTTCGCTTTCTTTTCGCCTATGCAGCCGGCGCCGTCACCGCCGCATGCCGCCCCCTGGGACATCCCGCCGGAGATGCTCGTGCGACCCTGGCGCGACGAGCTGCGCCATCTCGAGCACCGCGAGTGCGCGCTGCTGCTCGACGGCCATCTGCGTCGCCTCGGGCGGCAGGAGGCCGTCTGTCGGCACGTGCTCGGCACGCTCGCGGCCGCCTTTCTGCGACGCCGTGCGCAGCGGACACTTGGCTTCGCCCGGCTTGGTGACTGCACGCGCGAGCGCTTCGGGATCTCTGCGCGCGAACTGCAGAGCCTCGCACAGGTCGCGATGAGGCTCGCGGTGTTGCCGGGTCTCAGACGCGCGTTCGAGGCCGGAGCGCTCGAGTGGACGCATGTCCGTCTGCTGATCGACGTCGCGACCCCGGCCGACGAAGCGCGCTGGATCGCGGTCGCACGCGGCGTCACAGTGCGCACGCTGGAGCGGCGCCTTCGCGCGGCTGGCGGCCACGCGTGCCACGGTCCAGTCGTCGCCGGGATCGCGGATGAAGACGGGCAGACGATCGAGGGCGAGCCGGTCGTCCGCATTCGGCTCGCCTGCCCGCGGCGGCTACGCGCCTTGTGGCGGGCGACGGTCGAGTTGGCGCGGCGCATGGCGGGGCGGCCCTTCGCGCGCTGGGAGGCCTGCGAGGCGATAGCCGCCGAAGGGCTCGCGTCCCCCGTGGCACGCCGAGCGCTCGGCCGGAGCACGCTGGACGGTTCATCCGTGATGCAGGCGCCGGATGATCGGGCCAGTGGGATCGCGGGAACCGAGGACGTGTCCGGGAATGGCCCCGTCGCAACCGTTGAGCGCGGTCCGGCGGAACGTCGTACCCGCGCGTTCAGTGGCGCTGACGCGTCGAGCAACGGTGACGGTGTCAGCGATGGCGACGGTGTCGGCGTGGTTGATGCCGCCAGTACTGTCGATCCGGCCGCAGCGATGCAGGACGAGGTCGCGTCGCTCGTAGCGGGCGTCGATGATCTCGACGCCTTCGCGCTCGACGCCCGTCTCCGCGCGACGCTCGCCACCATGCACCGGATCCACTGGCAAACGGGGCGGCTCCTGCGACTCGTCTTCGACCTCCGGCTCTACCGCTGGCTCGGGTTCTCAGAAGCGACGCGATACGTGAAGGAACGGCTCGGGATCGGGATTCGCACGGCACAGGGGCTCGTCGCGGTGGAGCGCGTCACGGGGCGCGCGCCAGTACTCGCGGCGGCGTACGAGCGTGGGGCGATCTCGATGCTGCGCGCGCTCATCATAGCGCCCGTGCTGAGCGAGACCCACGAGGCCGCGTGGGTCGCCCGCGCAACGGAAGTGACCGTCCGACGGCTCGGCGACGAAGTTGCCTGGGCCCTCAACCATCAGGACGTGCGGGCCCTCTGCGAGCCGGTCGCACCGCCGCCGGCCGGCACACTCGTCATGCCGACGGACGCGCAAATGCGTGCGCGTTTCGCCGACGAGACGCCGGAGGTCGTGCTCAACATCCCCGCACCGGCGTCGGTGGCGGCACTGTTCGAGACGGCGCTCGCTGCGTTCACGTCGCCGGGCGCCCCACGCTGGCGCGGTCTCGAGCAACTGCTCGAGCACGTCGGGGCGGAATGGCAGGCGCAGCCGCGTCATCGCGATCCCATTTTCGAGCGCGACGGCTGGCGCTGCGCAGTGCCCGCGTGCAGTGCACGCCGGGAACTGCACGATCACCACATCGTCTTCCGCTCCCGCTGCGGCGGCAACGAGCGCGAGAACCGCGTGGCGGTCTGTGCGGCACATCATCATCACGGGCTGCACGGCGGCGGGTCAGTGCACGCATGGGGTGAGGCGCCCGACGGCATTCGCTGGGAGCTCGGAGTGCGAAGAAACGGCCCGCCACTGCTCGCGCTCCTCGGAGACCGCTATGTGAGCGCGAGTTGACCAGGCAAGCAGCGGCGGGCCGGGTTCGCGGTGGCGAGAAGCGCCGCCGCCGCGAACCCGGCCCCGACCGTCAGCCCCCCAGGGGCGCGAACGTGGCGTACGTCCGGTGCAGGCTCGGGGCGAGTCGCGGATACGCGCGGCGCACCGCGCTCACGACCGCCCGCAGCGACGCCGTGACGATGTCGCCGTCGCGGCCAGCGCCGCACGCACGCGGTCCGTTCGGGCCGAGCATGACCTCGACGTAGGCGACCGCCGCCGCATCGGCGCCGCTGTCGACCGCGTGCTCCGTGTAGTCGAGGATCTGCACCTCGGCGCCCACCGCGCGCCCGAGCGCGTGCGCGAAGGCGGCGATCGGGCCGTTGCCGGATCCCCCGACCGAGCGCCGCCCACCGCCGACGCTCACGACCGCATCGATCGTCCACGCCCCACCGCGCTCCGCCGCACCGGGCGTGAGCCCGTATTCGATCAGCCCCTCCGCACCGGACTCCAGGTACTCCCGCTCGAACGCGGCGAGGATCACCGCGGACGACACCTCGGTACCACTCTCCTCGCTGAGACGTTGCACCACCGCCGCCATCTCGACCTGGTGCGCGCGCGGCAGACGGATGCCGTGATCGGTTTCGAGCACGTACGCGACGCCGCCCTTCCCCGACTGGCTGTTGACCCGGATGACGGCCTCGTAGGTGCGGCCGACGTCCGCCGGATCGATCGGCAGGTACGGCACCGCCCACTGCACGGCGCCCTCGGTGCGCCGCGCGTCGAAGCCCTTCTTGATCGCGTCCTGATGTGACCCCGAGAACGCGGTGTAGACCAGGGTCCCGGCGTACGGATGGCGCGGATGCACCGGCAGCCGGTTGCAGTGCTCGGCGACCCGCACCAGCGCGTCGATGTCGTACACGTCGAGGCCCGGGTCGATGCCCTGCGAGAAGAGGTTCAACGCCAGCGTCACGACGTCGACGTTGCCGGTGCGCTCGCCGTTGCCGAAGAGCGTGCCCTCGACGCGATCCGCGCCCGCCATCACCGCCAGCTCCGCCGCGGCGACGGCCGTGCCGCGGTCGTTGTGCGGATGCACGCTCAGGATGACGGCGTCACGCCGCGCTACGTGACGGCCGAACCACTCGATCTGATCGGCGTAGACGTTGGGCGTCGCCATCTCGACGGTCGCGGGCAGGTTGAGGATGATCGGGCGCTCCGGCGTCGGCTGCCACACGTCCATCACGGCCTCGCAGATCGCGACCGCGAACGGCAGCTCGGTGCCGGTGAAGCTCTCCGGCGAGTACTCGAAGCGCACGTCGGTCTCCGGCATCGCGTCGGCGAGCCGCCGCGCCAGCCGCGTGCCCTGGACGGCGATGTCGATGATGCCCGCCTCGTCGAGGCCGAAGACCACCCGGCGCTGCAGCGTCGAAGTCGAGTTGTAGAGGTGCACGATGGCGCGGCGGGCGCCGCGGATCGAGTCGAACGTGCGCTCGATCAGCGGCGCGCGTGCCTGCGTCAGCACCTGGATCGTGACGTCGTCGGGCACCAGATCTTCCTCGATGAGGAGACGGACGAAGTCGAAGTCCGGTTGCGACGAGGCCGGAAAGCCGACCTCGATCTCCTTGAAACCCATGCGCACCAGCACCTCGAACATGCGGCGCTTGCGTTCCACGTCCATGGGCTCGACCAGGGCCTGGTTGCCGTCGCGCAGGTCGACGCTGCACCACTGCGGCGCGCGCGTGATGACGCGGCCCGGCCAGCGGCGATCGGGGAGCTCGATCGGCGGAAATGCCCGGTACTTTGTGCTCTGCATTACGTCCTCCTCGTCGTGCTCTCGACGCCGAAGGCGGAACGGAAGAGGCAGGGACCAGAAACGAAAAACCCCCTCCGGCCGGCTCGGCGGGAGAGGGTCCTGGGTGACGCGCCCGACTATACGCGCGGCGCGCTAGGCCTCTTCCGCCCTGGCGAGCGGTAGGCGTAGCCACGTCGTCGTGTGTTTCCGGAACGTCATGCTCGCTGTCTTACGCAACCGGGCGACGTGCGTCAAGCCGGGATCGGACGCGGCACCCGCTGGAGCCGCGCGCGCAGAACCGTCAGATCGTGCCCAGCCGCGCGCCGATGAAGCGGCCGGCGGCGGTGAGCGCTTCGCGCCCCTCGGGCAGCACCGGCGCGAAGAGCTGCCACACGTGGATCATCTCCGCCCAGGCCTCGAGCGTGACATCGACTCCCGACTTGCGCGCCCGCTCGACGAGGCGCACGGCATCGTCGTAGAGCGTCTCCTCCTCCCCCACCTGCACGAGCAGCGGCGGCAGGCCGGTCAGGTCGGCGTAGAGCGGCGCCGCGAGCGGCGTGCGCGGATCCTTGCCACCGAGATACGCGGCCGCGAACTCCAGCATGCCCTCCTTCTGGATCAGCGGATCGCGCGGGCCGCGCTCGGCCATCGATTGTCCGAGCCCCTCGAGATCGACCCAGGGCGAGAAGCAGACGGCGGTCGCGGGGAGCGGCACGCCGGCGTCGCGCAGCGCCACCAACGTCGCGATCGTGAGGCCGCCGCCCGCCGAGTCGCCGGCGATGGCGAGACGGCTCGGCGCGATGCCGCGCCCGAGCAGCCAGCGATACGCCGCCGTCGCGTCCTCGACCGCCGCCGGAAACGGCGACTCGGGCGCGAGCCGATAGTCGATCGCCAGGGCGGGGACGCCGGCGGCGCGCGCCAGCTCCGCCACGAGGGCGCGATGCGTGTTGATCGAGCCGATCGCGTAGCCGCCGCCGTGCAGGTAGAGCAGCGCCGCCTCGGGGGTTCCGCCGGACGGCGCAGCGCCGACGCGAATCCACTCCGCGGGCACGCCGGCGTCGACCCGCTCGCACGTGACGTCGGGCGCGACCGGGAACGTGCCGCACGTCATCTCGAACCACTCCCGCAGCTGGGGGATCGTCGAGAGTTCGGCCTGCTGCAGGGACGCGCGCAGCGATGCAACGAGCGTCGCGTTCTCGGGGCTGGCCATGGGACTCTCCTCAGGCGAGGGCGGCGCGGTTGCGGCGCAGCAGCACGACGGCGCCGCTCGACACCCCGACCGCCACGATGATGTAGACGAGGCCGAAGATCGGGCGCGCCCACGCCTCCTCCGGCATGCGGATCGTGAAGAGGATCAGGTTCAGGACGACGTAGATCGCGTACGCGATGCCCATCGGCAGCGCGTACGCGCGCCGGCGCAGGACCCCGACGCCGTAGATCGCGAGGTAGATACCGAAGACCCAGCCCCAGACGAGGTTCGGCAACCCGTGCTGCCGCATGCCGAACAGCATGAAGCCCTGGTGCGGGCTCGCCTCGATGAACTTGGTGCAGTTCGAGACGGCAAGGAGACAGAAGAGGATGCCGCAGATGCGCAGCCATCGATTATCGTCGGTCGTCGCCACGCCGCGAGCATGGCGTGGACACGCGTCTAGATCAACTGATCACCCTCGCGGTCCAATCGGGTGCCCGCGGACGGGGCCAAGTCGACGAAGAAGACGACGCACAGCGCCAGCATCTCCAGCGCGAAGATCACGAGCTGGAAGCGCACTCCGTGCGGCAGGAGCGCCACCATCCCGGTATGGAACGCGACCGCCACGCCGACCGCCACGGCGCGCCAGCGCGGCAGCCAGAGCGCCACGGCGAGCCCGATCTCGAGCGCGATCGACCCCCACGAGAAGGCCAGCACCACGGGCAGCCGTCCCGTCTCCGGGATCGCCCCGAGCACGTGCGGCGACATGTACGCCGCCATGGTCGCGCCCGAAAGATAGGCCGCGTTGATCTTGGCGAGCCCGGAGAACGCGTACGTCGCGCTCACCTGCGTCCGCAGCAGCGCGACCGCCCACGCCCCCACGGCGCCGGCCCGGCGCGTGCGCGCCCGCGCATCGAACGACCACACGGCGCCCGCATTGGCACACGCCAGGAGCGAGGCGACGAGGGCCAGGAGATAGAGATGGTTGCTGTACGTCTGCTCGTCGAGCAGCACGACGTAGAGCAGCGTCGTCGCGAGGACGACGGCGGCGGTGCGGGTCCACCAACCGACGGCGAGCAGCAGCGCCGCCAGCGCCCAGAGCGCCAGCAGCCAGCGCATGCTTCCGGCAGAGGCCTGTGGCAGCCAGGGCACGTAGGGCAGGCGGATCGTCGTCGGCAGGAAGAGCCGCGCGAAGATGCGGCGCGCCTCGATGATGCGCGTCAGCGCCGTGAGGCCGATGACGATGCGGACGGCCGCGATCGGGCGGGCGTCGACGGTCGCCGTGAGCAGCGCGGCGACCCGTCCGGCCGGCGGAGCGCTCAGCGGCACGGGTGCGCTTCGATCGGCGCCGCCGGGTCCGGCACGCGACGCTCGTAGACGGTCGTGATCGATGGATCGACGCGACAGAGGTGCGGCGGCAGGCGATCGAACACCGCCGGGTCGAGGTCGCCACGGCGAAACGCGAAGAAGTCGTCGACGTCGACCATGGCGCGCCGTCCGTCCGCGTGCTCGACCGCGAAGGCGGGCGCGATCGTGTGGGCCGCGAACATCTGCCACCCGAAGCGCGCAGGACGCGGGCCGAGCAGGAGCACGGCCGGCACGGCGATCTGGACGCTGAGGTATGCGGCGCAGAGGAGCGCGCGCCGCACCGTGGTCCGCGTCCAGCCCGTCCGCGCCGCGTCCTCCACGCGCTCGGCTAGGGACGCCGGGCGGTGACGATCCACGCCGCCCCGGCCATCTTCACGCCGTCGGGCCCATGGTACGGACGCACCGCCTCGCGCACCGCCCCCGCGACCTCGGCGCGCTTCTCCGGCCCGACGTCGCGCAGCGCGGCCGCGGTGGGACCCATCTTCAGAATGAAGTCGACCGCGGCATCGATCCCGCGGCCGCCCCCGATGAGCAGCTCCTGATCGATCGGCTCGAAGGTGACGTGGCTGAAGCCGGCGCCCTCGAGGATGCTGCGCACGCGATCCTGCGAGGCAAACGCGAACGGCCCGGGATCCTCCGGGCCGGGAATCGGCGGCGGCGGGATGTGCTGCAGCGCCGCCATCATCGGCACGGCCATCCAGGGATTCTCGGGAAAGGTGCGCCAGCAGACGAAGGTCATGCGGCCGCCCGGACGCAGCGCCTTGGCGAGATTGGCGAACGCAGCGCGCGGATCGGCGAAGAACATCACGCCGAAGCGCGAAAAGAGCACGTCGAACGCGCCGGCCGGCAGCGCGTGCGTCTGCGCATCCGCCTCCTCGAAGCGCACGTCGCCGGCGTCCGTGGGCCGCGGCTGGCGGCGCGCGTGGTCGAGCATGACGCTCGAGAGATCGATGCCGAGCACCGAGCCGGTGCCGCCGACGCGGCGCGCGAGCTCGAGCGTCGTCGGCCCGCAGCCACAGCCGACGTCGAGCACACGCTCGCCGGCCTGGAGCGCGGCGCGGTCCATGGCCTTCGCGCCGAGCGGCTGGATCTGTTCGTCGATCATCGCGTGCTGCTCGACCCAGGTCTGACCCCGGCTCTCGTTCCAGTACCTGATCTGCTCGGCGTTGGGCCCCGCGTAGTCGAGACGGCTCATGGAAGACCTCCAGTCAGTCGGCGGTGCGGACGGCCTCGAGCACCTGCGCGGGGTGCTTCTCGGCGCTCGCGACGCGCGCCCAGTGCCGCTTCACCTTGCCGTCGGGGCCGATCCATACGGTCGAGCGGATGACGCCGACGGTCTTCCTGCCGTACAGCATCTTCTCGCCGTAGGCGCCGTACTTCTTCATCACGGCGCGATCGGGATCGGACAACAGCGGAAACGGCAGACGGTACTTGCCGATGAACTTCTTGTGCGACGGCCCATCGTCGGCCGAGACGCCGAGCACGACGGCGTCGTGCTTGGCGAGCTGCTTCCACTCGTCGCGAAATCCGCACGCCTCCTTGGTACAGCCGGGCGTGTCGTCCTTGGGGTAGAAATAGAGGATGACGTTCTTGCCGGCGAAGTCCTTGAGCGACACCTTCTTCCCGGCCGCGTCGCTCAAGGTGAACGCCGGAGCTGCCTTACCCTCTTCGATCGCCATGCGGTGAGACTCCTTGTGCGTGGGGTCAGCGGCGCTGCGGCACGAGCACGACCTTGCCCGTGACGCGACGGGCGGCCATGTCGTTCAACGCGACGGCGGCGCGCTCGAGCGGATACGTCGCCGAGATGTGGGGCTTGATCTTGCCGGCCTCGAACCACGCCAGCAGCTCGTCGATGTTGGCGCGGTTGCGCGCCGACTCGCGCGCGGTGAACGCGCCCCAGAAGACGCCAACGATCGCGCAGCCCTTCAGCAGCACCAGGTTGAGGGGGATCTTCGGAATGTCGCCAGCGGCGAAGCCGATCACGAGGAAGCGGCCGTTCCATGCGGTCGCCCGCAGGGCCGCCTCGGAGAACGCGCCGCCGACCGGATCGTACACGACGTCGGCGCCCTCGCCCGCCGTGAGCTGCTTCACGCGCTCCTTGAGATCTTCCTTCGCGTAGTCGATCACCTCGTCGGCGCCGTGCTCGCGGCAGACCGCGAGCTTCTCCGGGGCCGAGGCGGCGGCGATGACGCGCGCGCCCATCACCTTGCCGATCTCGACCGCCGCGAGACCGACGCCGCCGGCGGCACCGAGCACGAGCAACGTCTCGCCGGCACGCAGCTGCGCCCGGTCTTTGAGCGCGTGGTGCGACGTCCCGTAGGTGAGCAGGAACGCCGACGCGGTCTCGAAGTCCATCGAGTCGGGAATCGGGGTGACGCGCGTGGCGTCGAGCGCCAGCTCCTCGGCGAAGCCGCCCCAGCCGGTCGAGCCGATCACGCGCTGGCCGACGCGCAGGCCTTTTACGCCCTCGCCCAGCTCCTTGATGACGCCGGCGACCTCGCCGCCCGGCGCGAACGGCAGCGGCGGCCGGAACTGGTACTTGTTCTGGATGATCAGGACGTCGGGGAAGTTGACGCCGCAGGCGCGCACGTCGAGCACGACCTCACCCAGTCCCGCCGTCGGCGATGGCAGCTCCTCGACGACGAGCGACTCGGGCGGCCCGTACGCCTTGCAGAGGACGGCCCTCATCGGATGTGGCAGGCGCCGCCGCCGCGCTTGAAGAAGTACTGCTGGTGGTAGTCCTCGGCGGGATAGAAGGGAGCCGCGGGCACGATCTCGGTGACGATCGGACGGCGGAACCGGCCCTCGCGCTCGAGACGCTCCCTGGAGGCGACGGCTGCCGCTTGTTGCGCGGCATCGTGGAAGAAGATTACCGAGCGGTACTGCGTCCCGACGTCCGGGCCCTGCCGGTTGGGCGTGGTTGGATCGTGCTCGTTCCAGAAGATGTCGAGCAGCTGCTCGTACGACACGCGCGCGGGATCGTATTCCACCAGCAGGCTCTCCGCGTGCCCGGTTCGCCCGCTGCAGACCTCTTCATACGTGGGATTCGGACGCTGGCCGCCCGAGTAGCCGACGGTCGTCGCCACGACGCCGGGAACCGTGCGAAATGCCTCCTCGACGCCCCAGAAGCAGCCGGCCGCAAACGTCGCCTTCGCCAAGCTTGTCGCCATGCTCGTGCGCTCCTTCGCCGGGAAGATCTGTCACGCGCGCGCGGGAGCGGCAACCCGATCCAGATCGCGCCAGCGTTGCTCGATCGGCCACAGCGCTTGCTCGAGCTGGTGCGCCACGTTGAGGACGAGCGCCTCGCGCCCGGCGGCGGCAGTGAGCTGTACGCTCGTCGGCAAGTCGCGCGCGCCGAGACCGGACGGTACGGCGATCGTCGGCAGCCGGGAGAGATTGTGCACGAGGGTGTAGGCCGCCAGCAGGAACGTGATCGGCAGCACGGTGCCGTTGACGTCGGCCAGCTCGTCGCCGATCGCCGGCGCCTCGATCGGCGTGGTCGGCAGCAGCAGCACGTCGGCCTCGTCCGTGAGCACGGTCTCGATGGCGCGTGCCACGCGCTCGCGCCCGTGCTGCGCCTGGCCCATCGTCACGACATCCACGGCCTTGCCGATCTCGAGGTTGGCGCGCACGTCGACGCCGTAGGCCTCGGGGCTCTCCGCGAGCTGATGCGCGTGCTGGACGTACGTCTCGGCCCAGATGAAGGTCGCCACGGCCAGCACCTCGTCGGCGGGCGGCAGGGTCACGGTGACGATCTCGGCGCCGAGCCGCCGCAGCGTCGCGACGGCGCGCTCGAGATTGGCGGCGACGCCGGGCGAGAGCGGCGCGGAGACGAAGGCCGGTGCGATCGCGATCTTGCGGCCGCGCAGAGGGCGCTCGAGGTCGCGCGTGAAATCCTCTTCGGGGAAGCGCCGCGACCAGGGGTCGGCGGCGTCGTAGGCGGCCATCGCGTTCAACGCGAGCGCGCAATCGCGGGTGGTGCGCGCGATCGGCCCGACGTGATCGCAGCTCTCCGCCATCGGATAGGTGCCGCGGATGCTGACGCGGCCATGCGTCGGCTTCAGCCCGACGACGCCGCAGAGCGCGGCCGGGATGCGGATCGAGCCGCCGGTGTCGGATCCGGTCGCGTAGGGTGCGAGGCCGCCGCCGACCGCCGCGCCCGAGCCGCCGCTCGATCCGCCGGGCACGTAGCCGTGCCGCCAGGGGTTTTGGGTCGCGCCGTAATGCGGGTTCGTCGTGGTGGCGCCGCACGCGAACTCGTGGGTGTTGACCTTGCCGATCATGATCCCGCCCGCGGCGCGCAGTCGCGCGACCGGCTCGGCGTCGGCGGTGGGGACGTGCTCGCGAAACAGGCTCGAGCCGTACGTCGTCCGGACGCCGGCGGTGTCCATCAGATCCTTCACCGCGAACGGGATGCCGTGCAGCGGCGAGCGGGGCCAGCCGCCGGCCAGCTCCTCCGTGAGCCGCTTGGCCTCGCGGCGCGCCTCCTCGGCGCACACGGTGACGTAGGCGTTCACCTCGGGGTTGACGCGCTCGATGCGCGCCAGCAGCGCGTCGGTGAGCTCACGCGGCGACAACGCGCCACTCGCGATCTCCGCCGCGAGCTCCGCCACGCTCTTCCGGTGCAAGTCATCTCCCATCGTCGCCTCCTCCCCCCCTTCCTGCCCGGGATTCCGTCCCGCTTCAACGGAGGACGCCGTGCAGCAAGCGGACCACGCCACCGACGCCGATGGCGTGCAGCGGCTCCTCACCCGCGTTGATCGCGAGCACGCGCTCGAAAACGTCGGGCCGGCGCGCGAACGCCGCGATCACGCGCCGCCGGAGCGCCGGATGCGCGGCGACCCACAGCATGAGGCCGGTGAGCAGGTAGTAGGTGCGGCTGAGCCGCCGGTAGGCGCGCTCGTACTCGGTGAGCGGCCGGCCGCGCGCCACGATGTCGACGAGCGCGCGGGCGCTGTCGAAGGCCAGGGTCAGGCCCTCGCCGGTGAGCGCGTCGAGATAGCCGGCAGCGTCGCCCACGAGCGCGATGCCGTCGCCCCAGCGCCGCGCAGCAGCGCGCCGCAGCGGACCGGCGCCGCGCGTCTCGGAGTCGTGCGCCGCGCCGTCGAGCCGGCGCTCGAGCTGCGGGAAGCGTCGCAGCAGATCGTCGAAGCTGGAGCCGTCGCCGTCCCACAGCATCGCGACCCCGACCCGGCCGGGTCCGGCCGGCGTGACGTAAGCCTCGGCGCGCTCGCTCCAGTACACCTCCACGAACGGCGACCATGGCGTGACGCGATAGTGCCGTCGCACGCCGAAGCGCCGCCGCCCGCGCGCCGGCCGCTCCAGCCCGGCCCTCTTGCGGACGGCGCTGCGCAGGCCGTCGGCACCGACGAGCAGCCGCGCGCGGATCGCACCGCCGTCGGTCGCGAGCTCTACCCCGTCCGCGTCCCGACGCCAGGCGCCGGACGGGCAACCGTAGCGCAGCTCCGCGCCGACCGCGCGGGCGCGTGCGACCAGGCCGTCGATCAGCGCCGTGCGCCGCACGCCGAACCCCGGTCGGTTCGGGAAGCGTCCTTCGGCGACCACGTCCCCGTCGACGTAGCGGATGCCGATGAAGGGGGCGCGGCCCCACGCCGGCACGTCGACGCCCATCGCACCGAGCGCCGCGACGGCCGCGGGCATGACGCCTTCACCGCACGGCTTGTCGAGCGGCAGCGCGCGCGCTTCCACGACGATCGCGCGCAGGCCGCGCTCGGCGGCGGTGATGGCGGTGGCGAGGCCGGCAGGGCCGCCGCCCACGATGGCGAGATCAACGCTCACGTGGGGTCACGCGGTCGCCCGCCGCGCCGGGATCAGGCGCGGGCGATCCCCGAGGCGCCGGGCGTAGTCGCAATGCGTCGCCAGTGCCTGCTCCTCGCAGCGAATGCGGACGCGCAGCAGCGCCGCGTTGGCGAGCGTGAAGGCGAGTGCCGTCAGCCACGCGGTATGCACGAGCGGTACCGCGAACCCCTCGATCACGACCGCGAGGTAATTGGGATGGCGCACATAGCGATACGGACCGACGGCGACCGCGGGATCGCCAGGCACCACCAGGACGCGCACGTTCCAGCGGCGTCCGAGGGTCAGGACGGCCCAGTAGCGCAGCACCTGCGCCAGGACGACGAGCACGAGCATCGGCAGCGCCAGCGCGGGAATGAAGGGCCGCCCGAGAAGCACCACCTCGGCGGCACACGCGACGAAGAACGCGGTATGGAGCGCCTTCATCACCTGGAAGTGCCGCTGGCCGACCTCGATGCCGCCCCGCGCCAGCGCGGCGGCCGCGTTCCGCCGGCTGAGGATCAACTCGCCGATCCGCTCCAGGCCGAGGAGCGCCAGCAGCGCGAGATACCAGCTCACCATCGCAGCAGCACCAGCTCGGCGCAGAAGCCGGGACCGAGCGCGAGCAAGAGGCCGTACGTGTCCGGGGCGGGGCGATGATCGTCCATGGTGTCGCGCAGGACCATCAGCACCGACGCGCTCGAGAGATTGCCGACCCGGCGCAGGCTCTCCCACGTGACGGCGAGTGCCGTCTCCGGCAGGCCGAGGCCGCGCTGCACCGCGTGCAGGACGTGCGGGCCACCGGGATGGCAGACGTAGCTCGCGATGTCGGCGCGCGTCAGGCCCGCGCTCGCGAGAAAGGCATCGACGTCGCCGGCGAGCCGCTCCTCGACGATGCGCGGCACGTCCGTCGAGAGCACGACGCGGAATCCCTCGCTCGTCACGTCCCAGCCCATCGCGTCCTCCGTGTCGCGATAGAACGCGGAGCGGGTGGCGACGATACGCGGGCCCGGCCGGCGCCGCGCGGAATCCGAGGCGTCGGTGGCAACGGCGTGCTCGTCGCCGAGCAGCACGGCCGCCGCGGCACCGTCGCCGAAGAGGCCGCTCGCGACGATGTTGCGCAGGGAGAAGTCGGCGCGCTGCAACGTCAGGCTGCACAGCTCGACCGAGACCAACGCGACGGCGCCGCGCGGATGGCCGGCAAGATAGTCGGCCGCGCGCGCCAGACCGGCGGCGCCGGCGACGCACCCGAGCCCGAAGATCGGCGTGCGCTTCACGTCGCGCCGCAGGTGCATCCGGTTCACCAGCCGCGCGTCGATCGACGGGGTCGCGAGGCCCGTGATCGACACGAAGATGACGTGGTCGAGATCGGTCGGAGCGACCCCGGCGGCGCCGAGGGCATCCCGCAACGCCGTTTCGCCGAGATCGACGGCGCTGCGCACGAACGCCGCGTTGGCATCGGTGAAGGACGTCAGCTCGGCGTAGGCCTCGAGCGGGAGCGCGAGATGCCTTCCTCCGACGAGCGTGTTGCGGTGGATCGTCTCGAGGCGGTGGACACTGTGGTGGCGCGACGACCACAGCCACTTCAGCGCGGCGGTGAGGGTCTCCTGATCGTAGTAGTGCGGCGGGAAGGCCCGCCCGACGGACGCGATGGACGCCACGGCATGATGCTCGCGTCCTTCAATCTAGCAGCTATTCCAGTCGAAGCGAGATCACGGTATCGTCGCGCCGCGCGAAACGTGAAATGGAGGAGCAATGCGGTCGCGACTTCTCATGGCCTGCGCGCTGGCGCTGGCGCTCGGCGGATGCGGCGGGGGCGGTGGCAGCAATGGCGGCAACACCAACGGAGGTGGCGGGGCCGTCACGTCCGGCTTCTTCATCGGGCAGACGCAGGCCGGCGAGACGATCTCCCTCGCGGTGGACAGCATCCACGCCGTCTTCTTCAACTGCCGTGGCGAGACCGAGTACCAGCTCTTCGACCCGCCTCAGCCCATCTCCAACGACGGCAGCTTCTTCATCACCATGCAGAGCAATGGGAAGACGTTCGTCATCTCGGGCGTGATCACCAACGACGATAGCATCACGGGGATGATCGGCGGTCGATCGGACTGCACGGGTGGCTTCACCGTGCAGCGCTGCGACCCGAACACGCAGAACTGCGGCGATCAGGACCTCGATCTGATTCCCGACGGGATCGACCCCGACGGCGGCACGGGCCCGACGCCGCAGCGCACGCCGACGCCCGTAGCCAGCGCCGCATCGGCGACCCCCACCGCGAGCCGGGTTTCGACCCCGCTGCCGAGCCCGAGCCCCGTCGGGCGCTGCGGCAACGGTGTTCTAGAGGGCGACGAGCAGTGCGACGGAAGCCTCGTCAACTCCGACGATTGCTTCGCCGACAACGGCGTCTGCACCTGCGACGATTTCTGCCTCGACGCGGAGGGAACGCTCTCATGCAATTCCGATTGCACCTTCAATTTCAGCAGGTGCGCATCCGGGGTGGACGGCTGCTCCTTCTGATCGGCGCCTCGAAACGCGATCAGCGCCAGCGCCACAGGCGCACGAAGTCGTCCGGACCGTGGACGACCTCGTTCAGGTCGAAGTTCAGGAGCGGGCCGCCCGCCGTCGACGCCAACGTGTGGCCGTCGGGCGCGAACGCCACCGCGGTGACTCTCTCGCCGTGCCCTTCGAGACGATCGTAGATACCGCCGTCGTCGGCCGACAGCAGATACACCCGATGATCGTTCGCGCCGGCGGCGATGTACGCCCCGTCGGGGCTCCAGTCGAGGCCGAAGACCGCGGGCAGCGCCCGCCGGTAGATCACCTGGCCGGTGCCCGACTGCAGCACCGAGACCCCGTCCGCGCCACCGGCAGCGACGCGCGTCCCGTCGGGCGAGTAGCGGACGTTCCACACCTGCTTGTGACCGGCGTCCGTCCAGAGCAGCGCCGGCGCCAGCGCCGCGGCGTTGT
>Ga0157379_10000854_pt1 | contig 24699 bp, 26 predicted proteins | sample S25metaG_FD_121802 | JGI IMG/M metagenome (GOLD analysis project Ga0157379, IMG submission 121802) | Switchgrass rhizosphere microbial communities from Kellogg Biological Station, Michigan, USA - S2-5 metaG | ecosystem: Host-associated > Plants > Roots > Rhizosphere > Soil | place: USA... | reverse complement strand
TGATTCAATTTTTAATTCGATCACCTTTTCTTTCGGGACAAAAGGCTTCAGTTCACCCAAGCCCATCGAACGAACGGCGATGTCGATCAGTTCTTCTTCCGAAACGCCTTCGGACCATTGTTGCTTGCGCAGAAAATATCGGGCGGCATCGAGCAAAGATTTCTTCGGCACCATCCCGACGATCTCCGAGCCGGTCACGCGTAATCCTCGTTTCGCAGCCGACTCAACGCACGCATCGAATGCGGCGTGTAAAGGCGTTTCCTCGATGTTGGTCAGATTCATCGAGACCTGCGCGATATCGTATTCCTTCACGAACCAGCCTATTCCTTTCACGTGTTTCAACATCCCGGGAATGCGGACCGGTTCGCCATTCGCGTCCAATACTGTCTTTCCCGACGGCGTCCCATCTTCGGTCTTCACTCTCCCCTGCTCTCGTACATCGAACGCAACCGCATTCGCACGCCGCACAGATTTCGTGTTGAGGTTCACATTGTAAGCGATCAGAAAATCGCGAACACCAATCACTGTTCCGCCAGATTTCTCATTGAAAACCGCCGGCCCGAAATCCGGTTTCCACTCCGGTTGTTTTATCTTTTCGAAGAAACCTTCGTATTCGCCGGCTCGAATCACGGCAAGATTCGCACGCGATTTATCCCTGGCGGCTCTTTCATAGAGATACACCGGGATTTTCAATTCCTCGCCGACGCGTTTGCCCAGCCGATTTGCACATTCAATCGCTTCCTCCCAACTGACGTTGCTTACTGGAATAAACGGGCAAACATCAGTCGCGCCCATGCGCGGATGCGCGCCTTTCTGTTTCCGCATGTCGATCAGTTCCGCCGCTTTCTTTATCCCGCGAAACGCCGCTTCCACCGTTGCGGGGGGATCACCAACAAGAGTCACTACCGTCCGGTTTGTGCTCGCACCAGGATCAACATCGAGCAATGAGACACCATCGACCGATTCAATCGCATCAGTAATCTGCCGAATCACGTTCTGGTCACGCCCCTCCGAAAAATTCGGCACACACTCGATCAGTTTTTTCATCAGTAGGGTTGGCTGATTAACCGTCAATCTCGCGACTGCGGCTTCATCGGAATATCGATGTTGTGCGCGGCGGCAAACTCGATGGCGCGAGAATAACCGGCATCCACGTGGCGGAGAATGCCCATGCCGGGATCGCTGGTGAGAACGCGTTCCAAGCGGCGCTTGGAATTTTCGCTGCCATCAGCCACGACAACCATACCGGCGTGCTGCGAAAAACCGATGCCGACGCCACCGCCATTGTGGATCGAGACCCACGATGCGCCCGCTGCGGTGTTAACTAGCGCATTGAGCAATGGCCAGTCTGCGATGGCGTCGCTGCCGTCGAGCATGCCTTCTGTCTCCCGATTCGGAGACGCGACCGAGCCGGTGTCGAGATGATCGCGGCCGATCACGATCGGTGCTTTAATTTCGCCATTCTTCACCAGTTCGTTGATGGCGACGCCAAACTCGGCGCGTTCGCCATAACCCAGCCAGCAAATCCGCGCGGGCAATCCCTGGTAATGAATTCGCTCCTTCGCCAGTTTCATCCAGCGCGCGAGCGTTTGATTCTTGGGAAATAATTCGAGTGCCAGTTTGTCGGTACGCGCGATATCAGCAGGGTCCCCACTCAAGGCGACCCAGCGAAACGGACCGCGTCCTTCGCAAAAGAGCGGACGAATGTATTCAGGAACAAAACCGGGAATGTCGAACGCGTTTTTTACTCCGGCCTTTTGTGCTTGCGCGCGAATGTTGTTGCCGTAATCGAAGGTGACAGCGCCCTTCTTTTGCAGTGCGAGCATGGCTTCGACGTGAACCGCCATGGATTGCATCGCGCGCTCGATGTAGCCGTCCGGATCTTTTCTCCGAAACGCGAGCGCGTCTTCGAGCGACATCCCGTGTGGCACATAGCCATTCAAAGAGTCGTGCGCGCTCGTTTGATCCGTGAGCACGTCGGGGACGATGCCGCGCTTTACAATTTCCGGCAGCACGTCGGCGCAATTGCCGACTAAACCTACCGAGCGCGATTTTCGATCGTTGCGCGGCTGATCAATCAATTTGAGCGCCTCATCGAGCGACCACGCGATCTTGTCGCAGTAACCGCTTTTCAGGCGTTTCTCGATCCGAGTAGGATCAACGTCCACACCGAGAAAAACGGCGCCGTTCATCGTCGCAGCGAGCGGTTGCGCGCCACCCATGCCGCCGAGGCCACCGGTCAAAACGAGTTTCCCCTCGAGCGACCCACCAAAATGTTTCCGCCCTGCCGCAGCAAAAGTTTCGAAGGTACCCTGCACGATTCCCTGGCTGCCGATGTAAATCCATGAACCGGCCGTCATTTGCCCGTACATCGCCAATCCCATCCGTTCGAGGCGATTGAACTCGGCATAGTTATTCCACTGACCGACAAGATTGGAGTTGGCGATCAGGACACGCGGCGCTTCATCGTGTGTTCGGAATTTCCCGATCGGCTTTCCCGATTGTACAAGGAGCGTTTCGTCGTTTTCGAGCTCGCCTAACGAGCGGACTATCGCGTCAAACGCTTCCCAGCTCCTAGCGGCGCGACCTGTTCCACCATAGACCACAAGTTGATCGGGGTTTTCTGCGACATCCGGATCGAGGTTGTTCATCAACATCCGCATGGCCGCTTCCTGATGCCACCCTTTGCATCTGCGCTCACTGCCGCGCGGCGCGTGAATGATTCGCTTTCCACTCATGACTTATTCGCTCCTAATCAAAATCGCCTCGCCGAATTGCTTCAGCAACACGGACAATATCGCCTGCAAGCGCGCGATCGTGCGTGAGCGGCGGCGACACTTTTCGCACAGCCGCGAACGCTCGCTCGACACCGCGACCAGCTCGCAATGGACGGCGATATTCCAGACCTTGAGTGGCCGTAAGCAGCTCGACGGCGAGCAAGTTTTCCGCAAGCTCGACGATCGACCGGAGCTTCAGCGCGCTCGTCATTCCCATTGACACGTGATCTTCTTTTCCGCCCGAAGTTGTGATGTTGTCAACGCTGGCCGGATGCGTGAGAACTCGCGCTTCATTCAGCAGCGATGCAGCCGCGACGTGCGCAATCATGAATCCCGATTCCACTCCCGGCCGTTGCGCAAGAAATGCCGGAAGCCCTTCGCTTTTATCTGGATTAACAAGGCGATCTGTCCGGCGTTCGCTAATGCTCATCAAATCGGTGATTGCGATCGCTGCGTAGTCGAAAGCAAAAGCAAGCGGCGCTCCGTGAAAGTTTCCGCCCGAAATCACATCACCGGTTTGTGCAAACACAAGCGGATTATCCGTCGCTGACGCCGATTCAATCAGTAAAACGTCTTCACAATGCGCCAGCGCGCCGCGCACCGCCCCGTGCACCTGCGGCATGCAACGCAGGCTGTAAGCGTCCTGCACCCGCGGGTCGTCGGTGAGATGCGACTCACGGATCTCGCTATCTCCCAGCAGAGACAAAAGATGTTGGGCAACCGCTTTCTGGCCCGGATGCGGGCGCGCTTCCTGCAACCGCGGATCGAATGCGACGGGGGTGCCTTTGAGCGCTTCGAGACTCATGGCGCCGGATACGTCGGCCACGCGTGCAAGGCGTTGCGCACGCAATAACGCCAGCCCGCCAACCGCGTGCATGGCTTGCGTGCCGTTGAGCAAGGCCAGACCTTCCTTCGCTTCCAGCTCTACAGGTTTTAATTTTGCGCGCCGCAGTGCTTCCGCGGTCGCTATCCGTTCGGCTTCAAAAAATGCTTCGCCTTCTCCGATTACGCTCAATGCCAGATGCGCAAGCGGCGCAAGATCGCCGCTCGCACCGACTGATCCTTTCTCAGGAACAACGGGGTGCACACGGCGGTTGAGCATCTCGCAAAGCAACCCGATGACCTCCCAACGGATCCCGCTGAAGCCGAGCGTCAGCACGTTTGCCCGGAGCAGCATCATTGCGCGTACCTCGGGTTCGGAAAGTGGTTCGCCAATTCCGCAGGCGTGACTACGGACAAGATTCAATTGAAGTTGTCTTAGTTCGTCCTGCGGCACTCGAACATCGGAGAGTTTCCCGAAGCCGGTGTTAACTCCGTAAACCACCGCGTCTCGCGCCACGATTTCCTCGATAACTTTGCGGGAAGCAGCGATGCCCGGACGCGCGGATGGCGAGATTGCAACCCGCTCATCATCGATCGCGACTGCAGCGATTTGCTCCAGCGTGAGCGCTTTGCCGTTCAGCTCCACTTGCGCAGTCTAGTGGAAAAAAAATCGTTGGGAAGAGAGTTGCTAATCGATCCCTGATGACCTCTGATGGTGACTTCCAAATGCGCTGGGTTGTGTTTTTGCGGGCAGTGAACGTTGGCGGAGCGAATCTTTGCCGCCCAGCGCTGCTGGCAAAACAGCTCAGCAGATTTGGCGTCGTCAACATCGGCGCAGTCGGCACGTTTGTTGTTCGCGAAAATGTGAGCAAATCGGCTCTGCACAACGTGATCGCCAAGAAGTTATCTTTCAAATGCGAAATCATGATTTGTTCGGCGCGCGACATCATTGAACTTACGTCCACCGATCCATTCGCAGGACACGCCTACGGGCCAGACATCACGCGCTTCGTAAATGTCCTGGCGAAACGAATTGCACATCCGCCTGCACTTCCCCTTTGTCTGCCGTCCGAGAATGATTGGCTCCTAAAGGTTATCGCAGTTCAGAACAGATTCGTCCTCGGCCTGTATCGCCGGCAAATGAAGGCGATCAGTTATCTTGGCAAAATCGAGAAACTGCTTGGCGTTCCAGCCACGAACCGCAATTGGAACACCATTCTGAAAGTTGCGAAAATCCTTGAAACGAATGGCTAAAGGAAATCAGGAAAGCAAAGGCCGGACGAATTCTTCCCGCGTGAGTTTTCCTGAGACATATTCTCTCTGATGAGCTTTTTGAATTTACAACAGCTGCCGTTTGTTGGCATGTCATATCAGTTTCACGGCGAAAAACAGGGCGCACCGTTCTCCGCCTATTTTGTCAATGCCAAACCAGGTCAGGGTCCACCGTTACACATACATCCGTACGTCGAGGTAGAATTCACGCTGGAGGGTACCGGCACAATGACCGTCGGTGATGAGACGCGCGAGATTAGCGCCGGCAGCATCGTCGTCATCCCCGCGAACACGCCGCATCGCTTTGTTAATTCTGGTAGCGGCGTCCTCCGGCAAATCGGTATCCATGCGTCGCCAAAATTCATTCAAACAAATTTGTGACGCATTCAGTTATCGGGTCGTAGCGGTTGGGGAGTCGGCAGCCTACGACCAACCTGGCTAATACAAGATCGACGGCAGAAAAGCGCCGGCCGGTTCGTTGTACAGTCCTTTGCTCATTAGAGTCATCGGCTGTGCAACTCGTAAACCATTGCTTAAACACCAGCGAAATAGTTCGCCGTTGCGAGTCGGAAGGAGGAACCCGGGACCGGCGAATTCTTTGGCTGCGCCTATGAGCGCTTTAATATCCTTGTTTGTCTCACCCACGGCGTGGCCAAAAAAACCAACGACAGTGGCGTAGCCCGTGATTCGCCCGTCGTGCTCCACAACGGTGGCCGAACCGTGCGCGATGGCATCTTTCAATTCTCCAGCGCGATCATGGCCGTGCACTTGCTGGCACAGCCGGTTGCAGGCGTGGATATCTGCCTCGGTTGCCGGCCTGACGACATGCCGTTCGAAAGAAATCCCGAGAGCGTTGCCTTGCATGCACGCCAGAGGTTCGCGCACGTCGTAGCCAAGCTTGGCATACAAAGAGAGCGATCGAGTATGAAAACCAGCTTGAATGAGCCGGACCGCGGCGAAATCTTTTTCGGCAGCCCGCTCGTGCACCGCGTCCATCAAGCGCCGTCCAATCGTGCGATTCTGCACCGTTGGATCAACCGTGATTGGCCCAACCCCTGCAATGCTGTTGCGTTCATCGAGAAAATTGCTGCCGACAATCCGCCCATCGATTTCCGCAACTACGGAATAAAACTTCGGATTAGCCAGCAGTCGCGTTAAGACCTCAATCGCCATTTCCGGCGCTGGAAAGTCAGGCGCGAAACCATGCGCCTCCGAGATCGTCTTGAATGCGTTGTAACAAATCCTCCCGCAAATCTCCCCATCCGCTGGCGTCCCTTCCCGAATCCTGATGTCCATGCATTACTCTCTATTACGCGGTGATTTTAGCTTTTCGATGTTTGACTCTCAACACACACTCTTAACCATCAGTCTCTTTGAGTGAAATCGCTTACGGAACATCTTTGGTTCGAAGTGCCGAATCGACGCGGGTTCATCAACATCACGCCGAAAATCGAAGAGCTTGTTCAGCGAAGCGGTGTGACCGAAGGGCTTTGTCTGGTGAACGCCATGCACATCACCGCTTCGGTGTTCATCAACGATGATGAGGCTGGGTTGCATCACGATTATGATTTGTGGCTGGAAAGAATTGCTCCGCACGCCCCAACGAGCGCCTATCGACACAATCGGACCGGCGAAGACAACGCTGACGCTCATCTCAAGCGCCAGATTATGGGCCGGGAAGTCGTGGTTGCGATTTCCAAAGGCAAACTTGATTTCGGACCATGGGAACAAATCTTCTACGGCGAATTCGATGGCAGACGGCGCAAACGCGTACTGGTTAAGGTAATTGGAGAGTAATTATTTCTGGCGTGCGTGAAACGCATCGAAGTGCTTCGCGTAAGACAATACAATCGCGTAAAGGCGCACCAATCCTGTTATGGCACACACACCTCTTGCTAAACTCCTTCGCCACGCTGCGTCGACAGCAGCTCAATCCAAGACGCGCGACGCGAACGCAGACGATTCAGCCATGTCGCGGCGGGAGTTTGTTCGCACGATTTCCGCGGCGACCGCTGGACTGGCGTTGCCGGCATCACTGTTCGGTGCAAGACAAGTCGCAACCAGCGCACGCGTCGTCGTGGTCGGAGCGGGTCTTGCTGGATTGACCTGCGCTTATCGCCTGAAGAGAAGTGGCATCATCGCGACTGTTTATGAAGCGAACACGCGGCTGGGCGGCCGTTGTTGGACCAATCGCGATGATTTTGCGCACGGACACAATGCAGAACACGGCGGCGAACTCATCGACCAGGGGCATACAACGATTCGTCATCTCGCACAGGAACTTGGTTTGCCGCTGGATAATTTGCTCGCAGCGGAACCAAACGGTTCGACGATCTTCCCGCACTTCGACGGCGTTGCCTACTCGTATCGCGACATCGTTCGTGATTTAAAGCGAATATGGCAACCCCTTCATCGCGATCTCATCGAAGCGGGCTATCCCACCCTTTATAACAACTACACCACGCGCGGCGCACAGCTCGATCAGATGTCAGTCAGCAACTGGATCAACCAGACTGTTCCCGGCGGCTTGGGTTCCCCTCTTGGCCAGTTACTCCAAGTGGCTTACACGATCGAGTACGGCGCGGAATGCGATGTCCAAAGTGCGCTGAATCTTATCTATCTCCTCGGATACAACAGCCCCGGCCAGTTCACGTTGTTCGGTCATTCCAACGAAAAGTATCACGTCCGGGGCGGAAACGATCGGATCGTCAGCCGGCTCGCCAGTTTGTTAGGCTCACAGATCCTCACCGGCCAAGCCCTCGTGGCGCTGCGGCGAAATCCCGATGCCACATATACACTCACATTTCAGGTCAGCGACCAATTTGCTGATGTAACAGCCGACCGTGTTGTATTGGCATTGCCATTCTCCATCTTGAAGGACTCGGTCGATCTAACCCAAGCCGGATTCAGCGAGCTCAAAATGATCGCGATCCAGGAACTCGCGATGGGTTCGAACTCCAAGCTAAACCTGCAATTCAACGCCCGCCGTTGGGCTCCGCTCGGCTGCAACGGGGAGACTTACTCCGATCGCGGTTATCAAGCGACCTGGGAAGTCACGCGTGCCCAGCCGGGGACAGCAGGCATCCTCGTTAATTATACCGGCGGCCAGCTCGCCGACACCTTTGCCACCGGCACTCCAGAGGAGCATGCTGCAGATTTCCTGGCCCGGATTGAGCCGGTACTTCCTGGTTTGAGCTCGCAATGGAATGGTCTTGCCACAGTCGATTGGTGGGCAGGTAATCCTTACAGTCTCGGCAGCTACAGCTATTGGCGCGTCGGTCAATATACCCGCTTTGCGGGAGTCGAAAGAGAGCCGCAAGAAGGTGTCCATTTCTGCGGCGAACATACTTCCATCGACGCTCAAGGTTATCTCGAAGGCGCAGTGGAAACCGGCGAGCGCGCGGCGAATGAGATCATCTCGGCTTTGCGCTAAGACATAGTTTTGGTGACCTAAAGGCAGGGAAACACAGGGCAGTTGCGTAGATTCTAATTCTCGTCCTCGTCCTCGATCCTCCCTTTTCATTCGACCACGAGTACGACGAGGAGAACGAGGACGATGTAGCTGCGGGTCTCGCCGTCGCCGTGATCATCGTCCTGTCAGTTGCTCCAAGTGCTCGGGATACCGAGCTCCCTGCACTTCGATTTCTGAGGCAGCGCGTTTGATCTCACGCAGATCATCTCCTGTCAGTTCGATTTGTGCCGCTCCAATATTCTCGTCCAGCCGTTCCAATTTCGTTGTTCCCGGGATTGGAACAATCCACGGTTTTTGTGCCAACAACCATGCCAGCGCAACCTGCGCAGGCGTGGCCTTCTTTCGTTTCGCGATTTCGCCTAACAAATCAACCAATGCCTGGTTGGCTTTGCGAGCCTCGGAAGTGAAACGAGGAAGTGAGTTACGGAAATCGGTGCTGTCGAACGTGGTGTTTTCGTTCATTTTGCCCGTGAGAAATCCGCGGCCCAAAGGACTGAATGGAACAAACCCGATTCCAAGTTCCTCGAGGACCGGCAGCACTTCTTCCTCGGCTTTGCGCCACCATAGCGAGTACTCATTCTGGATCGCCGTCACCGGTTGGACTGCATGCGCGCGGCGGATTGTCTGCACTCCTGGTTCAGAAAGTCCAAAATGCTTCACCTTCCCTTCGCGAATCAATTCCTTTACCGCACCAGCGACCTCTTCTATCGGCACTTCTGGATCGACACGGTGTTGATAAAACAAATCAATGACGTCCGTCTTCAGTCGTTTCAGCGAAGCTTCAGCAACTTCCTTTATATGCTCTGGACGGCTGTCTACACCGATGGACCGACCGCTCTTCGGATCGAGTTTGAATCCAAACTTTGTGGCAATCACTATTTGTTCGCGAAACGTAGCCAAACCTTCGCCCACCAGTTCTTCGTTCGTGAACGGGCCATAAACTTCGGCGGTGTCGAAAAATGTCACGCCACGTTCCACCGCGGCGCGCAGAAGCGAGATCATTTCCTGTTTATCTTTCGGCGGGCCGTACCCAAAGCTCATTCCCATGCAGCCGAGTCCGATGGCCGACACTTCCAATTCACTCTTTCCAAGTTTGCGCTTTTTCATTCGGTAATCTCCAAGACATCCATTAGGGCGTGACCATCACCTTGATTGCTTCGCGATCGTTCATCGCGCGGTAACCGTCCGGAACGTCATCAAGAGCTACGGTCCGATCGAAGACGCGGCCGGGCTCGATTTTGCCCTCAAGAACGTCCGGCAAGAGGTCCTCAATATAAGCACGCACCGGAGCAGGTCCGCCCCCGACGGTCACATTATTGTAAAACGCCGGCTCGGATCCTGGAATCGTCTGCTCCTGCGGAACGCCTACCCGCCCTACCGCGCCACCGGGACGAGCGATGCTGATCGCGGTATTTACCGCTTGTTCAAGCCCGACACATTCCAGCACTGACTGGACTCCGTAACCACCGGTCAATTCGCGAATTCGCTCCAGAGCCGCGTCCCCTCGCTCGCTCACGACGTCTGTCGCACCAAAATCCTTCGCGAGTGCAATGCGATCAGCATGGCGTCCAAGAATAATGATTTGCTCAGCGCCCAGTCGCTTCGCAGCGATGACAGCACACAATCCCACAGCTCCATCGCCGACAACGGCCACACTCTTTCCTGGTGTTACCCGCGCGATCACCGCAGCGTGATGTCCTGTTCCCATCACGTCCGAAAGCGTGAGTAACGATGCCATCAGCGCGTCGTCCGTGTTAGCACGAACCGGAAAGAGCGTTCCATCTGCCAAAGGAATCCGCACAGCCTCGGCCTGTGCTCCGGCGACGTCTGTAGTGCCGAAAAATCCGCCGTGAACGCACGACGTTTGAAGCCCGTCATGGCAAAACGCGCAGGTGCCGTCAGAAAACGCAAACGGCATGATAACGAAATCACCACGCTTAATTGTCCGAACGTCTGCGCCGACATCCTCGACAACACCTATCGCTTCATGCCCCATCAGGCGACCGGTGTCGCTACGCTCCATTTTTTGGTATGGCCACAAATCGCTCCCGCAAACGCACGCACGAGTAACACGAATTACAGCATCACTCGGCTCTACGATTTTCGGGTCCGGCACGTTCTCGATCCGAACGTCGCCAGCGCTATACATCACAGTTGCGCGCATAATACTTCGATCCGACTACTCCGATTTCAGCGAAGCCATGTCGATAGCAAATCGGTACTTTACATCAGATTTCAGCAGTCTCTCGTAAGCCTCGTTGACTTTCTGAATCGGAATCACCTCGACGTCAGCAGTGACATTGTGTTTGCCGCAAAAATCAAGCATCTCCTGCGTTTCGGCGATGCCACCGATAGCAGAACCCGCCAGCCGCCGGCGCCCCATGATCAGACTGAACGCCGGCACATCGAGAGGTTCTGCAGGCGCGCCGACCAACGTAAGATTCCCGTCAATGCCCAGTAGGTTGATATAAGCGTTGATGTCGTGATTCGCGGAGACAGTATCGATAATGAAGTCGAAACTACCCGCGTGTTTTTTCATTTCATCGGCATTGCGCGAAATGATGACCTCATCGGCACCGAGCCGGAGCGCGTCCTCCTTCTTGTTAGGCGACGTGGTGAAAACAGCGACGTACGCTCCGAACGCACGACCAAACTTCACTGCCATGTGACCGAGTCCTCCGAGCCCGACCACGCCAACCTTCTTCCCTTTTTTGACGCGCCAGTGGCGCATTGGCGAGTACGTGGTGATTCCCGCACATAGAAGCGGTGCAGCTCCAGCGATGTCCAGGTTGGAAGGCAATCGAAGCACGAAATGTTCGTCGACGACGACGCTCTCGGAATAGCCCCCATAGGTAACGCCTCCGAGATGTTTGTCCGGAGAATTGAAAGTGAGCGTCATGTTTGAGCAGAATTGCTCGAGGTCACGTTTGCAATTTGCGCAGGTGCGGTCGGAGTCGACCATACAACCTACCGCGACGAGATCGCCCGGTTTGTACTTGGTAATCGCAGAACCGACCTTGGTTACACGGCCGACGATCTCATGACCGGGGACGATTGGATAGTTCGTCGCCATGAATTCGCTCCATTCGTTGCGAACTGAATGAAGGTCGGAGTGGCAAATGCCGCAGAAAAGGATTTCGATCTGCACGTCACGCTCAGTGGGATCGCGTCGCGCGATTGTCGTTGAAGCCAGCGGTGTTTTATCACTGGCGGCGGAATAGGCTTTCGCTTTGTACGTAGTTGGCTGCATTGTAGAACTTGTTGCCCGCGATCAAGTATCGCAAGTCATTGTCACGCCGCGTGTGATACACTTCGCGCCGTTTTCGCGACTACTCGCGACATTCTGTCGAAAGAACATCTCATTGAATGTCCGGTTTGATATAATCCGGTTCAGTTGTCATAAGGAACTTCAAGATGAACTGGCGCAGAGCGGCACTCCTGTTCGTCGGCTGGACGCTGGTTAGCGTTATCTTCGCAGGGATTTCTTACGCTGCTGCGATCGGCGAAAACAACAAGGAATTCGGGTTCGTCTCCGCGCTCAGACTGAATCTGGTTCAATTTTATGTTTGGGCGATTCTCACACCGTTTGTTTTTCGCTTCAGCCGCCGATTCCCAATTGAACTCCGTCCTCTCAATGTTCGTAACCTGTTGCTGTACTTTCCCGCGCTAATCTCGTTCGCCGGCATTCACCAGGTGATTCACCTCGCTGTGCTTTGGTCGATCAGCCCGCGATGGAGGCAAAAATATCCGGCCTTGATGGACTGTTACCGCGCTTACTTTGCGTTCGGATTCTATATCGATTTGATTATTGCTTTGCTGATCGTCGTCGCAGTGCACGCGCTGCTCTACTATCAAAACTTTCGAGCGAGCGAATTGGCGCAATCGTCTCTCAAAACCCAGCTCGCCCGAGCTCAACTCAGAGCCCTGAAAATGCAGCTTCATCCACATTTTCTCTTCAACACGCTTCATTCGATCTCGTCACTTGTTTTAGAAGACCCTTCCAAAGCAAACAGCATGATCGCGCAACTCGGTGACTTCCTTCGATTAACGATCGAAAATTCCGAACAGCAGTTGGTCACCCTCAAAGAAGAAACTGAATTTCTGCGCTGTTACCTGGACATCGAACAGGTGCGCTTTGGAGATCGGCTAACCGTAGCGTTTGAATTGGAACCCCAGACGCTCTCTGCCCAGGTGCCACATCTCATTCTGCAACCGGTCGTGGAAAACGCCATTCAACATGCGATAGCGCCGCGCGCGGCGCGAGGCCATATCAACATTCAAGCAAACCGCGTGAACAGTTTGCTACGGGTCGCGATCAGCGATAACGGGCCGGGCATGGGTTCAAATGCCATTTCGGTTGGGAAAAAGTGCGTTGGCCTAACTAACGTGCGCACCCGGCTGCAGCAAATCTACGGGCCTGATTTTCGTTTTGAACTCACGACCGGCCGGAACGGAGGAGTAACTGTCGTCATGGAAATTCCCTTCCACCGCGAGCCGAATCCGGGAATGGAGCAACAATTCACATGAAGAACCCACCCATTCGGGCCCTGATCGCTGACGATGAAGCGCTCGCGCGGAAATTTATCCGTCGAATGTTAAAGGACGATCGTGATTTCGAGATTATCGGCGAATGCAGTAACGGGAAAGAAGCCGTTGCGACAATCAGGAAAGAAAGGCCCGACGTTGTTTTCCTCGATGTGCAAATGCCGGAGATGGATGGATTGGCGGTGCTCGAATCGATCGGGATAGAATGGCTGCCGGAAATCATTTTTACGACCGCCTACGAGCAGTACGCGATTCGAGCGTTCGAGCTTCACGCGCTCGATTATCTGTTAAAGCCTTTCGATCATGCGCGATTCAAAGACGCGATCAAACATGCAAAAGAGCGATTCCGGTCCGAGCATCCGAACGACGGGCGAATGCAGATAAGCGCGCTGCTCGAGAATATCAAAAACAAGCCCCAATATCTCGAGCGCCTGGTGATCAAGGCAGGCGGCCGCATCACTTTCCTGCGCACTGACGAGATCAATTGGATCGAAGCTGACGACAAATACGTGCACCTACACACGAGCAAAGCGAGGCCCATGGTGCGACAAACCTTGAGTACGATGGAGGCACAATTGGATCCGGCAAAATTCCGGCGTGTCCATCGCTCTGCTATTGTCAATGTCGAGCGAATCACAGAGTTACAACCGCTGTTTAGCGGTGAGTACTCAATACTTCTGCAGGATGGGACAAAGCTCACTCTTAGCCGAAACTACAGGGACAAATTGTTCGAGCTCCTGGGAAAACCGCTTTAGTCGCCCGCTAATTGCGGCGTGATTCAGCGTATTCGCGACTTTTCCCGAAGCGCTCACGACATTCTCGTCGGCACGTGATGCTGAGGCCGTATTTTCGTCCACAAAGAGAGAAGACTACCTATGAAAAACATCAATGAACTTTGCACACGTAAGCAATTTCTTATCGGCAGTGGTGCGGCTGCTGTCGGTCTATTTTGCGGTCGCGGTATGTTGCACGCTCAACCGGGAACTAGTCCGTCTGTTTTGGCGGCATCGACAACTCCGGAATCAGCTGACTACGTGCCGGATTTCCCTGAACACCATCCACAGTTCGATCGCGCTCGCGTAAAGCGCTTCGTAATTGCCGGGCACGGAAATCTCGCCGCGGTGAAAGCGATGTTGGCGGAAGAACCAAAACTGATTAACGGAGCCATTGACTGGGGTAACGGAGATTTTGAAACGGCTTTGGGCGGAGCGTCTCACATGGGTCGCCGCGATATCGCTGAATTCCTGCTCGAGCATAATGCGCGCATGGACATCTTTGCAGCGACGATGCTCGGCAAACTCGACATCGTGAAAGCAGCAGTCAGTGCTTTCCCGAACATTGTTCATGTGCCCGGACCTCATGGAATCCCGTTAATCGTACACGCCGAGAAAGGCGGACCAGCGGCTAAAGTTGTTTTGGAATTTCTGCGAGCGCTTGCCACTCAACCTGTTCCCGGACGATGAAACAGCTTTTGATCACGCTTATTTTCGTTGCGCCTGTTTTTGCCGGAGCGACTCGCGCTAACGACGCTCGCGAACAAGCCGCCCGCATCGTGGCGCAGATTCAGCGCGCCGATTACGAAGGTGATCGGGCTGCGATGCAGCGGGGCTACGATGAGTTAAAGCCATTCATGGAAGACCAAAAACTGGCGTCGCGCATTCGATACTGGCGCGGCTTTGCGAAATGGAGACGCGCGATCAACGGCTTCAATGATGCCATTGATCCAAAGGAACTGGCGCGAGATCTCAACACCGCGGTCGACGAATTCAAAGCCGCGATTGCACTGGATCCCAAATTCGTTGATGCCAAGGTTGGGATCATTTCCAGCCTGGGATTCCTCCTGTTTGCGGATCTACAAGACAAAGCGCGCACGAAAGAACGGGTCGAGCAAATCCTCGCGACGGAGAAAGAAGCCAGCGCTATGGCGCCGGATAATCCGCGGCTCATCTGGGTGCACGGTCCCATTCTTTGGAATTCTCCTCCTGACCGCGGCGGTGGGCAGGACAAGGCGATACAAAATTACCAGCGCGGCTTGGAAGTCTGTTCGAAAATCAAAACGAGCGACGATCCGCTTGAACCGTCATGGGGCAAACCGGAACTAATGATGAGCCTCGCCTATTGCCACCTAAACGCGAACTCCGCCGATTTAAATGCAGCCGAACGTTATGCGCGCAACACGCTCGAAATTGTTCCTTACTGGCATTACGTGCGCGACATTTTGCTGCCGCAGATCGTCGCCGCCAAAGCGAAACTGCATTAAGTCATGGTTCAAAGCGGATGAACACGCCAAATCCAGTTGATCTGCTTTTCGCCGGCATGGACAAGCTGAGCCCAGGCGACGACAGCCTTAGTCTGTATGTCTTGCGATCTCTGCCAGAACACCGGTTTGAAGTCGTTGTTGACGCAGGTTGCGGTGCCGGGCGTCAAACAATGGTGCTGGCGAGCGAGCTTGGGACACCAATTCAGGCGGTTGAGTCCTATCAGCCATTCTTCAATCGGCTGGAGCGGCGGGCCAAAGAAAGAGGCGTCGGTAATCTGGTGCAGATGCATTGCATGGACATGAAAGACATTCCCAGCGTCTTTCCGACAATCGATCTGCTTTGGTCGGAAGGCGCCGCCTACAACATTGGTTTCGCCAACGCACTGACCACTTGGGCAAAGGCGATCAAACCAAATCGATTCGCAGTAGTAAGCGAACTTTGCTGGCTGCGTGAACGAGTTCCCGACGCGGTGAGCGAGTTTTTCCGATTGGGATATCCGCAAATGCAGTCTGTGCCGCAAAACATTTCGGCAGCAGAAACAGCCGGCTACAAAATATTCAACACCTATACGCTGCCTAAAGAAGCATGGGTGAAAGATTACTATGACGTTCTCGAGCCGCGTGCGAAATCGCTCGTCAATCATTCGGATGTTGCCGTCAGGGACTTCGCCATCGAGACGCTCAAAGAAATCGAGACATTCAAAATTTCAGAAGACAGCTACGGATATGTCTTCTATGTGCTTCAACGATCAAACTGAACCGGATGAAATCGTCGCCTGAGAATCCAAACTTTTTGGGGCTTCGCACGGCCATCTATCACGCGCCAGATCTCGCAAAAGCAAAGGCGTGGTATTCAAAGATCCTCGGGATAGAGCCGTACTTCGACCAACCGTTTTACGTTGGCTTCAACGTTGGCGGTTACGAGCTCGGTCTCGATCCAGACCCATCTGCTTCTGCAGGTTCGGGCGGTGTAGTTGTCTATTGGGGCGTCGCCGACGCGAATGCAGCATTGAAACGTTTGCTGTCACTCGACGCGACGGAGCGCACAAACGTTCAGGATGTTGGTGAAGGAATCCGTGTCGCTACCGTTCTCGATCCTTTCGGCAACGTATTCGGCGTGATCGAAAATCCGCACTTCCAACTTCCCACGCTCTGAAAGCTCGCAAAAATCCCTGAGAAAGATCCTCCTTCTGATTAAATCTTTCGCGAATCGTAAGCCCAATGCAGCAACGCCTGACGCTGACGACGACGGCAACCCAGATCACGAGGTTTACAGTGTTTTTTCAATTGCGCCACGTGGCGCCGAACTGCGCGCCAACGGCCAATTTGTCGTAGGTCATCCGAACTGCGGCGCCCGCAATAATATCGGCAGTACCATTGAAACCAGCCGCGCGGATCGTCGGGATAAATCCAACTTTTGCGTCGCCATTCGGATAGCGGTTGCGACGCGTTGACGCCAAAATAATTCAGCGACGCCAGTGCCCGATCGGGTGAAAGCTTCGCGCGCTTGAACCAGCTCGCAGGAAATTCTTTTCGACAATCGGTCATGTATTTTCCGCCGAACACGCCGAGCGCGAGCATCTGTTTCGGCGTCAGGTCGGGCGTAAACCCGGGCCGAAAAGCGCGTCCCATCGGTTTTGTGCGGAAATAAACGTAGCCCTTCTGCATTTTGTCGTTCACCTCCACCCGCACCGGTTTCATTTGTTGTGGCGACTTCTAAGGCCGCAACAGATGCAAAGTAACGGCCAGGCTTTCCAATCAGCAACCCAGGAAAAAATCGGGTCAATTCCGCCTTTGAAGCATCCCCCGAGAGATTAATTGAGCGCTGAATAACTGGTCGGATCCATGAAGGACATTCTCACCTGCATTGGGCTCTGAGCACAAGTCAACCCGTCCTGACTCGAAATCACCGCAGCCTTTACTTTTCGAGATTCCGTCGCTTGATTGTTAAGTCTAAGGCGGTTCGCGTCACGACGATTTGCTTTGGACGATGTCAAATTCAATGCAGGGCTCTCGATCGCGTGAGAACCAAGGCCGCGCCGCGATTCGCTGGATAACTAGCGCGACCATCGCGTTGCTCCCGGTGCTGGCCTGTTTTTTGGCTGACGCAACCGACAAATGGGAAGAAGGAGTTGTGATTTTCGTTCTCGGGTTCTGCCTCGTGGTGCGACCGCCCCGGCTTTCGTTGGGCACGATCACGAACCTCGTTCTGCTTGCCCTGTTGGTGTTGGCAGCGGTTCCTCTGCTTCCCGCCCACTGGTTTGTCCAACCGGACTGGCGCGCATCATTCGTAAACAATCTTGCAATCCAGCTTCCATCGACATTCACGCCACAGCCGTGCATTACGCTTGGTTACCTGGTTAGCTTCGCTGCTGGATTGAGCTGGCTCTATCTTGTTTCCACTCAGGACTTGGGCGTTCGCGAGATGCGCTTTCAATTCCGCCTGTTTACCAGCGGAATTGTGCTCCTGGCCGCAAGCTGCATCGCATTTTACTTGCTACATATCAAGCCAACGTTCTGGCTCAACGAGCAGAATTTCGGTCCATTTCCAAACCCGAATCAAACGGGAGATTTTTTTGCGCTGACTGCGGTCATGATACTTGCCTGCGTTCATGGGGATTTTCGCGAAAGGACGAAACGTTGGATTGCCTGGATTCTCGCGCTGATTCTGGTCTTGGCTGCCATTGTTCTGAATTCTTCACGATCCGGAATTGCGATCCTCCTCGTGGGTAGCACATTTTGGCTCGGTGCGTTGGCGGTTCGAAAACGCTCTCCCTTGGGAGTGATTCTTGTAGTTTTTCTTCTTTTCGTGTCACTCACCGCCTTGTTCGCTCTCAGCGAGCAAACATTCCAGCGATTTCATTTTCGCGATTTTGGCAACGCCGGCAGTTCACCAGATCTCCGATGGCGAATTTTTCATGATACGTTCCGACTTATTCGTGAGTCGCCCTGGTGTGGAATCGGCTTGGGGAATTTCGAATCCATCTTTGCGATTGTTCGTGACGCATCTGTCGGCGATGCACGTGTGTTGCACCCGGGAAGCGACTGGCTTTGGCTTTGGGCCGAAGCTGGGTGGCCTACGGTCGTGCTCACTGCCCTCGGTTTCGCGCTCTTGATTAGTCGGGTCTTCCCGCTGCGAAAGGGGACCAACCAACTTTATCGTCTGGCCGCGCTGATCGCGGCATTCCTGTTCGCGATTCGCGGGATTTTTGACATTTCAGGGCACCAAGTGGGCACGGCATTTGCCGCGTTGTTTTTGCTTGGGCTGGCCTTGCATCGGCCCCTCCCCTTGGCACCGAGTCGCTGGTTGCCGATGCTGTTTCGCTTTGTTGGCTTGGGGTTACTTGCAGCGGGTCTGCTATTCGTTGTGGCCAACAACGGCCAGAGACTTCTCCCTGGTTCCGTAGGTGTTTCTAGCGCGAAGCAGTTGTTAGCTGCCGCCGATCGCGAGCAGAATTTTGACGAAACAATCGCATTGACGACTCGTGCGCTGCTATGGGCACCGCTCGAATGGCAACTTTACCTTGCCCGTGGCATCGCGGAGGTGCAATTGCAGCAGACCAAAACCGCAATAGATGATTTTCGCAGGGCGCATTTGCTGGAGCCGATTGCTTATGAAGTGCCGCTGGCAGAAGGAAACAGTTGGCTGCTGTACCGTCCGGATTTGGCAATCACAGCATGGCGTGAGGCATTGCGAAGAGCCGGACCTATGCGGCCACAAGTGTATGCAAGCATGCTAAGCGACGCCTCGCTGAAAAATCCAGAGATCAGCTCAACTCTCGAGGAGATCGGGCTTAGCGAACACGATTTAGTCCTGCCTTTTCTTAACCGCGTTTCCGATGCCTCTTTCAATCGCGTTTTCGGGCAATTGTTAAGAAAGGATCCGGATTTACAATCGTTCTCCGAAACAGAAAAACTCGCGCTCTTCGCGTTATGGTCCGAACACAGCAATGCGGAGGAAATTTCCCGGATTGTTGACCAACATCCGGACTGGCTTCGCTATGCTTGGGCCGGCATCGCGAAATACGAAGCGGGCAAGAAAGAATTTCAAGCCGCGTACGAATTGACCCAGCGATACGGCGAACCGCCCGCCCTCCCGCCAGTCACCGCCAATCTATCTCTTCAAGATCTCCAAGCTCGCCTCCATGACTCACCCTACAATTACAGGATTGGTTACGAACTTTATCGCGCACAGATGCAGAACGGCCGGCTAGACGATGCGCTTCTCACTGCTCGTCATTTTAGCGAACGGCCCAACTCGCCGCCCTATTTCCATTTCCTTGAAGCGCAATGTTGGGCTGAAAAACAAGATTGGGAGCGCGCTTGGAATGCATGGCAGGAGTTCCAAGCCGCGCAGGTGCGAGCAAATAAGTAGAACCTCGCCAGCCATTTCTGACCATCCAGCGAAGAGATGTCAGAAAAGTTTTGGGGAACCAGACCATTTCACAAAACTTTCACGCGTACGTCATCTGTTTGTTACGGTCCGCTGCTTTGATCTGGTGCATGATTCAAACACACAGCTCCAAATGCACGAAGAAACACACGATGGTAACTCTTTTGATTTCCGCGGTGCTCTGCGCGAGCGCCTACGCCACACCGAAAGCGGTGATCATCTCGCTCGATGGCGCCACTCCTCGGATCATCGATCAACTCAAAGCCGGCGGACAACTCAACCCGAACGAAGGCGTTAATGTTGTTGCAAGTTGGAAAGCTTTCGGTGTCTCCCGGTGTGATCGGACAGTTCGTAATGGGGAAACAAAGATCCAGGGACAATGTCAGATCGCATGAAAACCCCTTCGTTATGCTGAACTAAGCATCCGGTTTCCAAAGACGCTTGCGAAAGTAAGCTCGCCAGCTCTCAGGCAGGGCCCCTAATTCGCTTACGCGCTGCAAAAGATCCTGTTTTACAGCGTCCGCAGTGTAGAGCTCAACGATTTCAGCGACGGTGACGTCGTTCTCATCCTGCGCTACTAGCTCGATAGCATCCCCTGCCGCGACTTCTCCCTCTTTAACAACGGCAAAGTAAAAACCATTGCGACCGCTGTGCATAAATCTTTTAACCATATCTGCGCGCCCAAAGCGAATACCCAGCTTGAAACACGGCATCCGGGGTTGTGTTACAACGAACTCTGTCGAGCCGATGCGAAACCGGTCGCCGATACGAACGGTTTTGTCGTCAAGCGGCCCTTGCGTGGTGAAGTTTTCGCCAAAAGCTCCCCAGCTCAGATCAGCGTTTGGAAGTTCTTCGCGCCAGAACCCATAGTGTTCCGACGGGTAAACATAAATCGCCTTATCCACTCCGCCGTGTACAGTCAGATCAGACTGTTGATCGCCGTCTAAGTTAAGCTTCCTTACATGAACTCGGCCGGAGACAGGCGCTTTGAAGATCGATGTGCGAATAGTCCGTCCGTTCCATTCCACTTGGCGAGGGAGGCCCACGTTCACAGACAAGAGTTTCATTTGCCAGGTTGGTCGCCTAACGAATCGTTTTTCAGAGGCCCGCGTTGTTGAATTTTCTGCGTTCCTGTTTTGAAACTCGTTTGCTGCCGTGCATCGCTTCACGTTTCTACGTCGTTCACCCTGTTCGCTTCGTTCCCAGCCGATATTGTTTGTCAGTGACGGGCTCCATCCAATCGACCACTTTACCGCCTAGCGCCTCTTGAATGGCGATGTGTGTCATTGCCTTGGTGGGCGTTGCGCCGTGCCAGTGCTTTTCGTTAGGCGCAAACCAAACGACATCGCCCGGCCGGATTTCCTCGACCGGTCCGCCTTCAGGCTGCGCCCAGCCAAGGCCGGAAGTGACGATCAGCGTCTGACCGAGTGGATGCGCATGCCACGCGGTGCGTGCACCCGGAGCAAAAGTCACGCTCGCGCCACGCACACGGGCAGGCTTCGCAGCTTCAAATAACGGCTGGATTCGAACCGAACCTGTGAACCACTCCGCCGAACCTTTTCTCGTCGGCTGCGACTCAATTCTTTTGATTTCCATTTATTAGTCTCCGCCGTGACTCGTCACAAGTCACTCATTACTGTCTTTCGGGGGCCACTTCGTGCTTGCCAGTTCGTTAGGCAACTGTTTGGGATCAACCGGATAAATTAGCGACAGGTCCATTTTAGATTTCGAGCCCTGTAAAAATTCCAGTTCTTCAGGTGCGCCGACAATTAGCCACAGCACCTCGTCGTCGGTGTCGTTGAACACCTGGCGCAACTGGTCGGGGGCAACCAGGACGCCTCCGTATTTCAACACCGTCAACGTTTCGTCACCAACACGCATGCGACCCGTGCCTTCGAGAACAAAATAAAATTCCTCCGAGCGGATGTGCTTGTGCAACGTGTTTGCGCTCTTCGGTGGCAACCGCCACAGCCGCGCGCCGATATTCTCGCTGCCGGTCCGCTCCAGATAATCCGCGTTCGGGATTTTCATCAAGTTCGACGGCCGCCAGTGCAAATCTTCTGGCTTAATGAGGTAATAACCCTGAATCGCCTTCATGGCCTAGTGTAGTGCTTGGCTTCGCGACCAGCGAATGCGATCGCCGCACTGAACACCGCCGGGTTGAACGTGATCGAAAGCAGCGCGCCGGCGACAATTAGATTCAATCCTTCGGTCGGAAGAAGGCGGAGGTTTACGCCCAGGCCTGCAAGGATAAAAGAAAATTCACCGATCTGCGCGAGAGCAGCCGAGACAACGAGTGCTGTCCGCATCGAGCCTCCCAGCCCTCGAACAATGCCAAAAGCAGCTAAAGATTTTCCAATCACGATAATCGCAAGCACGGCCAGGACCTGAAGCGGTTGCCGGATGAGGATCGAAGGATCGAATAACATTCCTACCGCGACGAAAAATAAGACCGTGAAAGCATCTTGCAGTGGTTGAAGATCTTTCGCTGCGCGGTGACTCAAATCCGATTCGTTCACGACCACTCCAGCGAAAAAGGCGCCCAAAGCAAAAGAAACGCCAAAGAGCTTAGCGGATCCGAACGCCACACCGAGGGCGAGCGCGATCACTGCAAGCGTGAACAATTCGCGAGAGCCGGTGCGTTCCACACGCGATAGCAGCCACGGAAAAAAACGCACACCGGCGATAAGCATCAGTCCAATGAATAAGACGACTTTTCCGATCGTGATCCCGAGCGCCGGCCAAAAACTTACGGTGTTATTGGGCGCATCTCCACCCAATGCTCCCGTAAGAGCGGGCAGCAGCACGAGCGTAAGCACCATGAGAAGATCTTCCACCACCAACCATCCGATCGCGATGCGTCCGTCATTTGAGTTGATCATGTCGCGATCCTCGAGCGCGCGCAGCAGAACCACAGTGCTTGCGACTGATAACGACAACCCAAATATGATTCCCGCGCCTAACGACCATCCCCACAAGGTCGCTACGCCGGCTCCGAGCGCAGTCGCCACAATGATTTGCACGAACGCGCCGGGCAACGCCACACCTCGCACCGCGAAAAGATCGCGTATGGAAAAATGCGTGCCGACGCCGAACATCAGCAGGATCACGCCAATCTCGGCCAGTTGCGGAGCAAGGTGAGCGTCAGCGACGAAACCAGGGGTGAACGGACCAACGACAATGCCCGCCAAAAGATATCCCACCAAGGGCGGCAAGCGGAGTCGCATCGCCACCAATCCTCCGACAAATGCAAACGCCAGGCTGACGGCGATCGTCGCGATCAGCGGAACATCATGAGTGGTTGCTGCTAACACGCAGACCAATCGCATTTCCACCGTCGAAACGCGAGAGCAGTGCCATCGCGCGGGTATCGCTGAATACGCGAAATCATCACGCGTCGCACGAACATCTTATGGCATGAAGAACAAACCTGAATCACCTGATTCGAGTCTCAGCGAAACCATGGCTGCTCGAATTGAAATCAAGGAGCTGGGAGATCCCGCCCACCAAAAGAAAATAACCGATGCGGTCGAAGCGTTGGATGGCGTAATCGACACCAAAATAGCGAAGGGCGCGCTGCACGTCTCGTACGATCCGTTGGCAACGACTGAAAAGAAAATCGAGGAAGCTATCCGCTCTACTGGGACGACGATCAAGAATGCGGCCACAGATACTGAAGGCGCGCATCCCGATCTGCCAACTTCGAATGTACAGCAAGCTCCAGCCCAAAATGCGGAGCAAAGCGAGCATGCCTGACCCGTCGTGATCTCTCTCGCACAACTACTAGGTACTCGCAGCGGCGAGGACTGCTACAATCCACCAAACAATCAATCAGATTTCAAGACTGAAAGAATATTGCCCGCCGGATCCTTGAACCAGGCAATCGTCGGACCATTCCCGCGCATGATCCCCTTCTCATCGGTCTTCAGATCGCCTTGGTCATAATGCTCGAATTCGACACCGCGCTTGGTCAGCTCGTCGACCGCACGATCCACGTCGTCCACAGGAAAATTCAGCACGGTGAACGTCGCCGGAACATGATTGGGCTTTGGATAAACGAGGACGTTATTGCCGCCGCTCAGGTGCAATCTAAGCAGGCCATGGTCTTCCGAGGTTTTCAATCCGAGCGTCTGGTCATAGAACTTTTTCCTTCGCGATATCCGGTGCCGCGAATCCACTGAATGCTTTGCTGTTTTCCAACATGATAATTTTCTCCCCCAAAATGTCTTCGTGTCGCATCACGCCTTTGGTTCCCAAATATCATTTTCTGAATGCGCAACAGTGATATGAATTATCGAGAACCATTTCAAACGACACCAATGGAAACGCCGCTGACGCCTCTCGAATTTGCTCGCCGCGCGCGTAAACTCTATCCCGAACGTGTCGCCGTGATCGATGGCGACTCACGCTGGACCTATGCGCAGTTTCTCGAGCGATGTGATCGTTGGTCAGCGGTGTTGCAGAAACTTGGAATCAGACGCGGTGACCGTGTCGCCTATCTCTCACCGAACACACACGCGCAGCTCGAATCGTTCAACGCAGTTCCACAAACCGGCGCGGTGCTTGTGCCGCTAAACTATCGGCTCACCGCTGACGACTTCGTTTACCTGGTCAATCACAGTGGTTCGCGCATGGTTTGCGCGGACCGTGATTATCTTGCAACGATCGATAGTATTCGCGAACAACTTCCGAAGGTTGAACACTTCATCGCTCTCACAGGAGAAGCCAAGGGTTGGCTCAACTATGAAGGTATGATCGATGCGAGCCCGGCTGAATTTTCGCGTCCGGAAATTCACGAGACCGATCTGCTCACAATCAATTACACCAGCGGCACCACTTCGCGTCCGAAGGGCGTGATGATCACTCATCGCAACGCCTGGATGAATTCCGTCGGCACACTCCTCTACGTCCCGATGACCTGTGCCGATCGTTATCTGTGGACCTTGCCGATGTTTCACGCCAACGGCTGGACATTCGTTTGGACCGTAACAGCCGCAGGAGCGACTCACATCTGCCTGCGCAAATGTGAGCCGCGCGCCGTTTTCGAATTGATGAAGACCGAGCAGGTCACAACGTTGTGCGCAGCGCCGACGGTTTTGATTTCGCTAGCAAACGCGCCTGCAAATCTCCGTCGCCTTGCGCCAAAAGGCATTCACGT
>Ga0157379_10000853_pt1 | contig 24703 bp, 17 predicted proteins | sample S25metaG_FD_121802 | JGI IMG/M metagenome (GOLD analysis project Ga0157379, IMG submission 121802) | Switchgrass rhizosphere microbial communities from Kellogg Biological Station, Michigan, USA - S2-5 metaG | ecosystem: Host-associated > Plants > Roots > Rhizosphere > Soil | place: USA... | reverse complement strand
TTTGACGGAACACCCGAACGACTCGCCCGAATTAAAACGGCGAAGCCGGGCGATGCGAACCCGTTCGTTGTGGGAAATGATCGCTACCTAAAAATGTGGAACATCATTTCCGAGTGCATTCAAGCTGAAATTGCCCGGCGTGAAGCGCCATGAAACCGTCGGCAAATCAGAGGTAAATCTTAAGGATAAAGACATGAGACGGATGGCGATGATGATCGTGATGTTGGCGGCGGCCCTTGAAATCTTTGCCCAGGGTCGCGGTGGTGCGCCCGCAGGCGGAGCAGCGGCCGGAGGCGGCGCTCAGCGCGGTGGTCCACCAGCCGGCGGCGGAGCTTTCCCCGGTGGTGGCGGAGTTCAGCGTGGTGGCCCACCGGGCGGTGCGCCCGGTGGCGGAGGTCGCGGTGGTGCTCGGGGTGGTCGTGGCGGCGCGCCGTTTGACATGACGGGTTACTGGGTTTCTGTCGTTGGCGAAGACTGGCGTTGGCGGGCGTTTCCCACCCGTGGAGACTACGGTGCTGTTCCCTTGAATCAGGTGGCGCGCCAGATTGCCGATACGTGGGACCCTGCAAAAGACGCGGCTGCGGGCGAGGCATGCAAAGCGTTTGCGGCTCCTTCCGTGATGCGTATTCCCGGCCGGCTGCACATCACCTGGCAGGATGATCAGACCCTCAAAATTGAAACCGACTCCGGGAAACAGACACGCCTGTTCTATTTCGGCAATCTTCCGGAGAACAAGGTCGAAGACCTCCAGGGCAGTTCCAAAGCCGAGTGGGATCTCGGCAACGCCGGAGCCGGTGGACTCTTCTTTGGCCGAGGAGGCGCTGCGGCGGGCCCTTCAGGTTCGCTCAAGGTGGTCACCAATCGAATGAAGCCGGGCTATGCAACGCGCAACGGTGTACCTTTCAGCAACAACGCCACCCTCACGGAGTACTACGACCTCGTTAAGGAGAAGAGTGGGGTCGAGTACCTCATTCTCACTACCACTCTTGACGACCCCACATACATGAGTCAACCGATGTGGACCGCAACCCATTTCAAGAAGCAGGGCGACGCCACAAACTTCACTCCCGTGAGCTGCGATGGAAAGTAGGACGCCTATGAAAACGATTTATCTGTTGGTCGGAGCACTTCTGGTTGCGGGAGCCACCATCGGCGCGCAGGTTCAGACACCGGGAGCAAGTCCCGAAAATGGAGCGGGACTCGGTCCCATGGTCGCTGGAACCGACCTCTCTGGATCGTGGCGTCCGCAGCAACTCGTCACCGAATCACAAACGGCTGCCGGCGATCTCGCCGACTTTGGAGGCATTCCGCTGAACGATGCTGCGAGGATGTATGCCCTGTCGTGGCCGGCTTCCCGTCAAACCGTCAAGCAGCATCAATGCATGGGCTATGTCACGCCGTACTTCTGGTACGCACCTGCCAACTACCGCATCTGGGAAGAACGCGATCCGTTTACGCAGCGCCTGGTCTCATGGAGATTCTACGGTCAGATCGCGCAGGGCGACCGGACCGTCTATATGGACGGACGGCCGCATCCACCCGCCTATGCGCCGCACACGTTTGCCGGCTTTTCAACCGGTGAGTACCAGGGCAACACGCTGACGGTCACGACGACGCACCTCAAGCGCGGATGGATCAAGGCGAACGGCGTTCCCCAGAGCGACGCCACGACAGTGGTGGAGCACTTCGTGCGCCATGGCGACAACATCACCGTGCTGGCGGTCATTGACGATCCGGTTTATCTCACTGAACCGTTGAGCAAGGCCTCGATGCTGGTTCGGATGGCGAAGGATCCAGATGCCTGGCTCTATCCGTGCGACGATAGCGAACAGATTTTCGGCCGCAAGAGCGATGTGGTTCCCAATCACCTCTTCGGACAGAATCCGTACGCGCGTGAATATGCCGACCGCAGGAAACTTCCTTTGCTGGCCGCGCTGGGCGGAGTCGAGACGATGTATCCGGAGCTGGCGAACGCCATCCGTGACACAACGGCAGCGGAGAATCTCGCCAAAGCCCGAATGATGCCTTCTGGACCACCGGCTGTGAGCCGCGCCCCCGATCCGACACCCAAGGACGGCGAAATTCATACGATGCGCGTTTCCGGCGAGGTCTACCTGTTGGCCGGAGACGGTGCGAATATCGCGGTGCAGGTTGGGCCCCAGGGCGCGTTCGTCGTTGACACGGGTTCGGGAAAACTGGCCGACAAAGTGATCGCTGCGATCGCCAAACTCAGCGCGAAGCCGATCCAGTTCATCCTCAACACGACGTTCCGCCCGGACCATACGGGAGGAAACGCAAAGCTGCAAATGGCGGGCGCCGATCCGAGTGTTACGGGCTCGTTCTTCTCGATGCAATTCCAGGGAGCCGGCCTCGCGGCCACCATTATCAGCCAGCTCAATACGCAGTCACGCATGGTGGAGCAGAAGCTTCCTGCGCCGCCGAGCGACACTTTTGCCGAGGACCGGCGGAGGAAGTATTACAACGGCGAAGCCGTCGAAGCGTTTCCCATGCCGAACGCAACGACGGACGGTGACAGCATTGTGCATTTTCGCCGGGCCGATGTGATCGTGGCGGGTGACATCTTCACCACGACAGAGTATCCCCACATCGACACCAAGAACGGCGGAAGTCTGCAGGGTGAAATCAACGCACTCAATTTCATTCTGGATCGCACCGTCTACATCCACGATGAAGACGGCGGGACGATGATCATTCCCGGGCACGGCCGCGTCACCGATGAATGGGAGGTCGCCGAGTATCGCGACATGCTGGTCATCATTCGAGACCGTGTACAGGCGATGATCAAAGCGGGGGCTACACTCCAACAAACCCTGGCGTCACGGCCAACCTTTGATTACGACGTCCGTTATGGCGCGACCAGCGGCCCGTGGACCACAAACATGTTTGTAGAAGCGGTTTATACAAGTCTGAAGAATCCACCGAAGACCGAAAACGCCAGATAGCGGGAGAACTCTTATGAAACGTACTCTTATGCTTCTCTTTCCGACAGCACTACTCCTCGCGAGTACACTGTCCGCCCACCATTCGTTCAGCGCAACCTATGACACCGGCAAGACAGTGAGTATTGAAGGGAAGGTTGTTCAGTTCTTGCTGCGCAATCCGCATTCGTTCCTGCACATCGAGGTGAAGGACAAGGAAGGCAAGGTGGCGGTCTACAACGTCGAATGGGCGGCCGCGGGACAACTAAACGGCACCATCGCCTCTTCCATCAAAGCCGGCGATCTCGTGACGATCAGCGGCAACCCAGGGCGCGACCCTGCGGACCTGCGGTTGCGCATGGTCAACATCAAGCGCACCGACGGACAAAGCTGGGGATTCGATCCGGGACAGGTGGTCAACTGATTGATCACCGTTGTCGAATGGTGCAAGGCTCTCGAAGACACGCGGATCGGCGAAATCGTTCGTGAGTCCGCTTTCCCCTATGTCGAAGGAGCGCACGTACTCGGATTGGCACTGTCCGTCGGTACCGTCGTCTGGTTCGATCTACGGCTGCTCGGCGCGACGATGCGCACGCGGCCGGTGGCAGAGGTTTTTCGGAATCTTAAAGGATGGATGATTGCGGGGTTCAGCCTGATGTTTCTGAGTGGCGCGCTGTTGTTTACAGCTCATGCTGCAAAGGCGTACGCCAATAGTTATTTCCGCGCGAAGATCGCGCTGATCGTTCTGGCGGGAGTCAATACTGCCGTCTACCACGTGACGATTGATCGTCGCCGAGCGGAGTGGAGCGACGCTGCGGTTCCGCCACTGGGAGCCCGCGCCGCGGGATTGGTCTCGCTGGTCTTGTGGTTTTCTGTCATCGCGGCGGGCCGAATCTTCGCGTACGACCTGTGAGGCCGATGGTGTGGGCAACGCTTCAACCTTTCGTGGAGTGGCTGGGATCGAGCGAATTCGCGCAATGGCTCGGACAATCGACGAATCGTATCGCGGGGCTTTTCGTGATCCATTTGATCGGCCTCACACTGCTTCTCGGCGGAACGCTGGTAATTGGTCTTCGCCTACTCGATATCGGCCTGCGGTCGCAGCCCGTCGCGGGCCTTGCCCGCGACATCGCGCCCTGGCGGATGGCGGGACTGATTCTGAGCGTGATCAGCGGCGCACTGATTTTCACGGGGGGCGCAGTGAGCTATTTCGAGGGACCGTGGTTCCGTTGGAAGATGACCCTTCTCACAATCGCTTTGGTTTTCAACTTCACCGCGTTTCGCATCGTGGCGTACGCCGACGAGGGCCGCTTCCATCCCTGGCTGCGACGCACCATGGGCGGGCTGACGCTCCTGCTTTGGTTCAGTGTCGGTGTGGCGGGACGCGCGATCGGATTTTTCTAGGAGGAATGAATGAGACGGAATTTGAGTTCAATTCTCGGTGTCGTAGCGATAGTGTCCTTCGCCGGTTCGGCCGTTGCCCACCACGGTACTTCCATCACATACGAAATGGACAAGACGATTACCGTGAGCGGAACCGTCACGGAGTTCGACTTCGGCTATCCCCACCCGTCACTGTTCTTCGACGTGACGGATGAAAAAGGGCAGGTCGTGAAGTGGGGAGCGGAGTTTCTTCCGACACCGGCAGCGTTGAAAAATCTGGGATGGACCAAGGAGACTATCAAGTTCAACGACAAGGTCGTTCTCGGCTGCCATCCCTCGAAATCGGGCAAGCCCGTTTGCGCCCTTGCCAGCCTCTCCATCAACGGCAAGCCCATTAGCGTTGGCGGAGGCCCGGGAGTGGCTCCCGCGCCGGGTGCCGCTCCGCAACGCGGAGCCCCGGCCACAGAGCCCACGACTCCAGCCGGCGGCGCACCGCGCGGCCAGCGTCAGTAGGAGGCGGACATGAAGGTCATAACCTTATTCCTGATTCTCTCGGCGGTGGCGCTCCCGGCTGTGGTATCGGGACAAAACACGAAATTCGATCCGCACGATCTGACGGGTAAGTGGGCTCGCAATTCGAACAATCAAGGGTTCGCCAACGTGCCAGAGACCGGCCGTGGCAACTTTCCGGAAGCCCCGTTCACACCCGCCGGCAGGGCTGCGTACGAGAAAAACTTTCCAGGCTACGGACCGCGAGCCAATGCGACGCTCCGCAATGATCCAATGGGATCGTGCGACCCGCTCGGCATTCCGCGAAATCTGAATGCGGAAGTCGTGTCATCACATAACTGGTGGGAGATCACATCGGCGCCGGATCGCATGATTCAATTCTTCGAGTGGCATCACGAGTACCGCGTGATCTATACGGATGGACGCAAGCTTCCTGACGTGAATGCGGCGTTAGATCCCAAGTGGAACGGCTATTCGGTCGGGCGCTGGGAAGGCGATACCTTCGTCGTCGATTCCATCGGATTCGATGAAAGGACATGGCTCGACAAGTTCGGCTATCCCCACACCGACGAAATGAAACTGCAGGAGCGGTATCGCCGCGTCGATGCAAATACCCTCGAACTGACGATGGTCCTTACAGACCCGAAGTACTACACGAAGCCGTTTGAAAGCGACCGGAAGGTCTTCAAGCTAAATGCCCTTCAGTTCGAAAAGCCGTGGGACGAACAGATCTACTGCGTCCCGTCCGAAGAGCAGAAGTTCAACCGGCTGATTCGCGACCCCGCGAGTGGGAAGTAACCGCGTCGAAGTAGCGTGAGCGCGGCGCATGCCGCGCCACTACCTTCCCAATTGGCGTGTCAATGCCTGTTTCCCCGCGCTTGCGTTCCAAAGTGGGGTTATCCTCCCAGTGCTTCAGTAAACGCTGGGGAGGAGTATTCATGACGCGACTGAGATTTGCCTGCGTGATCGGTTTGTTCGTACTGGTTTGCGCCCTACCTGATGGGCTCGTTGGCCAATACGGAGTGAAGACCGGCGATTGGACCTCGTTCGGAGGAGATAACGGCAGCACACGTTACTCTCCACTCGATCAAATCACACGCGATAATGTTCGCAACCTTCAGGTTGCCTGGACGTTCAAGACCGACAACTACGCTCCCACCCCTGTGCCTCAGAGCGAGTCTACGCCGATCATGGCGAAAGGCACTCTTTACTTCACCGCGGGGCCCAAGCGTCACGTCATTGCTCTCGATGCCGGCACCGGCGAAATGCGTTGGAGCTATCGCTTCGAGGAAGGCGTTCGCGGCGATCGTTCTCCGCGCAAGAATACCCGCGGTGTCTCCTACTGGACCGATGGTCGTGAAGAACGGATCATCCTCGTTACGCCGGGATTTCACCTCATTGCACTGGATGCGAAGACCGGCCAGCCAGTAACGAGCTTCGGAAAAGACGGTGTCGTCGATCTCTATCAGGAGATCGACCTCGACTTCAAAGGCGAACTTATCGGACAGCTTGGCAATACCTCTCCCGCGGTGGTTTCAAACGACACGATCATCGTCGGCGCCGCGCTTCCCGTCGGAACGCGCGTGAACAAGGAAAACGTCAAGGCCGATGTTCTCGCATTCGATGTGCGCACCGGGAAAAAGAAATGGGTCTTCCATACGATTCCTCGCAAGGGCGAACCGGGTTATGACAGCTGGAAGACAGGCGCCGAATATACGGGCAACGCTGCCGTATGGCCCACGTTCAGCGCCGACGATGAACTTGGTTACGTGTATCTGCCGGTCGAAGCGCCGACTAACGATATCTATGGCGGGAATCGCCTTGGTAATAATCTGTACAGCAGCACTCTGGTATGCGTGGATATTCGGACCGGCACGCCCGTCTGGCATTTCCAGCACGTGCATCACGACATCTGGGATCGCGACACTCCGAATGCGCCGATCCTTGTCGATTTAAGGGTCAACAACACTCCGATCAAAGCCGTCGTTCTTCTGACCAAGCAGGCGTTTGCGTTTGTATTCGATCGTACGACCGGCAAACCGGTCTGGCCCATTGAAGAACGTCCGGTTTCCAAGTCTGAAGTTCCGAATGAAGAGACTTCTTCCACGCAGCCTTTTCCGACGAAGCCTCCTGCATTTGATCTTCAGGGATTCTCGAAGGACGATTTGATCGACTTCACTCCCGCCTTGCGTGAGCAGGCGATTGCAGCCGTACAAGGCTTTCGCCTTGGCCCGCTGTTCACGCCGCCTTCGCTGGCGGCGGCGCCGGACGGAACGCGAGGCACTCTGATGGTTCCGCAGTTCAACGGTGGAGCGAACTGGGAGGGCGGTGCGGCGGATCCGGAAACCGGGTTCGTCTATGTCGGGACAGCCCGAAATTTTTCGACAATCGCACTTGCGCCTGCAAACGGACAGGTCACCGCGGATTATGTCAGTTCCGGCGCAGGACCTCGCGGTCCTAATGGTTTGCCGCTGCTTAAGCCGCCTTACGGGCAGATTGTTGCGTACGACATGAACAAGGGCGAGATTGCCTGGGCGATCGCCAATGGAGATACGCCTCCGAGTATCAAAGACAACGAAGCGCTGAAGGGGCTTACGATCCCGAGGACTGGAAGTGTGTCTCACGCTGGAATGCTCGTAACCAAGACGCTGCTCTTTGCCGGCGAGGGGCTGACAGGATTACCGTTCTTCAGAGCACACGACAAGAAGACTGGAGAGATCCTATGGGAAACACGAATCCCAACAGGCGGGCCGCAATCGGGATTGCCGATGACCTACATGCTCAACGGACGGCAATACATCGCTTTCGCGGCATCGGCAGCGACGGGAGGATCCGCACAGTTGGTAGCATATGCGCTACCGGCGGCACCTGCGGCCGGCGAGCGTGGCGGAGGAGCTCGCGGCGGAGGGCAGCGCGGCGCGCAGCAATAGCGCCAGTTCATCTTGAAATAGCAAGCCGGCACGCCGCGATTCCGGACTCGACTGTTTATGAGGTAGTGAGATCCTGAAGAATCGGGTTCAACTCATTGCGTACGTGGATCGACTATCCGGCGGCGGATTCCAAACGCTCCGTGCGTTGTTGGATGGACCGCTCGCCGGTTTGTTCGGCGGCATGCACCTTCTGCCGTTTTATTATCCGATCGACGGATCTGACGCCGGGTTCGATCCCATCGACCATACTCAGCCCGATCCTCGTCTGGGTTCGTGGAGCGATCTGCGGGATCTAATCAGAGGCAAAGATCTGATGGCCGATTTGATCGTGAATCACATGTCTACACGATCACCTCAGTTTGAAGACTTTCGCAAAAATGGAGACGCGTCACGTTACGCCGATCTCTTCCTTAATTACGGACACGTTTTTCCGAAAGGCTCTACCGAAGGGGACCTCCTCCAGATTCATCGAATACGGCCGAGTCTTCCGTTCACGGCTGTGATGTTCGACGACGGCATCGAACGTCTGCTCTGGACGACGTTCTCTTCGGCGCAGATCGACATCAACGTGTCCTCGGATTCAGGCCGCGCCTATCTCGATCAAATCCTGAGCCAGTTTCACGAGGCTGGTGTGCGCGCGATCCGGTTGGATGCAGCCGGATTCGCGATCAAGAGAGCCGGCACGAGTTGTTTCATGATTCCGGAAACGTTTGATTTTATCTCGGGTCTTACAGCGAAGGCGCATGCGCTGGGCATTGAAGTTCTTGTCGAAATGCACGGGGATTATGAAGATCAGATTCAACTCGCCCGGCGGGTGGATTGGGTTTATGACTTCGCTCTTCCTCCGCTTGTTTTGCATGCGCTGTACTCGCAGGACGCTGTACCCCTAAAGAAGTGGCTCACGATAAGTCCCCGCAACGCCGTCACGGTACTCGACACTCACGATGGAATCGGAGTCATCGATGCCGGTGGGTTGTTGAGTTCAGAGGAAATCGGAAACATTGTCGAAGCGATCCACCGTCGGAGCAATAGTGAAAGCCGGCGGGCTAGCGGCGAAGCAGCGAACAATCTGGATGTGTCTCAGGTTAACTGCACCTTTTACGATGCTCTCGGCCGTCAGGATACCGAGTACAGGATCGCCCGGACCCTGCAGTTCTTCTCGCCCGGCGTGCCGCAGGTTTACTACGTGGGACTTCTTTGCGGAACCAACGATATGGAACTGCTGGACCGTACGAAAGAGGGCCGCGACATCAATCGCCACCACTACACCGCCCAGGAGATTGACTTGGAACTTCAGCGCCCTGTCGTGCGCGCGCTGTTCGAGTTGATCCGGTTTCGCAATACACATCCGGCTTTCGCCGGAGACTTTCGTCTTCTGCCATGCAAGGATCACGAGATCGCTATCGAGTGGCGCAACAACGAACACTGGGCGCGCCTCAACGTGGATTTGAAAGCGATGAACAGCGTGATCGATGCATCCCGGGAGGTTGATTCGTGAGCCAATCACCCTCGACCGGCCGTTCGAACATGGCCGCAATCAAAGCTTTGACATACCTGATGTTTGCGATGTTTGCGATGACGACCGATTCGGTCGGCATCATCATCCCGGAGATCGTGAAAGCCTTTAAGTTGAGCCTCACGGCCGCGGGGACTTTTCAGTACGCAACCATGTCCGGCATTGCCGTTGCGGGCTTTCTTCTGGGCCACCTTGCGGACCGGATCGGCCGAAAGACGACGATCCTGATCGGCCTGATCCTGTTTGCAATAGCGTCGTTCCTGTTCCTTGCGGGCACATCCTTCCTTTTCTTCTGTGTGTTAATGGCGCTCTCGGGAATAGCGATTGCAATCTTCAAAACCGGGGCTCTCGCTTTGATCGGCGACATTGTGCGGTCGACTGCGGAACACACGTCGATCATGAATACGGTGGAGGGATTCTTTGGAGTCGGTTCCATCGCCGGGCCTGCGCTTCTTTCCTACTTATTGAATCGCGGCGTTCCCTGGCAGTGGCTTTACGCGATTGCGGGAGTCCTGTGTGTCCTGCTGATCTTTACGGGTCTCACTGTAAGGTATCCGGTTAGCTCAAGGGTTTCGGTACAGCAGGCGGATTGGACATCGGTACTTGCCGTAATGAAGAATCGTTTCGTCTTGCTGTTCTCGCTGGGCCTATTTCTGTACGTTGCCGTTGAGGCTGCGATTTACGTGTGGATGCCGACGCTTCTGGCCGGCTACGAAGGCCCAGGGAAATGGATCGCCGTCTACAGCATCTCGATCTTCTTCATGCTCCGCGCGGGTGGACGATTCCTCGGCGGATGGATGTTGAATCGGCTCTCGTGGCGCGCCGTGCTCACGATCTGTGGCGGCATGATTCTGGCATGCTTTATGGTGAGCATAGCGGGCGGCGTTGCGTGGGGAGTCTATCTCCTGCCGCTGTCGGGATTATTCATGTCCGTGATCTATCCGACTATTAATTCCAAGGGAATCAGCAGCGTTCCCAAATCGGAGCATGGTGCGGCGGCCGGCGTGCTCCTGTTCTTTACGTGCTTGTCTGCCGTGCTCGCGCCGCTCTCGATGGGGGCAGTCAGCGATGCCATGGGCGGACCTATGTACGGATTCGTATTGGCGACCTTTTTCGCAGCGCTGCTGTTCGTCGGACTGGTACTCAACAGTGTCTTTAATCCCGCAGGAGAAGTCTTTCAGCGCGCCGACCGAAGCGACTACGAAATCGGATAAGTTGCACAGCGTGCCGGAAGCTCGGTAGCTTTGCTTGACATGGAGACCGTGAAAAGGAGGATTTCGATGAAACGCATCATTCTAGTCGTTGCGGCCACGGCCATGACTGCCGCGTTCGGTTGGTCCCAGAGTACGGTTTCCAACGACGCGAAGCCGGCATCTACGAATGCGCCGGGTCGCGAATATCCGAAGGTGGATTCTCAGCGGCGCGCGACCTTCCGCATTCTTGCGCCGGACGCCAAGAGCGTCCGTGTGTTGAACACGGATCTTACAAAAGGGGAAGACGGCTACTGGATGGGAACGACGCAGCCCCTTGATCCCGGGTTCCACTACTACACGATCACGATCGACGGAGCGTCTGTAGCCGATCCGAGCAGTCAAGGCTTCTTTGGCTCGGGTACGGTGAGGAGCGGTATCGAGATTCCGGACGCGGGCGTCGATTTTTACGATTTGAAGGATGTGCCGCACGGCGAGATCCGTACACGATGGTACACAACCACCAGCGGCGAAACACGTCAGGCTTATGTCTACACTCCACCGGGGTACGATCAAAACACCAAAACGCGTTATCCCGTTCTCTATCTCCAGCACGGGATGGGTGAGGACCGGCGAGCGTGGCCGACCCAAGGTCGGACGAACGTCATCCTCGACAACTTGATTGCCGAAAAGAAAGCCGTCCCCATGATCGTCGTGATGGAAGACGGCGGAATCACACCGGGAATGGGCGGTGCGCAAGCCGGCGCCGGCCGCGGCGCCGTTCCCGTACCCCGCGGTGCTTCCCCTGCCGCAGGTGGTCCACCAACGGGGACTCCTCCGGCTGGCGGTCCGGCCGGAGCGGTTCGCGGCGGCGGTGGCGGAGGCCGCGGACAGGCGCCGATGCCATTCGTTACTTCCATCGTCAACGACGTCGTGCCCATGATCGACAAAACCTATCGAACAATTCCAGACCGCGAGCACCGTGCCATGGCGGGCCTCTCTCTCGGCGGCACACAAACGTATCAGACCACTTCGGCAAATATCGACAAGTTCGCCTATATCGGAATCTTCAGCGCGCCGTTTGGATTTCCTGGCATTGATACCGGATACAACGGTTTGCTGAAGAAACCCACAGAGTTCAACAAACAGGTGCGCTTGTTCTACGTGAGCATGGGGTCGAAGGAAGCCGCCTCAACGGGACGGAGTATTCATGAAGAACTCGATAAGGCGGGAATCAAGAATGTTTATTACGAATCTCCAGGCACTGCGCACGAGTTCCAAACCTGGCGAAGAAGTTTGCATGGGTTCGCCCAGCAACTCTTCAAATGAGGGCTTTCAAATGAAAAGGAGCATGGCCTTGAGAAGTGTATTGACTGCACTGGCGATCTCCCTGATTGCGGCGGCCGGTCTTATGTTGGCTCAGGCTCCCGCCGATGCAAGCTTCAAGGCGCCAACGTCGAACGTCCCGGGCGCCGAGTATCCTCAGATCAATTCTGAACGCCGCGCGCGTTTTCGTATTTTGGCGCCTCGGACCGAAAAGGTTGAGCTCAATCTCGGCGGGCGCCACACAATGACGAAAGACGCGAACGGCGTGTGGACCATCACCACGGAACCCCTCGTTGTCGGTTTCCACTACTATTCCTTCGTGGTCGACGGCGTTAACGTCGCAGACCCTGGAAGTGAGGCCTACTTTGGGAGCAGTTGGATGACGAGCGGCATCGAAGTGCCTGAGCCCGGCGTAGATTTCTACGACGCGAAGAATGTGCCTCATGGCGAGGTTCGTGTACGTCCCTACTTCTCGAAAATCAGTAATGCATGGCGGCAGGCTTATGTTTACACGCCTCCCGGATATGACAATTCCAATTCGAAATACCCCGTGCTCTATTTGCAACACGGAGCCGGCGAGGATGAGCGCGGCTGGACCATGCAAGGACGCGCGAACTTCATTCTCGACAACCTGATTGCCGCAGGCAAGGCGAAGCCGATGATCGTTGTCATGGAAAACGGCGGCGGCTCGGCACTATTCGCCGCCAATCGCGGCGGGCCTTCCGGAAATGCTGCGCCGGGCTCCGGGCGCGGGAGCGCGGCGAGTTCGCAGTTTGCCGATATTCTGATCCGCGAAACGATTCCAATGATCGAGGCGAACTACCGTGCCCTTAACGACCGCGCGAATCGCGCGGTCGGCGGCTTGTCCATGGGAGCAGGACAGGCGTGGCAGATCGGTACTGCGAATCTCGACAGGTTTGCCTACATTGGCGGATTCAGCGGAGGAGCCACTGGAGAGCCGCAAACCGCCTACAACGGCGTGATGTCCGACGCCAAAGCGTTCAACAAACAAGTGAAGGTACTCTACATCAGTATCGGCACCGAGGAGAACGTGCAAGGCGCGCGCACATTTCACGAAAAGCTCGATAAACACGGCATCAAGCACGTGTACTTCGAATCGCCGGGAACTGCGCACGAGTGGCAGACGTGGCGCCGAAGCCTGAATGGGTTTGCTCCTTTACTATTTCGCTAAGCCTTTGCCCCCGCAACAAGTCCAACAGTCAACGGACAGCAATGAACAATTCACAACAGTCATGCCGCTAAACGAAGCTTCATCGCTCACCCGGCACGAAATCATTTCGCGTTGCGCCCGGTTTCTCGTGATAGGCCCGATGTCCCTCGTAAGTTTTGAGTCGACTTCTGATGCCATCCAGTTGGGACTGGTTTTGCGTGGCGACCCGATTCAGCGCCTCGCTTGCTGTTTCGATCGCTCTATCGAAACGACCCGCCTCCGCGTACGCGGCTGCCAACGTGTCCAGAGCCAGGCTGCCGCTGCCGGCATCCATCCCTCCCTTTGCGAGCTGCACCGCCTCAGCGCCGTTTCGCCAACGAGGTTCCGGACAGGTCGCGAGCAGCCAGGCCAGCGCAAACCTGGCCGCCAGAGAAGGAGGGCCTCCGAGTTCCAGGGCTTTGCGGTAGTGAACAATGGCCAGCGGATAATTCTCCTGCCGGTTCAGTGCGAGCCCCATTCTGTAATGAACAGCCGGATCGTCTCGCCCCAGTTGAAGCGCGCGATCCAAATGTTGAATCGCCGGGTCGATCTCACCCGATTGCATCAGCGCAACGCCGTAGTCGTAGTGGGCGCTGGAGAGATCCGGATTGATTTTCAGTGCTCGTTCCCAACCCTCAAAAGCCTCTGTCTTTCTTCCGACCTGCAGAAGTGCATAAGCACGATTGGCCTGAGCTGCAGCATTGTTCGGCTGAATTCGTAAGGCCTCGTCCCACTCCTGGAGTGCCTGATTCGTCTGCCCAGCCTCCGCCAGGTGAGTTGCCAGATTATTGTGAGCGCCCGCATCGTTCGGATTTATCCGCAATGCCGCCCGGTACTCGAGCGTCGCTTCAGCGTATCGGCCCTGATCGTCGAGTTCCGCTCCCAGATTCGTCCGCGCCATCCACGCATTTGGGTTCTTGCGCACGGTATCGCGCCACAAGGTTAGCGAATCGACATAAATTGTGCTTTGCTGCCAGGACAAGACACCGCACAGCAGAAGAATTCCGACGCAGACTATCGGCTGAATCCTGGCAGCCGTTTTTGCCTTCTCCGCGACGACAGCAATTGAGGCCATCGCCAGACTTAGTGGCCCTATAGCCGCCAGATACTGGAAATGATCAGCCACAAACGAATAGCGGAAAAAATAGACATCGAAGAGATCGCTGACCGGAAGCAATGACGTCACGAAGTACGCAAAGGCGAAAAACAAAGGCCGCGCGAAACCATTTCTGTTTCGCCACAGTACGAACAACGTAACGAGCACTACCAGAGTCGGGACATATGCCAATGGGTTTGCGGAATCGACCATCCAGCGGGGATAGATGAAAGACAATGGATGCGGCCAGATCAGCTTACCCAGATAGAACCATACGATCCTACCCGCAATCACGATCCGCTCGGGCCATGTTTGCGACCATTCCGCACCCATGGCTCCTGAATGATGCGCCTGCTCCCATATGGTCCAGATCCCGGCGGTCGTTGAGACGAGAAGAAACGGTAGAAGCCAGAGCGTGTTGCGGGGCCGCCATTTGCCCTCTTTCCACCACCAGCACAAGGCAAGGATCACGGGGAGCGTCACCGTCGAGGTCTTGCTGAGAATCGCAAGCAACGCGAAGAGCACGCTCGCGACGTAGGCCCATTGGACCTTCCTTTCTACTGATGTTCCGGCAGAAATCCATCTCAAAAAGAACCAAATCGTGATCACGTAGAACGAACCGGACTGTGTGTTTTTCAATTCGGTGATCCAGGCGACCGATTCCGCCTGAACAGGGTGCAGAGCCCACAACGCGGCCGCGAACCACGCACCTCGCACATTCAAGCGCAGGAGAACACGCCACAGGATGACCGCCACTGCAGCGTGGACGCCAATATTCATGAGGTGAAAGGGAAACGGATTCAAACCCCAAAGCAGATGCTGTATCCAGAAAGTCGTCAGCGTCAGCGGGTAATAGACTGCTGCGCTGGTGGTCCAGATCTCTTTGAGGCCTTGCGGGCCGATGATGCTGGGGTTAGCCGTGAGGTGAACGTCGTCGTCCCAAATAAACCCGCCATGCAGGGCCGGCCAAAACGCGAATACAGTCGCCACCAATAGGATGGACCCACGGAACGTCGCGGCGAGTCGAAGTCGAACTGCAGAAATTGGATGCGTGCTCAGAAATCTTCTCCGTCAATTTTCGAACCGAGATACTACACGCGGCATTCCCCCGTGCATTACCATGTTGACAACAGTTTCCCGTTGATGTAAACACGCCCAAGAATTACCACACAATAGATCATCAAATAATCGATCGCGTTAGTTTTCGTTAACTTTTGCGGGGGTTCATGATGAGAAAACTGCTTTTGGCCGCATTCTCGGTGGTCACACTAACCACCGTTTTGTTTTCGCAAGGGAGCGCGCAACTCGGTGGAGTTGTAACGGATCCGAGCGCAGCTCTTCTACCGGGAGTCTCCGTTACAGTCGTCAACACGGAAACCAGCGTCACCAATACCACGATCACGAATGAATCCGGCGCGTACAACTTTGCGAGTCTGCAGCCGGGAGCGCTCTACCGAGTGAGTGCTTCCCTGCCGGGGTTTCAAACCAAGTCGATAACGAATCTCAGCCTCAGTGCCGGGACAAACAACAGGCAGGATTTCCAGCTGGCTGTGGCCACGGCAGCGACGACAATCGACGTGCAGGTCGATGCGAACTCGGTCCTCACCGCCGCAGGTGCATCGGTCGGTGATGTTCTTCCGGCCCAGCGAGTGCAGGATCTTCCCCTGGTGGGCGGCAATGTGCTCGACCTTCTCGAAATCATGCCAGGCCTTCGCAAGAGTCCCGCCGGAGAACAGTTCGACACGATTGGCGGTTTGGGCATCAACAGTGTCAACGTGACTCTGAACGGAATGCCTACCCGCGATGAGCGCTTCAACCCGGAGGCGGGTGTTACTTTGGATGGCAATCCCGCAGTTGTCGGGGCCTACACTGGCGGCCTCAGTCTGCTGTCAACAACCACCCTCAGTCCCGATTTGGTAGGTGAAATCCGCCTGATTCTCGCGCCGGTGGACGCCGAACTCGGACGCGGCAACTCTCAGGTTCAGATCACGACGCGATCGGGTACCAACAAGTTCGCCGGATCCGCAGTCTGGAATGTTCGAAATACGGCGCTGAACGCCAACACGTGGGCAAACAACCGCAATATCAATTCGACTACCGGGCAATGGGACCCTCGCAAGCTCGATTGGAGAAACACGAATCAATACACGATCAGTTTTGGCGGTCCAGTGATCAAGAACAAAACGTTCTTCTTCGCGTTGTGGGACCAGCAGTTCTCCCGTAACCGCCAGACCCAGGAGAATCGCGTTTTGACCGAGACCGCGCGCCAGGGCATCTTCCGATATTGGGAGGGTTGGGTTGCAGACAGCGGAGATCCTGTAGCGAATGCGGCAGTCTTTCCCAATTTGGGAGCCAATCCCGCATGGCCTTCGGTGGACGCCCTCGGACATCCTCTGGCTCCGCCAGCTTGGCCCGATAGCACCTTCAATTCGCTGACGAATACATATTCCAAGCCCTACACCGGCCGATTGGTCTGTTTCAGCGTCTTTGGAACCGTGAAGGCCGATGGAAGTCCCTTTACCAGCGCAGATTGTTCTTCGGGAGTCGATAGCAAGGGCCTGCCTTATACGGGCGTCGCGATGTTCCCACAGTCTGGAAGCCTCTGGGATTCGAAGCGTCCCAACGCGGCGCAAGCTCAGCTTGGATATTTCAGCAAGATCCTCGCGAAGATGCCGCACGCGAACGACTTCATCACGGACGCCTTTGGTGATGGCTTGAACTATGCGGATCACAAATATCTGCTCGTTCGTCATGGAAACAATGACAACCAGTCGATCGTAGGATCCGAAAGCCAGGCCGAGCGAAAGCAGATCAATATCAAGATCGATCAGAATTTCAAGAGCCACCGCATCAGTGGAGGGTGGACGTATCAGGCCGACGACAACATCGATAACATCGGCGATTGGCCGGGGTCCTACTCCGGAAAGACTTATCGACGGCCTCAAACCATTACGATCAACGCCACGTCGACTCTGAGTTCGACTCTCCTCAATGAGGCACGGTTCGGCATAAATTACGACAAGACCAGAAGCGTTCCGGCGTGGCTCAGTCCGGATACGGATACCGCCACAGCGGCACAGAGTTACCTGCTATCCGGTGGAGTTTCCAGATCCGGGAACGGCAAGCCCTATCCGGTTGTCGTCGTTCCGCAGACGACAAGTCTGCAGTTCGCCGCAGGAGTGATGGAAACGTGCGGTGGATCGGGCGCCACGGCCAATTGTCCCGCATCGATTATTGTCGGCGTGACTCAAGTCGGATACACCGACCCCCTTTATAACGCCGCGGACACCGTGAGTTGGACTCATGGTAAGCACGCGTTCAAGTTTGGTGGCGACTTCCGCTTCCCCCGATCGAATGGATTCACGCTTCAGCCGTACCCCACCGCGGGGTATGGGAACCTCGGCGGGACTGCGACGGCCAGTCCTTTCGCAAGCTCTACGGACTCACCGAATCTTGGCACCACTGGGACTCCAACATCCGCGAACCCGGCGCAAACGGTGAACCTCTTTCCGCAGGACGCGAGAACCCTTGCCGGTGAATTGGCGTACATGTTTACCAACTCCATCGGCTTCATCAGCACACCGTACTGGGCGGAGAACTCGGGGGACGTCGCGAAGGGGTTGGCCGGCTGGCAGGACACCACGACGCAGGACAATCGACATCGCGAGATGGTCTTTTCAGATTTCGCTATCTTTGCGAAAGATGATTACAAGTTAAGCCGACGCTTAACATTGAACCTCGGATTGCGCTACGAGTACTATTCACCGCCCTACATCACATCCGGGTTGACGTCGACCACGGTCGATCAAGGTTACGGTCTGTTTGGATCTCAACGTGGCTCGGGGTCGCCCTTCGACACCTGGTTACAACCTGGGAATATGTATCTGACCGGCTATGGCAATAACGCAAACGCCCTGGCGCCAGGAAGAACATCTTTCCTGGAGTGTGTCCCAGGGGTGCAGCAGAAGACAGGCCTTCCCGTTTCCAATTGCAATCCGAACCTTCTGACAAACATCGAGTACATCGGGCCCAACTCCCCGAATCCAGGCAAGACGATTATTCCCCGGGACAAAAACAACTTCGGACCCGCAATAGGTTTTGCCTGGCAGGTTCCCTGGTTTGGCGAAGGACGAACGTCAGTCCGTGGCGGCTATCAGGTGACGTACTCGCGTCCCTCTGTTCCTGAGGGGACGCTCGCTTCCGCGATCGGTGGATACCTGAATCAGAACCTGGGCGTCAACGATCCCAGCGTCCAGAGCATTATCGCTGCGACTGCCGGCAACCGTGCTCTGCTGGTGGATGACCTCCCGGCCCTGGTCCCGCTGACACCCGGCACGGCGCCTGGCGGCACCGTGCCTGTCTATTCGAGAAGTCAGTCGGTGACGGCTTACGATCCGAATTACGCGACGCCGTATACGCAGACCTTCACGTTGTCGGTGACACGAAATGTCACCCGAAATTTCACGATGGATGTACGGTGGGTTGGCACAATGAGCAGGAAACAAGCCGGCAACCTTAATCTGAACACGACGAATGTCTTCTACAACCCGGAACTTCTCGATGCACTGGAGAGAACTCGTAAAGGTGAAAACGTAGATCTCTTCGATCGTATGCTGGCGGGCCTCGACCTGAATACGGCAACGGGTTATGGAAGGGTTGGCACGTGTACGGCTCAGGCAGGAGCACCGGCAGATGGTTATTGCGCGGCAGGGTTCATCAGGGAGCGAGGCTCGGAGCACTTGCGGCGGTGGAACGGTGTAGGCGGTACCGCCGGCAATCTTGCGAACGGCAATTACGCCGCCGTCATTGGCACGTTGCTTGGCACGAACGCTCCGCAGGGCGGCTACTACGATGTCAGCGGCGGCACAGGACTCCCGTCGGGTATCACTTCACTTTCAAATAGAACGCTCAGAAACGGTTGTGATCGCATTGCAATGGGTCTGTACAATCCCAATAACCCGGCAGGGCCAACAAATATTCCCACGCAGTGCTTTCCCGAAGACTATTTCGCTGCCAATTCCCAGTTGAACAATGCAACATACAATGCCAATCTCGGCCGCAGCAGCCATCATCAGCTGCAGGTTCAGATGTCGTTACGTCCCACACATGGCTTCTCCTTCCAGTCGACTTACACCTGGGCCAAGGCGATGCAGATTCCCGGCAGTGGGTATACGGATCCACTGCAGCGAAACCTCGACCGCCGCCGCGGACAAGAGGCGCCGCACAGCTTCCGGACGAACGGCACTTTCGAATTGCCGATCGGTCCGAACAAATTGCTTTTCCCCAACGCTTCAGGCTGGGTGGCACGACTCATCGAAAGGTGGCAAACCAGTTTCATTCTCAACCTGGAGAGCGGCTCGCCCGGTGATATCAGCGGCGCCGCCACGACTCGCTATGCCAATCCACGTTATGTCGTGGGGAACCCGGCGTGGAAGATCCCGAAAGGACATGTCGAGTGGGGTGCCTCCAACGGGAATCAGGGAAGGTTTTTCGGTGATGATCAATACATCCGTGTGGTGGATCCTCAGTGCACGGACGCCGGCGTGATTGCACAGACCGATAGCAGGAACTATTCGTTCGCCAGCAGCAATTGCACGCTTGTCGCACTGGCGGCAAGAGCCCCGGTGGGAACGGCAGGTTCCTATCTCCTGGATCCGAACGACCCGTCGTCGACAGTCGTGAATATGCTGGTAAACCCCAAACCTGGAGAGCTTGGAACACTCGGACCGCGCACGTTGTCTCGCTGGGGCGCGTTCAGTCTCGATGCCAATGTGCAAAAAACGTTCAGGATTAATGAATCCAAACAGGTTTCGATCCGGGTGGACGCCACAAACATCCTGAATCATCCTCAGGTTGATGTTCCGAATTTTAACGTCGCCAGTACGACTGCGGTTTTTGGAGCGATAACAGGCAAAACCGGCTCGCGCACATTCCAGGGGCAGGTTCGCTTGTCGTTCTAACCCGGCTGCCGCAACGATCAAGGGAGATGCGGCTCTAATGGGTCTGATGCGGATGAGGCTGAAGCTGCCCGTCGGAGCTTGCGAGGACCCAAGAGAGCGGAGACGGCGACGTCCAGCTTACCAATGTAAATTTACGTGGACGCTAACGGTTAGCCGGAGAACTGGCGGTTCCAAACCGGACCGCTGCGCGCGACCGTGCGCGTGGTGAACAGCGTGTCCATACTGCGGAACATCAATGCATTGACGTTGCTGTCGAGCATGCTCCAGCGGAGCACCTGTAAAGCCACGGGTACATCGGAAGGCGAGCCGCCTTGAAGCGGCGCCGGCAACAGCTGCTGCGTAAGTCATTGACCTATTCGCTCGTCAATTGCGTCCCGAGACTCGGCGCACTTCCACCATTGTGACAATCCTGTTATCGGCGGCGTAGTGAACGGGGATGATGCGTTGGACGTCCAGCTTCAAACGAGCAACGTTATCAAGCAGACTGAGATTGTAGGGGCTGATGACTGTGGAAGCCCCTGTTGGCGGCTGCGCCGGCGGATTGTAGGCGTCGGCTTCGAGAAGGATCTTTTCCTTGGGAAGATAAACCAGCAGCATTCCGTCGTGGTGTCCAAAGTCCTTCATATGGTGGAGTTCCACGACCCGGTTGCCGTCCGTCAAGATCTTGAGATCCGACGCAGTTTCAAATTTGGGTTTGTTCTTTGAATTACTCATGGCGTCGGGCGCTAGCGTGTGCGACGCATTGAGCACCTTCTCGAGGTATGTCTTGTTGGACTGGTGAGTAATGATCGTCGCGCCTTCGGCCACAAACGCGCGCAGCCCGCTGGAGTGATCGATATGCGTGTGCGTATTCACGACGTACCGAATCGGCTTATTTGGGATCAGCCGTTTCGCTTCAGCGATGACGGCCTGGGCACGAGCTTCGCTTTGCGGTCCTTCGATTACCACGATGTGATCTTTGAACTCGATGGCGAGGCAGGCGTACCCGCCGAGAATCAGATAGGTGCCTTCGCCGAGTTTCTCGACCGGAACGGTTGGAGCAGGAGCGCCCGCCGCGGCTGCAGGAGCGCCGCCACCGCCGCCTCTGGCTGGCGCCGCCTGAATCGTGACGGGAGAGTTGGCTTTGACGTTCGTGACCGTGAGATCGAAGATCGGATGGTCGCCCTGCCGTTGGACGATATGCATCGGAAATTTCACTCCGTTGAAATCGCGGAAGTCAGAATAGGCAGATTCGAAAACCATGTCGCCGAAGAACGCATTGTCGATCCGGGTTTCCACACGTTCGACGAGATTCTGGTCGTTGACGAATCCCGTAACGGGCGCTTTGTTCTGACCCATAAACGTGAGCACGCTGTACTTCTTGCCGCCGATGGTCTGCTGCTTGACGGTGGCCTTGTTCGCTGTTGCGGCCTTCAGAAAGCCATGCGGCATCATCCAGATCTCGAGCTGTTGCACCCAGGGCGTGTTGGCGTCAACGACGATAGTCTGATTCTGGTTCTGCTCTCCGATTACGGGTTGTTGCCCGCCGCCTCGTGGAGGGTTCTCCCCTTGCATGCGAATGCGATCGACGCGAGATGCTGGCGTCTGAAAGTCGATCAGCCGCGTATACGATTTATTGATGAATTTCGGCCAGGGGGAAGCGCCGTTGTAGTTCTGTCCCAGCACAAAATCGTATCCGGTCGCGGAAAACTCGACCGTGCGAAGGTCTCCCATCGCCTTCAACGCGTTTGCGATGACCGTGTTTGCATCCTGCGCCATCGCAGGCACGGTAAAGACGATCAGACAAAGAACTCCCAGAACAACGCTGCCTCTTTTTTTCATAGTCATCTTTCTTAGCTGAATTGGTGTTGGAGCGATCTCACGATAGTACGCGGAAAACGGAGCTGCCAATACTTTTCTCTGAGACCGCGAATGTATCGCGACGCGCTTGTGTCCCTCTCCGCGCCAGGAAGCGCGTGGTCTCGAGACGAACTACCGGCGCACGAGCCGGTCGGGCAGTTCGAACACCCAGATGGACGCCCCACGATCCGGCGGGTTCTGGATCTCGGGCACGAGCGCAGGGAATGTCGCCGCCTGCGCGCCTCCATTACCCGTCACAACCGCAATGTACTGTTTGCCGTTCACCTGGTAGCTGATGGGCGCCGAATTCGGCACGTCGTTGAGGCGCACGCGCCACAACTCGCGGCCGCTGGCATCGTCGTACGCTGCGAACACGCGGTCGAGTGCGCCCGCGAAGACCACGCCACCGGCTGTAGCCAGCACACCGCTCGACTGCGGGGCGCGCTGACGCGTCATCCACACGGTCTTCTTCGTCTCGAGGTTGATGGCTTGCACGCGGCCGTACTTGCCGTCGCTATCCGGGCGAGGACGTAGCGTCCATCGGACGCCCGTTGACAGGCTCCCACGGCCCCCGGCCGCCACCGGGGTCAGGTCCATGCAGGCCTCGACGAGGCTGACAAACAGCACTTTGGTTTCGGGGTTGTAGGACTCGGGCATCCAGTTCTTGGCGCCGCCCGCGTGCGGGCACGTCGTGATCGTTTCGCCGCCTCCCGGAATCAGCTTCGGGTTGAGCTTCTTAGCGCCCGTGACGGGGTCGATTCCGACCACAACATCCTGAACGCCGAGATCGACTGAGAAAGCGTACTTGCCCGTGTCGGCCTCGACGGCGTCGAAGATCGCCTGTTTGCCGCCAGTGGCCACCAACGTTTTGCCGTTGGGCGATGTCTTGAGCAGCATTCGGCCAAACGCCCAGTCGTAGTCCCACTGATCGTTGGGTTGGTGCTGGAAATACCACGCCAGCTTGCCCGTGTCCGGGTTCAGCGCGATCGTCGAGTCGGTGTAGAGCAAGTCGTTGTTCTGTCCCGGAGCGAGGTTGCGATACGGCCCGGTGTCGTAAGTCTGGGCGATGCCGAAGTAGACGAGGTTGCTGGCCGGGTCGTAGGTGCCGGGCGTCCACACCGAACCACCGTTGCGGCGCTCATAAGGCACACCGTTCCAGGTGTTGCCGCCAGGTTCGTTCTCCCTCGGGATGGTGTTGAAGCGCCACGCCTCAGTTCCTGTGTTGGCATCGAAGGCCATGATCAAATTGCCGCCGCTGCTGCGGCCGGTGGTGCTGGCGATCACTTTGCCTTTGGCTACTGTCACGCCACCTGTGAGGTTGAATCCCTTCGTACGATCGGCGACTTCCTCGTCCCAGACTACTCGGCCCGTCTTTGCGTCGAGAGCCACGAGATGTACATCGGAAGTGCCGGTGAAGACCTTGTCTCCGTAGAGGGCGATGGATCGCTTCACACTTGGCATGACTCCCATCGGCAGACGGCGGGAGTACTGCCACAATAGGTCTCCCGTGACAGCGTCAAGCGCCTGGACCTTGTCGCCGTAGGCGTGAACGAACAACACGCCGTCGTGACAAAGAGGCGTGCCTTCGTTCGGGCCGTTAGGCAACGACCAACTCCATGCCGTGCGGAGCTCGGCCACGTTCTGTTTTGTCACCTGCCGCAAGGGACTGAAGCCCATGCCGTCGGAGCCTCGACGCCACGTCAGCCACTCACCTGCCGGAGGATTGGCGAGGAGCGCATCGGTTACCGGCGTGAGGCGGTCCAGAGGATTTGCTTTTCGCGGCGCAGGCGGAATCGGCACCCCGCCGGTGAGGCCGCCGCTTGGCCCACCCGTCGCTCCGGGCAACAACATTCCTTTCAGCTCGTCAAGATTCGACGACACCGGCTTGTCTGCCGCGACAAGCTGGTTCTGGGACATGAGGTATGCCAGAACCTCGGCGTTCTGGACGGCACCGAGCGTCGACGGCGCCGCCGGAGGCATAGTTTCGAGCTTGCTGAAGAGCTGATCCGCCGAGCGCCCGAACCATGACGCGCGGAACTCGGGTCCGCGAAGGGCCGGCCCAAATGCGCCGTCGTCGAGGTTCGCTCCATGGCACGAAGCGCAGTTCTGTGTGTAGGTGGCGCGACCGGCCGCAGCCTGGGCTGCGGTGAATGAGGGCGCCAGCAGTGTCTGCGCCTGTTCGCGCGATTGGAACGACAAGCCCACTTGTGCAGCAACGAGCGCGATTGCCATGGTAGCGAACAGCCCGCACCAAATCGTCTTCGTTCGAGTTTGTGTACGCACGTCGGTCTCCTTATCGAACAGCTACTGTGCCACAACCGGGCACGCTGGAGCATTCGCAATACAGCTTGCCCTCAATACAGTCATAGATGGGGTCCAGCCCTGAGGACGTCACAGTACGAAAACCAAGGCCCCGCTGGAGTCCCGATACCATGGTGCGGCGCTTTGAGCCGCCTATTCTTTTTGGCGTCGCATAGGATCGATTATGCAGGATCGATTATGTTGAGAACCCGCCACATTCGCGATATCCTTTGCCGCGCAGGTTCCGGGTCACCATACATGTACGGGGGTAGATACCAATGATGAAAAAACATCGCTCGTTGCTTCTTGCATTGCTCGTTCCAGCATTGCTTCTTGTAAGCGTATTCGTTGTTGTTGGGGGGGCTCAGCAAGCAAGTAATTCGTCAGTCAAAGCGGGACGCTGGTCTGACCCAGCCACCTGGGCAGACAAAAAGGTGCCAGCCGAAGGCGCCATTGTCACCATCAACCAGGGCATGGATGTTGTCCTCGATGTCAGTACGCCG
>Ga0157379_10000852_pt1 | contig 24711 bp, 19 predicted proteins | sample S25metaG_FD_121802 | JGI IMG/M metagenome (GOLD analysis project Ga0157379, IMG submission 121802) | Switchgrass rhizosphere microbial communities from Kellogg Biological Station, Michigan, USA - S2-5 metaG | ecosystem: Host-associated > Plants > Roots > Rhizosphere > Soil | place: USA... | reverse complement strand
TATTTGACGCTCGGCATTTTTGCCCGACCCAAAACCCATATCCGCGATCTTGCCGCCGCGGATTTCCCCAATTTGATACAGGTTTAAGGGATTACACAACGTTAACTCGGACGGTTTGCTTAATGGGGATTGTGCCGGCCCGACGGGTTCCTGGCGCCAATATCATTAAAAATATCAATCCTGCCAGAGTATTAGGCCAGATTCGGCTGCAACCTTGGCTTGTGAAAGTTCGGCGAAATCGTCGGTAGGCCGGGGCCGCCCGCACCGGCACGGCCTCTGCAGGGGACGGTGCGCAGCGTTCCTCCCGCTGTACCAACTTCACACGGCTCCACCGGCGAAAGCTGCGTGGAGTCTTTCTTTGTCCGCGCGGCATGGCCGATGCATGGGACCCCTGGGCAGACCCAATCTGTCCCGAGGTGACACATGCACCGCAGCGAGATTCCGGACGTCTTTGAGATTCCCGAGCCGATCGACGCCAGGCCGCGCTCCTGGCTTACCGCCCTGGCGATGACGGCAATCATCATCGCGGCGACCTTGGCGTTGGTGGTGGCGAACGAAGTGCCCCGCGAAACTCCGCAGGTGACCGTTACGCGTTGAACTGAGGGGGGAAGACAGCAGGCTTCCCCACCGTCACAAAGATACTGCCATAAAACCCGCAGCAATACCAGTCTTGACGGGAACGGGCCTCAGGCACCCTATGCGCGCCGTTTGGCGAAAACGGGGGGCACATGCGGGATCTCACGCAAGGCGCGATCTGGCGACATCTGGTCAGCATGGCGGCGTTCATCGCCGCCGGGCTGATCGTCAATACGCTCTACATGCTGATCGACCTGTATTTCGTGTCGCGGCTGGGCAAGGAGGCAGTGGCCGGTGTCGCCTCGGCCGGGAGCGCCATGTACATCACCATGTCGATCGCGCAGCTTGTGGGCGTGGGCTCCCTGTCGCTGATCAGCCATGCGGTGGGCCGCAAGGACCAGGCCGACGCGCAACTGGTGTTCGAACAGGCGCTGTCGCTGGGAATGCTGATCGCGGTCTTGTTCCTGGCTGTCGGCTATAGTGTGGGCGGCTGGGCGGTCGGCCACATCACGTCCGATGAACTGACGGCCAGGGAAGCGCGCATCTATCTGTTCTGGTATTTGCCGGCGCTGGGCAGCATGTTCGTCAATGCCGCGCTGGGTTCGGCCTTGCGCGCCTCGGGCGTGGTGGGCGTCCCCACCATGATTCAATCGGCGACGGTGGTGATCAACGCCATTCTGGCGCCGGTCCTGGTGATGGGCTTTCTCACCGGCCATCCCATGGGCGTGGCAGGGGCGGGGCTGGCCAGCTCCATCGCAGCGCTGTTCGGCACCGGCGCATTCGCGGTGATGTTCAACCGGGCGCAGAAATACATGCATCTGCATTCTTCGCTGCATCCCAGATGGGAAGTGTGGAAGCGTATCATCGCCATCGGCCTGCCCGCGACGGGCGAGTTCGCCCTGATCTTCATCACCACGGCGGTGGCCTATTGGGCGATCCGCGGCTTCGGTCCCCAGGCCCAGGCCGGTTACGGCATCGGCGCGCGCACCATGCAGGCGGTGTTCCTGCCCGCCATGGCGGTCGCCTTCGCAACCGGACCCATTGCGGGCCAGAATTTCGGGGCCCGCCACGCCCAGCGGGTGCGCGACACCTTTCGTCATGCCGCGATCATGGGAGGCGGCATCATGCTGACCTTGACCCTGCTGTGTCAGATCAGTCCGCATCTCTTAGTGGCGCCCTTCAGCAACGATCCGGCGGTGGTGGCGATCGCGACCGAATTCCTGCGCATTGCGTCGTGGAATTTCCTGGCGGTGGGGCTGACCTTCTGCTGCTCGGGCATGTTCCAGGCGCTGGGCGACACCAAGCCCGCGCTGATCTCCAGCGGCAGCCGGTTGATCACCTATGTGGTGCCGGCGGTATGGCTGGCGGGCCAGCCCTGGGCGGCGCTGCATGATTTCTGGTATCTGGCCGTGGCCTCGCTGATTGTGCAGGCGCTGTTCAGTTATTTGTTGCTCAGACGCCAGTTGCATCACAAACTGAAGCTGTTTGAACCACACGGAGCCGCTTCATGAAGACCGGATTGCTGGCTGTCCTGTCTTTGCTGGTTGTGACGACAGCCTGGGCCACGCCGCCGCTGCCGGCCGATCCGCGCGCGGCGAAGGCGGTGCAGGACTATGTGCGCCAGCAGCAGGCGGAAGACAGCCGGGACCGCGACGAACGTGCGGCCGCGCACCTGGATGCGCTGGAAAATAATCCCGGCTCGCCGGTGCTGGCCAATCCGCAAGGCTTCATCACCATCGTGGAGTTCTTCGATTATACTTGCCCCTATTGCAAGGCCGCCGAGCCGCGCCTGATGCGGCTGGTGGATTCCGATAAGCGTATCAAGCTGGTGACCAAGGAATTCCCGATCCTGACCAAGCAGTCGATGATTGCGTCGCGCATAGCGCTGGCGGCAGCCAAGCAGGGCAAATACCGTCCCTTTCACCTGGCGATGATGCGCCGGGAAGGCATGTGGGGCGAGGCGGATGTCATGGAGACGGCAAAGGCGATGGGCGTGGATGTGGCTCGTGCCCGGCGTGACATGTACGCGCCCGACGTCACCGAGGAGATCATCGCCAATTTCAACCTGGCCCGCGCCATCCGCGCTTACCAGACCCCGACCTATGTCGTAGGCGGCCATATCGTCACCGGCGACTCCGCCGATATCAATTTCGCCAAGGAAGTGGCGCGGGGTAAGGAGCGGCGCCCGTAAGGGCGCGAATATGTCCAGTGGACATGCGAGAGCGACGAACGCCGCGAGCTTGGGTGAGCGGGGGGAGCAATTCAAGCTCCCTGCGCCCACTTACATGTGGCCCACTCACATATGATAGGTCAGGCGGCCATAGAGATAACGGCCGTTGAACCCGAAGGGCGAATATTCCGGGAACTGCCCCACACCGTTGGTGGAGATATTGCCGCCGCCCAGCACATAGGGCGGGGTGGTGGGATAGGTGTCGAACAGATTCTGCCCGCCCACCGCCAGTTCGAAGCCGTGACCGACATCGGCGCGGGCTTCCAGGTCAAACAGGATCTTGTTGGCCAGGTGATAGTCGGCGGCAGGAATGTTGGCATTGAAGGGTTGCAGGAGCGAGCCGTAATAGTTCAGGGTCGCCGTCATCCCCAGCCACTCATAGCTCCAGTCGGTGATGAAGGCGCTTTTCCATTTCGGCTGGCCATTGGTCAGCGAGGCGATGCGGTAGTGGGTGAGGAACGCCGGCGCCGGGTTCAAGGCCGATAGCTGTGGGGTGGAGCGCAGGGCCCGGATGGTGGTGGAATTGTTGCTGGCACTGAAGCTGAAGTTGAAATTGCCGATATCCCACTCCGGCTGCCAGCGATAGGTGCTGACGAACTCCATGCCCTGGGTCAGCGTGTCCACGCCGTTGGTGAAGAAGCGCACGCCGCCGATCTGGGAGGTGGCCGGAAACAGGGCGATGGCGTTGGCCTGGGTGATGCTGTCGGACAAGGCGATGCGGTTGCCCACGCTGATGGAATAGAGGTCCAGGGTGGCCGAGAAATTCTCCCAGCGGAACACGCCGCCCACCGAATAGTTCACCGAATTTTCCGGCTTGAGCGCCACCGCGCCGATCGTGCCTGCAATCGGATTGGAAGCGCGCAGGATGATGCTGTTGATCGGATTGCCGTTGATGAAGGTGGTCGAGGTGTAGCTGACATATTCCTGCTGCAGCGACGGCGCTCGGAAGCCCGACGATATCGCGCCGCGAATGGCGAACATGTCGCTGAAGTCGTAGCGCGCCGCGATCTTGCCGTTCACGGTGGTGCCGAAGTCGGAATAATTCTCGAACCGTCCGGCGATATCCACGTCCAGGCCTTCGATGGGCTTGGCTTCGATGTCGATATAGGCGCTTTGCGAATTGCGGTCGGCCTTCACGGCGTCGCTGGGCGCGAAGCCGGGGAAGCCTTGCGCGCCCGCACCGCCGGTGGTGCCCGAAGGTGTGACATAGCCGCCGAAATTGTAGGATTCCGGCTGGCCGGCGGTGATGCTGTAGGTCTCGAACCGCACCTCGCCGCCGAAGGCGAAGTTCACGTCATGCATGCCCAGCACGTCCAGCGGCCTGCTGATGTCGAGATTCCATACCCCCTGGCCGTAGCGCGGGCCGCCGTCGGTGAAGGTGGTGGGCGTGTTGGGGCCCAGCGACGTGTTCAGCGTGTCGAAAGTGTTGAAGTGATAGCCGTTGTAGCCGTAGGTGAAACTGCTATCCCAGTTCCAGCCTTCGGTCAGGCCGCGGATGCCCGCGGTCATGGTGGCGTCTTCGATCCGGCTGTTGATCTTGGGCAGGAAGCCGTTGGGATAGACCGACAGCAGGTTGCTGGCGGGGCTGGAGGTTTGCTGGATGGGCCGGCGCCAGTTGGCGGCCGAGGTGGCGTTGCGGAACTGATAACCGCCGAAGGCATAAAGGTGAATATCGTCCGACAGGTCGTAGCCGGCATTCAGATAACCGGTGACCTGCTTGATCTTGGGATCGCCGTACCAGTTGTCGAAGCGGTTGAAGGTGAGTTCGCGGGGGTCCAGTGCGCCGTTGACCAGCGAATATTGCTGGCGCGGATCCGGGCCGGCGCGGGTGGTGTGCTGCTGGTCCTTGAATTCCGCCGTGATGGTGACGAAGCCGTGGCCGTCCAGGTCGAAGCCGTGCCAGGCGGAAACCGTGGTGATGGCGCCATCGTCCAGGTGGCGCGAGTTGGGCAGGCTCACGCCCGCTGGCGGGGTGGGCGCGCCGCCCAGATTGTAGCGGACATCGGTGTCGTAGAAGCCGCTGGTGACGGTAATATCGCCGCCCTCGCTGGCTTCGCGCAGGCGCAGATTGACCACGCCGGCGATGGCGTCGGAACCATATTGCGCCGCCGCCCCGTCGCGCAGCACTTCCACCGAGCCCAGCGCCGCGGCCGGCAAAGTATTGAGATCAAAGAAGGCCGATCCATAGCCCAGCGAGCCGTTGAGATTGACGAGAGAGGACGCATGGGCGCGCTTGGAATTGATCAGCACCAGGGTCTGGTCCGGGGACATGCCGCGCAAGGTGGCGGGGCGCGCGGAGTCGGTGCCGTCGGTGATGGCGGGATGGGTGAAGTTGAGGGAGGGAAGGGCCTGCGACAGCGACTGCGCCAGGTCGGTGGAACCGGTGTGCTGAATCTGGTTGGCCGAAATCACATCGACCGGCACCACCGTATCGAGCTGCGCGCGCGGCGCGGACCGGCTGCCGGTCACCACCACGGCTTCCACATTGTCATTGGCGGCCACGTCCTGCGCAAAGGCGGCGGAGGCAGAGACAATGGCCATGACACTCGCGCCCGCTGCGAGCATGGACAGACGTAAAGACATGAAAGGCTCCCTCGATCACAAAACGTCACGAGGTTAATTAGCATCCGCACTATCGGGCGATGGTTGCAAAAAGGCAGCAATCACGGGGATTTTGAGACGTTTCAGGCCGGAACTTTTCGCACCGAAAAGTCCCTGACCGCTAAGTCCTTTTATTCCGGCGATAATCCAAAAGTGGCATGCCGTTCAGTTCTGCGGCTTTAGCGCCTTTTCGATTTCCCAATTGTTGAGATTGCATTCCTTCAGCACCCTGAGATAGCGCGCGGTATTTTCCGCGCCGGTGAAGAACGGATTGGGCCGGTCGGGCAGGATCTTGATCTTGTCCAGCTTGGTTGCCGCTTCGTCATAGGACGAGTGATTGCCGATCACGCCGTCGGCTGTCGCCGCCTCTTTCAACAGCCGGTCCGTCCATTGGTCGTAGGCCGCGTGCATGTCGGGCTTGAGGCCCTTGTTGGTGATGCCGCCCAGATAGAGCAGGGTGCGGTTCTTCCCTTTGTCCTTGACCGGGATCAACATCGAAAGCGAGGCTGGGGTATGGCCTGCGGTGATGAACAGCTTGATGGCTTCATCGCCCAGGGTGATGGTCTCGCCATCCATCGCGATCTTGTCGCGGTGCGGCGGCGGGCCCCAGACGGGCCGGGCATTGGGCCTCGGTACGGTCTTCTCCGCCAAGTCATAGTCCAGCGCCGTCATGTAGAGCTCGGCGTGATACTTGTCCTGCAGATAGCGCGCCCCGCCATAATGATCGCCATGACCGTGGGAGACGATGATGGTCTTGATGCGCGCGGGATCTTGGCCAAGCTGTCGCAAGCCGCCGATGATGAATTTGTCCACCTCTTCCTGATTGTCCAAGGTGTCGATCAGGATGATGCCGTCACTGGTATTGACCGCCCAGGCCGCGACAATGCCGTCGCCCAGGAAATAGAGATTGTCCGCGGCCTTGCCGGGGACGGGATCCTTGATCACATGTTCCGCCGATTGTCCTTCGTCGGGATAGCAGGTGATCAGGGCCGGAAACTTCCAGCCATTCTCACCAAAGGCGTCGGCGCGCGCTTTCGCCAGATGCGGTTGCGGGAGTTTGGCGGATTCCAGGGTCGCCTGGGCGAAGCCGCTTTGGGCCGGCAGCAGGAAAGCCGACGCCAAAATGAGCGCGCGAAGCTTCTTGTTTTTCATGGGCTTCCCCTCCTGCATTTGCCTGATGTCAGGATGGCGGCGCATTCAAGTCAATATCCGCCACCCCGGTGGGCGCGGGCGAATGTGTAAAATCTGCGTAAAGCTAACGATGCGGCAGGGGTACCGCGTCTCGCGCCAACCCCTGCTAGGCCGAATATCCAACGCGCTTCGCAAAATCGGCCACGGCGGCCATCTCGGATCGGTCTATCGCGACCTCGGTTAGAAACGGCAATAGCAGTTCGGCGTCGGTTTCACCCTCGGCGGCAATACGTGCGAGTGTCTGCCTGATGGTCTCGCTCTCGGGAAACGCGTAGCGCCTCAATATGTCGTCGTAGCGGCGGGAAAATTCCTGTTGCGCCGTGACATGCCGCACGATCTCGACAAGCGCCTGTTGCACTTTGTCGGCCGGCTCGCGCTCCAGGATATAATCCAGGCGGCCCTGGAAGATCGGCACCTTCCGGAGTCTGACGGCTCCCAGGATCTCAGCGGCGAGCGCGCCGAGAGGCTGAAATCGAAACTCCCCGATCATTTTGGGCTCCTGTCCCATTAAGGGAAAGGCTGGCAGCCCGGCTGCGAATTTCAAGCATCCGGATTGCCGGCAGCCACTTATCCACAAATCCGTCCACAGGCTTGTGGATGGCGGACGCTGCTTCGTGTTTTACGGCCTGATCTTCGCCAGCATGTCTTTGCGGATCCTGGCGACGATGTTGATCTGCGGGTCCACCACTTCGGCAATCTCATAGCGCATGGCGGTGCCCAGCACCGCGGCGATCTCCGAGGGCGACAAGTGATAGCGGTCGGTCAGCCATAGGGCGAGGCCCGAGGTCGCCACCCTTAAGGATTCATCCAACGATCCACCCACGCCCATCACGCCGATCTCGTCTCCGGTGTCGATCCAGGTCTGCCCCAGAGATTTTCCTTCGATCACTTCGACCGTGAAGCTCACATCCATGCTGGTTTCCATCGCCTGGCCGGGCAGTTCGCCATCGCCCTGCTGCGCGTGGGTGTCGCCGATATACAGCAGCGCGCCAGGCTGGAAGACGGGCAGATAGACGGTGGTGCCTTCATGGATCGACTGGCTGTCCATGTTACCGCCCCATGGACCGAGATTGGAGCTGGCGATGGCTTGCTGGCGCGGCGGCGCCACGCCTACGCAGCCCAGCATGGGCAGCAGCGGCACTTTGTAGTCGCGCAGATGTTCGCCGGGTTTCGCCAAACTGCCGGTGCCGTTGGCGGCGTCCAGCCGCCATTCGTTGGGCGTGTTGTCGCTTTTGGACTGGGAAGTCAGATAGGCCGGCGTCAAGGCACCGCCGAAGATGGAATTGGCTTGCAGGGCATAGTCGCGGTTCAGGCGCAGGCGGGTGAAGTGCACCACCAGCGTATCGCCCGGCATGGCGCCTTCGACATAGAAGGGGCCGGTGAGGGGATTGCCATGAGCGGAGCGGAAGACGTTCTTGCCGTCATAGCCGCGATTGTCCACCGTTTCGGTGTGCACGCTGTCGCCGGGAAACAGGCGCAATGCCACCGGCGCGTCATGGGAATAGAGGGTGTGGAATTGCTTGGGCGTGAACTCGTGCTGGGACGGCTGCGCGGGCTTCGTGGCAGCGCGCTTGCCGGTGATTGCGATGGGCTCGCCCACGATGGTGCCGGAGCCGGAAAGCGTGCCTTTGGTCTCCTTCAACACCAGTGCGCCGCAAGGTTTGCCGTCACTGGTGCAGTCGAGGTGCAATCCATCTTTCTGCACCGTGCCGGCGAAGCGCAGCGCGTTATAGATGCCGGTGTAGCTGTCGCCGTTGGCGGTGATCTCAAGCCGCCCGTCGGTGATGGGCTGGAAGGACGGATACATGTTGCCGAACTGGCGGCCGGAGATTTCCCAGCGGCCGCTATAATCGGCCGCGAAAGCCGGAGAAACCATCAATGCCGCGATGGCGATGGTCGATAAAAGCCTCATGGCACGCCCGCTTGTTTTTCCCTAAAGCAGAGCATTCCACCCGGAACCCGTTTAGGCAAACTGCGGTTGGGAAAGGGCATATTACGGGCATCTCCGATGCCGGCGGAGCCGCTTCTTCCTGGGCACGCCGCAGGATGGCCGTAACCGGCAAGGCCTGTGTGTCGCGCCGGAGGCGCAGGATGATATCGCCGCGCTGGAAGCCGGTGCGCGTCATGCCTTTCAACGCTTCACGAATTTGCTGGCAGCCTGATTCCCAGGTTCCATTGTCTTCAGGATCGGGAACTTTTATCCCGCTGATATCTTATCTTCTCGGCTTCGAAACAGGGACTGAAGGCTTTTTTCGACTGGGAGGATTTCATGTCCCTGCTTTTGATCATTCTTCTTGTGCTGCTGCTGGCTGGCGGCGGTTTCGGTTACAGCCGTTTCGGCGCGGTAGGCGGATCCGGCATTGTGGGAACCGTGCTGATCGTGATCCTGGTGCTTTATCTGCTGGGCGCACTCACGCCGGGCCACGCCTTACCTCTTTAATCCGTCACTGGAACGCTTCGTCAGCTAGAACCCGGGCCGGTCTTGCACGTTTTCACATTTTCACCCGAGGAGGTGGTGATGTGGATTGTCAGGATCGCGTTCGGGTTCATGCTGTTTACCGGGGCCTTCGCACAAGCGAGCCCCGACGAGTCTCCCCCCACAAAAGACCGCGGGGCCGACAGCGGGACCACCGGTCCGTCCAATCAGCCGTCCGACCGGCAGAAAAAGAGTGCGGGCCAATCCTCGCGCAACGTCCAGGCGAGAGACCCCAATCACCCGGCCATTGGCCCGTCGACCACCCAGGGCCTGGCGCGCGACGCCATCGCCGGGATCAATTCACGCTGACGATTCCGCCAGACAATTCTGTCAGGGCGTCTCGATCGTATGGCTGCGCAGGCAATTGGCGGTGGCTTCCTCGCCCGATGCACCGGCCTTTTGTGTCTGGCTGCTCACGCAACTGGTGATGGTGCGGTCGTAATTTGCCGCGGTGTCGCCAAAGATCCTGTAATAGGCAAAGAGGCCGACAGCCATCAGCATGCCAACGGCGATGATCGGCCCAAAGCGCTGCAGGAAGGATTTTTCGGCGACGGGAACGTGCAGCGGAATAAGCGGCCTGCCATCCGGCCCGATCTTGGGCTGAGCCCTGAACTTTTCTCGCGCCATGATTTCTCCCTCCCGGCCCGGCAACCATAGCCGGATTTTTGGGTGGGAGAGAAGCGGTCGCCGAGGGCGGCAAAATGGTTCAGTGGACTGTTTTGTGGCGCGCGGGCGGGCTTGGCATTCACATCGTGTGGATGTGAATGGTGCCGGGTGAGAGGATTGAACTCCCGACCTTCGGTTTACAAAACCGCTGCTCTACCGCTGAGCTAACCCGGCCGGCACAGGCGGACCAAATACTTAGCCCGCCCCAGGAATGCAACCCCACCTTCCGCCACCAGACCTTTACCTGGCCTGGACCTGTTCAGGCCGCGGCTGCCCGCGTAAGCTCTTGCAGGGGCTTTTTGTACAGGGGCAAAATGCGCGCTGAGAGATCGCATTCCATCGCGGCGGCCGCCGATTTTCCCGAACCGCGGTCGACCAACCGCTAAATATCGAATGAGCCCCGCCTCACACATCAAAAGCATTTGGCCTTTGGGCCTGGTCGTCATAATAGTCCTGTTTGCAGTGATGAATGGGCGTCATTGGAACAGCCATCCTTGCGACAGCCCGATTAAATATCGCGTCGGCGAAATAGATGGCAGATTCGCACTTAGCAAGGAGAGGGCCGCTGAGGCTTTGGCCGAGGCTGCCGCGGTCTGGAATTCTGCAGCGAAAAAAAGGCTGTTCGCGAGTTCGCAAGAATCCGATCTGCCGGTAAACTTCATATTCTCAGATCAACAAATGAGTAACCGGACACGTCAGGCGATCGCCGCCTCGGTTGAGGATATACGCAGCCAGGCCGGCCAGCTACAAGCAGAGCTAGATCGGTTGAAGCAGGACTACTCGGCCAAAAAACAGAATCTTGATGCGGATATATCCGCATTCAGGCTCAAGCAAGCCTCGTACAATAACCGGATAGCCAGGCTGAACAGCAACGGCGGAGTCTCGCAATCCGAAATCCAATCAGTCGAGATGGAGAAGGGCGATCTCGCCCGTCAGCGAGAGGCTTTGGAATACCGTGTAACGGAGCTGAATTCGATGAGAGAGAATCTGAATGGGTTGGTGGCGCAATACAATTTTCGGATAAATGGCGTCCGCCGGGATGTTTCCGCGATCAATGCCGATGCGGGGAAAAAATTTATCGCGGGAGAATATGTGAACCGCTACGGCTCACAGCAGATTGTTATTTATGAATACGGCAGTTTCTCCGACCTCGTCGCCATTTTGACGCATGAACTGGGACACGCCCTTGGGCTGGCGCACAACAATAACCCGAAGTCCGTGATGTCGCCCTCCAGCGAGCAGCAGGATCGGGAATCCGCGGAAGCGGATGGCTCCGCCTTGCCTTCACTGAGCGCCGACGACATGCGCGACCTGCGGGCCAGGTGTCTTCTTCAATAATCCAGTTACAGATGAAAACCTCGATGCGCATTCTGATTGCAGGCGGCCTTCTCATCCTCTGCGTGCCCGCTGCCATCGTCGTGACCCTGCTGCTGCTTCCCCTGTGGGGGATGATCGAAGCGAGGTTCGGCATCGAGGCCGTCGGCCATTCGGGGCCTGCCGACTGGTGCTTCTGGCTCGTCTATGCGGTGCTGGGGTCGATCAGCCTTGCCGTCCTGTTTTTGCGCACCCCAAAACCGGCTGGGGATTGACGGCGATGATGCCCGAAGCAAAAAGGCCCGGCGCCTTCGAACCGCCGGGCTCCTTCTAAAGGATCGCAACCATCCCAACCCCAGCAGGGATTTCATTCGCGCTCGCTTTGTTTGTCATGTAGCGTCGCCGGGCATCTGAATTCAATTTCGTAGAATTACTTAGATGGAGAACCGGCCATTCTTCCCGGTGGAGCGATAAACCGGGTCTTGAAGGGCAAGTCCTTGATTTCCTTGGTGACAGCTTCCTTTGACCGGTCCCCAAGCCAGTAGCATGATTTCGCCTGCTTGCAGGGAGAGATTCCCTTCAGGGATCGCCCCCGGAAAGCGTCTGTGGAGCGTGAAATGGGCAAATTCGTCGCCGGCCTGCTGGTTGGGCTGCTTGTCGGCCTGATCTTCTCCGAGCAGCTCTTCCCCGATGGCTTCAGCGCCGCAGTCGAACGCTGGGCCGATCATGCGCGCGGCGCAATGCCGGGAAGTCACTAGCGCTTTACGCGCGGCTGTTCCACCGTGCCCAGGCTTCGCCGGCACTGGCGCCCGACACCTGCGGGTTGGCGGCGCAATCCTCGCTTTCGCATCCCACCACATAGCGGCCGGCGATCTGGGCGGCCAAAGGCGGCTCGGAGCCGCAGAAGGGGCAAGAAGCGGTTGGCCGGATGCCGGGCGGTCCGGCGGGTGTTTGCGGTGCCGCGGGAGGCGTCTCATGCCGGGCCGCTTCAGCGGCGCCGCTGATGATGACCTCCAGCATATTCATCGTCGGAACAATACAAGAGTACTTGTAGTCTGTCAACAAACGGGCTTGCAGGGCGGCATAAAAAAACGGCTCCAGCCAGGGGGCCTGGAGCCGTGAGTTTGCCTTGCGCGCGGGCTAGTGTCCCGATTCCGAAATTCGCACGATTTTTATATCGGGCCCTTGGCGAATTTCGGAATCGAAGGACACTAGCAACTTATTGAATCCTAGTGTCGTTTCGGTTTCGAAGTTCGCTCGGAGATTGATATCAATCATATTGCGAACTTCGAAACCACGACACTAGAGGCTGGCGCGCAGGCCGATGGTGAAGTAGCGGCCCATCGGGCTTTGGCCGTTATAGCCCGACTGATAGGTCGGATAGATCTGGCCGATAGTCCCGTTGGGAATGTAAGCGGGCATGGCGTTCAACGCATTCTGGACCACGAAGTAGGCGGCCAGGTCGTTGCCATCCATCATGAAGTGGCGGGTGACGTTCAAATCCACCTGGTTCCACGAATTCACATGCGGGTTGACCCAGTTGTTGAGGCCGTTCGGAGCAGCGTTGTTGTACGCCGTGGAACCCGCCGGCAGAACCGGACCGGCCGCTTGGCTGAAGCCCGACACCCAGGTGTCCTGCACACCCAAGGTCCAGTCGTTCAGGGCGTAGTTCAGCAGAAGGGTGATGCGGGTGCTGGGATCTGCCGTGCGGGTGAAAGGCTGTCCCGGGATAAGCGTGGAGTTGTTGATGACCGGCTGATAGGTCGCCAACAGACGGCCGTTCCACGAACCCTTCCAGCCATCGACAATGTCGGCCATCTCCCAGGCATAGTTGGTTTCGAAGTCCCAGCCTTCCGTCTTCTGGGACGCGGCATTGAGGTTGAAGGTGAGCAGCTTGGTCGCGAAATTTGCGGATGTGTGATCGCTGAACGGCAAGGGACGCTGATAGTTCTGGCAATAAACCGAGGTGCCGTTCGAAGCCTCGCACAAGGTCTGGATGGTGGTGCTGGGCCCCAATTGCGCGATCGCGTTGGCCAGATGGATGCGGAAATAGTCCAGTGACATGGTCAGGCCCGGAATGAAGTCCGGCGTCCATACCGCGCCCAATGTATAGGTGCGCGATACTTCCGGCACCAGCAGGGGATTGCCCTGGCTGCTGAAGGTGGTCGTGTTGCTTTGGAAGGTGTTGGGTCCGGTCGGGACGTGCAGATCGGTAAAGACGTTCTGCACCAGGGTCGCGGGACGGAACAGGTCGTCCAGGGTGGGCGCGCGGATGTCGATCGAGGTGGTGCCGCGGAAGCGGAAGCTGTCGACCACATTCCAGTTGAAACCGATTTTCCAGGTCTGGACCGAACCCGACACCGAGTAATCGGTGTAGCGGCCCGCCAGGTTCAGCGTGACGGACTGGGCCAGCGGCATGTCCTTGAGCAGCGGCACTTCGGCTTCGGCCGCGAACTCCCACACATTCTGGCTGGCATGGGTGGCCTGAATGATCGATTGGGCATAGCTGGGCAGCGCCGGGTTGCAGATACGCAGCCCCGTGCAATCCACAAAGGTGCTGCTGGGCACATTGCTGCTGACATCATAAGCGTTGAAGCGTGCTTCTCCCGACAGGGCCGCGGTGATCGGGCCGGCCCAATCGTCCAGCACCTTGCCCGAGATGGCACCGCCGACATTGTCCAGGGTGTTGGTCTGGTGGAACGCCGTCGTCTGGAACACATACTTGAAGGCCGACTGGCTCACGGCGGTGGGCCCGAAGGGATTGAACGGCGCGCAATTGGCATAAGCCGCCGCCGTCGCCGGCTGGGTGGCGGCATAGCAGGCCACATTGCCGCTGGGCGTCAGCACCGCGTCTTCGGCCGCGTACATGTGCTGAAGATTCTGGTTGTTGATCAGATCGACCGCCAGGCGGTTTTCACCATGGGTGTAGAACAGATCCCAGTTGAAACGGCCATTCATGATGGAGCCGTCGAAACCTGTGGTGAAGCTCAGCACGCGATTGACGCTGCCGGTGGCATTGATTTCGGTCTGGCCGTTGCCGACCAGGAATTCGCCCAGCTGGAAGGTATTGCCGGCCTGCACTGTGGCGCTGAGCTGGGTCGGATTGGTGCCGTTATTTCCCAGCTGCGCCTGCACACTGGGGCTCAGGAAAGCATTGTTCTTGTAGAAGATGGCGGCCTGGTTGATGCCGGGCTGGATCTTCTGCGGGAAGTACCAGCCAAAGCTGTAGGCTTCCGAGCCCCGGCCCTGGATGTACCAGTTGATATTGTCGGTCAGGTCATAGCTGAAGCGGCCGAAGACAGAGCCCTGGTGATAGCCGTTGAACACCTGACCGTAGGGGTTATAGGCGCCGTCGCCGCCCGAATTGAAATTGCTGCTGCCCGCGGTCTTGTTGCCGTTGGCATCGGTGGCGCCGGCCACGCCCGGAAAGAAGGGCGAGAGCACGCCGTTGCTCGCGAACTGTTGCTGGTTCGCCAGCGGACAAGCCGGAACGCAGGCCTGGACCAGGCCGCCAAAGCTGGAATTGGGGCGGCGGGCATCCGCGATCCTGTTGAAGGGATTGATGGCCGTGCCGGTACCCGCTTCACCATCCGAATCCCTTAGGAGAGTGGGACCATAAGGGCGGGCCGACTGGTTGACCGGGTCGCGGTGACGCCATTCCACCGCGGTTTCGAAATGGCCGCGGCCGCCGAACAGGTCGGTGCCCGCCACCACGCTGAGATTATAGCTCATGGCGTCGGCATAGGTGGAGATGCCGGCATTCATGTCGGTCTTGAAGCCGACGAATTTCTTGTCGAGCACAAAGTTCACCACGCCGGTCACGGCGTCGGAGCCGTAGACGGCCGATGCGCCGCCGGTGACCACGTCAACTCGCGAGACCAGAGCCTGGGGCAGGGTATCGATATCCACCGTGCCATCGGCGTTGGAGGGGGTGTTGCGGTGACCGTCCAGCAGCACCAGGGTGCGCTGGGAGCCGAAATTGCGCAGGTTCAGCGTGCTCGAGGCGAAGTTCTGGCTGCCATCGCCGGGGCGGGTGATGGACTGCGAACCCTGGAAGACCGGCAGCTTGCTCAGCCCGTCGGGAAGGCTGGCGGGCGCGGTGGCCCTGAGGTCGTCGGCCGAGACGATGGTCAGCGGGGTGGGCGAATTGGCGGCATCGGAAATGACGCGCGAACCGGTGACGGTGACCGATTCCACGTTGTTGGCGCTTTGGGCGTATACAGCCGTGGGCAGCGCGGCGAAGGCAACGCCGCAGGCAAGCCAGGTTTTGAACTTGGAAGTCATTGAATTCCCCCTGAAAAATGTCACGGCTCCCTCTGATGAGAGCCTTCTCGCCGCCTAGACGGGCGGGGGACCGCAAATCCGCCATATCCGGCGATACGTTTTGGGTATCGGTTTTAAGGTTTGGGCAGGGGTGTTGCCGATAGGCCGCATAAGGCGGGCCTGTCATCCCGGCGAACATGAGCGTGAGCGAGCGCAAGGAGTTTCGTCGCTCTCGCATGTCCATCCGGACATGCACGCGCCCTTACGGCGCCGCTCCGCACTCAAAACAGCTTGAAGCCGTCGGTCTCGCGGGAGAGTTGATCCAGGAAGGCTTTCCGCTCGGTGATGCGCATCTCCATTTCCGCCTTGCCGGCGGGTGTAACCGCGCCTTTCTCGATCTTGGGAGCGCCATTGGTGAGAATATCGACGGCCTTTTGACTTGAGAGGCCGCTGCCTTTGTCGTCGACATACACCAGCAGTGCCGCCGTTCCGACCGTGCCCACATTGTCCAGCGCGTCGGCGTCGTGCAGATAGCGCGCTTCCGCGCTCGGTCCCGCTTCGCGATAGAACATGTGGGTCCGCATCGCTTCGCGCACCCGGTCCATTTTCTCCTTGGGGAAATCGGTGCCCGCCAGCATCTGGTCCAGCTTGGCGGCGGCGGTGTCGCCATGTTCCTGGCCCTGCACCTGCCAGCCTTCCATCGAACCCACATCATGCAGGTAGGCGGCGGCGAACATCACATCATCGTCCAGGGTGACATGGTCGATGGCGGCCAGCTTCTTGGCCCAGAAATAGTCGCGCCGGTTGTGGCCATCGGCGAACTGTCCATAGAGTTTGGCGGTGAAGGCGGTGACGTGCTCGCGCCAGCTTTCGGTCTTGGTTGAGGTCTGGGCGGTAACTGGTTCTGCCATCGCAAGAATCAATCCCAGCACCAGCAAAGAGGCATGTTGTTTCATGGCGCCCTCCCGATCCCTGTCACGCAAGGCTAGGCCCTTGGGCAGAACGGCTCAAGCATGGACATTCGCCTGACGGACCACCGGCCTGACGGATTGTCGATGGTCACAGCGACGCCCTCAGCCCCAGCGTAAGATACCGCCCCATGGGGCTTTGGATGCTGTAACCGGAGGTATAGACCGGGTACCACTGGCCTATGGTGCCGTTGGGCACATAGGCGGGCTGGGCGTTGAACAGGTTCTGGACCACGAAATAAGCGGCCAGGTCCGTGCCTTCCATGGTGAAATTGCGGGTGATGTTCACGTCCGTCTGGTTCCAGGCGTTCACATGCGGGTTGACCCAGTTGTTGATGGTCGCGGTGACCGGTCCCGCCACCTGGCTGAAGCCCGATACCCAACTGTCCTGCAGCCCCACCGTCCAGCCATTCAGGGTGTAGTTCAGGAACGCGGTGACGCGGGTGCTTGGATCGGGCACGCGTGTGAAAGTCGCGCCCGGGAAAAGCACCGATTTCTGGATGACCGGCTGATAGGTCGCCAGCAGGCGCGCATTCCATGAGCCTTTCCAATCCTCCACCAAGTCCGACATCTGCCAGCTGTAGTTGGTCTCGAAGTCCCAGCCCTCGGTCTGGATGGAGGCGGTGTTGAGATTGAAGGTGATCAGCTTGGTCGCGAAATTCGCCAGGCTGTGATCGCTGAACGGCAGCGGACGCTGATAGTTCGCGCAATAGATCGAGATGCCGCCCGACGCTTCGCAGATGGTCTGGATGGTGGTGCTCGGCGCAATCGATCCGATCGCGTTGGCCATGTGGATGCGATAATAGTCCAGCGACATGGTCAGGCCCGGAACGAAGGCCGGTGTCCATACTGCGCCCACGGTATAGGTGCGCGACACTTCCGGCGCCAGATTGGGATTACCCTGGCTGCTGAAGGTGGTCGTGGCGGAATAGTATTGGGCGTTGGGGATCTGCGGCTTCGCCGGATCGGGGACGTGAAGATCGGTAAAGACGTTCTGGAGGAGTGTCGCCGGACGGAACAGGTCGTCCAGCGTGGGCGCGCGGATGTCGATCGAGGTGGTGCCGCGGAGGCGCAGGGAATTAAAGGCATTCCAGTTAAAACCGATTTTCCAGGTCTGAACCGAACCCGACACTGAGTAGTCGGTGTAACGGCCCGCAAGATTGAGGTCGAAGGCCTGGACCAGCGGCACTTCGCTTTCCAGCGCCATCTCCCAGACATTCTGGCTGGCATGGACCGCTTGCAGCACCGACTGGGCGTAGCTGGGCAGCGATGCGTTGCACAGGCGCAAGCCCGCGCAGTTCACGAAGGTGCTGCTGGGCACATTGGAGTTGACGTCATAGGCGTTGAACCGCAGTTCCCCCGAAAGGGCCGCGGTGATGGGGCCGGCCCAGGCATCCAGCACTGTCCCCGCGATGCTGCCGCCCATGTCGTCCAAGGTGTTGGTCTGGTGGAAGGCGGTGGTCTGGAAAACATAGTTGAGGGCGCTCTGGCTGGGAGCGGTGGGCCCGAAGGCGTTGAACGGCACGCAGTTGGCATATTGGGCCGCCGTTGCCGCCTGGGTTGCGGCATAGCAGGCCGCATTGCCGTTTTGTGTCAGCACGGCGTCCTCAGCCGCATACATGTGCTGAAGGTTCTGGTTGTTGACCACATCGACCGCCAAGCGGTTCTGGGCATGGGTATAGAACAAGCCCCAGTTGAAGCGGCCATTCAGGATGGTGCCGTCGAAACCGGTCTGCACGCTGAGCACACGATTGACACTGCCGGTGGCATTTTCTTCGGTCTGGCCATTGCCGACCAGGAATTCTCCCAACTGGAAAGTATTGGGCGGCTGCACCGCGGGATTGGCGGCCGGATTCTGCAACAGATTGGTGCCGTCGTTGCCGAGTTGTGCTTGCACCGCCGCCGACAGGAAAGGGTTGTTCTTGTAAAACAAATCGGCCTGGCCGGCGCCCGGCTGAATTTTCTGCGGGAAGTACCAGCCAAAGCTGTAGGCCTCGGATCCCTGGGCCTGGAGATAGAAGCTGACGTTGCTGGCCAGGTCATAGCTGAAGCGGCCGAACAGCGCGCCCTGGTGATAGCCGTCGAACAGCGTGCCATAGGGGTTGTAGGCGCCGTCGCCGCCGGAGTTCAGATTGCTGGTGCCGGCGGTTGGATTGCCGTTGGCGTCTGTTGCGCCGGGAATGCCCGGATTGAAGGGGCTGAGCACGCCATTCGCCGCGAACTGGGTTCCGGCGGCCAGCGGACAGGCTGGTACGCAGCCCTGGATGACACCGCCGAAGCTGGAATTGGGCCGCCGCCCATTGGGGATACTGTTAAAGGGATTGGCGGCGGTGCCGGTACCCGCTTCCGCTGCGAAGCTGGAGGCAGGGCCATAGGGCCGGGCGGATTGGTTGACGGGATCGCGGTACCGGTATTCCAGCGAGGCTTCGAAATGGCCGCGGCCACCGAACAGATCGCTGCCCCCCACCACGCCGATATTGTAGCTCATGGCGTCGCCATGGGTGGAGATGCCGGCATTGAAGTCGGTCTTCAGGCCATTGAATTTCTTGTCCAGAAGGAAATTCACCACGCCGGTCACCGCGTCGGAACCATAGACGGCGGCCGCGCCGCCGGTGACGATGTCGATCCGCGCAACCAGCATCTGCGGCAGGGTGTCGATATCCACAGAACCATCGGCATTGGAGGGCGCGGCCCGGTGGCCGTCCAACAGCACCAGGGTGCGGTTGGCGCCGAAATTGCGCAGGTTCAGCGTATTGCTGGAGAAGTTCTGGCTGCCGTCGCCGGGGCGGCCGATGGTCTGCGAGCCCAGGAAGATGGGAAGTTTGTTCAGCCCATCGGCGAGATTGCTCGGCGTGGTTTCGCGCAATTGTTTGGTCGAGACCATGGTCACCGGCGTGGGCGAGGCGCCGGCGTCGGAAATGACGCGGCTGCCGCTGACGACGATGGATTCCGACGGCGGCACAAAGGCCTCCGTGCCGCTATCGTCATCGACCGGCAGGGCCTTGGTGCTTTGGCGAAGCACGATGGTGGCGCCGTCGTTGCTGGCCACTTCCAGTCCGGTGCCGACCAGAAGCGCCTTCAACGCTTCATCCAGTTCCATGCGGCCCGAAACCGCCGGCGTCTTGATGCCGTGCAGTTGGCTGACCGGCGCGATGATCTGGATGTTTTCCTGGCGCGCGAATTCGGGAATGGATTTCGCCGCTTCCTCGGACGGGATGTCGATGGCGCGTGGTTCGGCAAGGGCGGAACGCGCGGGAAGCGCTGCAAGGGCGACGCCGCAGGCAAGAACGTCGCGGACAAGCCGGGCCTTGCGCTTTGATGCCATGATCCCCCTGACACAGCTTATTATTTTATGGGACCTCCTTGTCGGAAAGTCTCCTTTATGACGGGTAGAACGAGCGCTCCCGCCGCGCAAGGTCATAAGTGATATTTCACCTTGGCCGGGCGGTCTTCCCAGGCCGTCAATGCGCTCACGCTATCGACGGTTCGACGCTCAAGCATCGATCATGCGCCAACGAGGGACCGATTTGCCTGCGTTGTGAAGCCTCTCACGCTAGCGCGCGAGGCGTACTTCTCCTTCGCCGATCCGGGCATGGGCGTTCAGGCTCAGCGCGATAGTTTTGGCAAACCCTATAGGATCGGTGGCCTTGAACAGGCCGGCGATTTCTTCCCGAGCCAGCGCCGGGTCGTCGATGACGATTTTGGTATCGCTGTAGCGGGCAAATTCGGCCGCGGCCTGGGCCAGTGTCTCGCCCTCGAAGGCGATCTGGCCGCTCTGCCAGGCCATCTGGCGGTGCACCTGCACGGCGGGAATCGGCATCGCCGTGATTGCCGCTGTGTTGTCGGTCCGGGCCACCGCCATGCTGTTGGCCGAGACGCGGACCGGTTTGGCGCCCTGCGCGGGTTTGAAAACTTCCACCACGCCTTCACGCACCAGAACCTGGATGGGCGCGGTGTCGATGCGGCGCACGGAAAAGCTGGTGCCCACCACGCGCACGCTGGTGTCGCCGGCGGCGACGACAAAGGGCCTGGCCTTGTTCTTGGCTACGTCGAACAGCGCCTCGCCGCGGATCAGCTCCACCGAGCGCAGATCATCGCTGTAACTGACTTGAATCTCGGAGGAGGTGTTGAGGGTGACCACTGAACCGTCCTTCAGCGCCACCACCTTGGTCTCACCCTTGCCGGTGGTGAAGCGGCCGCGCTGGCGCAGCATCTGCCAGGCGGCGCCAACCCCGATCAAGGCGGTGGCCGCGATGGCGCCGCCCGCCTGCAACAGGCGGCGGCGGGGGAAGCGCGATACGGAGGCGGCGCCGAAAGCGGCGGGATCGAAATCCGGCCCCAGGGCGCGGGCCCGCTCGGTGGTCAAGGCAAGAGCCCGCATGCGGGCATAGGCACCAACGCAGCGCACATCCTCCGCCAGCCAGGTGTGGAACTGCTGTTCCTCCTCGCCCGCCAGGGGTGCGCGATCGATCCGGGCCGCCCAACCGGCGGCCTCGGCATCAATCTGATGGGCGGTCTTTTGTGACATTAAAAATACGGGTCCGCGGTTTTGCCGATGTGGGATTAGACGGTTGAGAGGGCTCTTTTCCGCCATGCTGAAATAGCTCCAGCATGATTAAGAACCCCTTGGCCATGTGCTTTTCGACCGTGCTTTCGGCCAGCCCCAGCTTTTCGGCCACCTCGCGCTGGGACAGGCCATAGACCCGGCGCAGGGTAAAGACCTCCCGGATCTTGCCGGGCAGCCGGGTGATCATGTCGGCCAGGCGCATCAACTCGTCGCGGTCGATCACCTGCCGTTCGGGCGAGGGTGCGTCGCTGACCACTTCCAGATAGTCCAGGTCCGGCACCTGGGAAATGGAAACCACCTTCATCCGGCGCAAGTGATCGATCACCACCGAACCGGCAATCTGGAAGGCATAGCTTTTGGGATCATGGACATGGGCGACGCTTTCGGCCGCGACCAGGCGGGCATAGGTCTCCTGGATGATGTCGTCTATGTCCAACCCGGCCAGCCGGCGGTGCCTCAGCCAATTGCGCAGCGCCGGCTCATGCGGCAGGACATGCCGTCCCAGCCAGATCGCCCGTTCGTCGGATACCCCCGTCATGGGAGCATTTAGGGGCCAATTCCCAAGGCTTGCAAGCCGGACCTAACAAAAGGGTCATATGGAATGGGCTACTCTTTTCCGGACCGGGATGTGATCCTGATACGGGGGCGCCATGCTTCGCGAAAAGGGGTAGGGGCCGATGTTCGACAAGCGTTTACCGTTTCTTGCTGCCCTTGCGGCGGTGCTGTTTTGCCTGGGCGCGCAAGCCCAGCAGGCGCCCGGCACCGGTCTTCGCATCAAGCAGATCAAACAGGAAATCCTGGTGGATGCGGAAGGAAAGAGGATCAACACCACTGCGGCACAGCTCCAGGTGCTCAACACAGGCGCAGCCTCCCAGCTTTCGCAGGTGCCGGTGCGCTATGACGGCGCAACCGAAGAAATGGAAGTGCAGGAGGCCTATACCTTAAAGCCCGATGGGCACAAGATTGCGGTCGACCCGGCCAATATCATCACCCAGAAGGCACCCCAGGCCAATGCGCTGGTGCCGCTTTATTCCGACGCCGAACAGAAGATCATCATCTTCCCCAATGTGGAGGCCGGCGACACCCTGGTCTTCACCTATAAGTCCACGGAAAAGAAGGTCGCGCTGGGCGGCCAGTTCTCGCTCGCCCATTATTTCAACCGGAGTGTAGAGGCGGACGACAGCAGTTATTCGGTGACCGTGCCCAAATCCCTGCATGTCAATGCGGCCTCACGCGAGATGGCGCAGGATGTGGCGACCCATGGCGATCTCACCACCTATCGCTGGACCTTGTCCAATCCCACGCCCAAGGCACAGCCGGTTCGGCTGGTGAGCGATCCCGATGACGATCCCCATTTCCTGATTTCGAGTTTCAAGGACTATGATGCTTTCGGGCACGGCTTTGCCGTTCCGATCCGTGCCAAGATCGCCGTCACGCCCGAAATCCAGAAACAGGCCGATGCCGTCACGGCCGGCATCAGCGGCCGCAAGGAGCAGGCACAGGCGCTGTATGACTGGGTCAACCAGCATGTGCGCTATGTGGGGATCGAGTTCGGCACCGGCAGCGTGATCCCGCATGACGCCAACTGGACGCTCGCCAATGCCTTCGGCGACTGCAAGGACCAGGCGATCCTGTTCGCCAGCCTGCTCAAGGCCAAGGGCATCGCCGCCGATCCGGTGGTCATCAATGCCGGCAACCGCTACCGGCTCAGCGGCGTTCCCACCGTCAGCGAATTCAACCACATGATCACCTGGCTGCCGGATTTCGGCATCTATGCCGACACCACCGTGCCTGGCCTTCCGTTCCAGATGCTGCCGGTGCAGGACTATGGCAAGCCGGTGGTGCATCTGGTGGAAAGCGGCGGTGCCCTGCACACGACACCGGCTCTGTCTCCCGGGCTGGCGACGTCGAGCTATAAGGTGCATGCGGTGATGAATCCCGAGGGGCGTTTCGATGTGGATGTGACGACATCCGCGACCGGGCCCTGGGCGGCAAGCCTGCGCCGGATCAGCGAGCAGATCGCGACCGCCGGGGGTGGGCCGGCGGCGGTGAGCCTGCTGAAAAGCCACAATTTCCCCAACGCCACGGGAAGCTTCAATCCGCCCGTGAGCAACAGCAGCACGGCGGGCAGTTTTGCCATTAGCGGCGTGTTCCATACCGGCCATCTGATAGCCGGCGCCAATGTGATGGCGCTGTCCAGGGGATTGCAGATTCTGAACCGGGCGGGGGATGGCCCCATGGGGCCGCTCGGCAATACCACCATCACCGACCAGGATCCGACACCCTGCTACAGCGGACGGCAGAGCGAAGACATCGTGCTCGACTTCGCCAATGGCGAGCATCTGGCGGACGTTCCCGCCGATGTCCATCTCAAGACGGACAATGTCAGCTACGACACCCATTGGTCGGTTTCGGGGAATCAAATCTCGCTGCACCGGGAGTTCGTTTCCCAGATCGCCGAGCCGGTCTGCGCGGGCAGGGTGCGCCGGGATACGGCCCAAATTCTGGAGAAAGTCCGCAACGACTACGTCCAGCCCGCCAAGATGGCGGCCAAGGGCCCGGCCGAAACCGCCAAATGAACACGGCTGGTCCGTGCCGGCTGTAGAGTCCGTGGATGGGATGGGTGTGCAATTTCCGGACATTGCCCGCTGTCCGTCCTCCGCGGCCGTTGCCTGAGGCTCTGATCCGCTCTTTAGTGCGCACGCACGGCAGGACGGCACGGATGCTCAATTTCTGGAGCCTTGCACAACGCACGCGTCCCATCCGCGCCAATCCGGCGCTGGGTTATCCGCTCGCGCTTCTCCTGGTGGGCCTGGCGATCCTGGTGCGGTTTGTGGCTGGATCGGTGCTTTATCCTTTTCCCATCCTGACCTTCTATCTGCCGGTGATCGCCGCCGCCTTTGTTTGCGGTCCCGGACCCGCCCTGATGGCGGTGGCGCTGGGCACAAGCCTTTCCGCCTATTTCCTGCTGCAGGTACCCAACGCGCTGCATTTTGAAGGCGTGGGGCTTCTCATCGCTCTGGCTTTCTATATCTGCACCAACGGGCTGATCATCGCGCTGATGGACGGCATGCTGACGGCGATGGAAAGCCAGCATGCCACCGCGCAGCGCCTGCAACTGGCGATGGAGGCGGGCGGACTGGCGGTGTTCGAGTATGAGCTGGCTCAGGAAAAGGTGGTAGCGACGCCGGAGTTGAACCGACTTCTGGGTTTTGCGCCTGCCACCGGAATCGATGTGGCCCAGGTGCGAGGGCTGGTCAGGCCCCATGAATGGGACCGCCTGCGTGTGGCGGCGCGGCAGGCGATCCAATCGGGCCGGCAAAATTTCGAACTGGAATTCCAGATGCGGCGTCCGGATGGGACTTTGCGCTGGTATTGTCTTTCCGCCGAAATTCAGCGCCAAAAGACGGCGGAAAAGATCCTGGGCGTGCTTTCCGACATCACCGCGCGCAAGGAACTGGGAGAGACGCGCGAGCTGCTGTTGAAGGAGATGGAACATCGCATCAAGAACATGCTGGCCACGGTGGGCGCGATCACCGGCCAGACCTTGCGCGGCGATATCACCCTGCCGGAAGCGCGCAAGCTTTTGGATGGCCGTTTCGCGGCCCTGGGCCTGGCACACCAGCTTTTGATCCGCCGGCAATGGCGCGACGCGCGCCTGCGTGACGTGGCCGAGACGGCGCTGGATCCGTATCTGGCCAGCGGCCAGATCGCGATCGGCGGGCCCGATTGTGCGCTTTCTCCCCGGCGCGCGTTGGCGATGACCCTGGCGCTGCATGAACTGGCCACCAATGCCATCAAATATGGCGCCCTGTCGGGGCCGAGCGGAAGCGTGTCGGTGAGTTGGGAGGCGGAAAAG
>Ga0157379_10000844_pt1 | contig 24817 bp, 22 predicted proteins | sample S25metaG_FD_121802 | JGI IMG/M metagenome (GOLD analysis project Ga0157379, IMG submission 121802) | Switchgrass rhizosphere microbial communities from Kellogg Biological Station, Michigan, USA - S2-5 metaG | ecosystem: Host-associated > Plants > Roots > Rhizosphere > Soil | place: USA... | reverse complement strand
TGGAGCAGGGAAGAATCGTAGAGCGCGGCAATCATGCCGAGTTGTTTGCGATGGGCGGCCGCTATTACGACTTGTACACGCGGCAGCACGGCCTTGAGGAGAACCTGTTTCTTGCGCCGGGTGAGGGTGACGAGGTGCCCGCGTAAGGTCAGGGTTGAACGCCGAATCAGGCGCAACTGTCTCATTTTGAGGCGGTTCCGTCCCATTTTCTTGACTTAGGTCCCATATCCTGAGAAACTGATCCTGTACTTACTGCCGGAATAGAGGATCATAATGCGAGACACAGCCCCTCAGGGGACTTACAAGGTTCAGGCACTTGATCGGGCCTTTGCTGTACTTGATCTACTTGGCGAAAGCGACGTTCCTCTGGGACTGGCGCAGGTAGCATCATCGCTGCAACTTCATAAGAGCACTGCGCACCGGTTTCTGATGGTACTGGAACGGCACCGGATGGTTGAACGGACGACGAGTGGCAAGTTCCGCCTCGGCCTGCGCCTGTTCGATTTCGGAAACCGGGCTATCGAGCAATACGATCTGCGCGAACGCGCCCAACCGCATCTTCGCCGGCTTGTAGCAGAGACGGAAGAGACCGCGCACCTGTGCATTCTGGAACAGGCACGTGTGATCTACATCGACAAGATCGAGCCGGCACGTTCGGTGCGAATGATTACCCGCATCGGTTCAAGCAATCCGATTCACTGCACGTCTGTGGGAAAGGCGATGCTGGCGTTTCTACCCGAGGACCGGATTAACGACATTATCCGGCGTACGCGTTTCGAGAAGTTCACGCATCGAACGATCGCATCCGCTGAGGCTCTGCGCACGGAGATCGAGAAGACTCGCCGTCGTGGCTATGCTGTCGATGATGAGGAACTCGAAGAGGGCCTGCGCTGCATCGCAGTTCCTCTGCTCGATGCCCAGAGGCAGCCGGTTGCAGCGGTAAGCGTGTCGGGACCGTCGTTCCGCGTCACCGCACAGAAGCTGCCATCGATCGCCAATCACCTTCTGCAATGCGTGCGTGGTATCTCAATGGACATGGGCTTTACCGCTGCGAGGAACACTCGTCCTGCCGCAGCCTGGACCGCATAAGCCAATCTCTGCAGGCTCCTCCAGCGAAGAACACTTTTCTTGCGCTGGGGAGCCTTGGAGCTTCGTGAGCTGCTTCATTGGCGGGCTGAATTTACCAAAGTTGAAGACGGCCATCTCGCTTGAAACGATCGGTTTCTGATACACTCATTGATGTTGCGAGCGGGATGGCTGCATCTTCGCGGTCTAGAGGCTTGGAGTGCAAATCCTTTGAGCGCAATCGTTTCAAGGTACTTTTTGGGGACGTAGCTCAGTTGGTTAGAGCGCTGCCCTGTCACGGCAGAGGTCGCGGGTTCGAGCCCCGTCGTCCCCGCCATACATTCCAAAAGACTTACGGGATGATTTGGCGAAGAGAAATCAGGGAAACTGGGTGCATTTTGCACCCAGTTTGCACCCAAATACATGTTTAGCGCGACATCCTTATATATGGTTCCCGACTTCACTAAGAAGAGAAGACCAACGACATGACCGCGGCCTGCGCATTCTGTTTGGCGGGTGTAATTGCTTGAGTGTAGACATCAAGGGTCGATCGTATTGTTGAATGGCGTAGAAGTTCCTGCATCACTTTGAACTCAGTGCCAGCGCTCCTCAAGAGGGTTGAGTAGGTGTGCCGGAATGTATGCCATCCAATTGTGTTTCTATTCCGAGTTCGCGAGCTGCAGGTCGCAGATACTTGTGCAGAATTGATTGTCCCCAGTACGGTTGCTTTCCATTGCTATGCCGGCTTGCGAAGACCCAGTCTTCTGGCTGGCATAAGCGGACTGTTCTTTCCACTTGACGAGTGCTTCGCAGACGCGTGGATGGATCGGCACAGGCTTCTGAGAAGATTCTGTTTTGCACGGTCCGACGAAACCGTGGACGATGGAGCGGGCCACGTTCATCGTTCCAGCAGAGAAGTTGATATCGCTCCACTTGAGAGCGAACAGCTCGCTTTGCGGCGTCCTTGTGGTGGTTGATCCATCAAAGACGCCGCATGGATGTTGACATATCGCTCAGCGGCCTGCGAGTGCGACGGTGCGTTCTTCATTACGGTCGTGCGACGAAACGTCCGTTCCGCCCCGCAGGTCTTTACTGTACGAGTGTCCGGTGAGCAATCCAAGTACGAACCAGGCAAACAATGCTGCTCCGATTGAGAACATGATGTCTCCGGGAACCCTCATCCAACGCAGAGTCTGCATGGTACCGGACTGCATGAACTCCGCTGAGCGCGCGTACCAAGTGCCGTGTTCAATGGATGCCCAGGCCTGCAGCAGTCCCACTGGGAGCATGCTGAGGATCACCATAAAGATCAGGCCAATGTTCAGAGACCAGAAGGAGAGTTTGAGTGGTGTCTCGTTCCACTTGCGACCTGGCATTAGCGCGCGGAGGCAAAACAGAGTGAGACCGAGACCGAGCATTCCGTAGACGCCGAATAGTGCCGTGTGACCGTGGACCGGGGTGAGGTTGAGTCCCTGGACATAGTAGAGCGAGATCGGCGGGTTGATGAGGAAGCCGAAAAGGCCTGCTCCCACAAGATTCCAAAATGCAACTGCGACGAAGAAGTAGATGGGCCACTTGTAATTGGCGATCCACTGGGACTTCTTTGTCGGTTGCGCAAGGCGGATGTTTTCCCAGGCCTCATAGCCAATCAGCGTGAGCGGCACAACTTCAAATGCGCTGAAGATTGCTCCCAGGCCAATGACTGCGGGCGTTGCACCGGCGAAGTACAGGTGATGGAAGGTGCCGATGATACCGCCGGACAGGAAGATGGTAGTCGAGAAGAGCGCAGCCTTGGTTGCAGTGCGAATTTCGATCAGCTTGAGCCGCGTGAAAAGGAAGCCAATCACGACAGTGGCGAACACTTCAAAGAAGCCTTCAACCCAGAGATGAACTACCCACCAGCGCCAGTATTCAGCAGTAACGAGATGGCTGCGCTGACCGTACATCAGTCCGGCTGAATAGAAGAGCGGGATAGCAATGCTGGAGATGAGGAACAGGATGAGAAGCGAGCGGTCTTCGCTCTTGCGAACGAGAGCCGGCTTCAAAGCTGCGACCATAAGGACAAGCCAGAGAACCAGTCCGATGAACAAAAGCATTTGCCAAAAGCGGCCGAGATCGACGTATTCGTAACCCTGGCTGCCGAACCAGAACCACATGTTGCCGAGCCGCTGCTGAATGCCCATCCACTCGCCCGCGAGTGAACCGCCAACAACCAGGATGAGCGCGCCGAAGAGTGCGTTGACGCCAAGGCGCTGATACTTTGGCTCGTGACCGCTGACGGCGGGGCCAACATAAAGGCCTGTGGCCAACCATGACGTTGCGATCCAGAAAATAGCTATCTGCAGATGCCATGTGCGCGTGACGGCGTAGGGCAGATACTTGGCGAGCGGGAATCCAAAGAAGGACAGCCCCTCAACGCCGTAGTGAGCGGTCAAGACGCCCATGAAGATTTGAACGCCCCAGAGGATGATCACCACATAGAAATACTTCAGCGTCGCGCATTGCGATGGGGTGGGTTTGAAGGCCAGGGATGGGTCTTTTTTCGGGTAGGACCCATGAACGAGTTCCTTCTCCTGCGACGCGTACCACCATACAAGGCCGCCTATTCCCGCTAACAAGCCGACGAAACTCAGCACGCTCCAGAGGACTGCACCGGACGTTGGTACATTGCCAATCAGGGGCTCGTGCGGCCAATTATTTGTGTAGGTCGTCTCAGATCCAGGTCGATCCGTGCTGCAAGCCCACGAAGTCCACCAGAAGAATGCGGCTAGTTGATGCTGCTTTACTGTGTTGGTTAAGGCACCGCTCGGGATGGCATATGCTGACCGGCCAGTCGCAAAGACATCGGTGTAGTAGGCCCGAAGCTCCTCAAACGCTGCAGCGCGGTCGGGACTCAGCATAACTCGATTGCGCGACGCATCGTACGTGTTCGTCCGCATCTCGCGAATCAGGCGCGCTTTGAAGATGGCCTGTTGGTCCGGCCCGAGAGATTCGAAATTCGTCGCCCCAGCTCTGACAGCCCAGGTCTTCAGCAGAATTTCCGATTCCCGGTGCAGCCAATCAGCGCTCCAGTCGGGTGCGACATAAGCGCCGTGGCCCCAGACAGTACCGATTTCCTGTCCGCCGATGGACTGCCATACTCCTTGCCCATCCGTGATGGAACTCCCTGTGAAGAGAAGCTGCCCGTCAGTGTTGTACACGTCTGGGATGGGGGGAGCTTCGCTGATCATCTTCCTGCCGACTCCTCCGAGCACGGCGAAAGATCCAATGATGACGATGGCCAGTGTCACCCAATAACGCTTGTAGGACATGATTCTCCCTCACTTTATTAGGACGAAATTGGTGCGAAATGCTCCTGAACGCGCCGAGACTCGGGCGGGCAATCCTCACAAAACCGAAGATGGGAAGCTGCAAAGGTCATTGAAGGTCCCTGTTGAAGCAGTTGCACTGAGCGAACAGTAGCGTGCAGTCAGAGGGGAACGCAGGGACTTAGGTCACTACCGGGCGGAATTAGTTCAGAAATACCGAGACTCATCATCCCAGCAGGAAGCAAGTCACAGTGTGATTCAAATAACACTATGAGAAGCTGGACCGTTCGCCCTTCCCGAGATTACATGTGGGTTTGTGCATTGGGCTGCTAGCTCTCCGTGGCGAAGGCGTTTCGGCCCAGTAAGAAGGTGAGCATGAGGTTCGAAGCAAACAGAAGCACTCCACCCAATTCCAACACGCCTGAGACAGGCAGCACCTTCCATGCGAATGAGGCCAGACCCTCATATGCAAGAGGCTCAGAGGAAACACGTAGCAGGCATCCTGTCTGGAGACACAGCAGACTAAGAAGCATCAAACGCTTACTGAAGATACTTTGAATCCCTGTGAAGTGCGGCAGGATCCGTGGCCCAATTGCGAACACCATCGTCGCTGCAAATCCAACTGTCAGCGCATGACGTGAGGCGCCCCAGATGCCGCCGTGCACATCGGAAAATGCAGCCCATACACTCATCGATCCAGCCACGATCAGCCAGGCATAAGCCAGACGGATGAAGGTTGGAAAGCTTGGATGGATGCCCTGAATTTTTGCGCGCCCATGGGGCCGTTCTGCAAAGCGAAGTGCAAATGCGATCGTAAAGGCGCTAAAAGCAAATAGGATCGTTGCGGGCTTGGGCCATCCTGCGACGCCGAAGAGAACGCCCGCCAAATCCATGCATACAGCTGTCCGAAACCAACGGACATTGGGCTTCGAGATCGCGAGAAAAGTTGGCAACCAACGCGCCGAAAAACCCCACACCACAGGAACAACAAATGCCCAGCCGAGCACGACGAGATATTTCTGATCGAGCGAGTGCGGAAAGGATCGAAGGCCTCCCTGCCTAGCCAATCGGACGCATTCAATAAAATTGAAAATCACAGCGGAAAAGAGTCCGGCAGTCCCGATCAGGACGGAAACCATCCAGGGTTCCATGGGAGGCTTTGCTCTGTTTCCTTGAGTTGATGCAGGCAGCTTATGGTGCGAAGCTGCGTAAAGAAAAAGAATGACCGCGATGAGCTCAAATCCAGCAGAGATCGGGAGGAGTGCGCGCCAATGCCATCCATAGATGTTTGCGAACCACCGCATCCCAACACCCGAGGTCCAAAGCACGTAGCAGGAGAGAGGCACGCGAAGAACTGACCGCCCATACGCGGGTTGTGAATAGAATCCAATGCCAAGAATGAAGCTACCGATCCAGCCAAACATTTGAGCGTGGCCGTGTCCTTCAATCCACGCGGCCGGAAGTGTGCCGAGACCGTGGTGCGCACTGATCGCCATCAGGTTCGAAAATCCCAACAAGGTCCCGGGCAAAGTCATAAAGAAGAGCCCGCTTAAGATCCACGCGCGGAGCATAAGGCTCTTCTGACGTTCGCGAGCAATGATTGCAGTATTGCCGTGGATGGTGCCTGTGGGGGTCGGCTGTTCGAACAACGGAAGCGTAGCCATAACTAACTCCTGACCTTGAGTTCTGCTTCCAGTTGAACGGCACGGGGAAATAGAACGTCATTCTCCAGGTGGACGTGTTGCTTGAGGTCAGCCTCGAATTCACGGAGTCCAGAAAAGAGAGCGATGTGCGTAGCGCACGCCCATGAGGGCGGCTCGAAGTGATTAGTCAGGCGGATGAGCTCGGCCACGATGTGGTGGGCGGACTCGTGTTCCTGTTCCATCATGAAAATCGGGTGCGTAACCGAACGGAAGCATGCGTGCGAGGGCGGGTAAGCGATGATCGATTCCTGATCCATCTGCGAGATGAACGGAAAGAGAACCTGCTCTTCCTTTTGAATATGCGTATACATCTCGCCGCGGAGCTGCTCAATCAGCTCCGCGACCTTCGTGAGTTCGGGTGCACGATCACCCCGTGTCGCCGCCAGCTTCATAGCCATCTCGGCGAGCCTCGGAAGCTCCTGACGGACACAAAGGTGATGAATGCGGACGATGTGTTGAACCAGGCGGGCGAGAGAAAGAGTTGCCGGATCCGAAGTCATGCCACCGCGCTCCTGGGCCTCCGAATCGGTGAGTTTTTCGAGGACTTGATCGACCGAGAGCTGCAGTTCGTGGCACGCCCCTTCGAGCGACAGATCAGCTTGCAAGCACAGGTCAATATCGAATCGGTGAAAAACTCTGGCCGAGGATGGATACTGCTTAACGATGTCACGGATGGACTTGGTTGAGGTTGGCATGAGCACTCTCCACCTGCAACCGTATCGATCTATGAGGAGCAGAGCAGTAACTTATGTCACTCGGACTCCGGAAGTTCTAAGAAGTCGCCTCCAGCAAGGCCTTGAGGCCGTCAAGATCCTTTACTACGATTTGTCGAGCGTCAACATCCAGAAGTCCCTCAGCCTGCAAGCGCATAAGGTTGCGGGAAACCAGTTCGCGTACCGTTCCAAGCTGATTGGCGAGTTCCTGATGAGTTGCCGGCAGTTGAAACTCGATTCCGAGAGAACTAGGCTTGCCCTCGTTTTGGGCAAGTTTGAGCAGTGCCGAAATGAGTCGTTGGCGGATTGTCGTGAACGACAACTCCTCGATGATACCCACTAGTCGCCGCAACCGCGCTCCTACGACCTGAAGCACCTTGAGCGCGACTTCTGGATGCTCCATGCAGTATGCCTGAAAATCGCGGCGCGAAATGAACGCAATTTCTGCATCCTCGATCGCAGCAGCGGACGCGGGAAATGGCCCACCATCGAAGACTGGCAATTCCGCGACAGACTCGCCCGGAACATTCACAGCAAGTACCTGCTCACGTCCGCTCACAGACGTCTTGAAGATGCGAACTTTGCCTTGTGCAATGATGTGCAAGCCGTTGCAAGGCTCGCCCTCTGTGAAGAGCAACTCCCCTGCACTAAATAGCTTGCGAACTGTTCGCGCCGCGAGCGTTTTCAATTCTGTCGGCGTGAGGCTCGACAAAAGCGCAGTCTTCCCGAGGGCAGTCGCAAGATCGGTACGTTCAGCGGTCACTCGGAAATTCTAGCAGCCTGGGACTTTGGTCACTGCGTTAAGCCGGCATGCGGACTTCTTATAGATTCATGAATCCGCAAATCAACACGATCGACTTCAACGAACGGCCATTCATTGCGATCTGGGAAGTAACCCAGGCATGCGATCTCGCCTGCGTCCACTGCCGCGCATCCGCACAGCCGGACCGCAATCCGCTGGAATTGAGCACCGAAGAAGGCAAGTGTTTGATTGACCAGATCGCGGCGCTCGAAGTCCCTGTCTTTGTGTTGACCGGCGGCGATCCGATCAAGCGGCCTGATCTCTTCGAATTGATTAGCCATGCCCGCTCGGTTGGAGTGAGAGTCTCATTGACGCCCAGCGCTACGCCCCTGCTGACGAAAGAAATCGTCGTCAGGCTCAAAGATGCTGGTCTCGCCAGGCTGGCCGTAAGCATGGACGGCGCGTGCGCCGAGACTCATGATGCCTTTCGCGGAATGAGCGGGTCCTTCGCTCGAACCCTCGATGCGGTGCGCTGGGCCAATGAGATTGGACTGCCGGTTCAAATCAACACTACATTCAGTAGGAGGAATATCAGCGAGATCGACAGGATCGTCGCGTTGATGGAAAAGCTGGAGATCACGTTGTGGAGTGTCTTCTTCCTCGTTCCCACAGGCCGTGGGAAGCTCAATGATCTTCTGAGTGCGGACGAGTTTGAATCTGTCTTTGCGAAAGTCTACAGTCTATCCAAAACCGCGGGCTTCGACATCAAGACGACCGAGGCCCAGCATTACAGGCGGTTTCTTTTGCAGCAGCGCGTTGCTGAACGCAAGTTGGGAGTTGATTCCGCATCACAGCGCGAGCGGGCTGTCGATGCAATTGGACGCGCACCGCGCGGGCTCAACGACGGAAAGGGATTCGTCTTTATCTCACATAAGGGCGAAGTCTTCCCAAGCGGGTTTCTTCCCCAGACAGCGGGCAGTATCCGAGAGCAAGAATTGGCAACCATATATCGCGATTCGCCACCCTTCCGCAAGTTACGTGACACGTCACAACTCGAGGGAAAGTGCGGCGCTTGCGAGTTCAAAGAAATCTGCGGGGGATCGCGCGCACGTGCGTTTGCTCTGACCGGAAACCCATACGCGGAAGAGCCCTGCTGCTCCTACGTTCCAAAAGGCTACGTCCCGCCGGCGCCGCACTTGAAGACAGCGACCTCGCTTCATGTTCTCCAGGGCGCGTGACGGCCAAATCGCTGCCTACTGAGCGACAATCAAAAGGACGGATGAAGTTAAGGCAAATACGATGGCAATTCAGATTGGCGCAAAGCTCGATAGCGCTTTGATGATCCGATTGCCAAGCTCAAAGACTGCCACGGACGAATCGAGAGCTTCCTGTGGCGTCCTTTGTGTTGTCGTTGATCGAGCACAAGGCAGGAGTCTCACCGATGGCCCTTGCGGCAATCGGGACCGAGTTTCGATTGCGGCGGCAATAGTCTACGCACCACAAACGTCACACCGACCGGTTTCGCACGGCGGACATTCGGATCTTGCATGGCGAGTCGTCGCCTTGCATAAGCCATTTCCTGTCTGGCACCTTGCCCAGAAGGGAAGCACAAGCTCATAAAATCCGAGTCCGAGTGACCAAAGTCGCTGTTACGGACTTGCGATCTCTCTAAGCTTGATTCAAGGAGATCAAGATGACCGTATCTACACAAACCGTCCGTGAAATTGCCCTGGAACAGCCAGCTTCAATACGGGTGTTTGAAAAGTTTGGAATTGACTACTGTTGCGGCGGTCGCAAGCCTCTCGTAGAGGCATGCGTTGCCGGGAACGTGAAAATTGATGCGGTCATCGCCGCGCTCGAATTGGCGGCTAAATTGCCAAGCGTTGACGCTGAGGATTGGGAGGGCAAATCACTCGAGAACTTGAGTTCACACATCATCACCAAACACCATTCATACGTGAAACGAGAACTGCCGAGGCTCGCGCAGCTTGCTCAGAAGGTTTTGAATCGTCACGGATCAACGAAGCTGGAGCTTCCGATAATCGCCGCTACGCTCATGCGGCTAGACGAAGAACTTACTCAACATCTGACGAAGGAAGAGTCGATTTTGTTTCCCTATATCGCTGCCCTCGAGCAGTCAGTCTCAACGGGAACTGCCAAGCCCGAAGGTTGCTTCGGCACAGTTTCCAATCCGATCGCGATGATGACACAAGAACACGATGCTGCCGGGTCTCTGAGTGGCGAAATTCGTCGTCCCAGCGGAGACTTCACCACACCAGGGGATGCGTGCCCGACGTTTCACGCGTTCTTCGATGGTTTGCGGGAATTCGAACAGGATTTGCATCAGCACATTCATCTCGAAAACAACATCCTCTTTCCCCGCGCCATCGAATTAGAGTCATCCGTTAGCTAATAGAAGCGGGCGCCGGTGGAGTGTTTCCGATATGTTGAGAATGGCGGGAACCTGGACTTGCTCAACCGGTCGATCTTAGAGAGGACCGTGCGACGTGGTCCTGTCGAGATCTCGAATGCCATCATTCACGATAGGTTCGCGTTGATAGCGTGCATCGTCAATCACCGCTCTAAAGAAGATGATGTCCGATCCATGATCAGCGAGGTGCTCGCTTCCGTCGATGAACTGCGGTATAGCCGGGCCGGCGGAGGCTGACTCCGCCGGATGAGACAGACACTGTGACAACTACATCGTCAACGACTGCACCTGGATAATGTCGCCCTGCTTTTCGCCGGTGACGTTGACTCGGAGATGATCTTTCTTTGTGGTGCTCTGCAACAGCTTCATCGCGTCCGCATTTCCCTTGGTGTCGAATTTGAGGTAGTTGCCGTCCTTGTCGAGTATGCCGAAGCCGCTCTTGGCACAAGTCAGGGCACAGTCCCGCGCATGTGCGTCGGGATCGGCTTTGGCTTTTTTCGAGCACTGTGTGTCGACTATCGAAACGTTGCTCCAGGTTTCTGCGGCAGCAAACACCGGTAAAGCTACAGCCAGGGCCATTAGTAGGCAAATTCTCTTCATCATCAGCTCTCCTTTTCGCGGTTGAAGGTTCCGATTCAATTGGTATGGGCAAGATGCTGCGCGGTCTTTGGCTCAGCCAAGCCACGGTCGGGTTCGGGAAGAGTTTCCATCAGGGCCAGTTCGCGGACTTCAGTGAGTTTGGCCAGTACAAAGGCTCCAAGCGCAAGTCCGACATCCCGCACTGCTATATCGAGAAACTGCCCCTGGGCCACCAGGCTGGCGGAGATTGCCAACAGCCACGCCATAACGATGTAAGCGGCGTAGCGCGAAAACCGGGTAAAAACCAGCACGCCCGCGGCAATCTCCACCACGCTGACAATATGCATGAATGTTGCCGGGGACAGATGAAGTAGCTGCGGAACGAGGGGATTTAGGTACATTTCCCAGTTGGTAAGCACGTTTAAGTATTTGTCGAGCCCGGCGAGGATCGGGGTTAGCCCCAGCCCGATGCGCAACGTCCACCAGGCGTGGTTCAGTCGGGGATCGAATCGCATGTTACCTCCACTGTTCAATGGAGCGGTAGGGTTCCATTCGGTTACAAGGAATGTGTGTGTAACCATCGGGGTGGTAGGCTGCTCCAATAGATAGAGGCGGATTCAGGGAGAGAAGATGAGCAGTATTCCCATTTTAGAAAGAGCTCACGTGGAAGGCTGGGCAGACGAAGAGATTGTTCGTCGTATCCTCCATGGGGACCTGGCTTTGTTCGAACTGCTCATGCGCCGACACAATCAGCGCGTCTATCGCGCAATCCGAAGTATCCTTCGCGATGACTCTGAGAGTGAAGATGTCATGCAGGATGCCTACGTCCGCGCCTATGAACATCTCGCACAATTTGAAGGTCGCGCGCAGTTCTCGACCTGGCTGACCAGAATTGCTGTCAATGAGGCCCTTAAGAGGTTGGCCGCTCGCGGAAAACTCGATCCGCTAGACGAGGAGCGGTATGAGGAGGAGGACGGAACCATGCCGTTTCAATCGAATTCGCCTACTCCGGAAAGCAACGCCTCCAACAGCGAATTAAAAAGTCTGCTGGAAGAGGCGATACTGACTCTGCCAGTGGCGTATCGAGCAGTCACTGTTCTCCGCGATGTTGAGGAAATGAGCACGGCGGAAACCGCCGAGGTTCTCTCAATCACTGAAACAAATGTGAAAGTACGTCTGCATCGTGCTCACGAGTTGTTGCGCGGGGCGCTCTTTGCGCGCGTTGGAGCAAATAGTACTCGGGCATTCGGTTTTCACGCATCCAGGTGCGACCGCGTTGTACACGCCGTTTTTGAAAGACTAGACCTGGGCAGCCACCGTGACTGACGTGATCGAGGCCAATTCTACCCACGTCCTGAATCATCATCAGGACGCTGCAGTGGAGACGTCAAGGCAGCGCGCTCCTATGGAGGAGGATGAACGATGAAAGCGACACAGAAACTCCATGATCTTGGACAGAGCTTGTGGCTCGACAATATTACGCGTGAGTTGCTGGACAACGGGACACTCAAGCGCTATATCGATGAGTTGTCCATTACGGGGCTTACGTCGAACCCAACCATCTTTGAGCATGCGATCTCAAAGAGCAAATCGTATGACGCCGAGATCGGCCGACTTCTGTCTTCGGGACTTTCGGGTGAAGAGTTGTTCTTTGAATTGGCACTGCAGGACCTGACTCGTGCCGCCGACCTTTTCGCCCAAGTTCACGAACGAACGGCAGGTAATGATGGCTTCGTTTCGCTTGAGGTGTCGCCTCTTCTTGCCTACGACACCAATGGATCGGTGGCTGCAGCAACTTCTCTGCATAAGAAAGCCAATCGTCCGAACCTTTTCATCAAGATTCCGGGGACGAAGGAAGGAAATCCGGCAATCGAAGAAGCAATTGCGGGTGGTGTGGCCATCAACGTGACGCTTCTTTTTTCTCGTGAGCACTACCTGGCGTCAGCGGACGCGTACATGCGGGGGCTGGAACGGCGTATTGCATCGGGTCTTAGTCCCGATGTTCGCTCGGTGGCCTCGGTCTTCCTGAGTCGATGGGATGGTGCGACGATGGACAAAGTCCCCGACCAACTCCGGGACAAACTCGGAATAGCCGTCGGTCAGCAGACCTACAAGGCTTACCGCGATACGCTGGCCTCGGATCGCTGGCAGCGCTTGGCCAATTTTGGCGCGCGGCCGCAAAGGCTCTTGTTTGCCAGCACCGGTACCAAGGACCCAAAGGCTTCTGACGTTCTCTATATTGCTGCTCTTGCCGCACCGAACACGATCGACACCATACCTGAGAAGACTCTTCTGGCCTTTGCTGATCATGGCAAACTGGCCGGAACTCTTCCACGCGATGGAGGAGATTGCGAAACTGTTCTGGGCCTGTTTCGAAAAGCGGGAATCGATCTCGAACGACTCGCGGCCGACCTGCAATCACAGGGCGCCAAGTCCTTCGATGAATCGTGGCAAAACCTGCTCGGTGCTATCGAGACCAAGGGCAAGGAGTTGCAGCACGCTTCCTAAGAGTGAAGCGTTTGCTCGCATGGGATCGGGGCGACTCTGACGAACCGCACATGACTGGATTCGCCCATGTGTTCGTTTTTGACCGGCGCACGTATGCTGCGCTGATTAAACTTCATCTCAATGAGAGATGGGCAATTCTTGACGAGCGGCGCAACTCTCACGATTGCAAGGTTGTGGAGAGGACGCGACAGATGGAAGTCTTTCTCAAGAGAGCGTACGAAGAGCCAGCCAGAACGGATGGTTTTCGCGTCCTCGTTGACCGGCTGTGGCCACGTGGGAAGAAGAAGGCCGATTTGCGCCTGAATGCCTGGGTGAAGGAGTTCGCGCCCAGCACCGAGCTAAGGAAGTGGTTTGATCACGATCCGAAGCGCTGGCTGGAATTCTGCAAGCGATACAAAGCGGAGCTAAGGAATCCAGAGGCGAAAAAGGCAATTGCCGATACCGTGCACGCTGCACAGAAGTATTCCGCGATCACCTTGATCTACGCAGCGAAAGATACAGAACACAATGAAGCGGTCGTGCTTCGAAATCTTTTCAAAAGGAAGGCGAGAGCATGACGATTCCACTTGTAGCAGATGACGGCACGATGACGGCTGATCTTGCGCAATTTGACCTGGCACATGAAATGGCCGAGTTCGAGCATGACAAACCGTGGCCCAAAGGGAGTCATGCCAAGACGCTTTTCAAAAAGAAGGATTTTCGGGTTGTTTTGATTTGCATGGAAGAAACGGGTTGTTTTTCATGGCCTCCTGAGAGTTACCAGTAAAACCAGTTGTCGGTGTGGCTTTCCCGGACTCGAAAGTAGATAGTCGTTACAGATGGACCTTGCGGTTAGGCGAGCATCATAGCCGCGCTGCGACTAGATCAGCTTCTCCCCTTGAATAGATTTTCGAAGATGCTCGTTTTCTCAGCCTTGTCCGAACCGTAGCTCGTTTCCACCGAAACCGCTCAAGTCCGAATCAACGAGGTCACGCTGGAATCCACAGCCCTGTGTCATACATCGGGTACTGCCCGCTAGGTCCAAGCACGTGGAAACTCATCCGACGAGGCAGTTCAGCATCAGTCGCAGCCTCGTACCTTTAACTTCAAAACCGAGAGGAGTACTTTTATGACAAATCACGGCAAACCCACCATCGTATTCTGTCACGGCATATGGGCCGACGGATCGTGTTTCAGCAAGGGTCATCTCCTCGCTGCAAGCGGACGGCTATGAGGTGATCGCGGTTCAATACAGTCTCGAGTCGTTTGACGAAGATGTGGCCATGGTTAAGCGCACACTTAACCGCGTCGGCAGTCCCGTCCTGCTTGTTGGACACTCGTATGGGGGCGCTACAATCACCGCCTCGGGAGTCGACGGCCGCGTCGCCGGCCTAGTCTACATTGGAGCCGTTGCGCCTGACGTCGGCGAGACTGTTCAGGACCAGCTCAACAAGTATCCCTCGGATATATTCTCTCGCGTCGAGGTCGCTGACGGGTACGCCTGAATGCTTCCTAGTGGCACAGAGTCTTTCTGCGGAGATCTTTCCGAGAAGGAGCAGAAGCTCGTCTGGGCGACGCATTTCCCTCCGCACGCCGACCTCTTCACCCAGCAGAATCTCCAGAGCACTCCCTGGAAGTCGAAGCCCAGTTGGTACATCTTGTGCCTGCAGGATCACACCGTTCACCCGGACCTACAGCGCTGGGTCTCGAAGCGAATGGGAGCGACTGTGGTTGAGGTGGAAAGCAGTCACGTGCCAATGCTCTCGAAGCCGGATATCGTTCTCGACGTGATTCGCAAAGCTGCCGCAGCGGTGATGGAGAAGAAGGGAACATTGGCGTACTCCTCTTAGGCTTGCGGAGAGGTCGCCCGAAGGAGGTCTCTCCCACAAGTAGAGATTCGGGGACGATCGAGGTCGAAAATGAAGAAACGTAAGATGGCGCCTCCCGCTTCGGCAAACTCCACCTCAGCTGCTCTTCCCATTTCACTGGAACATCGGTGCAAGATCGGCGAACTGTTGCGTCTCCTGCTGGCGGACTTCTTTACTCTCTATCTCAAGACAAAGAATTTCCACTGGCATATGCGTGGTGCGCATTTTCGCGATTACCACCTTCTGCTTGACGAGCAGGCGGAACAACTGTTCGATGCAATCGCGGAAAGAGCGAGGAAGATCGGCGAGCCCACGCTTCGCTCCATCGGCGATATCACTCGCCATCAACGATTGAACGACAGTGACACCAGCGAGATTGATGCAACCGCTATGTTACAGTTCCTCTGCGATGACAACGCCACATTAGCAGGCTTCATGCGCAAGGCTCATGAGGTTTGCGATGCGGCGGGCGATCTTGCTACGGCAAGCCTCCTGGAGAATTGGATCGACGAAGCCGAACGCAGGTCATGGTTTCTCTCCGCAACCATCAATCCCAGTTAGAGCCAGCTGCATCTTACGATGGCTCGGGGCTGAGTAAAACAGCGGAATGCGCTGATCCCGGCGAGTCACAATAAAGAGAACCAAATCACGCTTAAGAGGTGAAAGAAACGGAGAGTTATGTCAAAATCTACGTCTTTGCCGAGATCTATCAGCTGCCCAGGTGGCGAAGTCATTCTGCACGGTCCAACGAAGCCATGAACGATGGATCGCGCCACGTTCATTGTTCCTGCAGAGTGACAATTCGAACACGTCGCGTGACCCGATCGACGTTCCGAATCGAGTAATTGGGCTTTACTGGATACGCACCAACTTCACTTTCAACATGCCGACTTTAGTTTTGGGTAGGCCTGATTCAAACAATTCATCGCCATTGATTCTGCGACCGGCAATCCACTTTCCATTTTCATAACGCCCTTCGTCCTTTGAGGCGATAAAGACCTTTCCCGAGCCTGAATCAATCGTGAAAGCGGGATCTCCATTCGCGCCGATGAAGAGGAATTCGTCGGGTGCGGTGTTGACCACAATGGCGAAGGGTCGCTTGTCACTCGGCATTGCACGAGATGCTGAAGAAACGCCCGCTCCGAGCTCCGCATCGGAATCGGGCTTGGGAGCCGCTGTGCCAAACCCCCTACTGGCCGCGAGCGTGATTTTGTAACCGCCCAGAGAAACAGGTTCGGACTTCTCGCCGTCGATAACCAGAATGCCATTCATCTTCCCTGCTGCCTCCCACTCAGCCAATTGGGGGAGCATCGGGGACAGCAGCTTGTACGCCTGTGCAACCTGTCCTTCAGGACTCAAATCTTCAATACCAAAAGGCGACCAGCCAAGGGCAGAGTGATGACCGAGGGCCCAGAAGAGATTTCCCACTTGGTCACGAGCCTCTGGAATGAACAATGGATTTTCGGAGCGGGCATAGAGGGCACACGTTCCTTTGAAGTCCGGTACGTAGATATCGGGAGCGAACAAATCGATCGAGGGTGCGGCCGCACGGTAAATGTCCATCACGCGGGCTACGGGCCCACCGCTTGGCCATTGACCTGGCAGCTCCGCCTTCGGCTGGGGACCGAGCCAAGCATTCACATACATCGGTATATTCAACTGGGCCTTCCCCTCTTTCGCGACGTCGTTCACATACCGCCCCATGTAATAGGCCATGAAGACCTCATCAGCCCACTCATTCTCGCCGAAGACTTCCTTCCAGCTACCCTTCGTCTTGTAACCGTTCTTCCCCCAGACCTCCTGCATCTCGGGCAATAGGGTGTCTTTGTGCTTTGTGAGGTAATTCATCAAGTCGGCTGGAACCTGCCCAGCCCATGCCGCTTCCGCCATAGGAGAATGGTCCCGGCTGTCACCCAGGCTGCCCATCTCATTCTCAATCTGCATCATGATAACGGTATGCTGAGGATCGACATCCCTGATATGACTCATCAGCGCAGCGAAAGCCTTTGCGTCAGCCTTGACCGTATTCTTCCCAAACGGGCTCAGCGGCCCCGTGCCTTGTTGTTCCATGTACTTGGCTAGAAAAGAACCTATCCCCCCATCCGGCCTCACGTTTAGGACCATGGGCGGAAAGCGCTTTGGGTCTGCCTTCACCCAGTCCGGAGGATAGCTTGAACCCGCGTTCTTCCAAGTTGCAAACCAGATCAGCACGAGCCGCATATTTCGCTGTCGTGCCTGGTTGATTTGGTCGTCAACAAGAGAGAAATCAAACTTGCCCTCTTTTGGCTCGACCAATTCCCAGCTAGCGGCGCCTATCACCGTGTTGAGGTGAAGCGTGGCGAGCTTGTCCCATATCGATCGCATGTACTCGATGCTCGATGGGCTTGAGTTGTGCAATTCACCTGAAAGCATGATGAACGGCTTGTCGTCGACGAAGAACTGTTTGACCGCGCCACTCTGGCGGATCTGCGGCAAGGGAGCCGTTTGTGCTTCGCAGGTCACAGCGGCGCATAGAAATAGAGAAATCACGAACTTCATGTAAGCCACCCTCGGTGAGTGATTTGCCGATTGATTATTCGTGGTCTGATGCTTACATGACCGTGACTTGCAATCGAATCATGTACCGTTCAGATCCGCGTGATCACGCGGCTTTGGACGCCACTTAATATGGTGGCGACGACCTCCTCAGCGTATAGCCGACGGCTGCTAAACGGAAACTTTTGTGCGGTGATCAGCAAGGACGCTGCCCCATGAGCGGCTGTCCACAACACTGTGCTCACAGCGAACGCCTCGCCTTGAAGCACACCGGCCTTGATTGCGGTTTCCACGCACTTGAATAACGCTCCGAAAGCCGGATTTCGCCCCTGCAAATCCTCGCGGCTCAGCTCCAGTTGTCCGAGAGTTTCGACCGATAGGAACAGAATCCTGTACTCGTTGGGGTTCTCTTCGGCATATGCAATGTAGTCCAGCAGTATCTTCCTGAGCGCGATAATCGGATCACGGCGAGCGGTGGAATCGAACCGCTTGGCCACTTTTTCAAAGCCTTCCTGTGCGAGCGCAATCAGAAGGGCCTGCTTGTCGGCGAAATAGGAATAGAGTGCCATGGGCGAGCATTCCATCCGCTGTGCGAGCTTACGGACGGTCAGCCCCTGGTAGCCTTCCTTCCGGATCAGCTCTCGGGCCGCCGACAAGGTCTCGGCGCGCAATTCAGAGCGATAGCGTTCCCTTCGACCTCGCAACGTTCCCTTCCTTTTTGCGGGGTTCTCTGTTTCCGGTATCAAACTTTGAATCCTTTTGTCCATGTACACCATAGTATACATGTACGATACTCCGTGCAAGTAAGGATACATCAGATGTTCCACTGCCATGATTCATCTAATTTCACCCTACGAATCGGCCTTGCCCTCGTCCTGGGCGCGAGCGTTACCGGATGCGCCGTGGGGCCAAACTACCAGCACCCGTCGGTCAAGCTGCAGCCGTTTCACAATGCCCCCGCCATCGAGACTCATACTGCTTCTCTACCAGCGCCGCCCGTTGACGAGTGGTGGACGGGTTTCCACGATCCTGAGCTCACACGGATCGTGAAGCGCGCGTTGGATCAGAATCTCGACCTCGCCGCCGCCATGACGCGGGTAGAACAGGCGCGTGCGGCTGCCCGAGGAGCGGGAGCGCGACGGCTACCATCTGCAGCTCTCAGTGCTTCGACGACCACGCTTTACCAGTCGACTGAAAGTACGACGGGCCGTCTCGCCTCGCACCTGCCCGGCTATAGCCGGTCTCAGAACTATTACGATCTCGGATTCACGGCGAGTTGGGAAACGGATCTGTTCGGCGGTTTGAAAAGAGGAGCTGAGGCTGCAACCGCCGAGGCCCAGGTGGCCGAGGCTCGCCAAACGGGAACTCGCATCACGGTGGCCGCAGAAGCCGCCGATGCCTACCTACAGATACGTGGGGCACAAGCTCGACTGAACTTTGCCGAAGATCAGATCGCCACCGACCAACATCTCGTCGAACTGGTACAACAACGCAAGGATGCGGGCGTTGCTTCCGATCGCGAACTCGCTCAGGTTGAAGCCGTGCTGTCGCAGGCGAAGGCGACGATTCCACTCATTACAGTCTCTCGGGAGGCACAGTTAAACCGGCTCAATGTTCTCATGGGCGCCCAGCCGGGAACGTACGCAGCAGAGTTGACGCCCGTGGCCGACATTCCCGATGTACCGGAAATCTCCGGTTTTGGGACGCCCACGGACCTATTACGCAGGAGACCTGACGTCATTGCTGCCGAGCGAGAGGTTGCCGCCTCGAACGCTCGCATTGGCCAGGCTCTCGCCGAATATTACCCAAAGCTCTCCCTTTCAAGCATCGTCGGGTCTGAAGCGGTCGAGCCTGCGCACCTCTTTGAGCAGCAAGGATTTCAGCCTGTCGGTGTCGTAGGTCTGCGCTGGAGACTTTTCGATTTCGGGACTGTCGCTGCGGAAGTGAAAGAGGCACGAGGCGCGAATGCTGAAGCCCTAATTCAGTATCGAAGCTCCGTGCTGCATGCGGCCGAAGATGTCGAAGACGCCTTCAGCCTACTCGTCCAATCGGAGAATCGCCGCAATGAAATCCTGCGTGAGATCGCTGAATTGCAGCGCGTGCACGACCGCTCGGAAGAGTCCTACGCCGCGGGTGTCATCGGACTCACGGACGTGCTCGACGCAGACCGCCAATTGCTTGTTGCCAAAGACGACTTGGCTGTGGCGCGAGAGAGTGCGGCGCGCGCCGCAGTCGGCTCTTATCGCGCACTCGGGGGCGGTTGGCTCCCATGATCGAAATCAAAACATTTAAGAAGGAGCGCCCTATGAAGAAGATGAATTTCAGTTACGCCGCCCTGGTCGTTACCGCCCTCGTCGTCAGCCTGGCTGGTTGCAGCCCGAAGCAGGAAGCTGACCCAAGAACGAAGCCGGAGCTGGTTCGCGTCGTGGAGGTAAGCTCGTCATCGGGATCGGATCTCGCATTCACGGGTGTGGTTTCAGCACGTATAGAGAGCGATCTGGGTTTCCGAGTTCCTGGAAAAATCACGAAGCGCTTAGTCGATTCGGGGCAGTTTGTCCGCGCCGGACAACTGCTCATGACGATTGACCGAACCGACTATATCCATGCCATCACGGCACGGGCGGAAAGCGTCAGTGCGGCAAAGGCAAAAGCTGTTCAGGCTGCCGCCGATGAGGCCCGGTATCGCCCCTTGGTCAAAAGTGGTGCGGTTTCCGCTTCCATCTACGATCAGATCAAGGCCGCATCGGATGCGGCACGAGCTGACCTCGCTGCAGCCGAAGCCCAAGAGCAGGTTGCGAGAGATGAGGGCAGTTACTCCCAACTTGTTGCGGATGCGGACGGCGTCGTTATCGAGACCCTGGTCGAGCCAGGGCAAGTGGTAGCAGCCGGGCAAACGGTTATAAAGCTCGCTCATTCCGGCCCGCGCGAGGCAGCAGTCAATCTCCCCGAGACGTTGAAGCCGGCGCTTCGATCCACGGCATACGCAACCCTCTACGGCAGCACGATGAGAGTTCCAGGTCGACTGCGGCAGCTTTCCGATGCTGCTGACCCGCAGACCCGCACGTTTGAAGCTCGCTACGTTCTCGAAGGCACTGCAGCGAAAGCTCCGTTGGGAACAACCGTTACGGTCCACCTCTCCGGTGATGTAGCAACCGCAATGTTGCAGGTACCGGCCTCATCCATCGTCGATCGAGGCAAGGGGCCAGGTGTCTGGGTCCTGAACCAACCTGCGTCCACAGTGTCATTCCAGCCTGTGCAAGTGCGCCAACTGGATGAAGAACTGGCAACCATCAGCGGGGCCGTGCGCCCAGGACAAGATGTCGTCGCCGTTGGAGTTCATCTCCTTCACGATGGCGAACACGTGCGAGTAGAGACGACGGGAGAAGTTCGATGAGCCACCATACGTCAGATAAGACCGAGAAGTTGCGCCAGGAGCACAAGCTCTCTGGCCCCGAAGTGCCCGAGGCGGAGAAGAAGTTTCTCAACCTGTCGGCGCTCGCGGTCCGCGAAAAGGCGATCACCCTGTTCTTGATAATTGCGATCGCTGCCGCCGGCATCTTTGCCTTCCTGAAACTAGGGCGCGCGGAAGACCCTAGCTTCACCATCAAGGTGTTTGCCGTTTCAGCGGTGTGGCCCGGAGCGACAGCACAGGAGATGCAGGACCTAGTTGCCGAGCCAATGGAGAAGCGCATGCAGGAATTGCGCGACTACGATCGGGTAGAGACTTTTACGCGCCCTGGGCTCGCGCTGATGATGGTGACTCTCAAGGACAACACTCCCCCTAAGGACGTCCCGGAAGAGTTTTACCAGGCACGCAAAAAACTAGGAGACGAAGCACACAACTTGCCGCAAGGTGTGTATGGCCCTTTCATCAATGACGAGTACTCGGATGTAACGTTTGCACTCTACTCGGTCGAGGCTCCAGGCCTTCCTCCTCGCGAGCTTACGCGCGAAGCAGAAACACTTCGGCAGCGGATTCTTCAGGTCCCCGGTGTAAAAAAGATTGACATCGTAGGAGAACGGCCGGAACGTATTTTTGTCGAGTTCTCGTACCCACGGCTCGCGACGCTGGGAGTAAGCGCACGAGATATTTTCAGCGCGCTGGTTCGCGAGAATGCGGTCACTCCATCCGGATCTATCGATACGAAAGCTCAGCAGGTTTACATTCGCCTCGATGGAGCGCTCGACGACCTCCAGAAGATTCGGGACACGCCGATTGTCGCCGCCGGGCGCACCCTCAAGCTCTCCGATGTTGCCGATGTAAAGCGCGGATACGAAGATCCCGCAACCTTCCTTATTCGTCATAATAGCCAGCCGGCCTTGCTTCTCAGCATCGTAATGAAGGAGGGCTGGAACGGTCTGGACGTCGGTAAAGCTCTTGTGGCCGAACAGAAGAAGATTTCCGCTCATCTTCCTGCTGGCATCACTTTCAGCAAGGTGACGGATCAGGCAGTAAACATCCGCGAAGCCGTGGATGAGTTCATGCTGAAGTTCTTTGTGGCTCTTGCAGTCGTCATGATCGTTAGCTTCATCAGCCTTGGTTGGCGCGAAGGACTCGTTGTGGCAGCGGCTGTTCCGCTGACCCTAGCAGGCGTTTTCGTCGTCATGCTTGCCACCGGAAGGGTATTCGATCGCATCACGCTCGGCGCGCTGATCCTGGGCCTTGGACTTTTGGTTGATGACGCGATCATCTCCATCGAGATCATGGTGGTCAAGATGGAGGAAGGGTGGGACCGTGTCCGGGCCGCCGGATACGCATGGAGTCATACCGCTGCTCCCATGCTGGCAGGCACGCTCGTCACCGTCATCGGTCTCATGCCGGTCGGGTTCGCGCAATCGACTGCCGGCGAGTATGCCGGAAATATCTTCTGGGTCGTGGGTTGTGCGCTGCTAGCCTCATGGATTGTCGCGGTGACCTTTACTCCTTTTCTCGGCGTGCAGATGCTGCCCGAGATCAAAGCCCTGCCCGGCTGCCACGCAGCAATTTATGCAACACCCGGCTACGAGAGACTCCGCCGCCTGATCGCCTGGGCGGTACGCCGCAAGGTTCTCGTCGCGTGCATTGTTGTAGGCATCTTTATTGCCGCCGTTGCCGGTATGGGACTTCTCAAGCAGCAGTTCTTTCCGCAATCCGATAGACCCGAACTTCTGGTGGAAGTGACGCTGCCACAAGGCACGAGCATAGAGACCACCAACGCAAGTTCGAAGAAAGTAGAAGACTGGCTGCGGCAGCAGCCCGAGGCAAAGATCGTCACGGCTTACATTGGGGCTGGGGCTCCGCGCTTCTTCTTCTCGTACAATCCAGAACTCCCGAACCCCAATTTCGCCAAAATCGTTGTACTGACGGCCAGTGAAAAGGATCGAGATCGTCTGAAGCTCAGGCTGCGTGAACGGGTTGAGCATGGCCTTGCGCCTGAAGCCCGCGTGCGTGCCTCGCAACTTGTATTTGGACCCTATTCACCCTGGCCGGTTGCGTTTCGCGTCATGGGCCCGAACCTGGACAAAGACCGCGCGATTGCGGCGCAGGTACAGGCTGTCATGCTGGCGAATCCCCATACGCGGCAAGTAAATCAGGACTGGGGGGAACGCGCGCCCACTGTGCATTTTGTGCTCGACCAGCCCCGCCTGCAACTGATCGGCCTTACCTCCCAGGAGGCTGCCGAACAGATCCAGTTTCTTCTGACCGGTGCGCCAGTCACGCAGGTCCGCGAAGATATTCGAACAGTGGAGGTAATCGCGCGAAGTGCCGGAACAGACCGCTTCGATCCTAGAAAGCTGAACGACATGACTTTGATGAACCACTGGGGTAAGGCCGTTCCACTGAGCCAGGTCGGCCACATCGAGATTCGTCCCGAAGAACCGATCCTCAAGCGCCGTGATCGCTTACCGACGATTACTGTCGAGAGTGACATCGATGAATCGCTTCAACCCCCGCAGGTTTCTGCGGAGATTGAAAAGGCAATTCAGCCGATCATCGCAAGCCTGCCAGAAGGCTACAGGATCGCAACTGGTGGCAATGTAGAAGAAGCTGGGAAGGCGAACAAGGCCCTGGCCACGGTATTTCCCGTGATGATCGTGCTGATGCTTACGGTGATCATCCTCCAGGTTCGATCATTCTCCGCGATGTTCATGGTGGTTCTTACAGCGCCTCTCGGTCTCGCTGGCGTGGTTCCAACATTACTTCTCGTCCATCAACCATTTGGGTTCAATGCGATCCTCGGGCTGATCGCATTAGCTGGTATCCTGATGCGCAACACGCTGATCCTGATCGGTCAAATTGGGACAAATCAGGAGGAGGGACTTGATAGTTATCACGCGGTCGTGGAGGCCACGGTACAGCGATCACGTCCGGTAATCCTGACCGCCCTCGCAGCCGTGTTGGCTTTTATTCCTCTCACGTTCTCTGTCTTCTGGGGATCGATGGCATACACGCTGATTGGGGGCACTGCCGTCGGAACTGTGCTGACTCTCGTGTTCCTGCCTGCACTCTATTCCATCTGGTTTGGTGTAAGACCGACAGCAGTTCCGAGCGATAAAGAACAGGCAGTGATGACGCACGGATAGCCAAAAGGAGCCTCGATCATCAAGTGGCCCAACTTCAACATGGAAACCCAGGATCTTGTGATCCGCAGCGAAAGGGACTTATGAAACTCACTGGACGCACAATTCTCATTACGGGAGGCTCTGCTGGTATCGGCCTAGCTTTCGCTCTGAAGTTTCTTGAACTCGGCAATACGGTCATCGTGACTGGCCGCCGCCAAACCGTGCTCGATAAGGTGAAAACAAAATACCCAAATCTCTACACGATTCAAGGGGATGTCGCGGACACAGCACAGATCACCGCCCTCGCGGCTCATGTGAAGGCCAATTTCCCAAAGCTTGACGTCCTCATGAACAACGCAGGCGTCATGCTCCACAAAAACCTTCAGGTGCCAGCGGCCGACATCGACGGATTGATGACCGAGGTGAATATCAATGTAGGGGGAGTGATTCGCGCCACTTCAGCATTCATCGATATTCTCACCGCGAACCGGGGCACCGTTGTCAACGTGTCCTCCGCACTTGCGTTTGTCCCGTTGCCTTCTGCGCCGATCTACTGCGCCACGAAGGCGGCGGTTCACTCCTACACCCAGTCGCTTCGATTCCAATTGGAAGAGACCGGCGTGGAGGTTATCGAACTCATGCCGCCCGCGGTAAAGACAGAACTGACCGCAGACATGGACGAGGGAGGTTCCGTCAAGCTGATAACGACGGATGAGTTGCTCAAAATTTCCTTTGCAGCTTTGAAGGCCGGCAAGCTCGAGATCAGACCGGGGCAATCCAACCAGCTCGCATTTCTCCGCCGACTCGCCCCCGACTTCATCAATAGGCTGCTCTGGAAGGCTT
>Ga0157379_10000843_pt1 | contig 24832 bp, 27 predicted proteins | sample S25metaG_FD_121802 | JGI IMG/M metagenome (GOLD analysis project Ga0157379, IMG submission 121802) | Switchgrass rhizosphere microbial communities from Kellogg Biological Station, Michigan, USA - S2-5 metaG | ecosystem: Host-associated > Plants > Roots > Rhizosphere > Soil | place: USA... | reverse complement strand
GAGAGGAACCGCCGCGCGCCGAAGCGCAGTGAGGCGGCGGGATCGACGGTGCGACCGAGGTAGGCATCCGCGACCAGCCGATACGCCGCCGCGGTGGCGAGCGAGGACGCGATCAGGCTCACGACCAGCAGCAGCACCTGCAGGATGGCGAGCGAGCCCGACGAGCCGTCGCTGTCGCGCACCTGCTGCTCGGCGACGGCGAGCGCGCCGTTGAGCGCTGCCGGCAGCGCGACGACCACGGCCACGACCCGCCACAGGGAGGACGCGTGCCGCCGGTAGACGGCGAGTGCCATGTCGAGGATCTCGCCGACTCCGAGCGGACGCAGAACGGGCGCGCTGCTCACCCGGAGCACTGTAGTGAGGACCCCGGTCAGCGATCGTTCGCTAGGGTGACCGGCGGGCACGAACGAGGAGTCAGCGATGAGCGAAGCGGCGACGATGGAGACGACGACGCCGGCCAACGGTGCGGGCGCGGCAGTGCGCGCGCAGGGTCTGAGGCGGACGTTCGGCACTGGTGATGCGGCCGTCGAGGCCCTCCGCGGTGTCGACGTGACGTTCCCGCGCGGTCAGTTCGCGGCCGTGATGGGCCCGTCCGGATCGGGCAAGTCGACGCTCATGCATCTGCTCGCCGGGCTCGACGCCCCCACCGCGGGCACCGTCGAGATCGACGGACGCGACATAACCACGATGGGCGACGCCGAGTTGACGCGACTGCGCCGCGACCGCATCGGCTTCGTGTTCCAGTTCTTCAACCTGCTGCCGATGCTGACGGCCGAGCAGAACGTGGAGCTGCCGCTCAAGCTCGCGGGCCAGAAGGCGGAGGAGGGCTGGATCGGTCGCCTGCTCGCCAGCGTCGGCCTGGCCGATCGCGCGAGGCACCGCCCCTCGGAGCTGTCGGGCGGCCAGCAGCAGCGCGTGGCGGTCGCCCGGGCGCTCGTCAACAAGCCCGCCGTCGTGTTCGCCGACGAGCCCACGGGCAACCTCGACTCCAAGACCAGCGCCGAGATCCTCGACCTCATGCGCCAGTCGACCACCGAGTTCGGCCAGACGATCGTGATCGTGACCCACGACGCCCGTGCCGCGGCGATCGCCGATCGCGTCGTCTTCCTGAGCGACGGGCTGATCGTCGCCGACCGCGGGCGCATGTCGAGTGACGAGATCCTCGACCAGATCAAGTCGCTGGAGTAATCGCCGATGTTGGGGCTCACGCTCGCAAGCCTGCGCGCGCGGCCGCTGCGCGCCCTGCTGACCGCCTTCTCGATCGTGCTCGGCGTCGCCATGATCTCGGGCACGTTCGTCGTGACCGGTCAGATCAACCGCGCGTTCTCGGAGATCTTCGACGCGGTCAACGTCAAGAACGACGTGGCCATCGAGCTGCGTACGGTCAGCGACAAGAACGGCGGCTTCCAGGAGCCCTTCCCGGCCTCCGTCCTGGCGCGCGCCGAGAACGTGCCGGGCGTGGCGGCAGGGACCGGCGAGATCGACGCGCTCGGCTCGCTGGTGACCTTCGAGAACGGCACGCCCAAGCGCGTCGGCTCGAACACGGGCGCGCCGCCGCTCGTGTTCTCGACGCCGCCGGCGCGCTTCGATCCGGCGACCTACGTCCGCGGCCACCGCGCGACCCGCGCGGGCGAGATCGCGCTGATCGAGGACACGGCCAACAAGGCCGGCGTGGATGTCGGCTCGACGGTCGGCCTCGTCACACTCGACGGTCTCAAGCGCCTGCGCGTCTCCGGCATCTACAAGATCGGCACGACGGCGTCGCTGGGTGGCGCGCTCGTCAGCTCGATCCCGCTCGCCAACGCCCAGCACTGGTACGCGCTGGACGGGAAGTTCACGCAGGTCAACCTGCAGGCCGAGCCGGGCGTCTCCAAGACCACGCTGCGCGACCGCGTCGCCACCGCGCTCGGCCCGCGCTTCAAGGTGCAGACCGGATCCGAGAAGGCCAAGGCCGACTCGAAGGGCATCTCCGACGTGATCAACGGCTTCCTCGGCCCCGCGCTGCTCGCGTTCGGCGGCGTGGCGGTGCTGGTCGGCGCCTTCATCATCTTCAACATGTTCTCGATCACGGTGGCGCAGCGCATCCGCGAGATCGCGATGCTGCGCACGCTCGGCGCGAGCCGGAAGCAGGTCCTGACCAGCGTTCTGCTCGAAGCGCTCACGACCGGCCTGATCGGCACCGTGATCGGCATCTTCGCCGGGCTCCTGATCGCGCTCGGCATCAACGCGTTGTTCGACGCAGTCGGCTTCGGCCTGCCCTCGACGTCGCCGGCACTCGCCACCACGGGCGTCGTGCTCGGGCTCGTCGTCGGCCTGGGCGTCACGCTCGTGTCCGCGCTGATCCCGGCGATCCGCGCGACCAAGATCCCGCCGATGGCAGGCCTGCGCGAGGGCGCGACGCTGCCCCGCAGCCGCTTCGCGCGCTACTCCCCCATCCTCGCCGCGCTGTTCGCGCTGGTCGGCGCCGCGCTGATCGTCAACGGCGTGACCGGATCCGGCACCGCCAGCCAGCGCCTGCTCGGCATGGCCGGGGGCGCGATCCTGATCTTCTTCGCCGTTGCGATGACGGCGCGCTTCGCGGTGCCGGTGCTGGCCCGAATCGTGGGCGCGCCGCTGGCCTGGCGCGCGAGCGGCGCACTCGCGCGCGAGAACGCGATGCGCAACGCGGCGCGCACCGCGCGCACCGCGGCGGCGCTCATGATCGGCGTGGGCCTCGTGGTCTTCGTCGCCGTCTTCGCCGAAGGCCTGCGGACGTCGTTCACGGACGCGCTCGACCGCTCGCTCAAGAGCGACCTGATCGTCACGCCGACGGATCAGAACGGCGGCGGCACGCTCTCTCCCGGGATCGTCCCGGCGCTCGAGAGCATTCCCGGAGTCGGCGTCGCGTCGTCGCTGACGACCGGCGACCTCCGCCGCGACGGCAAGCACGGCGGGGTCGAGAACGGGCTCAACGGCGTCCAGCCGGCCACGCTCGGCAAGGTCTACAAGGTGACGTGGGTCGACGGCCAGAACTCGGACCTGAACAACCTGAACGACAGCGGGATCCTGCTCGAGAAGGGAGAGGCGTCGTCGCTGCACGCCAAGGTCGGCGATTCCGTCAGGTTGCTCTCGAACTCGCGCAAGCGCGCAACGGTCACCGTGAAGGGCATCTACAAGGACGACACGCTGATGCAGAACGGCATGATCACGACGACGCTGATGCGCCGCCTGACCGACGTGACCGGCGTCGGGCTCGTGCTCGCGACCATCAAGTCGGGCAGCGATCCCGAGGAGGTCGCGAAGGTCGCCGAGGACCGCCTGGCGGCGAAGTTCCCGACGGCCAAGCTGCAGTCGAACGCCCAGTTCAAGAAGTCGATCGGCGATCAGGTCAACACACTGCTCGCGCTGATCTACGGGCTGCTGGGGGTGAGCGTGCTGATCTCGCTGTTCGGGATCGTCAACACCCTGCTCCTGTCGGTGCACGAGCGCACGCGCGAGATCGGCATGTTGCGCGCGATCGGCATGACGCGCCGCCAGTTGCGGCGCACCATCCGCTTCGAGAGTGCCATCACCGCGGTCATCGGCAGCCTGCTCGGCGTCGTCATCGGCGTGCTCTTCGGCTGGATCGTGACCAAGGGGCTGTCGAGTCAGGGGCTGGTGTTCGCGATCCCATGGGGCACGCTCGTCGCGTGCCTCGTCGTGGCGGCCATCGTGGGCGTCCTGGCGGGCGCCTGGCCGGCCTGGCGCGCCGCGCGCATGCGCGTTCTGGACGCCCTCAGCTACGAGTAACGGGGGTTACCCCGCCGGGCGCCCCCAGCGCCCCGAGCTGGAAAAGCACCGCAAGGTATGCCATTAGTACCGGCAACCTGAAACGAGCGGCACGACTGCGGCCCCCGAGCGGCCGCCATCCATTCGTGCAGCCACGCCGGCGCCCCTGAGGCGCACTCGACGAGAAGGAGGAGCGATGCGATCGCTCGCCGCGCAGCTTGTCGCGTTGGCGCTCGCCGTCCCCATTTCGACGGTTACGAGTAGCCATACGCATGTCCGAACGTCCCTTGTGCATTCCCCGAAGACAGCAGTCCCCGCCGTCCATCACGTCCGCGCCGGTTGTGCCGCCTATTGCCAGGTGCGCACGCTGCGCCGCAAGCTGCAGAGCGTGCACGGGCGCACCGTCGCGCTCGCGCGTCGCGTCGCCCTCCCGGTGCCCCCGCCGCCACGCCTCGGCTGGCGGCGCGAGAGCCTGCGCGTGCAGCTCTCCGACCAGGCGCGGGTGCTCGGCCGTTACCGGGCCCAGGCCCGGCGCCCGCTGCGGGTGCGCATGGCGCGCTTCTCGGCCTGGGTCTGCATCCACCGCCACGAGGCCGCCTGGAACGACACGGGCGATCCCTACTGGGGCGGCCTCCAGATGGACCGCGGGTTCATGCGCGCATACGGCCCGGACATGATCGCCCGTCACCACGGCGGCCTGGCCGACACCTGGACGCCTGCCGAGCAGATCGTCGTCGCCGAGCGCGCCTACTACACGCGCGGATTCGCGCCCTGGCCGCAGACGGCCCGGAGCTGCGGCGTGCTCTGAAGAGCCGCCTCAGGCGGTGAGCGCGATGCGGATGCTGAACACGGCGGGAATCTTGCAACCGACCGTGTTTCCGTACCACTTCGGCTGATAGCGGCCGTGCACGCACATCGGCTGGAAGTCCACGTTGGAGACGTCGATCAGGCGCCCGGGCTTGTAGTGACGCACGAGTGAGACCGAGCCCGAGGCGACGCGCCTGGGACCGACCCGGAGCGCATAGCGCAGTCGCGTCTTGAGCGAGGAGTGCGTCTTGAGCGCGTGCAGCTGGAAGCGTCCGCCTGCCACGACGAGCTCCCAGTCCGCAGTGGCCGCACGCTGATGCCCGGTCAGGTTGCACTGGTCGTCGGCGGTCAGGCGGCGCGTGACCGAGCCCTGCGACACGGTCAGGCTGATGCCCTCGACCGCGATGTCGTGGCAATCGCCGCCGTTGGACGGCACCCAGGTGATGCCGGGCCCCTGCACCTTCGGCTTGTAGTTCAGGGTCTTGCCGAGGCCGAGCGGAATGCTCAGGGCGGCGGACTGCGCGCAGCTGACGGTGCCGGTTGCGTCGATCATCGTCCAGGTCGCCTTGGCGCCCACCGCCGCGCCGCTGGCGGGCGCCTTGACGACGAACTCGAAGTCGTGGTCGACGGGATCGTCGGCCTCGCTGACGCTGCCGGCATCGACGCTCACCGCCAGGGAGCCGTCGTCGTAGCCGGGCCCATCACCAGGATCGACGGCATTCGCGCCGATGCGGTCCTGGCGTCCCCACGCCATGAACGAGGGCGCTGCCCATTGCAGGCCGGTGGCCGTGGTCGCGTCGCAGGCGGCGACCTGATCCGCGGCGACGGCGGGCGAGACGGAGAGGCCGCAGGCGGCGGTCGCCGCGACGACGGCGAGCATGGCGGTGCGCAGACGAAGCATGCCCTCTTATCGGCTCGTCCACGGCTCCGGGGTCATGCCTCCGGAGAGTGATCGAGCCGAACGGCACAAGTCAGTCCGCGATGCCCGCCTGCGCGACGATCCTCGTCGGCGTGATGCGCACCAGCAGCTCGCCCTCCACGCCGTTGCGCGCGCCGTACTCCGCAGCGCGCTCCGCTCCCATGTAGCGGCCACCGATGCGCGCAGCCCAGGTGCGCAGCAACTCGCGGTCCTCGAGCAGCGTCGTCGTGCCGTCGACGCGCACGTACGCGTATGGAGGGGTGTCCTCGTCCACGCACAGTGAGACGCGCCCGTCGCGCCGCAGCGACTTGCCCTTGATGCTCTCGCCCCAGGTCGTGAACAGCAGCGTGCCGTCGTCGTCCATCTCGAACCAGATGGGCACCACCATCGGGCTGCCGTCGAGCCGTGTGACGCCGAGCTTGCCCGTGCGCGTGCCGAACGTCAGGAAGGCGCGGACCTCGGCCTCGTTCATCCGTCGCATGTCGCTCCTCCGGCGTGGACCACGCGGGCAGGATACGAAGGCCCGTTCTAGCTGGCGCGCGCCCGGTCGTCCCTGCGCTCGTGGTCGAGCACGGCGACGAGCGCATCCACGACGCGCGGGTCGAACTGGCCGCCCGCGCTGCTCTGCAGCTCGGCGATCGCGTCGAGGTGCGCACGCGGGCCCTCGTAGGGCCGGCTCTCGGTCATCGCGACGAACGCGTCCGCCGCCGCCACGATGCGCGCCGCGAGCGGGATCTGCTCCCCGGCCAGGCCGTCGGGATAGCCGGTTCCGTCGAAGCGCTCGTGATGGCTGCGCACGATCTGCGCCGCGCCGCTCAAACCCGGGACGACGCTTACGAGCGCCTCCCCGGCGATCGCGTGGTGCCGCACCCGGTCGCGCGACTTGTCGTCGAGCGGGCCGCGGTGGGCGAGGATGTCGGTCGGCACCGTGACCTTGCCGCAATCGTGCAACCAGCCGCCCAGGCGCGCGAGCTCGACGGTCGCGGTGGGCAGGTCGAGCTCGAGCGCGACGGCCGTGGAGAGTGCCGCGACCTGCGCCGCGTGCATCGGGCCGATACCGCCGCGCACCGATGCGGCGGCCGCGAGGGCCTGGACGACGCCCTCGAGGCCCTCGCTCGCGTCGACGGGCACGAGCAACGGAGCGCCGTCGGCGATCCGCGCCTGATTGCGGCCGCCGCGCTTGGCCGCGTACAGCGCTGCATCCGCGCTGGCGAGCAGCTGCTCGGGCGTGTGACATTCCGCAGACGGGCGCACGGCCCCGATCGAGATCGTGACCTCCACGGCGACATCGCCGCCGACCGGGATCGGGGAGGCCGCGACCGATGCCCGCAGCCGCTCCACGAGCGTCTCGAGCTCGGCGTCGTCGCCGATCTCGTCGAGCAGCACGCAGAACTCCTCGCCGCCCCAGCGCGAGGTCACGTCGCAGGGGCGGGTCGCATCCTTGAGCCGGCGCGCGATCTCGCGCAGCACGACGTCGCCGATCTGATGGCCCTGCGTGTCGTTGATCCGCTTGAAGTGATCGACGTCGACGAGCGCGATCGCCGCGCCGGCAGCCGAGCCGGCGAGACGGGCACGCAGCACCTCCGAGAAGTGGCGGCGGTTGAACAGCTCGGTCAGCGCGTCCACGCTGGAGAGCCACTCGAGCCGGCGCACGGCGTCGGCGCGCTCGTCCTCGGCATGGCGCTGGGCCGAGATGTCGCGCACCGCGCCGGTGAGGAGCACTCGCCCGTCCACCACCCTGATCGCCGCGCGGTCGCGCACCCAGCGGGCCACGCCGTCCACGCCGACGAGTCGATAGGCCTGCTCCACGACCTCGCCGTCGCGCTGCAAGAGGTCGGCGAACCGCCAGGCGACGTCGAATTCGGGGCGATCGTCCGCGTGCACGAACGCGTCATAGTCGTCGACGAGCTGCTGCGTCTCGGCCGGCGCGCCGAGCAGCGCCGCGAGGCCTGGCCCGTGCGCATGCATGACGAAGCCCTCGTCGGGCCTTCGCTCGCCGCTGTAGAGGTATTCGCCGATGACCTCGGCGGAGTGGGCGAAGGCCGCGTGGGCCGCGTGGGTCTGCGCGATCATGGCGGCTCGATCGGCGACGTCCTTGATCATCACGACGCGCGCATCGCGGCCCGGAGTGACTCCCACCGTCACGATCGCAGGGAAGCGCTCGCCGTTCTTGCGGCAGAGCACCACGTCGTACTCGCCGCGGCCGACGCGCGCCGTCTCCTCGATGGCGGCACGCAATTCGGCCTCCGATTCCGCAGGCCAGTACGGGAGCGGAGGGGAGCACCCCAGCAGCTCCTTCTCGGAGAATCCCGTCAGCTCGCACATCTTCGTGTTGACGCGAGCGATGGTCCCGTCCGGCGCGAAGATCACGAGCCCGTCCTGCAGCGCATCGACGAGCACCTCGGAGACCTGGTGGTCCCGATCGGTGTGCACGCGCGCACCATGCGCGCGCGTGCGAGCGCGCCGGAGCTCCGCTGCGAGGCGGTAGACGGCGACGCCCGCGAGGGCGATGCCAGTGAGCCGTGGAACTCCCATCTGTCCGTTGCATCGTCCGCTTGACGCCGACTCCTTAACCCCTCTCCCGGCGGCGCGTTGACATCGCCGCCGCTCTGGCTGATGATCGGGCGCGTGGCTGCGGCATCGCCGGGCACCTCCACAGGAGCCGGCGGGCCGCACCGGCGGATCTTCCTCGGCCTCGAGCGGCAGGGCCTCGGCTGGACGCTCGCGATCGGCGCGATCGCCCTGCTGCTCGCGGTCGGTCTGCCGGTGCTCGACTCGGCGGTCGCGACCGAGGACGCGCCGGCTGCCGGCTCGGTCACCAGCGTCGGGCTGGGCGTGCGGATCACTCCCGTCTCGTCCTGGAGCGTGGTGGAGCAGCCGGCCGGCCAGTCCGACCGCGCGCAGTTCACGCGCTCGGGAGCCCTGCTGACCATCCGCGCCCTGTCCTACCCGGGCTCGGCGCAGGACGCCTACGCGCAACTCGCAGCCGCAATCGATGCCGAGGACGGCGTCCAGATCACCTCGGACCCCCAGACGGTCACGACGAACAGCGGCCTTACCGGCATCGTCAGCGGCTTCGCCAGCTCCACCGAGCAGGGCTATTTCGCGGTCTTCACGCGCAACGGCGTGCTGGCCGTCGTGATCGGCGAGAGCCCGTTGGGCGCGTTCCACGTCGTCGACGGCGACATGCGGGCGATGATCGGCTCGATCGAGATCGGAACGGGCGCCGCATGAGCCTGCCCGCATCCGCACCGGGCCCGAGCTGGCAGGAGCGAGGCAGGATCCTGAGGCCGAGACTGCCCGCGTTCTGGCTGTTCGCCTTCCTGGTCACGATCGGCGCTCTGGGCGCGGGGGGCATCATCGCGGGCCGCGTCTCGGCGGCGCCGTCGTCGTCGCTGTTCGCGATCACGCTCCTGGTCGTCTGGGGCGTGCCGCTCGTGTACGTCATCCACGCGCTCGACCTCTTCGAGCGCGAGCCGTTCGGGATGCTCGCCGCGGCCTTCGCCTGGGGCAGCCTCGCAGCCACGACACTGGCGATCTCCGCCAACACTGCGTTCTTCGATCTGATCGCGAAGCTCGGCAGCCCGTCACTCGCCGACCGCTGGGGCGCGGCCATCGCCGGCCCGATCGACGAGGAGACCCTCAAGGCCCTCGGGCTCCTGCTGCTCGTGCTGATCGCCGCCGCGGAGATCGACACGCCGATCGACGGCCTCGTCTACGGCGCGTTCATCGGGCTCGGGTTCCAGATCGTCGAGGACTTCACGTACCTGACCAACCCGGCCTTCTCGGGCGACGGTTTCAGCCAGACGCACGTCGTCTGGGAGCTCTTCGTCGTGCGCGGCCTCGTGGCCGGCATCTGGAGCCATGCGGCCTACACCGGCCTCGTCGGGCTCGGAATCGGCTTCCTGGTCAGCCGGCCCGACGTGTCGCGCGCGTGGCGGATCACGCTCGCGATCTTGGCTTTCGCGGGCGCCTGGACGATGCACTTCGTCTGGAACTCGCCCTGGCTCGAGAACGTGCTGGCCGGCGGCTTCTGGCGCCCGCTGATCGCGCAGAGCCTCATCAAGGGACTGCCCGGCTTCCTCCTGCTCGCGTGGCTGTACCTGCGCGCACGGCGGCGCGAGTCGCTCTGGGTCGAGCACGTGCTCGCTCCGGAAGTCGCGACCGGAGCGGTCACGCCGGCCGAGATCGAGTCACTGCTGACATTCCACGGCCGCAGATCCGCGCGGCGAGCCGCCAGGCGCGCCGGCGGCCCCCGGGCCGCCAGGCGCGAGAAGGAACTGCAGCGCCAGCAGGTCGCACTCGCCGTCGACCTCACTCGGAGCCGCGGAGCCTCGACACCCGAGATCGCGCGCCGGCGTCACGCGATCGAATTCATCCGCACTCAGCTTCCGGGCGCCCGTCGCTCCTGATCGGGATTGCGATTGGTCAGGCGGCGCTCGATGGGCACGGCGTACCAGAGCAGGGCGAAGGCGCCGAATGCCAGCCCTCCTGCCGCCCAGGCCGCACCCGGACCGAAGAGGAAGTGCGCGACCAGCACGAGCGAGAGCACGATGGCCAGCGCGAGCGCGGTCATGCCGGCGATCGTCAGGCTGTTTCCGAGATTGACGAGGTAGAGCTTCTGCTCTCGCCGGAAGAGGATGCGGTGCTGGATCGATGGCGCCAGGAGCAGGCTCGTGGACACCGCCGACAGCAGCAGCGCGACGAAGTAGACGTCGCGCTCGAAGTCGTCGACCTCGCCGAAGCGCGAGGAGAAGGGCACGGCCAGCAGGAACGCGAACAGCACCTGCACGCCCGGCAGCACGACTCGCAGCTCCTGCAGGAGCTGCTCGAGGTTCCGGTTGAGACGCTGATCCTCGGGTTCCGGCTGCTCGAGGTTCCCGTCGAGATGCTGATCGTCGGGTTCCGGCACGACTGCGAACCGTAGCGCGCGTCAGCGCGTGTGCATATGGATGCGCACGGCGTTGCCGCCCGTGCACGAGCGCAGCTGAACGAGGTCGCACACCTGGTTCGTGATCCAGAGGCCCTGGCCACCGAGCTCCCCCAGATCGGGACGTCGCCGGCCCGCAAGCGGATCATGCAGCCGTCCGCGGTCTCGCACCTCGCACAGGAGCGTTTCCCCGTCGCTCCAGACGCGGAGCATCCCGGCCCCGCCGGCGTGGCGGATGCTGTTCGAGGCGACCTCGTTGACCGCCAGCACCAGATCGTCGGCTCGCGAGGAGGTCAGGCCGGCCGCTCGTGCCCGGAGGCCGACGAGCTTCCGGATCTCGGCCAGATCGCCCGCGCCGAAGGCCTGGACGCGAACCGGCCCGTGCGGCTCGGGCAGCGGGTCGGCAAACGGGCCGGACCACGCGGCGGGCTCGCAGAAGCAGTCGCTCGGGCGAGGCGAGCCGTCCCGCACCACGTTGGCGTGAGTGCGGTGGGCCCCGGCAATGACATCCTCCCCGAGCCGGGACGTGTCGTACGGGCACAGGAACGAGAGCGGCCCGGCGTCGGCGAAGGCCACGTTGAGCAGCGACTCGTGCAGCTGGCACTCGACGATCTCGGCCTCGCTCCTCCCTGCCCAGACCGGCTCACCGATGCCCCAGATGCGCGTCCCGGGGGCGGCGTGCGCCTGGACGAATTGCTGCCATGCCGGAATCAGCCGGGCCGGGTTCAGGCCGAGCTCGTGCATGTCGGCGAAGTGGACCGGGCCGGCGTCGACGCCGAGCACCGAGTTCACCAGCCCGATCTTGCCGCGGTCGAGGGCGACGACGATCGGATCGCCGGCCTCCAGGGCGCTGTGGATGAACGGAATGACGCCCGCCAGGAACTGCTCCTCGTCGGAATAGAGAAGCGCGTCGTGCCGGAAGGCCTGCTCGGAGCCCGAAGGGCTCAAGCGGCCGCAGATCGCTGCGAGCCCACGCACCAAGCATGCTTGCGCAGCCCTCCGGCCGCAAGTACAACCACCCGTTCGCGCGGCACCGCGTGTTTGCGCCCTGGGCGCAGGGGAATACCTCTGCTCAGGTTGCGGCGACCGGTGACGGCCCGCGACACGCGTCGAAGAGGTGGGGCTCCGTGAGAATGAGCGACGGCCAGCCCAGCCAGGTGGACGGACTCGAGATTCGCCTGCCGGCGAATGCCGACCAGATACCTGTGGCGAGGCGGGCAGTCGCAGATTTCTGCGAGCTGTACGGGCTGCCCGCTCCACTCGTCGACGACGTCAAGCTCGTCGTGACGGAAGCCTGCACGAACGTCGTCCTGCACGCCTATGAGGGCGTCGAGCGCACCCGCATGTTCGAGGTGCGCGCGCGTGTCGAGCCCGGCGCCCTCCTCCTCAGCGTCAGCGACCAGGGCCGCGGGATCGGCGCGCCGAGCGTGAACCGCGGTCTCGGGCTGGGCTTGCGACTCGCCCTGCAGCTCGCCGGAGGGGTGCAGACGCGTGAGGGCGCGGGCGGCCTCGGTACGCGCCTCACGATGCGCTTCGCCGTTCCGGACTAGGCGTCCCGGACACCGTTACGCGCGCGCGATCCGGTAGACGATGCCCCGCGTCCAATCGCCGACGAGCAGTGCGCCGCCCGGGGCGACTGCGAGCGGGAGCGGATTCGCGAAGCCGGTGATGAGCCGCGTCGCACGCGCCCTTGCATAGCCCTTGCCGGCTCGGCGGAGCGGCACGCGGAGCACGCTCCCCCGCTCCCACTCGCTGACGAGCGCTGCGTGCCCCACGGCGCGCCCGAGTTGCCCGTCGACGATGGCGACGCCGCCTGCGGCCGCATGCTTGTCCAGCACCGCGAGTGGCGCCGGGACGCCCGTACAGGCGCTCCCGCCCTGGCCGTAGCAGCCCGGGAATCGCCACGACTGCCCTTCCCGGACGAGCGCGAGCCAGTCGCCTGGCGTCTTCGCAGCGAGATCGTCGCGCTGGTTCATCGACGTCAGCAAGGCTCCGGTCGCCGTGTCGTAGGCGATGCCGAACGGCGCCCGGATGCCCGAGGCGAAGACGCGCACATCGCTGCCGTCTGGGCGGAAGGAGACGATCGTCCCCGACCAGCGCGACTGGCTCTCACAGTGGTCGCAGGCTGCCGAGATGCCCATCACGAGGCGTCCGCCGGGAGTCGCCACGATCGCGTTGTTCCAGCCATGGCCGGCAGGCTCGACGATGACGGCCTTGCGCTTCGCGAAGCGCCGGCCGCGCAGCCCGCTGAAGACGTCCACCCTGCCGAGCGAGGTGACGTACAGACGCCCACCGTGCCACAGCAGCCCGAGCGGGCCGCGGACGGTGCTGATCACCTTGATGGGAGCGGCGCCCGCGCGCGGGATCACGTAGACGCCGTCGCCCGCATGGCCGGACGCCGCCGACGTCGTCGCCCAGAGCCTCCCCCTGGCGTCGAACGCGAAGGCCGAGACGTTGCGCAGCCCGCTCGCGTAGACCGTGGCCTTCATGCCCGCTGGGCCCTGCAGGCCCTGGCCGATCGCGCCGCGAGCGGTCGCGGTGGTCGTCGCCAGGGCCGCCCCGTGAGCCTGCGATCCACCGCAGCCGGCCGCCAGGAGCGCGATCGCGGCGAGCACGGCCGCGACCAGCGCGGCGCGGCTCGCAGGAGGGGAAACGGGAGGCGAGCCGCGCCGCGTGGCCGTCACGTGCCTGCGGGAGGAGAACACGGGCACGGGAGAAGTGAGACGCACGAGCGCCCTCGTTAGATGGCCGTCGAAGACGTCGACGTGCCCGAATCGGACGTCGATGGTGTCGTGGACGGGGTCGTCGACGGAGTGGTCGACGGAGTCGAATCGCCGCCCATGTTCGGGCAGTTGCCGCCCGGTTGGGTCGTCGCGGCGTTCTCGTCCATTGCCGCCGCCGGAGTCGTGGACGTCGACGTCGCCGCCGGGCCGGACGAGTTCGTGGCAGCGTGGGCTACGGCTCCGCCGGCGAGCAGCGCGGAGACCGCGAAGGTCGCGATGACCTGTCTGGAGCGTGTCACCATTTCCGTTCACCTCCTTCCGTGGGTGTGTAGGCGCAGTTCAACGCCGCGCTGTAAGAGCAGCGTGTGAGCCCGCGCAGAGCTCTCTCAGGCCGCGCGCATCTCAGCGCACGAGCGAGAGAGCGCGGCTGGTGAGCCAGCCGCCGTCCACGAAGAGCGTCTGCCCGCTGATGTAGCGCGCATCCTCGGAGGCCAGGAACGCGATCACGTCGGCGACGTCCTCCGGCAGTCCGACGCGCCCGAGCGGGATCGTCGGCTCGAGCTCCGCGAGCTGGGCGGGATCGTCGAGCGGATTCATGCCGGTGCGAATCCACCCGGGCCCGACCGCGTTCACGCGGATCTGGTGCGGCCCGAGCTCGAGGGCCATCGACTTCGTCAGCATGCGCACGCCGCCCTTGGAGGCGCTGTAGGCCGACGCGCCCCGCTCCGTGACCTCCGCGTACGTGCTCGCGACGTTCACGATCGCTCCCGGCCGGCCGGCGGAGACCATCGCCCGGGCCGCCGCCTGCCCGCACAGGAACACGCCCTTGAGGTTGACGGCGAGCACTCGCTCCCAGGTGCTCTCGTCGAGCTCGAGGAACGGTGCACCGTGGGGGACGCCCGCGTTCGCCACCATCGCGTCGAGCCGGCCGAAGTGCTCGAGCGCCGCGGCCACGAGCGCCTCGACGCCCGCGGCTTCGCTGACGTCGACCGGGAACGGGATCGCGGCCTCGCCGATCTCGGCCGCCACGCCCGCGGCGCGGTCGGCGTCGATCTCGGCGACGACGACGCGGTAGCCGTCGCGCGCAAGGCGCAGGGAAGTGGCGCGACCCATGCCGCTCCCGGCACCGGTGACGATCGCGACCGGCGCCATCAGCGGTGACACATCACGATCTGTCCCATCGGCTGGCCGCCGCCCGGCCGCGCTGTCAGGAAGAGCCGCACCCGGGTGAACAGCCAGCGGCCCCCGCAAAGGCGCGGTCGGTCGGCCAGCAGCACCGCCCGGTGGTGGTGCACGTGCCCATCGACGCAGGAGGGCGTGCAGTCGTTGATCTCGGCCGAGCCGACGGCGCGGGCGCTGTGCCGCGTCCAGCGCGTCCAGCGTACGACGTCGAACGACTGGGTGCCGTCACCGCAGGCGAGCAGCACCACGTCCGGCCGCACTTCCGGCAGCAGGCAATCGGAGAGCGCCACGGGCGGCGGCTTGGCGAAGGCGGGCGCCGCCGTGCTCCCGAGCGCGAGCAGCGCGGCGCCCACCGTCACCACGAGCAGTCGCACCGAGCCCTCACGCCGCAGACGGGTCGGCCTGCCAGAGGTGGAACTCGTTGCCCTCGCTGTCCGCACACGCCGCGAACCAGCCGTGTGTGGGCACCGGAGTCTTGTCCGAGGCGGTGCCGCCGAGGTCGCGCACCGTCGCGCACGACGCGTCGATGTCGTCCGTCGAGAAGTAGTAGTTCGGGTGCCCTCGGTCTTCCGAGGCGTACAGCGCTGCGCCGCTCTGGGGGCCCGTCTGGGCCATGCGATAGTCCATCTCCGGCATGCCCGAGTCTCCGAACTGCCAGCCGAACAGCCGGCTCCAGAAGCGCTGCGCCCGATCGACGTCCCCGCACAGGAACTCGATGTGAACGATCTCGCCTGCCATCTCGCATCCTTTCGTCGACGGCCCGAGCGTAGCGGCGCGCTGCCGCACGCGCGAGGCAGCCGTCGGGCAAACTAGTGCACTGCGCGGAGACACGGAAGGAGTACGCATGAGGAGCGCAGCATCTCCCCGGCTCGTCACGGGCGTCGATTTCGTCGCCCTGCCCACGCGCGACCTGGAAGCCGCGGCCGAGTTCTACGGGACGACGCTCGGCCTGACGCGTTCCGTGTACATGCTGGACCGGCACTTCGCCGAGTTCGAGACGGGCAACCTCACGCTCAGCATCATCGACCCCGAGAAGATGGGACTGACACACGTCGTGAGCCAGAACGCGATCGCCCTCCACGTCGACGACATCGAGGCCGCGCGGGCATTGCTCGAGGAGCGCGGCGTGAGCTTCTCAGGCGACACGTTCGACACCGGCGTCTGCCACATGGCGTTCTTCCACGACCCCGATGGCAACGCGCTGATGCTCCACCACCGCTACGCGCCGCGCGTGACCGAGACGCCCACCGCGGGCTGAGCAACGCGTGCACGCAGAGAACGCGCCCAGCGCGACCCTCCGCGCCGGCGAGCATGTCGCCGGGCGCGACTTCTGCGACCCCGCCCACACCGACATCGACCTTGCAACCCTGCGAGGGCTCCGGGATGCCTTCAGGAGCCAGGCCGGCCGCCGCGCTGCGAGCGTGCTGCGCTTCTCGGACGGAATCGGCGAGCACGTCGTCGCAGTGCCCGACTGGACGGCGCTCGTGCGTACCCGGCCCGTGGCCCTGGTCGGCTTCTTCGGGCAGTCGCGCGACAAGGTCGACCACTCGCGGATCGTCGCGATGGAGCGCAACATCGTCGCGCGGGCGGGTGATTTTCCCGGCCTGCTGGCGTACCACAATGCACGCCTGGGCGAGTGTCAATGGGGCAACATGGTCCTGTTCGCCTCGCGCTCGTCCGTGGCAAGCCTTGCGCCCGACCCGATGCACATTCGCGCCGTCGCGAGCGCGCCGGCCCACTACGAGTCGCTCCGGCTCCATCGCGGTTCACTGGCGGACGGCCTGCTCGGCGTGGCGGATGTCCAGCTCGAGGAAACGCTCTACCTCGACTTCTCCGCACGCCCGGCCTGGCGCGGTCTCCGCGTGTACGCTCGGGGAGCCGAGGAGTGACACATGTCACAGGGACCAGGAGGAGGAACAGCCATGTCCGTGCCGCCCGCCAGTGAGTCCGTGAGCTTCGAGGAGCACGTCAAGCCCCTCTTCCGCGAGCGCGACCAGAAATCGATGCTCTCCGCCTTCGACCTCTGGTCCTACGACGACGTCAGCCGCAACGCCGACGCGATCCTCGGCGCCGTCAAGACGGGCAGCATGCCGTGCGACGGAGCGTGGCCGTCCGAGCAGGTCGAGCTGTTCGAGCGCTGGGTCGCGAGCGGCAAGCCGGCCTAGCTACGCGCCGCTCCCCGCCGGCTCGCTGAGCGTCCTGCGCTCGCGGGCCGAGTCCAGCGGCTGACCGGCGAGTTGTCCGCCGGCGCAGTCCTGGCAGCGCACGACGCGGCGCGGATTGCGAATGCCGGCCAGGCCGAGGAGGCCGCCGAGCGCCACCAGCACCGTCGAGATGCCGATGCCGACGTGGAAGGCCTCGGAGGACGCGGACTCGACGTCCTCGGCGACCTCGGTGCCCGTGACGGCGGGATCGACGCTCGCAAGCGTCTCCTTGCGCGCCTGCTCGACGGCGCTACGGGCCGGTGCCGGCAGCGTCTGCCCGGCGAGGCTCTCGTCGAGTGAGGCGTTGAACTGGGCGGCGACGACGGCGCCGATCGCCGCGACCGCCAGCAGGCCCGCGATGCGCGCGATCGCGTTGTTGACGCCCGAGGCGATGCCCGCGTTGGACTCGTCGGCGTCGGCCAGCACCGTCGCGGTCAGCGGTGCCACGGTTGCCGCCAGCCCGAGCGAGAAGATCAGGAGCGCCGGCAGGAGGTCGGTGAAGTAGTTCAGATGCGCGTCGATGCGCAGCATGAGCCCGAGGCCGAGTGCGGAGACCAGCGGGCCGAAGCCCATGAACAGGCGGGGGCCGACGCGATCGGCGAGGCGCCCCGCCCGCTTCGAGAGAGCGAACATGACGAGCGTTGCGGGCATCAGTGCGAGCCCGGCCTGCAGCGCGTCGTAGCCGGCGACCTGCTGCAGGAACAGCACGAGGAAGAAGAACGTGGCGCTCAGTCCGCCATACATCGCGAACGTCTGCACGTTGCCGATCGCGAAGTTACGGCGCTTGAAGAGGCCGAGCGGCAGCATCGGCGCAGCCGTGCGGTGCTCGTGCACGACGAACAGGCCGAGCAGCACGATCCCGGCGATCCCTGGGCCCCACACCTGGATGCTGCTCCAGCCGACGACGGACTGGCGGATCAGCGCCAGCACGGGCCCGGCCAGCCCGAAGAACGTGAGCACGGCGCCGAGCCAGTCCAGCCGCACGTGCGCAGCTCCGCGCTCGCGTGCCGGAACCGCGACGGCGATCAGCACGAGCGTCAGCGCCACGAACGGGAGATTGATCGCGAAGATGAGGCGCCAGGAGACGGCGTCGACGAGATAGCCGCCGACGAGCGGGCCGATGACCGTCGAGATGCCCGACCAGGCCGTCCACGAGCCGATCGCGGCACCGCGCTCAGCCGCCGGGAAGGCGGCGATGATGAGCGCCAGCGCGCTGGGAGTCAGGAGCGCGCCGAACGCCCCCTGCAGCGCACGGCCGGCGATCAGCAGCTCGATGGTGGGCGACACCGCGCACAGCACGGAGACCAGCCCGAACCCGCCCACGCCGATCGAGAAGATGCGCCGCTCGCCGTACAGGTCGCCGAGCGAGCCGCCCACCAGGATCAGCGACCCGAGCGTGAGGAGATACGCGTTCGAGACCCACTGCTGTCCGGCGAGGCCGCCGCCGAGATCGTCCCGGATGGCAGGCAGAGCGACGTTGACCGCGGTCGAGTCCAGGCCCGCCACGAACGACCCCATGATCGCCGCGAGCAGCGCGAGCTGCTTGTTCCGGCCCGCATGTCGCAGCGATGTCATGGGGTTCTTCACGGGCACTGCCCACTCGCACGGGGCACGGCGTACCGGGCTTCACCGGGAAGCTGGAAGGGCTGCCGTTCGTTTTCTTCTACGAGAGGCGGTGTTGTGCCGTCTCGCAGCGAGAGGCTTTGCATGAACACCACGATCCATCCCCAGTACTTCCGGACGCTCGTCCGTTGCAGCAATTGCGGCGCCGAGCATGATCTCAGCTCCACGCGCGAGCGTTTGAGCGTTGACATCTGCTCGTCTTGTCACCCCTTCTACACGGGCAGTGAGTTCCGCGCGTCGCAGGGCGGCCGAATCGCCCGCTTCGAGGCGCGCAAGCGCCTCGCGCAGGTCTGATCGACGAGCCCGGGCCCGCCGTCGCGTCGCTCACCCGAGCAGCGGCGAGGGCGGGATCCGCGTGGTCCCGTGCACTGCCGGGATGAGCATGCCGACCTCGTCGACGAAGCACCAGCACCAGTCCTCGCCAGGCTCCAGCGATCGGATGATGGGGTGGCCGGTGGTGCGGGCGTGCGCCGAGGCGTGGCGATTGGGCGAGTCGTCGCAGCAGCCGACATGGCCGCACTCGAGGCAGATGCGCAGGTGCAGCCACAAGCTGCCCATGGCGAGGCAGTCGACGCAGCCGTCGACCGACTCGGGCAGCTGCGTGATCCGGACCTGGTCGACGTGGGTGCAGATTGGCGGCATGCGGTGTCCCTCCGTCAGGTTCGCTTGCGGGGCAGCCGGACTGCGAAGACGGTCCGGCCCGGCCGGGAGTCGACGGTCAGCGAGCCGTCGTGGCGATCGACGACGATGTTACGCGCGGTCGCGAGACCAAGGCCGGTTCCGTCCCCCACGTCCTTGGTCGTGAAGAACGAATCGAAGATCTGGTCGACGAGCTCCGCCGGGATGCCCGGGCCGTCGTCGGCGATCTCCACGTGCACGAACCCCTCGTCGTGTCCCGTCGTGATCGTGATCGTGCCGGTCTCGCCGAGCGCGTCGATCGCGTTCGCGAGCAGGTTCGTCCACACCTGATTGAGCTCGGAGCCGCGCACGATCAGTCGCGGGAGGTCGCGGTCGTAGTTGCGTACGACCTGGATCGAGGTGTGCTTGAGCCGGTGGCCGAGCACGATCAGCGTCGTCTCCAGTCCCTCGTGCAGGTCGACGTCGACGAGCGCGCCGCGATCCATGTAGGCGTACGTCTTGACGGCTCCGACGAGGCTCGACATGCGCCTCGTGGCCTCCTGCAGCTCCGCCGCCAGGCTGCGTGCGGTGAGTGTGGCCGCGACCCAGCCGAGTGCGGCGTCGGTGGCCGGCCCGGCCACGGCCGCCACGCGCTCCAGCCAGTCCTCGTCGACCCCGGCCACCGCGAGCGGCTCCGCAATGCGCCACGGCTCCGGCACCCCGAGCGCCTCGAGCCGCTCGAGCAGCGCATCCTCGGCATCGGCGGCATCGAGCGCGTCGAGCGCCGAGCGCCCGGCAGCGCGCTCGATCGCCTCGGCGTGCAGGGCGACCAGCTTCGCGGCGTCCTCGCGCTCGAGCCCGGACTCCACGAATCGGCGCAGCGTCGCGCCGACGACGTCGACCGCCTCGACCATCTGGTCGGCGGCACGGCCGGCGGCGGCAGCAGGATTGTTGAGCTCGTGCGCGAGCCCGGCGGCCATGGTCCCCAGCGAGGTGAGGCGCTCCCGGTTCTGCTCCATCGCGGTCACGCGGCTCATGACCGGCGCGACCTGTTGCATCACCCGCCGGTGAACCGGGGGCTGGGCGAGCGCGAGCCGGCGGAACTCCCCGGGCTCGATGACGCCGAGGCGGCATGTGGTCTCCGCCTGCATGCGCACGCCGAGCGTCCCCTCGGTCAGAGCACTGATGGCGCCCACCCAGGTCGGCGCGACCTGGCGGCCCGCGGGCTCGACGTGGTCTCCCGAGATGAGGAATGTCAGCATCTGGCCCTCGAGCAGGAGGAGCACTCCGGGCGCCGGCTCGCCGTGCTCGGCCACGATCTCGCCGGGGGCCGCCACGCGGGGCCGCGTGATCGAGAGCCACTGCTCGAGCCGCTCGTCGTCCAGGTCGTCGAAGAGGTCGATCGCGCGCAGCTCGCCGAGCGTGACCGGAGCCGGCCCGCTCATGCGTCGGCGAGATACTGGTGGATCAGGGAGACCGCCATCGAGCCTTCGCCGACGGCGCTCGCCACGCGCTTGAAGGATCGCGCGCGGACATCGCCCGCCACCAGCACGCCGGGTACCGTCGTCTCGAGCAGGTAGGGCTCGCGCTTCAGCGGCCAGCCCGCGCCGGCCGCGTCGAGCCCCGAGAGGATGAAGCCGCGCTCGTCGCGGGCGACGACGCCCTCGAGCCAGTCCGTCCGCGGCGAGGCGCCGATGAAGACGAAGCAGGCGTCGGCCTCGAGCACGGACTCCTCGCCGTCCTCGCCGCGGACGCGCAGGCGCTCGAGATGCCCGCTCTCGCCCTCGGCTGCCACAGCCGAGCTCCCGGTGCGCACGGTCACGTTGGGCAGTGCGGCGAGCTGCTCGATCAGGTACCTCGACATCGAGCGCTCGAGCGAGGGGCCCCGCACGAGCATCGTCACCTCGGCCGCGTAGCCGCTGAAATACACGGCGGCCTGCCCGGCCGAGTTGGCGCCCCCGATGATCACGACGCGCTGACCGCCGCACGCGCGCGCTTCCGTGAGCGCCGAGCCGTAGTAGATGCCGGCGCCCGTGAGCTCCGCGAATCCCGGTGCATCCACCTGCCGGTAGGCGACGCCCGAGGCGATCAGGACGCAGTTCGCGCTGAGTGAGCCGCCGCCGCTCAGGTCGACCATCCTGCCGGCGCCTTCGACACGCAGGGCGACGGCGTCCTGCACCGTCAGCAGCTCGGCGCCGAGCCGGCGGGCCTGGTCGGTCGCGCGGCGCGCGAGGTCCGACCCGCTCAGGCCTGCGGGGAAGCCGAGGTAATTCTCGATGCGGCTCGACTGACCGGCCTGCCCGCCCGTCGCCTCGCGCTCGACCAACACGGTGCGGAGTCCCTCCGACGCCCCGTAGACGGCCGCAGCCAGACCGGCCGGGCCCCCGCCGACGATCACGAGGTCGTAGTGGTCCTGCGTCGGACGCGCCGTGATCCCGAGGCGGCCGGCGAGCTCCAGGATCGTGGGCTGCTCGAGCACTCCCCCGTCCTCCAGCAGCGCGACGGGAAGGCGCTCTTCGTCGACGCCGATCACCTGCAGCAGCTCGCGGGCCTCGCCGTCACGCTCGACGTCGAGCCAGCGCGCCGGCACGCCGTTGCGGGCCAGGAAGTCGCGCAGGTCGTGGGTCGCTTTGGAGAAGCGGTGGCCGATCAGCCGCACGCCGCCGGTCTCGAGGAACGCGCCCGCCTCCCAGGTGGTCAGCAGATCCTCCAGCACCGGGAAGAGCTGCTCCTCCGGCGGATCCCAGGGCTTGAGCAGGTAGTAGTCGAGCGCGACCTCGTTGATCGCCGCGATCGCGGCCGTCGTGTCGGCGTACGCGGTCAGCAGCACGCGCTTGGCGTCGGGCACGACCTCGCGCGCCTGCGCGAGGAACTCCGTGCCGGCCATCCCCGGCATGCGCTGATCGGCGATCAGCAGCGCGACCTGGTCGCCACGCGTCCGCAGCTGCCGCAGGATCTCGAGCGCCTCCGCGCCGGAGGGCGCGCGCATGATGCGGAAGCGCTCGCCGAAGCCGCGCCGCAGATCGCGCGAGACCGCGGCCAGCACCGAGGGGTCGTCGTCGACCGCGAGGATCACGGGCCGGCGCTCCGGCGCACCTCCATCGGGATCACGCGAGCGCTCCTGGGTGGCGGCCTCCTCTGCCATCAGGGCACAACGGTAGCGTGCCTCGGGCTGGCGCTACCATCGGGTCGTGCTCCTCCTCCCGGGGGTGCAGAGACGGGAAGGACACCCAATGGCAGACGACGACGTTCACACGCATATCGAGGCGCTTGTCGCCGAGGAACACAGGCTCTGGCAGCACGAGTCGAGCGGCAACGGCAGCGACGATGACCGCCGCCGGCTCGCCGAGATCAAGGTCGAGCTCGATCGCTACTGGGACCTCCTGCGCAGGCGCCGCTCGGCCGCCGACGCGGGCGGCAATCCCGACGACGTTGGGCTCCGCAGCGAGGGCACCGTCGAGGGGTATCTGCAATAACCGGCGCATCCGGCCCGATCCGCGTTCACCAGCTCGACACAAACGCTACGTATCGTTTATAACTCGCCCGGATGGCGACGACCGAGGCGAGCCCGACCGCCCCTGCTCCGGAGAGCGAGACGCAGGCACGCCGGCGCGGGCGTCAGCGGAGCGCCGAGACCGAGCAGGTGATCCTGCAGGTCACGCGTGAGCTGCTCGTGGAGTGCGGCGTCCAGGGGCTGACGATCGAGAAGGTCGCGGCGCGCGCCGGTGTCGCCAAGACCACGATCTACCGCCGCTGGCGCGACAAGGACGAACTGGCGCTGGCGGTCGTGCTCGACATGGTCGAGCAAGTGGTGAAGCTGCCCGAGCTCGGTGACACGCGCGCTGAGCTGCTCGCGTTCGTGAACGCGGCCGTGAAAGTGCTCGGCTCGACGCTGATGGGACGGGTGATGCAGGGCCTCGTGTCCGACCTCGCGACCGACCCCGAGCTCGCGCAGGCATTCCGCGACCGCGTGGTCTCCGTGCGCGACGGCGAGGTCGCGCGGCTTGTCGAACGGGGCATCGCACGCGGCGACCTGCGGCCGGACACCAACCCCGAGACCGCGCACGAACTGCTGATCGGCCCGGTCTACTACCGGCTGCTGCTGAGCGGGCGGCCGCTCGACCGCGCCTTCGCGAAGCGCAACGTCGAGGCCGTGCTGCGGGCGTTCGCGCCCGACCCGCCGACGGCCTGAGCTCATCGACCACGGCCCCGGCAAGCACCGCCCGGGCGACCGAGATGCTTGCATGCACGCCGATATCGGCTGCTCGCCGATGCGCTGCGCATCACACGACTAGGCTGGGACCATGCGCCCCTCACCCGATCCCATTTCGCGCGCGGCCGCGCGCCTCAGCGGGCTCGGCCGTCCGGCGCTGCTGCTGGCGGGCATCTGGGCGCTCGGGCTGATCGCGCTCGGGGCCGTCGTCGCCTTCGAGAGCCGGGCAGACCAGACCAGGCGCGCTCAGGTCGTGATCGCGCAGATGAAGAATCAGGCGGGTGCCATCCTCGCGATCGCGTTCAATCCCGCGATCGCCGGCGCGAGCTACGTTCCGGCCCGCGCGCAGACCGCACAGCAGCTGGCCGGCGCCAAGGGCGAGTACAACGGATCTCTGGCCACGCTCGCGGCTTCCGGCGCGAGCGACGGGCCGGCGCGCATCGGGCTCGTCAGCGGGCACTACTTCGCGCTCGTCGACCGCCTCTCCGAGCTCGTCGCGACGGGCAGGTCGGAGCAGGCCGCCCTCGAGCTCGGCAAGAGCGAGCGCCCGGGAGGCGTCGAGGCGCGACTCCAGGCCGAGCTCGCACGGGCGGACCGCGCCTACGGCGCAGACGCCACGCGCTCGCGCGAGGTCGCGTCGATCGGCACGGTGATCGCGATCGTCCTGCTGCTCGCCGGGTTCTCCGTCACGCTGCTCTACTCCGTCCGGGCGCATCGGCACAGCCACCACGACGCGACGACCGACGGCCTCACCGGCCTCGGCAACCGGCGCAAGCTGTTCGCCGACATGGAGCACCCGGTCGAGGGCGACGAGGCGCTCGGGGTCGGCATGTTCGATCTCGACGGCTTCAAGGCCTACAACGACACCTTCGGCCACCCGGCCGGCGACGCCCTGCTCGCTCGCCTCGGCGCGCGGCTGATCGCCGCACTGGACGGCCGGGGCAACGCGTACCGGACCGGCGGCGACGAGTTCGTCGTGATCACGCCGGCCGCCGGCGCCGAGCAGCTCCTGCGCGCCGCCCAGGCCGCGCTGGCCGAACGAGGCCCGGGCTTCGCGATCGGCTGCTCTCGCGGCTCGTCGCGCATCTTCGCGGGAGTCACGCTGGAGCAGGCCCTGCACATCGCGGATCAGCGCCTCTACGCGGACAAGCGCTCCGCGGCCGCGCATCGCGGGAGCGACGCCAGGGACGCGCTTCTCCAGGTGCTTGCCGAGCAGAGCGAGACGCTCGTCACGCACCTCGGGACGGTCGCAGAACTGGCCGCGCGCACGGCCGCGGGGATGCACCTGCCGCCGAGGCAGGTCGAGCTGACACGACTCGCCGCCGAGTTGCACGACGTGGGCAAGAGCGCGATCCCCGAGTCGATCCTCGAGAAGGCGAGCGCTCTCGATGCCGAGGAGCGACGCCTCATGGAACGCAACAGCGTGATCGGTGAGCGCATCCTGACAGCCGTCCCGACGCTGCACGCGCTCGGCCCCATCGTCCGATCGGTGCACGAGAGGCCCGACGGCGCCGGCTACCCCGATGGCCTCAGAGACGATGCGATCCCGGTGAGCGCCCGCATCATTGCCGTCGTCGACGCCTTCGACGCAATGACGAACGACCGCCCGTACCGCCCGGCCATGCCGGCAGGCCGGGCAATCGCCGAGCTCCGCCGCCAGGCGGGCGCGCAGTTCGACGGAACCGTCGTCGAAGCCTTCGCAGAAGCGATCGCCACTCCGCTGGCAACACCCCGCGCCGCCTGACCGCACCAACGGTCCGTCAGGGCCTGGCGGACGGGACTGCACGCGGGATCAGGATCGTCCGGGTGATGATCTTGGTCACGCCTGCGGAGTTCCGCAGCCTGAGACGCAGGCGCGCCGGGCCG
>Ga0157379_10000835_pt1 | contig 24925 bp, 21 predicted proteins | sample S25metaG_FD_121802 | JGI IMG/M metagenome (GOLD analysis project Ga0157379, IMG submission 121802) | Switchgrass rhizosphere microbial communities from Kellogg Biological Station, Michigan, USA - S2-5 metaG | ecosystem: Host-associated > Plants > Roots > Rhizosphere > Soil | place: USA... | reverse complement strand
TCCACTTTGCTCTCGGAACGATATCGCGGTTCAACTCTACGGCTACGCGGTCTTGTTTCATGCCGAGCTGCTCTATGAGCAGAGCCAGGGTGATGGGGGCTAATATCTGCTCCTGCCCGTTGATGACGATTTTCATTGTCACGATTTTCGCAAGTATAAGGCGAAGCAGCAAGCGGAGACCACGTGACAGTAACTGTGACTGCAATTGTGGAGGCCGGGCGTCCCGCCCCCGCTGGACGGGCGGAACACCCGTCATCCATCGTCTAGGCTTCTACTTTTCTTAGCTGAAACTTGCGGGTGGCGGTACGGCCGGAATAGCTGGCTTGCACCAGGACCGAGGAATCTGGCAGAGAGGACTCATCGACTTCAATCTTCATCTCTGTGTCACCGGAGGGATCGGTGACCACCTGGGCGTAGAAAGGGGCAGAATCGGGACGGGCGAAGCGGATGGTCAGGCGGGCCCCAGGTACACCAGTGCCGCTTTCCGTGACCCGCAATCTCATAGTCAGATTACGGTCGGAGTGGACGGAGTTGGCGTTCAGCCATTGCACGTCGAGCTCTTTGACCGCAGCCAACGTCTCGGGCGTGTCGCGCTTGTCGAGGATGTCGTCCAGATGGCCGTCGCGGATCGCGTCGAGGACCAGGCGATGCTGGTCGCGCAGGCCGTGCTCTTTTTGCTGGTCGGAAAAACCTCCCGCCAGCTTGTCTCCGTAGGGAGTCGCGCGCTTGCCGATGCAGCGACCGCGAACGAACACCTGGGTTTGCAGCAGAAGCTCGCTCTCGCGGGCCTCGCTCTGCACGTGGTAGACGGTGTCGCCCTGCTTAATGTCGGTGTTAAAGCCGAAGATCATGCGCTCTTCTTCACTATCACAATTTCACTCTCACGAAACAGGTCGTGCTTATCGATTAAACAGTTTTAACCAAACTGCAACAAAGGCAGCCGGTCGCTTGACACCACCAGTATCGAAATCTAATCTAGAATGTTTACTTGGCGCTTGGCGCGAATTATATATAGCTCTTCCCATGCCCGACAATTACTTCGTCCGCTACCTGCCACTGCTGATTCACTTTCTGGTCGCGGGCGCCCTCGCGGGCGTGATCGTCCTGTTGTCCTGGCTGATCGGCTATCGCCGCCCTACCCGGGCCAAGATGTCTCCATATGAGTGTGGCATGACCCCCGTCGGGGACGCCAGAGAACGTTTTTCGGTCAAATTTTATATGGTGGGGATGCTGTTCATCCTATTTGATATTGAAGCCATCTTTCTTTATCCCTGGGCCGTGATTTTGCGCGATCTTAAGATGTTTGGTTTCTGGGAGATGCTGGTTTATATCGGCATCATGCTGGTGGGCTTCTTCTACGTATGGAAGAAAGGCGCACTCGACTGGGGTCAACCCTCAGCCCGCCGAGGCCGGATCTGATGCCCTTCCAACCCGCCATCACCGATCTGGAGCAATTGAAAAACCATCCGGCCGTGACCAAGCTGTTGGCTTGGAATCCGGCTGCCGTTGAGGGCGCGAAGTTCGATCGCGACGAGATGAGCATTTACGTGGAGCGCTCGCTCATCCGTGATGCTTGTGTGCTGCTCCGCGACGATGCGGATTGCCAGTTCAATTGTCTGGCCGACGTCACCTGTGTGGATTGGTTTCCTTCGGAGCCGCGCTTCGAAGCGGTTTACCACCTGCTGTCAATTCCCAAGAAAGAGCGGGTGCGATTGAAGGTGCGGCTTAACGGCAGCAGTCCGGCACTCGATTCGGTGACGCCGGTCTGGCCCGCAGCCAATTATTTCGAGCGCGAAGTGTTTGACTTGTTTGGAGTGCGTTTCGCAGGACATCCCTACCTGCGGCGGCTTTTGATGCCGGAGGATTGGGAAGGCCATCCTTTGCGTAAGGATTATCCGGTGGAGGGCTACCGCTAGGTCCCGCCATGGCTCATCTTTCCTCCGCGCCCTCGCTCGAACCCGGTCAGGACCGCACCATGATCCTGAACATGGGTCCGCATCACCCTTCGACTCATGGCGTGCTGCGGCTGCTGCTTGAGATTGATGGCGAAAATATTGTGCGCATCATGCCCGACATCGGGTTTCTGCACACTGGAATCGAGAAAACCTGCGAGGCCAAGTTCTACCAGCAAGTTGTACCGCTGACCGACCGCATTGATTATCTTTGCCCGCTGACCAACAATCTTTGCTACGTGCTGGCGGTGGAAAAACTGTTGGGCCTAGAGATTCCTCCCAAAGCACAATGGATGCGGGTGATGCTGAATGAGCTGACGCGCATCAACTCGCACCTGGTCTGGCTGGGGACGCACGCGCTCGATATCGGCGCGATGACCGTTTTTCTTTATTGCTTCCGCGAGCGCGAAGACATCCTCCGGCTGTTCGAGATGGTCAGCGGACAGCGCATGATGACTTCATACTTCCGCATTGGCGGGTTGGCCCTGGAACCGCCGCTGGGATTTTTCGAGCGCGTGCAGGATTTCGCGACGCGTTTTCCCTCCAAGGTGGATGAATACGAGAATTTGTTAACAGGCAACCCCATCTGGGGAATGCGCACCAAGGGCGTGGCTCGAATCACGGCGGAAGACGCGGTCGCGCTGGGAGCCAGCGGGCCGACACTGCGGGGCAGCGGAGTAGATTTCGATTTGCGACGCGATATGCCCTACTCCAGTTACGAGAAATTCAAATTCAAGGTGCCGGTATTGCAGGATGGTGACGTGTTTGCCCGCTACGCGTGCCGGGTGGCGGAACTACGGGAATCCATCGCGATGGTGCAGCAGGCGCTCGATGGCATGCCGGAAGGCCCGATCAAGGCCGTGGCGCCGAAGGTTGTCCTGCCTGACCGGGAGATGATGAAGACGCAAATGGAAGCGCTCATCTATCACTTCAAAATCATTACGGAAGGCTTTGCTGTGCCGGCGGGCGAGGTCTATCAGGCGGTGGAATCGCCGCGCGGCGAAATGGGATACTACGTGGTCAGCGACGGCACGGCGAAACCTTATCGGGTCCACATGCGGTCAGCGTGTCTGGCCAATTTGCAGGCGCTGCCTACGATGTGCGAGGGCCGGTTGCTGGCGGATGTGGTGGCGGCGATCGGGTCGATTGATATCGTGTTGGGTGAGATTGATCGGTAAGAGCTTGAACACGAAGTACACAAAGGTTCACGAAGGAAATCCTTCGATGTGGGGTCTACTTCGTGGTACTTCGTGTCCTGGTTGGTTAAGGTTTTCGCAATGAAATTTTCGGACCAATTCGAGACCCGCTTTTCGGAGATGTTGACTCACTATCCGACCAAGAGGTCGGTGTTGGTGCCGACGCTGCTTTACGCGCAGGACGAGGCCGGATACCTCTCGGACGAAGTGATCGAGGAAATTGCCGGACGGCTGGAGTTGACGGCTCTCGACGTCCGCAATGTGATCAGCTATTACTCCATGCTGACCACCAAGCCACGGGGCAAATACAACGTGCAGGTCTGCACCAACATTGCCTGTATGCTGCGCGGTGGCGAAGAACTGCTGGAACACTGCGAGAAAAAGCTCGGTATTGGACACAAAGAAACCACGCCCGACGGTCTGTTTTGCCTGGAAGAAGTCGAGTGCATTGGGGGCTGCAGTTGGGCTCCGGCGGTGCAAGTGAATTACGATTTTCATGAGAACCTCACACCGGAGAAGATGGACAAGGTGCTGGCCGAGTATGCGAAGAAAGGAGCAGCGTAGGAATTTAGGATTAAGGATTTCAGATTTCAGATTGGCGATCAGTCGGTTACAAATCTGCAACCTAAAATCATCGAACTTGAAATTGAGCCATGGCGGACCTGGTTTCCCATCCCGACGAAGTAAGAATCGTCTCCCGGCGCTTTGGTCTGGGCGCGACCAATATTGATCGCTACCTGGAGCTTGACGGCTACAAGGCGGTGCAGAAGGCCTTGAGCATGGGAGCGGATGGCATCGTCAACGAGGTCAAGAACTCCGGCTTGCGCGGACGCGGGGGCGCGGGGTTCAGTACCGGCCTGAAGTGGTCATTCGTACCCAAGCAGGCGTCGAAGCCGAAATATATTCTGTGCAACGGCGACGAGAGCGAGCCTGGTACATGTAAAGACCGGCTGATTTTTGAGCACGATCCGCATGCGGTGATTGAAGGCGTGGTGATCGCTGGGCTGGCGGTTGGCTCGAAGACCGGCTACATCTACGTTCGCGGCGAATACCGCTATCTTTTGGAAATTGTGCAGAAGGCGATTGCCGACGCTTACGCGCGCGGGTTTCTGGGCAAGAACATCTTGGGAAGCGGGCAGGATTTCGACATTTACTGGCACGGGGGCGCGGGCGCGTACGAAGTGGGAGAAGAATCGGCGCTTATGGAATCGCTTGAGGGCAAGCGCGGCATCCCCCGCATCAAGCCTCCCTTCCCTGCGGTGGTCGGATTATGGGGCGGGCCGACGGTAATTAACAATGCTGAAACCTTGGCCAGCGTGCCACACATTATTCTGGGCGGAGCGGAGCGGTACGCCAAGCTGGGCCCGCCGAAAAATGGCGGGACGCGGCTGTTCTGTCTCAGCGGTCACGTCAAAAAGCCTGGAGTCTACGAACTGCCGATGGGATACAACCTCAGAAAGATGATCTTCGAGGTAGGGGGCGGAATTCCCAACGGACGGGCGCTTAAGGCGGTTGTGCCGGGCGGATCGAGCACGCCGGTGTTGAAATCCGATGAAATTGATATCGCTATGGATTTCGACAGCGTGGCCAAGACCGGCTCCATGCTGGGATCGGGCGGCGTCGTCGTTCTCGACGATACTACCTGCATTGTCAAATTTGCCCTGCGGACGATGAAGTTTTACCAGCACGAGAGTTGCGGCTGGTGCATTCCGTGCCGCGAAGGTACGGACTGGCTGAAGAAGACGCTGATTCGCTTCCATTCAGGTGGCGGAGTGAAAAAAGACATCGACAACATGTACTACCTGTCGGAAAACATGCTGGGCCGGACGTTCTGTCCACTGGGCGATGCCGCGGCCATGCCGACCATGGCGTTCATTAAGAAGTTCCGGCAGGAGTTTGAAGATCATTTGGATGGCAAGCCTTGTCCTTTCGAGAAGGCGGCGGAACCGGTGCTAGCGTAGACAATCCGGTCGTTGGTCGTTCGCCGTTGGTGGTTGGTTGGCCAACACAGCCAACGGTAACGATTTTCGGCCAGCGACGAATGACCAACGACTGACGACGATTCTATGGCTGATGTGAACCTCACGGTAGACGGCAAGAAAGTTACGGCTCCGGCCGGGACTTTGCTGATTGAAGCCTGCAAGACTGTAGGCATCGAAGTACCTTCGTTTTGCTATTACCCGAATCTCTCGCTTCAGGGCGCGTGCCGCATGTGCCTCGTGAAAGTCGAGAAGATGCCCAAGCTGCAGACTGCCTGCACGACCGTCATCAGTGAAGGCATGGTCGCGATCACCGACAGCGATGAAGTGCGGCAGGCTCGCAAGGGCATGGTGGAATTGTTGTTGGGAAATCATCCGCTGGATTGTCCGGTGTGCGATGCCGGGGGCGAGTGCGAACTGCAGGACATGACATTTTCGTACGGCGCCGCGGAATCGAAGTACATGGAACCCAAGAACCACAAAGAGGAGCAACAGTGGTCTCCCGTGGTGTACTTTGACCGGCCGCGCTGCATCCTGTGCTATCGCTGCGTGCGGGTCTGCGGCGAGGGCATGGACGTGTGGGCGCTGGGCGTGCAGAACCGCGGCGTGGGTTCGATCATCGCACCCAATAAGGAAGACCACCTGGAGTGCGAAGAATGCGGCATGTGCATAGATATTTGTCCAGTGGGCGCGCTGACTTCCGGAGCTTATCGTTATAAGACGCGTCCCTGGGAGATGAACCACGTCGGCACCACCTGCGCCCATTGCGCCGACGGGTGCAAGACCACGCTGGGCGTGCGCCGCTCGGAAACCGGCATGGAAATCGTGCGCGGAGACAATCGCGACAAGAGTGGCATCAACGGCGATTTTCTCTGCATCAAGGGCCGCTACGCTTTCGACTTTGCCAATCGCGAAGATCGCCTGACTCAGCCGCTGATTCGCAAAGATGGGCAGCTCAGACCGGCTACATGGGAAGAAGCGTTTGCCCTGATCGGAAAACGCTTCAAGGAAGCTCGCGACGAACATGGTGGACAGGCGATCGGGGTCGTGGGGTCGAATCGCACCACGAACGAAGAGAACTACCTGTTGCAGAAGTTCGCGCGCGTGGTTTTGCAAACCAATAACATCGACCACCACCGCACGGCTGACTTCCCTGCCTTTGCCGCCGCGCTCGGGGGCAAGCCGGAATCCACCGCCAGCATGCGCGATGTGTTCAACGCCCCGGCGATTTTGCTGATCGGGAACGATCCTACCGAACAGCATCCATTGCTGGCCTGGCAGATTCGGAATAACGTTCGTCTGCACAATGCGAAGTTGTATGTAGTGAACTCTGCGGACATCAAGCTTCGCCGACAGGCGGCTGGATTCTTGCAGATTCCTGCGGGTGCTGAGGGACGGTTCGCTGCGTTTTTGGCGGGGGATGAGTCGGCGGCAGGTGCCATCACCAGCCATATGGCCGCGGGCGACGCGCCCGCGCACTTCAGCCCAAACCAACTGCGCGTCCTGCTTCGGGGCGAGCAGAACCTGGTCGTCATTTTTGGAGCGGAGATTCGCGGCGGGGATATCGCGTCCCTGGTACAGTTTGGCTCGGGCATTCCTGGCGCAAAATTCCTTTGCCTGGCTGACTATGCCAACTCGCGGGGCGCGGCCGATATGGGACTCTATCCCGACTTGCTGCCCGGATATCATTCCATTGCCGACTCCGGAAAGTTCCGCGAGGAGTGGGGCGGCGTTCCGCAAACGGCCGGTTTGACCCTGCCGGAAATGGTTGAAAGCGCCCGTTCTGGAAAGCTAAAAGCGCTCTACGTGGTGGGTGCGAATCCGGTGGGACGGTTCAACATCGATCCATTTGTTTTCTCGCAGAGTTTCGTAGTGGTGCAGGATATGTTCCTGACCGAAACTGCTGTTTTGGCTGATGTTGTCTTGCCGGCGGCCAACGCCTATGAGAAATCGGGCACATTCAGCAACACTTGCGGCGACCTTCAATTGGTGAAGAAGGCGGGAGAAGTCAGCGGCAGCAAAGCCGATTTTGAACTGATCGTTCGCATCGCGGATGCGATGGGAGCGGACATCCACAAACTGGTTCCGTTCGGCCGCGGCGAGGCCGCGGACATGGGACAATCGCGCGGGGCGCAATCGGGTGAGGCGGACCGGCACGCGGTATGGCTGGATGCGCACGGATTAGAACCGAAGATGAGCCCGTTTGATCCGATGGCGATTCTCGACGAAATTCAGCGGCTGGTGCCCGGATACGAAGTTTCTCGGATGAACCTGCTGGCGGGTAACGATCAGCACACGACTCTGGTGGGCATCACGGCCGGAGTTGCGCAGAATCCGGAGCTGATTGTTCCCGCGAATGACAATCTGTTTAGTTCGGGTACTCTGGGGCGCTATTCCCGGACGCTGAACTCGGTAATGGAGAACCACAACCGGCAGCCGGTGGAATCTGAAGTTGCAGCGGACTGAAAAACTCTTTCGACACATTATAAGGTAAGGCCGTACATGCTGAGGGCGGGACGCCCTCAGGACAGCCTGGCGGGACGCCGGCGCTACCTGGGACAACGTTTGAATATCACCACCTTCATCATCGTTTCTTTCATCAAGACTGTGCTGGCACTGTTTGTGCTGTTGACGGCGGTGGCTTACACCGTCTGGCTGGAGCGCAAAGTTGTGGGCCACATGCAAAACCGGTGGGGCCCCACCCGAGTAGGCCCGTTTGGATTGCTGCAGCCCCTGGCTGATGGAATTAAGTTCCTGTTCAAGGAAGACCTGACGCCGCCACACGTGTACAAGCCGCTGTATATCGCTGCGCCGATCATTGCTGTCATGTGCGCTCTGACTTCAATCGCGGTGATTCCGGTAGGCAACTGGATCACAATCGGTAGTCTGCGCATTCCGCTGCAGATCACGGATGTCAACATCGGGTTGCTGATCATCCTGGGCGTCACTTCGCTCGGAGTGTACGGCGTCGCGCTGGCGGGCTGGTCGTCCAACAGCAAGTATTCTCTGCTGGGCGGACTGCGGGCCAGTGCGCAGATGATCAGTTACGAGATTTCGCTTGGGCTTTCGCTGGTGGGCGTGCTGATGCTAACCGGCAGCTTCAGCCTGCGCGACATCGTGGAGGCGCAGAGCGGAACGTTCTGGTGGATTATTCCGCGCTGGAACATTTTTTACGGGGGGCAATTCATCGCCTTCTTTATTTATCTGATGTCGGCATATGCGGAAACCAACCGCATTCCGTTTGATCTGCCGGAGGCGGAGACCGAACTCGTGGCGGGGTATCACACCGAATACAGTGCCATGAAGTTTGCCATGTTTTTCATGGCGGAATACGCGAATATGATCACCGTCGCGGCGGTTGCATCGCTGCTCTTTTTGGGTGGCTGGCATGGCCCAGTGTTTGGGCCGCCGACCTTGCAGGCGCTTCTGCCGGTGTTTTGGTTTGTGCTGAGAATCTTTGGCTTTCTGTTTGTATATATATGGGTGCGCGGCACGCTGCCCCGATTTCGTTATGACCAACTGATGGCATTCGGCTGGAAGTTTCTTTTGCCTCTGGCAATCGCGAATCTCGTGGTCACGGCCTTGGTGGTGGCATTGCGGGCTTAGTCTCAGTTCTCAGTTCACAGTTTCTGGTTCTAGTTTAATGACTCATCTGATCGTATTTCTGTTCTTCGGAGCGCTGTGCGTGGCGGGGGCGGTAAATCTGCTGGTGCAGCGGCATCCCATCAACAGCGCCCTCTCGCTGGTGGTGGTGATGGGGGCGCTGGCAGTGGAGTATTTGCTGCTGGGAGCGGAGTTTGTGGCGGCGGTGCAAGTGATCGTGTACGCCGGCGCCGTCATGGTGCTGTTTGTCTTCGTCATCATGCTGTTGAACGCGGGAGAGGAAGAGCGAACCAAGGGAAGTCGCGTGGCGCTGCTGTTTGGAATCCCCGGGATGCTGGTGGGGAGCGTGCTGGTGGGATGGGTGCTGATCGAGCGTACTGGTAACCAGACCGTATCCGCCGGAGCGCTACCGGGAGCTCCGCGGACAATTGGTTGGTTGCTGTTTCACAATTTTCTGCTGCCGTTTGAAGTGACTTCGATTCTGGTGTTGATCGCCATCATGGGCGCCGTCGTCCTGGCCAGCCATCCCGACGAGGACCAGGGAAAGAAGGAGAGCTGATGGTGCCGATTTCGTACTACCTCATTCTCAGCGGGATTTTGTTTGCCTGCGGGGCGACAGGGTTTCTGATCAAACGCAATATCATCAGCATCTTCATGTCGATAGAGCTAATGTTGAATGGCGTGAATCTTTCATTCGTCGCATTTGCGGCGCAGTGGCATGCGCTGAGCGGGCAGATCTTCGTGTTCTTCGTGATGGTGGTGGCGGCAGCGGAAGCGGCAGTCGGACTGGCGATCATCATCTCGGTGTACCGCACGCGCGAGACTCTGAACGTCGACCATGTGGATTTGCTCAAATTATGACGCCTCACTTGCATCTGTGGCTTATCCCGGTGCTGCCGCTGGTGGGCGCCACCATCAATGGTTTCTTGGGCAAGAGGTTTTCCCGGCAAACCGTTGCCGCCGTGGCGTTGCTGTTCAGCGGCGCGGCATTTGTCATGGTGCTGTTGGTCGCGTCCCGGTTCTCTTCGCTGGCCACCCCGCACATCGAGTTTCTTGCCACCTGGATCCGCGCAGGAAAGTTTCAGGTGGACTTCTCCTTTTACCTCGACCAGCTGTCTTTGGTGATGCTGCTGGTAGTGACGGGCGTCGGTTTCCTGATTCACATCTATTCGGTCGGTTACATGTGGGAGGAAGGCGGGTTCTATCGCTTCTTCACCTACTTGAACCTGTTCATGTTTTTCATGCTGACCCTGGTGCTCGCCAGTAATTACCTGGTGATGTTCATCGGATGGGAAGGTGTGGGCCTGGCATCGTATCTTTTGATCGGGTTCTGGTTCACCAAGGATTCCGCGGCATCGGCCGGAAAGAAGGCGTTCATCGTCAATCGTGTCGGCGATTTCGGATTTCTGATCGCACTATTTCTCCTGATCAAGCATTTCGGGTCGCTGAACTTCGACCAGGTCTTCCGGAGCGTTATTCCGATGGGCCCTGAGACCGGCGGAGCCGGGCTGCTTACCGCAGTCGGCCTGCTGCTGATGGTTGGGGCCGCCGGCAAATCGGCCCAGATTCCACTCTATGTATGGCTGCCCGACGCCATGGAAGGCCCTACACCGGTCTCCGCGCTGATTCACGCCGCGACCATGGTGACTGCGGGCGTGTACATGGTTTCCCGATCGCATGTGATTTTCGAGCGGGCGCCGATGGCGTTGACGGTCGTGGCCATCATCGGGACGCTGACGGCTTTGTTCGCCGCGACGATCGGCATCACTCAGACCGACATCAAGAAGGTGCTGGCCTACTCCACGATCTCGCAGCTCGGGTACATGTTCATGGCCTGCGGTGTGGGGGCTTTTTCGGCAGGCATTTTCCATTTGATGACGCATGCGTTCTTCAAGGGGCTGCTGTTTCTGGCGGCCGGATCGGTCATTCACGCGGTGAGCGGCGAGCAGGACATGCGTCAGATGGGCGGGTTGCGCACGAAAATTCCGTGGACGTTCTGGACCATGACCATTGCAACCTTTGCTATCGCCGGGATTCCGCCGTTGGCTGGATTCTTTAGCAAAGATGAAATTTTGTGGCGGGCTTATCAGGCCAGTTGGGTCTACTGGCTAATCGGATTGTTCACGGCATTTCTCACTGCCTTTTATATGTTCCGGTTGTGGTTCATGACTTTTTTTGGGAAGTATCGTGGGACGGCTGAAGCGCATGAGGAATCGGCGGGAGATTTGGCGCACGGCGACACGCGGCCGGGGGCGCCCGCGTCACACCGGCATGGGCATGGACATGGCGGGATTCATGAGAGCCCGCGGCTGATGGTGATTCCACTGGTCGTGCTGGCGTTCCTTTCTCTGACTGGCGGTTGGATTGGGGTTCCGGGATCGCTGGGCGGCAGCAATCGCTTTGACAAATTTCTGGGGCCTGTATTTCACTCGACGATCACGGCCGGGGTTGAAGGCCATGGTTTGGCGGGGGAGAAGGAAGCAGAAGGTCCTGAACCGCAAACTGGTCATGGGACCGAGTTGATCTTCACCGGGATTTCAGTGTTAGCCGGGTTGCTCGGGTTGGTCCTGGCTTGGCAGCTTTACTATCGAAATCCGCAGCTACCGCAGCAGATCGCTGCCGGGCTGGGGAGCCTTTACGACGCCGTGGTCCACAAGTATTACATCGATGAGTTGTACGCTGCGTTGTTCGTCAAGCCGCTCATCGCCGGCTCCGCCCTTATTTTGTGGCACGGCATTGACCAGGACGTGATCGATGCCTCGGTGGACAACGGCGCGCACGGGGCAAATGAGGTTTCTGACTCTGTTCGGCACATGCAGTCCGGCAACCTGCGCTCCTACGCCGGATGGGTAGCAGCCGGTGCTGCTGCAGTGATCGCTTACATGGTCTGGATGGGAACCCGATGAATGCAGGCAACTGGAGCCCGATCATTCTCACGCTGGTGACCTTCATCCCCTTGGCGGGAGCGTTGCTGCTGGTGTCATTGCCGCGACGTGATCGTGACATCCGGGTATTTTCACTGGTGGTCACGTTGTTCACTTTTGCCCTGTCCTTGCATCTGCCTGTCCACTTCCATCGGGCGCAGGCGGGGTTTCAATATGAGCTCGATCGCGCCTGGATTCCTACGCCCAACATTCATTACCACATGGGCGTGGATGGAATTTCCATGTGGCTGGTGGTGCTTACTACGTTTCTCACACCGTTGTGCGTGCTGATTTCGTGGAAATCCATTCATGAACGGGTGAAGGAATTCTTCATCATCTTGCTGGTGTTGGAGACTGCGCTGATCGGCGTGTTCGTGGCGCTCGATCTGTTCATGTTTTATTTCTTCTGGGAAGCCACCCTGATTCCGATGGCATTGCTGATCGGAATGTACGGTCATGGCCGCAAGGTTTATGCAGCCGTCAAGTTCTTTATGTACACCATGATCGCGTCGGTGTTCATGCTGGCGGCGATTCTTTGGCTCTATGCCAAAGTCGGGACCTTTGACTTTGTCACCATCCAGAATGCGATCCGTAGCGGGCAGGTGGAGAATTTTGCGAGCGCGGCACAGTGGCTGTTCTTGGGATTTTTCATCGCGTTCGCCGTCAAGGTTCCACTTTTTCCTTTTCACACCTGGTTGCCCGACGCGCACGTGGAGGCGCCCACTGCGGGGTCTGTCCTGCTGGCCGGCGTGCTCTTGAAGATGGGTACTTACGGCTTGCTGCGTTTCAACCTGGGATTGTTTCCCGACCAGGCTCGCGCCAACGCCTGGTGGGTCATGATTCTGGCGCTGATCGGCATCATTTATGGCGCCCTGGTGGCACTGGTTCAGCCCAACATGAAGAAGCTGATCGCCTATTCTTCGATCAGCCACCTGGGCTTCGTGGTGCTGGGGATTTTCAGCTTCACCCAAGCCGGGTTGGATGGCGCGACGTTCGTGATGCTGGCGCATGGCGTGTCAACCGGAGCTCTGTTCATGCTGGCGGGCATCCTGTATGAGCGTCGCCACACTTACGAGATTTCGGAATTTGGCGGGTTGGCGAGTTCAATGCCGATATACGCCAGCATATTCCTGTTTGTGGTGCTGGCCTCTGTGGGATTGCCGCTGCTGAATGGCTTTATCGGGGAGTTCCTGGTGCTTAGCGGAGCGTTTCAGAATCGCCCGATCTACGGCGTCCTCGGGGTGACGGGCATCATCTGGAGTGCCGGGTACTTGTTGTGGATGTATCAACGAGTTTTCTATGGAGAGATCACGCATCCCGTGAATGAAACGCTGCCTGATCTGGATCCACGCGAGCGTATTGCACTCTTGCCCGCGGCCGCAGCCGCGCTGGTAATGGGTGTGGCGCCGCTGCTGTGGTTGAACGCCATCGATCCGGCAGTTCAAACCGCGTTGGCGCCGTTCGCGCAATTGGCCAGCAAGGTGGTTGGCCAGTGAGTGCCGCTGGAATGACCCAGACTATACCTCAGAGTGTAGAGTACGTTCGCATTCTGCCGGAAATCGTACTGTCCTTGTTTGGCATGGCGATCATGGTGCTCGATCCTCTGGTGAACGAGCGCAGCAGCCAGAAGCTGCTTGGCTTCATCGCACTGATCGGCTCCGTGGCGGCGATTGCGGCAACCCTCTACCAGTCGCAGTTCTCCGGCCTGGGATTCTGGGGCGTGATCAAAGTGGATGGGTTCAGCACGTTCTTCCACGTCCTGATTACCGCGATCACTGCGGTGGTGATCCTCAGCTCTTTCGAGTACATGCAAGTACAGCAGATCCGGGCCGGGGAATATTACGCGCTGGTTCTTTTTGGCGCGGTCGGCATGTGCCTGATGTCTTCAGCGGTGGAGTTGGTGCTGATCTTCATTGCGCTGGAGATTTCTTCTATTTCCACCTACGTGCTCGCCGGTTTCCGGCGGCGCGCGGCCATCAGCAGCGAAGCTTCACTGAAGTATTTCCTGTTGGGTTCTTTTGCCACGGCTTTCTTCCTTTATGGAGTGGCGCTCACGTTCGGCGCAACCGGATCTACCAGTATTTCGCTCATCGCCCAGGCACTTCGATCGGGCCCGATTCCGGTGCTGGCCTATGCCGGGATCGCGTTCATGTTCGTGGGACTCGGTTTCAAAGTGGCGGCGGCCCCTTTTCACGTCTGGACACCTGACGTGTACGAAGGCGCTCCCGCGCCGGTGGTCGGCTTTATGTCGACGGCTCCCAAGGCAGCAGCGTTCGCGGTCCTGCTGCGGGTCATGTTTGAAGCCAATGCGCCCGGGCGGCTTTGGCTAATCTGGGTCGCGGCCGCTCTGTCCATGACTCTGGGGAATGTGGGCGCACTGGTGCAACAGAACGTCAAACGGCTGCTGGCATATTCTTCTATCGCACATGCTGGATATCTTCTGGTGGCCCTTGCGACCCTGCCTAACCATGGAGTTCCCGCAGCCATGTTCTACACGGCCTCTTACGCAGCCATGAATGTGGGAGCGTTCGCCGTGGTCAGCCACCTTGCCGGTGCTGGCGAACGTTATGTCACGCTCGACGACTACGCGGGACTGGGACGGCGATCACCGCTGGTTGCCGCTACGCTAACGATTTTTTTGTTGTCACTGATCGGGATTCCGATGACGGGCGGCTTCTTCGCCAAGTTCTACGTGTTCAGCGCCGCCTTGCAAGCCAACCTGGTTGGACTCACGATCATCGGCGTGCTCAACAGCGCCGTGGGCGCTTATTACTACCTGCGAATCATAGTGGTCATGTATATGCGTGAAGCGCGGGAAGAATTGCCGGAGATTCCAGTTTCACCCGCTCTAGGCGCGGCGCTGGCCATCAGCGTGGCCGCCACTCTGTACCTGGGCCTGCTTCCCGGACGCGTGCTGGAGTATGCTTCGCGCTCCGCGGCGGAGCTTTTACATTAGGTTTTCACGGCTGCGTTCTGCACGGTAACGGGTTACGGCGGTTATCCTCCCGCAACTTTCAAATCCTCCGAATCCCCCGTCCAGCGTGCCTTTCAACGACACAAGAAATGCGGGGAATTCGGCGATGAGCAATTGACAATCGAGCACGATGCGTTCATCATGGGTTCCTAATCGAGATTATTTTGGAGCCTGGGGAGGTCAGCCATGAGGAACCTGATTCAGAGAATGTGGCTCGAAGACCAGGGACAGGACATCGCGGAGTACGCAGTTATGCTGGCCGTGATTCTGGTTCTGGTTGTGGGCACGATACGACTGGTCGGCTCTAATGCCAACAATGTTTTCTCCAACGTCGCAAGTTCGGTTCAGTAGCGGCCAGAATTACCAGCCGGAACTCCATTTTTTAGCCGGTAGAGGGTTTCGCCGGCATGAGGTACCAGTTTGACACCCTCATCTTCGCGTCCTTGCCAATCTTCAAACCTGATACTCTTAGGGTCTATGTAGTTCAGATTCAGGCGTCGGCAACGTTCTTCGGGGATGCTGGTCGCGAGCGTAACTTTTATCCGCAGAGTCTCGATGCCCGTCGACGCGTCGTATGTGCCTTGCCCTATCAGGTGCGTGGAATGCGCAATTACGCCACGCGGCACATCGGCAAATCGGTTCCACTGCTTGAGAAAGTAATCCCGGCAGTGATAGCCAATGCGGTCGAGGAAAGCTCCGTGGGTATAACTGAATTCCGTAATGTGCGGAGCATAGAGAACGACCTCGCCGCCATCCGCGATGGCAGGCTCGAGTTTGTACATGCCCTTGGCGCCGGTCCAGATGTCGTCATACATCTCGGGCAAGACCGAAAGAGCGCGGCGAAAAGGACGATCTTCCCATCGCACGTGCTCTCGTGCTGACAGCTCCGCTGCCTCTTTCCAGGCCTCCGGTGCGGAGCCGAAATAGATCCCAGCTACGTCCTGCTGTCTCAAGACCAGAGCGAAACAGGCCACAGGGACCGTAATTTTCCCGGCGGCCTGATCGATCAGCGCGCGAACCGGGGTGCGGAGTGTGCCGATGAGGTTGTAGCTGCCGAGCAGGGCACCGAGCCAGTGCGTCTGGTTGATCATCTCTCCGCTGCTGACTCCCGGAAACAAGTACTTGTTGCCTCCCGAAAACCCCACCACTTCGTGCGGAAACACGGGTCCGCAAATCAAGACCTGGTCGTAGTCGAAAAGCAGACGATTGATCTTGACCAGGATTGGTTCAGACAGGAGACCGCCGGAGGCCTCGGCAACTTTATCGGCGGGGATCCTACCCAAATCGACCAAAGTGTCAGGAAGGTCCCATCGGTGGTTGAAGACCCGGGCATTGCCGCACCCTCCGTTGACGACAGCATGTCCCAACAGACGAGTGAGCTGGGTCTCATTCATCAATGAATGTGTGCCGAGGGCTACGAGGTAGTCACAAGCAGCGGCTTGGGTGCCGATCTCCTGCTGCAGAAGTTGAAACATTAGAGCCATGGGCATGGTGCGAGTGCCATCGGGAATGATGGTCAGCACACGCTTGCCTTTGAGCATGAGGCCGGCAGCCGCCTGGGCCACGATTTCTCGTACCTCGTCGTGGGACAGCAAGCGATCAACCGCGCTTTTACCGAGAGTCATAAGTTGGGGCCCTGCCTGTGCATTATGCCATCCGCCACGGATCGGCGGCCTCGGTGCTGTCCCCGCGCGATTTCCTACTGGTTGACTCCGCTGGCCAGGAAGCCTCCGTCTACGGTCAGCACGTGGCCGGTGACAAAACTGGCGGAGTCGGAGGCCAGAAAAACCGCGGCTCCGCCAAGTTCGTCGAGCTTGCCGAATCTCTTCATCGGCGTTCTCAGCAGGAATTCGCGACCGCGCTCAGTACCATCGAGCAGAGCGGTGTTCAACTCGGTGCGGAAAACTCCGGGAGCGATGGCATTCACGCAAACACCAAATTTGGCCCATTCAATCGCGAGCGACTTCGTCAGCGAAGCTACCGCCGCCTTGCTGGCGCTGTATGCGGCGACTTCATAGAGCGCCACGAACGAGGACAACGAAGCAATATTAATAATGCGACCGTAACCACGCTCAATCATGTGCCGGCCAAAAACCTGACAAGCTCGCAAAGTTCCGTTCAGGTTGGTTTCAAGGATCCCATTCCATTCCGATTCCGGGACGTCGAGCGTAGGCGTTCGCTTGGTGCGTCCAGCACAGTTGATCAGGATCTGCACGCCGCCAAATTCCGCCGTCACTACCTGCAGAAAGTGGTCCAGGCTGCTGCTGTCCGTGACATCGCAAGTCTGAGTGAGTGATCGCCGGCCGAGAACCGTGACCTCGGCGACAGCAGCGCTCAACTGTTCGGCGCGGCGGCCCGAGGGGACAACGTTGGCGCCGGCTTGAGCCAGCGCCTTGGTGAGCGCAAGTCCGATACCACTGGTCCCTCCGATCACAACCGCGGTTTTGTTCGTCAAATCGAGAAGAGGATAACCCATCGTTCATTCCTTGGTTGCGGGAGTCCCTGTTGCACTGAATTATAAGGTCAGTGGAGGACGGGCGTCCGCCCGTCGGGTGCAGGTGGTTGCCTGACGGGCGAGGACGCCCATCCTCCATTCGGTATAACATCTTGAGAATATTCTTTGCTCCGACGGAGGAACAAGTTTGAAAGCCATGATCCGCATCTTTCAGGGTTGGGTTGCCATTTTCGCCGTTACTGCAGTTCTGCCCTACCCGGCTTCAGCTCAAAACGCGAACTTCCATAATGCCCCGGCATCGGCAAAGGCATTGCAGAATCCCTACCAAGGGCAGCAGCCGCCAAATGCGAGGGCGCTATTTCATCTGCGCTGCGCCCGCTGCCACGGGGAAAATGGCGAGGGCTCGGGAAATATTCCTCCTCTAAAGGCGGAAAGAATCAAGGCGGTGACGGCAGGAGAAATTTTCTGGTTCATTACCAAGGGCGACGTACCCAACGGCATGCCGTCGTGGGCAACATTACCGAAGCCACAACGCTGGCAGATCGTCAGCTATGTGCAATCACTCGGTCAACCCCAGAGTGCGCGATCGAGCCGCCAACCGGCAGCCCAGCCGGTGGCTGAGAAACTGAATGCGCCGCCTCCCAAACCGCCGTTTACTGACTTCCGATACGAGAAGCCAGGACAAGTTCGCAAGATCACGTTGAAAGATCTTCCCACTCCCTTCGCCACCGAGTCAGCGGGCAACGGGCCCCAGCTTGTCGCGCGTCCGGAAGGCGCATGGCCCGAGGTTCCAGGCGGCTTTAAAGTGGAGCAGTACGCGGCCGGACTCGATAATCCGAGGATCATTCGCACCGCTCCCAATGGCGACTTTTTCCTGGCGGAGACCAAGGCGGGCGACATTCGAGTGTTTCGCGGGATCACCAGCAACGGCAAGCCCGTGCAGATGGCGGTTTTTGCCAGCGGATTGAACCGCCCGTTCGGTATCGCGTTTTATCCCCCGGGCCCGAACCCGGAGTGGGTTTATGTGGGCAATATGGATTCGGTCGCGCGCTTCCCCTATCAAAACGGTGATTTGCAGACCCGCGGCCCGGCCCAACACATTGCGGACTTGCCTGGCGGGGGAGGCCACACGACACGTGATATTCAGTTTTCGCTCGATGGCAAGAAAATGTTTGTCTCGGTGGGATCCGCTTCTAATGTCGACGACCCAGACACCACGCCGGCGGAAAAGAACCGTGCCGATGTGTTGGCATTCAACCCCGACGGTTCAGAGATGCAGGTTTACTCGTACGGCATTCGCAACTGCGTAGGGCTTGGAATGAATCCACTGACCGGCGAGTTGTGGTGCTCAACCAACGAACGCGACGGGCTCGGCGACAACCTGGTTCCCGACTACATTACCCATGTGCAGGAGGGTGGATTCTACGGCTGGCCCTGGTGGTACATGGGCGGACTTCAAGATCCCCGGCACAAGGGCAAACATCCCGAGCTAAAAGACAAAGTCATCACGCCGGACGTCATACTGAATCCGCACAACGCATCGCTCGGAATCACTTTCTATGATGGCAAACAGTTCCCCGCCGAGTATCAAGGAGATCTTTTCGCGGCGGAGCACGGCTCGTGGAACCGGGCGGTTCGGGTAGGCTACGAGTTGATCCGCGTACCGCTGCATCAGACCGGACACGCCAGCGGCGAATATGAGGATTTTATGACCGGCTTCGTGGTTGACAATGGGCAGGTCTGGGGACGCCCGGTTGGTGTCACCACCGCTCCCGACGGCTCCCTGCTGGTTACCGACGACGGTTCGAATTCCATCTGGAGGATCAGTTACACGGGAAACTAGAGCGTCGGTTCACTTGATTTGAACCAGAGCACGATGCCAGATTCTCTCTACTCGCGTCGAAAATTCCTGCAGGCCGCGGGCACCATGGCGGGAAGTTCCCTGCTTCCTCGGGTTGCTGCCTTTGGCCATTCGGCTCTGTCGCATCCGCAAGGCGCCGAATCTCAGACCGGCATTCCTCCGGATTATGCCCTTACCATCGCGGTCAAACCTATCGAACTTGCTCCCAATCGCATTCTCTCCGCGGCCATCTACAACGGCCAGTTTCCAGGGCCTCTGCTGCGCTTGAAAGAAGGCCAGCAAGTGACCATTGACCTTCACAACCAAACCGATAGGCCCGAGCAAGTGCATTGGCACGGCCAAGCCGTTTCAACCGACGTCGATGGGACGGCGGAAGAAGGCACTCCGTTTATTGCGCCTCATGGAAGCCGGCGCATTTCGTTTGTCCCCAAGCCTTCCGGATTTCGCTTTTATCACACCCACGTCCGCGCAAAACAGGACGTGAGCGCTGGACAGTACAGCGGCCTGGTCGGTCCCGTATACATTGAACCTAAGAACCACCCAGGCGATTACGACCGCGAAGTCTTCCTGACCTTGAAAGAATTCGAGCCCAGGTTCAGCCGTGGCGGAGATATGGCCATGGATTTCTTGTCTCCGGCAACGGTGGCACAGAGCCTGAAGGATACCGGAGAAAGCGCCATGAAAGCCTCGCTGGCCAAGGGCGCGCCTCATGGGTTCGAAGTTGGCTACCGTTTTTTCGCCATCAACGGACGCATGCTGGGCCATGGTGAACCGATACGGGTGAAGCGAGGCGAGCGGGTGTTGTTCCATATCCTCAATGGAAGCGCCACCGAAATTCGAAGCCTGGCGCTACCCGGACACAGCTTCACGGTAGTCTCGCTCGATGGAAATACAATTCCCAAACCAACGCGGGTTCCCGGGCTTTGGCTGGGCACGGCAGAACGGGTCTCTGCCATCGTGGAAATGAATCACCCAGGGATTTGGATCATGGGCGATCTGGCGGACGACGATCGCCATCACGGCATGGGAATCGTGGTCGAATACGCCGGAGAGAAGGGCAAGCCCGAGTGGGTTTCTCCCAAACCGTTTCGCTGGAATTATGCCCACTTTGGCCGCGCGGCCTCGGTCCCAGAGCCTGACCAGGTCTTCGACGTGACATTTGCCAAGCACAATGCTGCGCAGGATGGCTTCAACCTGTGGACGATCAACGGCGTCGCCTTCTCAGAGGAACACAGGCAACCTATGTTCCGGCTGGAGAAAGGCAGGCGCTACCGCCTTCGCATGCAGAACGCGAGTGATGACATCCATCCCATCCACCTCCATCGCCACAGTTTCGAACTTACTCAACTGGCCGGCGAAATGACTTCGGGAGTGATGAAAGATGTCGTCATGATTGGCGGCTATCAGAAAGTCGAGGTTGATTTCACGGCGGACAACCCCGGGCTTACACTCTTTCATTGTCATCAACAACTGCACATGGATTTTGGGTTTATGGCACTGTTTGACTACATGTAGGGAATTCCAAGCAGGATCCGCACTGACGCACTCCCGAAGAATCGGTTGGAGCCTATAGGCGAACTGGTTACAATTGTCTCGTTGCCGACGCACTTCTCTCTCAATCCCGCTATCCCGGAATGTTTGCCGGCTCGTGAGATCCCTTGATCCATAGATATGACGCTCTAATTCTCGGCGGCGGCGCTGCCGGATTGATGTGCGCCATCGAGGCCGGCAAGCGAGGGCGGCGGGTCGCGGTCCTCGAGCGCGCCGAGCGCCTGGGGAAGAAAGTTCTTGTCTCCGGCGGCGGACGCTGCAATTTCACCAACATCCACTGCTCGGCGGCAAATTTTATCTCGGCCAATCCGCATTTCGCGAAATCGGCTTTGGCCCGCTTCACTCCCGCTGAATTCCTGGCCCTGGTCGAGAGGCATCACATTCCTTATCACGAGAAAACCCTGGGCCAGCTCTTTTGTGATCACTCCGCGCAAGACGTTCTGACGATGCTTGAAAAAGAGTGTCACGCGTCGGGAGCCCGGCTCTTTACTAGTATCGCAATCCAGGAAGTAGCTCGAACAGACCAGTTCGTGGTGAAAGCCGGGGACAATGAATTTCGCGCTCCGGTGTTGGTCGTGGCCACTGGTGGGCTGTCGATCCCGAAGATGGGAGCCACCGCATTGGGGTATGATCTGGCACGACAATTCGGGTTGGCGATCCGTGAAACTCGGCCGGGACTGGTACCGCTGCTGTTCGGTGTGGAAGACGGCCGGCACTACACCGACTTAGCTGGCGTGTCTGCGGAAGTGATTGCTGCATGTGACGGCCAGAGTTTCCGGGAAAAGATGCTGGTGACCCATCGCGGGCTCAGTGGGCCGGCGATCCTGCAGATTTCATCCTACTGGGAGAAAACGGGATCCATCGTCGTCGATCTGGCCCCGGAGCAAGGAATTACGGCAGGGCTTCTCGAAGGCGTCATGCCGCGGAATATCGCCTCACTGCGCACCGCTTTGCGTAGTTTTCTTCCCAACCGCTTAGCCGACCGATGGTTGGAGATCCATGAACCCAGGAGCTTGACCAACGCCGCTCTCAAGGAAGTGGAGCGCAAGATTCACGAGTGGTCTCTTGTACCGGCGGGTACGGAGGGATATGGAAAAGCCGAGGTAACTGTGGGAGGCGTGGACACCGACGAGTTGTCCGCAAAAACCATGGAGAGCCGGAAAGTGCCCGGCCTTTTTTTCATCGGAGAAGTGGTGGATGTGACCGGGCATTTGGGCGGATTCAACTTTCAATGGGCATGGGCATCGGGCGCCAGCGCGGGGCGGGCCTTGTAGATGACCCCGTATCTGGGAAGCAGCTCCTTGACGCCAATCAGAACTGGGTTGATGATCTCTGGTCGGACTTCATCCTTTGAAATTCAACTCGGGAGCCTGAACCCAATGTGGCGTCTTTCCGTATCCGGCTGGCGAATCAATCGGAACACTTCCCTGCGGCGAGCGGCCTGCGCGGCCGTCCTCGGTCTCGGACTGGCGATCGCATCCTCGGCGGCGCCGGTCTCGCACAACGACAAATCCCTTCACATCTACTTCGTCGATGTCGAAGGCGGCCAGGCAACTTTGTTCGTGACCCCCACGGGGCAATCGCTCCTGATCGACACCGGATGGCCGGGAAACGATGGCCGCGATGCCGACCGGATTGTTGCCGCCGCGCGAAAAGCCGGCATCAGCAAGATTGATTACGTCCTGATTACTCACTTTCATGACGACCACGTGGGTGGCGTTCCGCAACTGGCCGCGCGCATTCCAGTACGGACATTCATTGACCACGGAGATAACCGCGAAACCACCGACGCAGTGACCGTGAAAGACTGGCAGGCTTACCAGGCCGTGTTGGCAACCGGAAAGTACAAGCGCATCAGCGCCAAGCCGGGGGATGTCCTGCCGATCAAGGGAATGCAGGCCACGATCGTCAGTTCAGACGCTGCTTTGATCGAAAAGCCGCTGCCGGGGGCCGGGCAGGACAATCCGTTTTGCAAGGACGCCGAGCAGTTTCCGGCGGACACGACGGAAAACCTGCGGTCCCTGGGCACATTCATTAATTTTGGCAAACTGAGAATCCTCGACCTGGGCGATCTTACACACGACAAGGAAATGCAGTTGGTGTGCCCGGTCAACAAGATCGGCAAGATCGACATCTACATCGTCTCTCATCATGGCTGGGCGCAGAGCAGCAGCCCTGCGTTCGTCCACGGCCTCGCCCCCCGCGTGGCGATCATGGACAACGGCGCCAAGAAGGGTGGCACGCCGTCGGTGCTGGACATCATCAGGAAATCGCCCGGCCTCGAAGACCTCTGGCAGCTGCATTTTTCCGAGGAAGGTGGCGCGGCGCACAATGTTGCGGCGGAGTTCATCGCCAATCCCGATGGCCCCGATGCGGCGAATGATCTGGAGCTGACGGCTCATCCGGATGGAAGCTTCGAAGTTTTCAACTCCCGGACGCAAAAAAGCAAAAGCTATCTGGCGCATTGACGCACACCAGACCGAATCGAGGACTTCCCTATTGCTGCGCTGGCGAATCGCCATCCTGGTTAGCGTTGCCATCGCGATCAGCTATCTGGATCGTCAGACGCTTCCTGTGGCGGTCAGCGCAATCGCCCGAGATATCCCACTTTCCAACCAACGCTTCTCCGCACTGCAATCGGCATTCCTGCTTTCCTATGCGTTGATGTACCTGGGTGGAGGCAAGCTGGTCGATGCTCTCGGCACACGGATTGGATTTGCCGTCATCATGACGTTCTGGTCTCTGGCCAACGCGAGTCACGCCCTGGCTACAAGTTTCGCCATGCTGATGGGAAGCAGATTTCTATTGGGGATGGGCGAAGGCGGCGGCTTTCCGGCGGCGACCCGCGCCGTGGCCGAATGGTTTCCGACGAAAGAACGAGCGACCGCGATGGGCATCATCAACGCCGGCACCGCCGTGGGAGCGGTAATCGCGCCTCCACTGATCGCCCTGCTGCTGGCCTATTCGGGCTGGCGATGGATTTTCGTCGTCACCGGCGGATTCGGGTTGCTCTGGACGGGATGGTGGATCTCATCCTATTTTTCACCGGAGAATCATCCCGAATCCAGTGTGCGCGAACAATCCGCGCTCGCTTCTCAGTCCTCGCTTGTCACGCCGACAATTCACTGGATTGATTTGCTCGGAATTCGCGAGTCCTGGGGCCTGATAAGCGCCAAGTTCCTTAGCGATGCGGCCTGGTACTTCTATCTTTTCTGGCTTCCGAAATATCTTTACGATGCCCGGGGATTTGATGTGAAGGCAATCGGCACGTTTGCCTGGATCCCTTACGCCGCGGCCGGCGTTGGATGTCTTCTAGGCGGCTGGTTTTCGAGCTACCTGATCAGGCGACAGTTCTCACTGAACGTGGCCCGAAAACTGGCGCTGGGGCTGAGTGCGGTGGTGATGCCGTCCATCCTGCTGGTCCCGCGGCTTCCGGTAGCATGGGCGCTCGCGATATTCAGCCTTGCCTATTTCGGGCAGCAGTCGTGGTCAACCCTGGTAATGGTTCTGCCTACCGACCTCTTCCCTGCCAACGTCGTCGGTTCGGTGGCCGGACTGGTAGGTTTCGGGGGAGCGATGGGCGGAATTGCCTTCGGACAGCTCGTGGGATATCTGCTGGACCACGGATTTGGCTACGGTGTCGTATTCTCGTTGGCTGGCACTCTTCACGTCGCCGCATTCGTTATCATTCTTGCCGCCGTTCCCGTGGTCCTGCCTCTGAAACTGGAACGGAAACTGAGCTATTCGGGAGCCTGATGAAGATTAAAGAAATTCGCACTCGCGTAATGCGCTGGCGCGGAAAGACAGTCCCCTTGCCGCCACATTTCTGCACCAATCCCATGGACCTGCTGAGCCTGCCGGAAGCTACGATGCAGACGTTTGCGTTTCACGGTTGGCTAGTGGTTGAAGTCTTTACGGACGAAGGCGTGGTGGGGATCGGCAATGCCGCACTCGCGCCTCAAGTCACGAAGCAGGTGATAGACCTCCATCTCAAGCCGCTTTTAATGGGAAAAGACCCGTGGGACATCGAGTTTCTCTGGCAGCTGATGTATCGCAAGACAATGGCGTTCGGCCGCAGAGGCATTGGCATGGTTGCGATCAGTGCGGTGGATATTGCGCTGTGGGACATTCTGGGAAAGTCCGTGAAACAGCCGGTGTACCGGTTGCTCGGGGGTAGGACCAAGCCGCGTATTCCGGTGTATGCCAGCCGGCTCTACAGCGTCGAGTTGGGCGAGTTAGCTGCCGAGGCGAATCGTTACAAGGCTGAAGGCTACAAGGCTATGAAACTTCGCTTTGGCTGGGGACCAACGGACGGCGCTGCCGGCATGCAACGTAATCTGAATCTGGTGCGCACCGTGCGCGACACCGTGGGCGACGGCATCGACGTGATGGCGGACGCTTACATGGGGTGGACGCTCGACTACGCCAAG